>CXTS01000006.1_pt1 | contig 7382 bp, 9 predicted proteins | sample 940881 | NCBI WGS metagenome assembly CXTS01 (sample SAMEA3493498, study PRJEB9703) | human gut metagenome | biome: ENVO:mammalia-associated habitat; material: ENVO:feces | place: Bangladesh | collected 2010-01-06 | reverse complement strand
TATCTTGAAGAGAACAGTAATTATAAGTACTAATATAGTAGAATTTATGTTAAAATTTTTTATATGAAAAAATATTTGAAAGTTGGTTTAGGGCTGCTGGCTGGTGTAGCTAGTGCGCGTGTGCTCTATCAGAGCTACAAACACGTTGAAGAAAATTTGCGGGCAGAGGTTATTCAAGCAGTACGTGAAGCTTTTGCTGACCGAGATATTCAAACAGTATGGATCTTTGAGGATGCTGATCGCGGAGCTATTTATAAAGGTGGCGTGATTTTTGGAGAAAACCACAACATCAATTTTGAAATTGATGGAGAAACCTTAGAAATTACAGAATTAGGAGAGGAGTATTTATGATTATTCCAAAAAATTATGAGGAACTGGCTGAAATTGTAAAATCAGAAGGTAAACATGTCCTGTTTTTCACTGCAGGTTGGTGCCCAGACTGTACTTTTATCAAGCCAAAAATGCCAGAATTAGAAGTTGAATTTTCAGATTTTGATTTTGTAGAAGTTGATCGTGATGAATTCATGGACTTAGCTATTGAATGGGGAATCATGGGAATTCCTAGCTTTGTAACACTTGAGAATGGTAAAGAAACAGGACGCTTAGTCAATAAACTGCGTAAAACTAAAGAAGAAGTTAGTGAATTTTTGAAGGGTGTAGATAAATAAAATGATTGCAACGTATAATAAAAATGTTGGTGATGTTCTCATGATAATTGTAGCAAATAATGAGGGTGCAGAAGTAACTTACGAACGTAAGGCAGATGTTGCGCGTATTTTCCGTGAAGATACAGGGCAAACAGTGGGCTGGAACATTTTTGATATCAAAAAAGACTGGTCAGATTTGACACAAGGACAAAATAATTTATCTGAGCGTCAGGTAGCGGAACTTAATGTAAAACTTAAAGCTGCTGGTTTTGACGAACAGCTCACATATGATGGTCAACCTAAATTTGTAGTTGCTGAGATTCTGACAATGGAAGACCATGCAGATAGCGATCATTTGCATGTGTGCCAAGTAGAAGTAGGGTTAGATGCGCCTGTTCAAATCGTTTGTGGTGCGCCTAATGCTGTTGTTGGCATGAAAACAGTAGCAGCATTGCCAGGTGCAATGATGCCTTCAGGAACTTTAATATGGCCAGGTGCATTGCGTGGAGTCCCTTCTTACGGTATGCTCTGTTCAGCACGTGAACTTGACTTGCCAAATGCACCGCAAGTCCGTGGAATTATTGAGTTGAATGCAAATTTAGAAGCCGGATTAGCTTTTGATGCAGCAAGTATGTGGCAAGATTAAATATAAAATAACAAAGATCTTAGTGAAAATTGAGGTCTTTTTTCGTACAAAAAATAAGGAGGTGCTAAAATGAATAAAATGTTACTTGTTGGTCGACTCGTTGCGGACCCAGAGCTCAATAAAACATCCAGTGGAAAAAGTCTCTTGAGGATAAATCTTGCTGTCAAAAGACGTTATAAAAATGCTTCCGGGGAAAAAGATACAGACTTTATCTCTTTGGTCTTTTGGGAGAAACTAGCGGAACACTGTACATCCTATGCTAAAAAAGGAGCCTTACTTGCCGTGGAAGGGGAGATACGTACCAGAAGTTATGTAGATAAACATGAACAAAAACGTTATGTGACAGAGATACTGGTGAAAAATTTTGATCTTTTAGAGAGTCGTGCAACCATCGCCATGCGACAAGATTCTATAGAAAACAATGACATTGACTTAAAAGAGGACGAATTACCATTTTAAATTGAAAAAAGCGTTTTCTTTTGATAGGATGAAAACAGAACATCGTGGAGGAGCAAAATGGCAAAGGCAAAAACAAAAGAAGAGCTAGTCTCATTTTCAGAAGAAAACTGGCGTAAGATGTTTCATTTAATCGACACATTGCCTTTAGAAGCACAAATGGCATCTTTTGCGTTTGGACAAGAGAAGGGGAAAGAGGCGCATTGGGGGCGAGATAAGAATATCCGTGATGTGTTCGCCCATCTTTATGAGTGGCAAGTACTTTTACAAAATTTTGTAAAAAGTAATGTTGCAGGAAACACACAAAGCTTTTTACCTGCGCCTTATACTTGGAAAAACTATGCGACAATGAATCAAGAAATCTGGAAGAAACATCAATCAACTTCTTATGAAGAAATTAGAGAAAAGCTTGAGGCAAGCCATGTAAGAACTATTCAGTTGTTGCAGGAATTTTCAGATAAAGAGCTTTATACGAAAGAATTTTACTCTTGGACTGGGACAACATCCTTGTCTCAGTATTTTCAGTCCTCTTTAGCTTCACATTACGACTGGGCCTTGAAGAAGCTTAGGTTACATAAGAGAACGATTTAAAAATAAAAAAAATAAGTTTTTTTCTTGACTAATTTTGACCTTCGCGGTAAAATAAGATATATAAATTAGCACTCCTACTTAAAGAGTGCTAAAATAACATAAAATGGAGGAATAACATGTTGAAACCCTTAGCGGATCGCGTTGTATTGCGTATAAAAGAGGAAGAAGAAAAATCTTTAGGTGGGATCGTCTTGGCCTCAGCAGCACAAGAGAAACCACAAGTTGCAGAAGTTGTGGCAGTAGGCCCAGGTAAAACAACTCCTCACGGTACAATTATTGCGCCAACAGTACAAGTTGGTGATGCAGTTCTCTTTGAAAAGTTTGCTGGTACAAATGTGAAATTTGAAGGCGAAGATTTCTTGATTATCAAAGAATCTGATATTCTTGCGATTGTTTAAGGAAAATAAAGATAGGAGATAATAAAAAATGGCAAAAGATATTAAATTTTCATCAGATGCTCGTTCAGCAATGGTTCGCGGTATTGATATTTTAGCAGATACAGTAAAGACAACACTTGGCCCTAAGGGTCGCAATGTTGTTCTGGAAAAATCTTACGGTAGCCCACTTATCACGAATGACGGTGTAACTATCGCAAAAGAAATTGAATTAGAAGATCACTTTGAAAACATGGGTGCAAAATTAGTCAGTGAGGTTGCTTCAAAAACTAATGATGTCGCGGGTGATGGAACTACAACAGCTACAGTTTTAACCCAAGCGATTGTTCGTGAAGGATTGAAGAACGTAACTGCCGGAGCTAATCCAGTAGGCATTCGCCGTGGTATTGAGTTGGCAACTGAAACTGCAGTTAAAGCGCTCAAGGAATTGTCTATTCCAGTATCTGGTAAAGAAGCGATTGCACAAGTTGCCTCTGTATCTTCTCGTTCAGAAAAGGTCGGAGAGTATATCTCAAATGCCATGGAAAAAGTTGGTAACGATGGTGTTATCACTATTGAAGAATCAAAAGGTATGCAAACTGAACTTGAAGTCGTAGAAGGTATGCAGTTTGACCGTGGCTACTTATCACAATATATGGTAACAGATAATGAAAAAATGGTTGCCAACCTTGATAACCCATACATCTTGATCACAGATAAGAAGATTTCAAATATCCAAGAAATTTTACCATTACTTGAACAAATCTTGAAAACAAATCGTCCATTGCTTATTGTGGCGGATGACGTTGATGGTGAAGCATTGCCTACCCTTGTGTTGAACAAAATCCGTGGTACTTTCAATGTCGTAGCTGTTAAGGCTCCAGGATTTGGCGATCGCCGTAAGGCACAACTTGAAGACTTAGCAATCCTCACAGGCGGAACAGTTATTACTGAAGAACTTGGTTTAGAGCTTAAAGATGCAAGCCTAGACGCGCTTGGTCAAGCCAACAAAGTAACTGTTGATAAAGAACATACAACAATCGTTGAAGGTGCTGGTTCAGCAGATGCCATTGCTACACGTGTAGCAACAATCAAAGCTCAAGTTGAACAAACCACTTCAGAATTTGATCGTGAAAAACTTCAAGAACGTTTAGCTAAACTTTCTGGTGGAGTCGCTGTAATTAAAGTCGGTGCCGCTACAGAAACTGAACTTAAAGCTCAAAAACTTTTGATTGAAGACGCACTTAATGCAACACGTGCCGCCGTTGAGGAAGGTATTGTTGCTGGTGGTGGTACAGCACTTGTTACAGTTATCTCTGCCCTTGACAGTCTTGAAGAAGAAGGCGATGTGCAAACAGGTATCACAATTGTACGACGTGCACTTGAAGAACCAGTACGCCAGATTGCTGCAAATGCAGGTTACGAAGGTTCAATCATTATTGATAAACTCAAATCAGCAGAAAAAGGTATTGGCTTCAATGCTGCAACTGGTGAATGGGTTGAAATGATTGAAACAGGTATTGTAGATCCAGCTAAAGTAACACGTTCAGCTCTCCAAAATGCGGCCTCAGTAGCGGGACTCATCTTAACGACTGAAGCAGTAGTTGCTGATAAACCAGAACCAGCTGCACCAGCAGCTCCAGCAATGGATCCATCAATGATGGGTGGCATGATGTAATAATAAAAAAAGACACGAGTTTGTGTCTTTTTTTTGCTGTAAATAAGGTCTAAATATCATAGAGTTTACTTGCATGCTCATGGCTAGTATCAATGATGTGGACGTCGCGTTTAGTATCAACGTCATGTTGAGCTAAGAATCCATCCATTGTCATATGTGCAAGTTCTTGAATATTGTTATTCAGACTAAGGTGACCGAGGAAGATGCGTTTTGTTTTATTTCCTAAAACATTAAAAGCAGCTTCGGCACCATCTTCGTTAGATAAATGACCTTGATCACTAAGAATACGTTGTTTTGTTTTCCAAGGGTACCCCCCCATGCGGAGAATCTCAATATCATGATTGCTTTCCATAAGATAGCCGTCAGCATTTTCGATTGTGCCGCGCATGCGATCACTTACATACCCTGTATCGGTAAGTAATACGAAGGATTTATTATCCTTCATAAAGCGATAAAATTGGGGCGCGATAGCATCATGGCTCACACCAAAACTTTCGACATCGATATCGCCAAAAGTCTTGGTTTTACCCATCTCAAAGATATGCTTTTGGTCATTCGCAATTTTTCCTAGTGAGTTTTTGCTATCTAGTTCTTGCCATGTTAATTCATTGGCGTAAAGTTGAATGCCATGTTTACGGGCAAGAACACCTATTCCTTTGATATGGTCGCTGTGTTCATGTGTGATTAAAAGTGCATCGATATCTTTAATATCCCGGTCAATCTCTGCTAATAGACTCTCGATTTTCTTTCCAGAGAGCCCAGCATCCACAAGAATTTTCTTTTCTGGCGTTTCTAAGTAAAAAGAATTTCCGGTACTTCCTGATGCTAAAATTGAATATTTAAATGCTGATTCAGTGCTCATTCAGCAAAATCCTCCCAGTCGTTATTTTCTTGATTAATTTCATCACTGTAAGGGAAAGACAGGGTGAAAGTTGAACCAGTTTTACCATCAGAAGTGACTTGTATGTCGCCTTTGTGGAGTTTCATAATATCATAAGCAATAGATAAACCTAAGCCCGTACCACCGATTTGACTATTTCTAGAGGCATTATCAACACGATAAAAACGATCGAAAACTTTGGCTAAAGCAGGTTTTGGAATACCCATGCCTTGATCCGCAATAGAAGTAAATACTTTGTTGTTTTCACACCAAACGCTTACGGTGATTATGCCTCCTTTTGGGGAATACTTAAAAGCATTATTGATGATGTTGTCAATGACTTGTGAAAGCTTATCAGTATCTATTTCAAGCCAAATTTCTTGTGGAGGCATTTGTCGAATAATTTTAAAGTTAGTGTAATTTTTTTCGATAATTTGATCAAAACGATCAAGGACATAGTTTATAAAGTCAACGTAGTTAATAATTTCAGTATGAAGCTTAACTTTATCTTGGTCCATACGAGAGAGTTCCAAAAGTTCCCCAATCATCCGAATCATTCGATCTGTTTCGTTAAGTGAAACATCTACAAAATTACTGGCAATTTCGGGATCAGCGAGTGCCCCATCATTTAGAGCTTCTAAATAGGCCTTGACAGAAGTTAGTGGTGTGCGTAACTCATGCGAGACATTGGAAACAAAAAGGCGGCGATCTCTTTCTGTTTTTTCTTGTTCTGTTGTATCATGTAGAACAGCAATAATCCCAGAAATATAACCTGACTCGCTACGGAAGAGCATAAAGTTTACGCGGAGGGTAACAGCTGCACCTTCACAATTGACAGTATTAATTGTTAATTCAGGCTCTTTTTGCAGTAACTCATGAAAAGAATATTTATCGGAGATTTTTAAAATATCAACTAAGTCTTCACCAATAATTACCTCACTTGATTGATCAAGAAGGGCCAGGGCAGCGTGATTAGCGAGATTAATTTTCCCGTGTCGGTCTGTAGTAATGACACCATCTGCAAGATAGGTTAAAATACTCTCCAGTTGGTTACGCTGATTTTCTAAATGTTCTTGTCGATCCTCAATTTCTTGCCCCAGTAATAACAATTTATTATAAGCCACAGAGAGTTCATTAGTTTCCTTAGAAACTTGGCGGTTTTCATAATTATCATGCAAAAAATTATCTACCTGACGAGATATCTTATCTGCGGATTGAGCCAAACGACTGAGATACCAGATAAGAAGACTTAAAGTGACCAGATAAAAAATGAAAAACTGCAAGAGTGCAGTAGTATGAGTTAAAAAATACGTACTATTTGCTAACTCAAAAATGCCAAAAAGAAGTAGATGAATCACTACTCCTTTAAGTACTATTGAATTAAAAAAATTATTCATGAGGTTCGCTCATATAATATCCAACGCCACGACGTGTAGATACGTATTGAGGGCGGCTTGGAGTATCTTCAACTTTTTCGCGAAGACGTCGAACAGTTACGTCAACAGTACGAACATCACCAAAGTAATCGTAGCCCCAAACTGTTTCAAGTAATGTTTCGCGTGTGATAACTTCACCGAGATGTTGTGCAAGATAGTAGAGTAATTCAAATTCGCGATGTGTTAAGTCAAGTTGTGTTTCATTTTTGTATGCAGCATAATGTGTTGGGTTGATACGTAAATTACCAATCACCAATTCTTTTTTAGAATCTTTTGGTTGTTCAACAGGAACATTTGTCATGCGGCGTAGGTTTGATTTAATACGAGCAAGTAGTTCACGGTTTGAAAATGGTTTTGTGATGTAATCATCTGCACCAAGTTCGAGGCCGATAACTTTATCAAACTCTGTGTCTTTGGCAGAAACCATCAAAATAGGAACTTCGGAAGTTTTACGGATTTGACGTGTAACTTCAAGACCATCAATTTTTGGTAACATCAAATCAAGATAGATAAGATCGGGTTTTTCTGATTCAAAGAGTTCAAGAGCTTCTTCACCATCAAAAGCAGTGACTACTTCATACCCTTCTTTGACGAGATTAAATTTTACAATATCTGAAATTGGTTTTTCGTCGTCAACAACAAGAATTTTTTTCATGATAATCCTTTCGCTTAGA
>CXTS01000118.1_pt1 | contig 7426 bp, 7 predicted proteins | sample 940881 | NCBI WGS metagenome assembly CXTS01 (sample SAMEA3493498, study PRJEB9703) | human gut metagenome | biome: ENVO:mammalia-associated habitat; material: ENVO:feces | place: Bangladesh | collected 2010-01-06 | reverse complement strand
ATAAGAATGAAATTTGAACATTTAAAACATGAATTGAGTGAAGTCGGTGACTTTTTAATTGCCTTGGGTGATGAAAAACGACAAGCAATCATTATTAAATTGCTCGAAGAGAGTGATTGTAAAGGGATACAAGTAGGCGATTTAATCGAGGCAACAGGTTTATCTCGCCCAGCGATTTCTCATCACTTAAAGATTCTACGTCAAGCAAAAATAGTAAACTATCGGTCAGAAGGAACAAAAAATTTTTATTATCTTGAACACGACACAGCAGAAATTATAAAATTGCAACACTTTCTAGATGAAGTGACAAGGATAATGAAAGGAAAGCAAGAAAAATGAAGAAAGTTTTGATTGTCGAAACAAATGTTAATCGTTATAAAAATACCAATGAAGCGACAGGGCTTTGGCTGGGAGAAAGCGCAGAGTTTGTTGATGAACTACAAAAAGAAGGTATTGCTTATGATTTTGTGAGTCCAAATGGAGGTTATGTTCCGCTTGATCCACGAAGTATGAAGTATATGGATGAAGCCATCTGGAACACTTATGATGATTATGACTTTGTCAAAAGAGCATTAAAAAACACCTTGAAACCTGAACAGATAGCTCCACAAGACTATAGTGCCATATATTTTACAGGTGGTCATGGTGTGATGTAGGATTTTCCAGATAATCCAGAAATACAAAAAATCGCACAAGATATCTATACACATGATGGATATCTCACTTCCGTATGTCATGGTATTGCCGGTTTACTTCATCTCAAGGATCAAGAAGGTCATTATATTATCTCAGGGAAAAAAATAACGGGATTTACAACAGCTGAAGAAGTCATTGCAGGCAAGAAGAGCGTTGTTCCCTTCCTCAATGAAGAACTTGCTAAAAGCCATGGTGCAATCTGGTGTAAAAAAAGGTTCTATAAAGATTTTGCCGTCCAAGATGGGCAACTTATAACGGGACAAAATCCGTTTTCTGTACGGTCAGTTGCTAAAATGCTTATAAAGGAGATTAAATAATGCAAACAATACTAGGAAGTAATGGACAGATTGGTCAAGAACTGGCTAAGGAACTTTTTAAAAAATATACAAAAGAAATTAGACTTGTGAGTAGAAAGCCTCGTAAAGTAAACTCAACAGATCACTTATTTCCAGTAGATTTATTGAAGTTTGAAGAAGCCAGTGCAGCGATTGCTGGTAGTGAAATTGTTTATTTTACAGCAGGTTTACCTATGAATTCAGAACTTTGGGAAGAGCAATTTCCTCTTATGATGAAAAATGTTATCAAAGCTTGTAAACTACACCAAAGCAAACTGGTTTTCTTTGATAATACTTACATGTATCCTAAAAATTCAGAAGTGCAATATGAAGACACTAAATTTGTACCACAGGGAAGAAAATCAGCAGTACGTGCACACTTAGCAGAGATGGTCATTAAGGAAATGGAAAACCAAGCGCTCGAAGCCGTGATCTGCCGTGCGCCGGAGTTTTATGGTCCAAATCATACGCAGAGTATCACAAATACAATGGTCTTCAACGCTATTAAAGAGAATAAAAAAATAAAAATCCCCTTGAGTGCTACTCGTTTGAGAACATTGATTTTGACCCCCGATGCTAGCCGTGCAATGGCTCTTATAGGGAATGATGTCGATGCTTATGGTCAAACTTGGCATTTGCCATGCGCACCAAGTTTGACTTATCAGGAAATCATTATACTTTCGGAAAAAATCACAGGCCAAAAACTTCGATATACAACAATTAAGATGTGGCAATTTAAATTATCCAGCCTTTTCAGTCAAAAAGCGAAAGAATTACAAGAACTTCTTCCACGTTATGCAGAAGATAATATATTTAATTCAGACAAGTTTAAAAAATGTTTTCCAAAATTTGAAATTACAAGCTTTGAAGCAGGAATCAAAGCGGTTCTTTCAGAGAAATAGAAGTTTAAAACTTACTAAGGACTCGCCCTAATTCATTTGATATACAAGGGGCAAAATGATAAACTTTTAAAGGAAGTGGAAAGGGGGAAACATGGAAGAGATAAAAAATATTATTTTTGACTGGGATAACACACTCTTTCCTTTTAAAAAATATTGGGAAATAGCGCATCGTAAAGTTTTTTTAGATTTGATTGACTTCCAAGATGGATTTTCTATAGATGATTTTATGGCAAAATACCGTGAATTGGATGAGCAACTCTGGCCCTTGGTTCATGAAGGGAAAATGACGATTGCGCAGTTGCGCGAAGAGCGTGTGCGCCAGGTTTTAGATTACTATGCGATTCACTATAAAGAAAACTTTGTGCGTTTATTCTTTGATATCTTTTTGACAGCCTTGCTTGAAGAAATAGAAGTTGATCACGATTTACTGACTAAAATAAAAGAGCTCTCCCAGAATTACAATATAGCTATTTTAAGTAATGGTGAGAGTTGGGAACAAAGAGAAAAGATTAAGCGTTTTGGTTTTGAAAACCTCTTTCCTGTTTATATTTCAGCTGAAACGGGCTTTGCTAAACCTGATCAAGCAGCCTTTCGGAATATTTTGGAAAAGGAAAACTTTGAACGTAAAGCAACGCTCATGGTCGGGGATTTGGTTGAACACGATATCCTTCCTGCACAAGAGCTTGGCTTAGCTACTGCTTATATAGGATATAACGACAGTAAAATTGCAGATGAAAACTATAAGAGTATTCAATCCTTTCTTGAGGACTTTTTGAAATAAAGAAACTTGAAATTTCCTCTGTTTTCCTGTAAAATGATAGAGTTATCAGTGCCGTCTGTAGTGTAATGGATATCACGCAAGATTCCGGTTCTTGCGATGGGGGTTCGATTCCCTCCAGACGGATAATTTTTTATTTTGAGCGCTGTAAGACATTGTGAGAAGCACAATGTCTTTTACATTTTGATATTCTCATTTCTTGCTTAATCAATAAGTGAGAAACATGGGAAACGGGCACCAAAGTAGAAAATGTTTTTTATTTGACTCCACCAATGGATAGAAAAGAACGTAATTAGAATATTGAGGAAGATATGGATATTCAATTTTTAGGGACGGGCGCAGGTCAGCCGTCACGAACGCGAAAAACACAAGCTATTGCTTTGAAGTTACTCGATGAACGTAACGAAATATGGCTATTTGATTGTGGTGAAGCGACTCAACATCAAATTTTGGAAACATCAATTAAGCCAAGAAAAATCACCAAAATTTTTATTACACATTTGCATGGAGATCATATTTTTGGTCTACCAGGATTTCTATCAAGCCGTTCATTCCAAGGTTCAAGTAAAGATGAGGACCATACGGACTTGGAATTATATGGACCAAAAGGTCTGAAAGACTTTGTGATGACAGCTTTACGCATGTCGGGGTCGCGCCTTGGGTATAAGATTCATTTTCATGAAGTTGAAATGCCTGGGAAAATCTTTGAAGATGACACTTTTGAAGTATATGCTGATACCTTGGATCATACAATTTTTTGTTTGGGCTATCGTGTAGTCGAAAAAGAGCGTCCTGGAGAACTCGATGCAGCGTCCTTGAAAGCAGATGGTCTACCTTTTGGCCCACTCTTTGGAAAAATTAAGAGTGGCGAAACAGTAGAGTATGAGGGAAAGGTATTTCATCCAGAAGACTATATCGGTGAAGATAAACTTGGCAAAGTGGTAACGATCCTTGGAGATACACGCCGGACACCAAGTGCTGTTCGTTTAGCTGTTGGTGCAGATCTTTTAGTTCATGAAGCAACTTATGAAGCAAAAGAGTCAAAAATGGCCCGTCGACATGGACATTCGACCTCAAAACAAGCAGCAGATGTTGCACAAGAAGCTGGTGTAAAACGCTTGCTGCTCACACATATCAGTGCACGATATGTCGGCCCACTCGTGGCTCAGCTCGCACAAGAAGCACGAGCTGTCCATCCTAACTCCTATGTGGCGAAAGATTTTTATGAAGAAAAAGTTGAGTAAAAAGAATATAGTAATTACAGGTGCTAGCGGCGATATTGCACAGGCGCTTATTCAGCGTTTAGAGGGGCATAATCTTATCTTGATCAGTCGTTCCCTTCCCCAGCCAGTCATTCCTGATAAGGTGGATATTCTTATTAACAATGCAGGATTTGGGGAGTTTTCGGCGTTGACCAACTTATCATATGAACAGATTGACGAAATGTTCAAGGTGAATACGTTAGATTTGATTAAGCGCACACGTGATTTACAACCGCAGCTGCAAGTCATTAATATTGCATCTATCGCAGGAAAATTACCTACAGCTAAGTCAACAGTGTATGCAGCGTCCAAAGCTGCTGTTCTTGCTTTTTCAGATGCTTTACGTTTAGAAATACCGGGTCTTATCGTGACAACAGTCAATACAGGACCGGTCCTTACAAAATTTCATAAAGGCAATGCTGACTATCTTGAAAAAGTAGGTAAAAATGTGGTTAGTGCAGACTACGTTGCGGGTAAAATCGAGCAGGTTTTAGGTAAAAATAAAAGAGAAATGAACTTACCCCTTCAGCTGGCTTTTGTTGCGAAAGTTCGTGCTCTTTTTCCAGCTCTAGTAGACAATATAGGAAATAAGTTTTTTAATTATAAATAAATCTTCAAACAGGCAGTCGAAGTGGAGGAAACTTGATTAAATCAAAATATATATGGAATTTAACTGAGTCAGACTTACCAGATGAGTTTCTCAAGTTAAGTAAAAAATATAAATTAGACACACTGGCAGCGCAAATTTTGTGGCAACGCGGTATTAGGACAGAAGAGAAAATGCAAACCTTCTTAAAACCTGATTTGCAGCAGTTGCATGATCCGTTTTTACTGCATGATATGGAAAAAGCCGTTCAAAGAATTTTGACTGCAATTGAAAATGGGCAAAATATCTTAATATATGGTGACTATGATGCTGATGGCATGACGGCAAGTTCAGTGATGAAATCGGCACTGGATGAATTAGGAGCGGAGGTACAAGTCTATCTTCCTAACCGCTTTACCGATGGGTATGGACCAAATCCTGATGTTTATAAATATTTCATTCAAAATGAAGACATTGATTTGATTATTACCGTGGATAATGGGGTGGCTGGTCATGAAGCTATAGCTTACGCACAAAGCCAAGACGTTGATGTTATCGTTACTGATCATCATAGTATGCCAGAAGAGCTACCCGAAGCTTTTGCTATTGTGCATCCTGAACACCCCGGAGCAGACTATCCATTTAAGTACTTGGCTGGAGTCGGAGTGGCTTTTAAAGTCGCAACAGCACTTTTGGACTACATTCCTTCAGATATGCTTGACTTGGTAGCAATCGGGACAATTGCGGATATGGTTAGTCTCACAGATGAAAATCGCATCTTGGTGAGTCATGGGCTAAAAGTGCTAGCAAATACTGAGCGTGCAGGCCTGATGGAACTCATGCGTCTCTCAGGAACTGATTTTGAAAAGGTAAACGAGGAGACCGTTGGATTTCAAATTGCACCTCGTTTGAATGCTCTAGGACGCTTAGATGATCCAAATCCAGCAATTGAACTATTAACGGGCTGGGATGAAGAAGTGGTCTCTGAAATCGCGCAAATGATTGATGAAAAAAATAGCGAGCGTAAAGTAATCGTCGAGAATATCTTCAATCAAGCCCTCACAATGATGACAGATGAACCTGTACAAATTCTTTATCATAAGGATTGGCATAAAGGTGTTCTAGGGATCGTTGCAGGGCGTTTGCTTGAGCAATTTCACAAACCTATAATAATGTTGGTAGAAGAAGAGGGAATTCTCCGAGGATCAGCCCGTTCGATTGAAAACTTTAATATATTTGAAGCACTCAATGGACATCGAGAGCTCTTTATCGCTTTTGGTGGTCATAAACAAGCTGCTGGAATGACTTTTGCCTTGGAGAATGTGGAAGCAATTAAGCAAGTGATGCTTGATTTTATTCAAGACAACGACATTGATATGTCAGGGAAGAGCACACTAGAAGTTCAGGGAAGTCTGCAGTTTGACCAGATAAGCTTAGAGACGATTAGAAGTTTAGAAAAATTGTCTCCGTATGGCATGGATAATCCGAAACCTCATTTTCTTATTACGGATTACCAGGTTGAGCAAGCTCGGAGCATGGGAAAAGATAACAGTCATCTCAAACTTAAGTTAGTACAAAAGGGGCAACCTTTAGATGCGGTTTACTTTGGTCATGGGACAGAAAGTCTGGAATTTGAACAAAGTGATACTGAGCTTGTTGGCACCTTGTCTAGCAATACCTGGAATGGTACAACAACCGTTCAGCTTATGGTGGCTGATGCCAGAGTAAATGGTGTTGAACTTCTGGATATTCGAAGTCGACAAGTCGAATTGCCCAAAAATACAATACGTTTTGTCCATAATGAAGTGAAAAATGGTACAATAGAAGAAGTGCTTATTATTGAGGAAGCCCCAACCGATAAGGGTGCCTTATCGACTTTAACGGACTTAATACATGAGCAAGATTTTGAATTGATTTATTTCAAGAATACAATCAAACAAAATTATTATTTGACGGGATCAGGGACACGTGAGCAGTTTGCGCGTTTCTATAAAGCAATCTATCAATATCCTGAATTTGATATACGCTTTAAATTGAAAGATTTAGCAAATTATCTGAAGATACCAGATATCTTACTGATAAAGATGATTCAAATATTTGAAGAACTGAATTTTGTAACAATTGATAATGGCATGATGAGTGTGAATAAAGCAGCAGAAAAGCGTGATATTGCTGAAAGTAACATTTACCAAGAGCTTCGAGAAATTGTTGCATTTCAAGAACTTTTCGCCTTATCCCCTGTCAAAGAAATTTATAAAAAATTAAAAGAGGAAGATGCACATGCAACTTAAAGATTACATTGCAACGATTGAAAATTACCCAACAGAAGGTATCGTTTTCCGCGATATCTCACCACTTATGGCGGATGGAAATGCCTACAACTATGCCGTTACAGAAATTGTGCAATATGCACGTGATAAAGAAATCGATGTAATCGTTGGCCCAGAAGCGCGTGGATTCATCGTTGGATGTCCGGTTGCTTTTGCGCTTGGTGTAGGTTTTGCACCAGTGCGTAAACCAGGAAAATTACCACGTGAAGTCATTTCAGCAGACTATGAAAAAGAGTATGGTACAGACACATTGACAATGCATGCTGACTCGATAAAACCAGGACAACGTGTTCTGATTGTAGATGATCTCCTGGCAACAGGTGGAACAGTAAAAGCTACGATTGAGATGATTGAACGTTTGGGTGGTATCGTTGTAGGTTGTGCCTTCTTTATTGAGCTTGACGAGCTTAAAGGACGCGAAAAACTCGGTAACTATGATTACAAAGTCTTGATGCATTACTAATTTAAGCCTCACCAAACAGGACTGAAACGACATATAATGAAACAGCTTAAATCCGTTTACATATTGACAATGAA
>CXTS01000022.1_pt1 | contig 7504 bp, 6 predicted proteins | sample 940881 | NCBI WGS metagenome assembly CXTS01 (sample SAMEA3493498, study PRJEB9703) | human gut metagenome | biome: ENVO:mammalia-associated habitat; material: ENVO:feces | place: Bangladesh | collected 2010-01-06 | reverse complement strand
AATAAAAGTTATCATATGAATAAGAATAGGTAATAAAAAATGATTGACAGAACTCTATTTACTCTTCCAGGAGTACGTAAGATTCTTCCCGCTCTTGGAGGGCTCGCCCTACTTCAAGCGCTTTGTATTTTAGGACAGGCTTTATTTCTGTCGCAAGCAATAACAGGTCTATGGCAAGGTCAAGAGCTCATGCAGGTTTTGATCTACATTGTTGGCTTTTTTCTAAGCTTTTTTGGACGAGAAGTCGTAAACTTTTTACGTCAATATATGCTTGATAAGGTGTCTTACCGTTTGGCAGCAGATATGCGTGGGCAGATTCTTGAAAAAGCTTTTAAACTTGGGCCGTCTGTCACACGTGAAATGGGAACAGGTAATCTGACATCGACAGTTATTTCGGGCATTGATGAGGTCGAAACTTATATCAAGTTGGTACTTTCTAAAGTCTTGAACATGATGATAATCCCGATTCTTTTGCTGATTGCGATTGCCTTTCTGGATTTACAGACAGCGATTGTGTTGGCGATTGCCTTTCCCTTTGCCATAATCTTCATGATTTTACTGGGTTATGCTGCACAAGGGCAGGCAGAAAGACAGTATAAGAGCTTCCAACTTTTATCCAATCACTTCTTAGATTCGCTCCGCGGGATTTCGACCTTAAAATATTTTGGCTTATCAAAAACATATGCCAATTCTATTTATCAAACGTCAGAACGTTTCCGTAAAGCAACAATGGCTACGTTACGTGTTGCGATTCTCTCAACTTTTGCACTGGATTTCTTTGCAACCTTGTCTGTTGCTACAGTAGCTTTGTTTTTAGGTCTTCGCTTGATGAACGGTGCAATTCTCTTGTTCCCAGCCTTGGCTGCTTTGATTTTGGCTCCAGAGTATTTCTTGCCTTTGCGTGACTTTGCCTCGGACTATCACGCAACGCTAAATGGTAAAAATGCTTATGCCAGTGTTAACGAAGTGCTGAAAACAGAAGATCATTTGACAAATGTTCTTCCTGAGCCTATCCGTTGGACAGAAGAGTCACAGCTGAAACTTCATAATTTGAGCAAAGTTTTTGATACTGGACGTGGTGTCTCGGACATTAATCTAGAGCTGCAAGGCTTTACCAAGGTAGCCATCGTCGGTGAATCGGGTTCAGGTAAATCGACATTGCTAAGTATGCTGTCAGGGTTTCTTATGCCAAGTGCTGGAGAGATTCAGCTCAATGAATATCAGATGACATCACTTAACGATGAAAACTTCCGCCAGTCTTTGCAATTTATCCCTCAAAATACTTATATCTTTGCAGGAACATTACGCGCTAACTTAGCCTTTTATCAGCCAGATGCTACAGATGAAGCAATCGCTCATGCAGCTGAACTTGCCGGTTTGAAAAACTTGCTAGAAGAAATCGGGCTGGATGCAAATATTGGTGCAGGAGGCCGTACCTTATCTGGTGGGCAAATGCAACGTGTGGCACTCACACGAGCATTCCTCTCGCAAGAAAGAAATATCCTTTTCCTTGACGAGCCAACGGCGCACCTAGATGTAGAAACGGAACTGGAGATAAAGGAAAACATTATGCCACTCTTTGAGGACAAGCTCGTCTTTTTGGCGACTCACCGCTTGCACTGGTTGCCTCAGATGGACTTAATTCTCGTCCTCAATGAAGGTAAGCTCGAAGCTGCAGGTTCACATAAAGAACTCTTAACGACTAATACATACTATCAAGAGCTCTTGCGTGAGATGAGAGGTTAAACAGTATGATTGTAAAAACAATGGAGAAAAAATGAAGAAGATTCTTTTCAATAATGATTGGATCACACCTTTCCTGCGTAAATATCGTTTCGGAATGATTCTTGCAATTATTTTAGGGACAATAACGATGTTTTGCGCTGGCCTGCTTATGTTTTCAGCGGGCTATGTGATTTCAAAATCAGCAACTAAACCCGAAAACATTTTGATTATCTATGTGCCTGTTCTGATGGTTCGTGTCTTTGGTATTTCACGGCCTGTGGTGCGTTATATTGAACGCTTAACATCCCACAACTGGATTTTACGCATTACCAGTAACCTTCGGCGCAAGCTTTACCTCAGATTGGAAAAATCAGCGATTAGTCTGTCTGAACGCTACAAGTTAGGTGACCTTCTCGGCTTGCTTAATGAAGATATTGCAAATATTCAGGACTTGTTCTTGCGGACTCTTTTCCCTTTGATGATTGTTGGCTCTTTATCTGTAGCTCTCATCATCGCTTCAGGTGTCTTCTCGATAACCTTAGCTCTTGTAGTTGCCTTTTTCTTAGGCCTGATGGTTATCGTGCTTCCTTACGTGTCACTTAAAGTATCGGCGAAATATGACCGTGATTTGAAAAACTATCGCAACCAACTCTTTTCTAACTTGACAGATGATGTTTTAGGCTTGCAAGACTGGGTTTTATCAGGGAGAAAGGAAGATTTCTTGCTTGATTATCAAACCTCAGAAAAAGCAGCACGTCAAATTCAGGAAAAACTGTTGAGCTATGTACGGAAACGTAACCTCGTGTTGCAGCTCATCTTTGCTTTTCTTGTGGTCTATCTGATTGTTTGGTCAGGTTCAACCTTAAATGCGGGAGATGCACCGAACTACATTGCCGCTGTTTCTTTAGCTGCCTTTCCTTTGTTTGATGCCTTTGCACCTTTGTCTGATGCTGTTGTTGAGACACAACGTTATGGTGATTCTGTTCAGCGTCTCAATGATTTACCTGATGTTAAGGAAGAGGTGCGACAAGAAACGATTACGGAGACAGACTTACAAATTTCTAACTTAAGTTTTGCTTTTGATGACAAGCTTATCTTTGATGACTTAAATCTCCATATCAAAAAAGGAGAGCATGTCGCGATTTTAGGTCGCTCAGGAGTAGGTAAATCAACCTTAGCAAGCCTTATCCGTGGGGATCTTATTGCACAGCAAGGGACTTTGGATTTGTCCGGAATTGCCCCAGCTTATGCCAATAATGTTGAAGAAAAGATTGGTGTCATTAACCAAAGCCCATACATTTTCAATGCCAGCATCCGTTCCAATCTTAGCTTGGCTCGGCTTGATGCCAGTGACGAAGAAATTTGGAATGCTTTAGAGCTTGTAGGCTTGAAAAAAATGGTAGCTTCCCTGCCTAATCAACTCAACGAGGTCGTGGATGAAGCAGGACTACGTTTCTCAGGGGGGGAACGTCAGCGTTTAGCCTTAGCACGTATTTTGCTGTCCGATGTTGATATGGTTATCTTGGATGAACCGACGGTTTCGCTAGATCCGATTACCGAAAACCAACTGTTGCGTCTCTTCTTTGAGCGCTTAAAAGACAAAACGATTATCTTTATCACTCACCATCTGTTGGGTGTACAACACATGGATCGTGTTATCTTTTTAGAAAAAGGTAAAATCAAGCTTGATGATCAACCGGAATACCTTCTTGAACACAATGAGGACTTCCGTAAGCTTTATCAAATGGACTTAGGAACTAACGACTATTAAGAGTCGTTAGTTTTTGTATTGACAAAACGAAATAAAAGTATTAAAATGTATTTTGTTAGCTTGTATATCAGCTAAACTAAATATCAAGGAGAATAACTGTGTCAGCAGAAACAAATAAATTATTACACCTCTTTTCAAAACTACTCCATAATCCTCAACTTCTCATGGCTTTACATATGGAAAGAATGACAAGTCGACTCGGAGAAAAAAAATCACGTACAGGCGCACAAGGACTTCTGGTTGAACTCTGGAAGGCTGATGGACTGACCAATGCTGAAATTGCCGAAATCTTGGATATCCGACCTTCAAGCGTAACAGCTCAAGTGAAGAGTTTAGAGCAACGTGGCCTAGTTAAACGTGTCACAGACGAAAATGATAAGCGAGTGAGCCGTGTTTTCCTGACGGAAGAAGGCAAGCAAGCTCAAGTTGAACGTAAAGAAAGTCAAGATGACTTATCAGAAGGCATTTTTGGTAATCTTACAGAAGAAGAACAAGTTCAACTGATTCACATTTTGGAAAAACTTGAAGAAGTTAATCCAGCTGATGAGGAATGTGATTTCCGCTTTGGTGGTGGCATGCGTCATGGAGGCTTTGATCCACGAATGATGCATCATATGGGCAGAGAAATGGAAGCAAAAATGAGGAAAGAAATGCGACGTCAGATGCGAGATGCGCATAATCTATGGAATTTTGGGCATAATCCACGCAGCAGAAACGATGACAATTGGGACGATTTTTAAAATAAGCTTAAATCAGTCTAAGGTCCTAAGTTCTTTGGTACAATTTAAGGTATAATAGAAACATCTTTATTATTAGAAAGAAGAAATTATGCCCGTATTAGAATTAAAAAACATTAGGAAATCATACTTTTTAGGTAAAGATGAATTTCCGGTGCTCAAGGGGATTGACCTTGAGTTTGAGCGTGGAGACTTTGTCAGCTTACTCGGTGAGTCCGGTGGTGGTAAATCAACCCTGATGAATATCATCGGTGGTTTGGACCGTGAATATGATGGTGATGTTATCATCGATGGTGTCGCGCAAAAGGCGAAGAAAGAAAAAGATATGGATGCCTATCGCCGTGATACTATCGGCTTTATCTTCCAGTCTTTCAACTTGATCAACTACTTAAGTGTGCTTGACAATATCTTGATTAGCTTGAAAATGACAAGCCTATCAGAAAAAGAACGTGTCGAACGTGCAGTTGAGCTAACCAAACAAGTTGGCCTTTACGAACACCGTAAGAAAAAACCCGCACAGTTATCTGGCGGGCAAAAACAACGTGTAGCCATTGCGCGGGCTTTGGCCAGCGATCCTGAGATTATCCTTGCTGATGAGCCTACAGGAGCGCTCGATTCGCAAAATACGAAAGAAGTATTGGCCCTTCTTCGCCAAATCGCACAGTCTGGTAAGACAGTCATTGTCGTCACTCACTCTCAAGAAGTCGCTGACTATGGGACACGTACCATTCGTCTGGCAGATGGGCAGATTATCGGAGACGAGCGTGATAAGCCAGCTTATCCTGTGCCTGATGAAGCAAAGTCTTTCAAGACAAAGGCTCTTTCTTATGGTGATGTGGTTAAAACAGCCTTTAAGCACTTTACAAATACTTGGAAAATAAATCTTCTCATTGCTATTGGTACAGCTATTGGCTTATTCTCAGTTATTTTCTTCCTCGGTTTAGGTACTGGGGCAACAAAATACATGAACGATCAGGTCACAAGCTTGGCAAATCCAAATATTATTACTGTGGTTCAACGTGACTCAGCAAATAATCAGGGTAAAGATAATGATGAGGCCTTATCAATTGCGCAGCAAACAATGCTGGGGATCTCTGATAAAAACATTAACAAGTTGAAGGACTTGGATAATGTCAAAGCAGTTGATGCAGGGATTACAAAAGCAGGTGCTGTAACTCTTGATTATAAGGGACAAACAACAAGTAGCCAAGCGATTATGTCTTGGACACCGATGATTCAATCTTCAACGTTACATGCTGGTTCAGAACCTAAAGGTAAACAAATCGTTATCTCTGAAGCAGACATGAAGAAGTTTGATCAAAAAGCATATGAAGCAAAAGACTGGAAAGCTGTGATTGGTAAAACAGTCAAAGTAAGCTTCCAAACTGTGGATAAAAACAATACTCCTGTGACTATCACAGAAGATATGAAAATCTCAGGCGTCTTGCAAGATATGCCAATGGTTGGTACTTTGACTTCAACAGAGGCATTGAAAGAAATGCTTACGGCAAATAATATCGATGCGATGCCAAACACAGCCTATGTCACTGTGACAGATACAGATAAAGTTAAAGATGTAACCAAAGCTATCAATGATATCAAAGATAATGACAAACTTGTGTTTGCCTCAACAAATATCGGTAGTATGTTGGATACAATCACAGATATTACAGGGATTGTATCAACTGTCTTGGCTGCCATTGCTGGTATTAGTTTGATTGTTTCAATCTTTATGATTGTGGTAACAACTTATATGTCCGTTGCCGAACGTACTAAAGAAATTGGGGTCCTCCGTGCCTTAGGTGGACGTCGTAAAGATGTTTCTCGCATGTTCACAGCCGAAAGTGTTATCCTTGGCTTGTCATCTGCAGTTATTGCGATTGCTCTTGCCTTTGCGGGACAAAGTATCATTAACAAAGCTTTGCATAGCTTAGTCGGCGGAAATATCGTTCAGATTACTTCGGGACATATTATCTTTGCCGTTATCATTGCGCTGATTATCGCTTTACTTTCAAGCCTTGCACCTGCAGCACGTGCAGCACGCTTGAACACTATCGAAGCCTTGGCTGCTGATTAATATATAAGAAGAAGTTCTACGAAGAAGTAGGGCTTTTTTTGTTGCTCAATTATCCTCTGCGCATATCTTAGAAATAGAGGAGGTTGCTCCAGATATTACTCAAGGGGTTTCGGGAGGGATGCGTCGCGCCTTTGCCTTTTCTCTTGCAGATGTTAACCGTCTGTCTGGAACAGGCTTAGGTCTTCCTAATCTAGCACAACGTGTAGACGCTAACGATAGCTGGTGGTGGACACGTACCCCTGTTAGTGGGAGCCATGTTTGGTATGTGAGCAATAGCAGCCCTAGAGGTCAGTTGGTTAGCCATCATTCCACGAATCGCGTTACCGCTGGAGGAGTCCGTCCTGCCTTAATCATCATCAATCCTAACTAAAATTAACAAGTGAAACCTCCCTAAGTACCCATAAATTTCTGCTATAATGAAGAAAAAAGAAGCAGGAGGTCTTTATGGCATATAAGGTTAATTTTAAAGAAGGACAGGTGGAAACGACAGGGCTGGAAAGCTCACCTGTAGCAGAAAGCTTAGCGGGATTACGTGCTAATGAAGCCCGTTATTTCTGGAACAAATATAAATTCGAATACATCACTTTTCCTGCTGTGGAAAAGGAAAAAGAAGTCGCTTGGCTGAAAAAATTGTTGAAAGAGGAGCGCGATCTTGAGTTTGCATCTCCTATCTTGGAAGTCGCGATTTATGAAGACGAAGACATCTACTGGCCAGAGTTTTACTTTGAAGATGGCCTGGTCATTAATGTTCTCTATGAGAAAACGGCTGAGGAAGGGAAGAAGCCTAAACGTGCGGTTGGCTTCAAACTTTCAGTCGGTATGGAAATACCACAAGAGCTGGATGGGAAATTCAAGTTTGCGCGTCAGCGTTCAAAACTTGCGGGTGAGATACGTGGGTCGTACTTTGTCTTGAAGCAAGACTGGGTTTAGCAGGAATTTCAGAATGCTGTTCTCTTTCTAACTGAAAATTGCAGCGCAAAAATACCGAGAAGCATATAATCTTTTCGATTTTTATTATTTAAAATTACATACAGTGCTTAAAAGCTACTTTTCATATTCATTTTATTAAAACCGAGTCATCAGAACATGATATAATCAAGATAATGAAAAGATTAAGGATGATAAAGTGAAAAAAATTATTTTGCTATATTCTGCTGTTTTCCTAATCATTGGTGGCAGTGCTTACTCATGGTA
>CXTS01000021.1_pt1 | contig 7545 bp, 3 predicted proteins | sample 940881 | NCBI WGS metagenome assembly CXTS01 (sample SAMEA3493498, study PRJEB9703) | human gut metagenome | biome: ENVO:mammalia-associated habitat; material: ENVO:feces | place: Bangladesh | collected 2010-01-06 | reverse complement strand
TGAGTAATATTGTAAAAAAAATGAAGCAGCAAAAATTTGATAAGATCAAACAGATTCTTGCTCTAAGCGCAGGGAAAATATCTCATAATTTATATATGCGGACTATTTCCGAGGCGATGATGGGTATGATGCCTATCATGATGATTAGCTCTGTCACTTCTTTACTTAATGCAATTGACTTTTGGGGCATCAAACTCTTCTTCCAAAATATCGGTTTAACCAAATTATTTGAACAAATCAATGCGATGACAATTAGTATTGTGGCAATTTACGTTGCTGTCTTGACTTCTTATAAACTCGCAATAAATCTCAAACATGAACCTCTCAATGCTACTATCGTAGGCTTGATGTCTTTCTTTCTCTTGACAAATTTATCCATTGAGGGCAAGACGCAGTTTTTAAGTATTATTGATTTGGGCTCTGCTGGGATATTTGTTGCAATGATTGGTGGACTCCTTGGCACACGCCTCTACATCTTCTTCATCGAGAAAAAATTAACCATAAAAATGCCTGAATCCGTCCCTCTAGTAGTTCAAAAAACTTTTGAATCTATTATCCCTGGCGTTTTAGTAGCTTTATTTATAGGTATTATATTTTCCCTTGTCTCACTTACTTCTCAAGGAAATATGATTACACTCATCAACACACTTTTACAAAAACCTCTCCTCTCTCTGGGTTCAAATATTTTTGCAGCTATGTTTATTGTTGCCTTTATTGAATTAATTTGGTTTTTCGGTATTCATGGAGTTCTAGCTGTATACCCTGTCTTGATGATGATTTATCAGCAACCTCAGATGGCTAACCTTGAAGCTTATGGCGCAGGCCAAACTCTCCCTTACTTATTCACAACTGGTTTTATCCTCAATAATCGTGGGGCTAGAAGCTTTGCTGTCGCCTTACTCGCAATTTTCAAGTGTAAATCGCAACAACTCCGATCTGTTGGAAAACTGGCTGTCATACCTTCATTATTTGGGATATCTGAACCAGTAAAATTTGGGCTTCCACAAATCATGAATGTGCGTATGCTTATCCCTCTCATGCTGACTCCAGCAGTTTCTGTCCTCTCTGCGTGGCTGTTGACCATCATTGGCTTTCTTCCTTATCAAAACGGTGTTAATCTGCCTTCTGGCTTTCCCATTATTTTCGGTGGTTTAATCACAAATGGTTGGCAAGGGCTCATCGCCCAACTACTACAGCTTGTTCTTTGTATCCTCATCTATATTCCTTTTATGAAGTCTCAAGACATGGCTTATATTACAGAAGAAAACAAGAATAGACCCGATAAAGAGTCCAAATATTTCTCATAAAAAAAAGCTCCTCAGAGCTTGATTTTACATATAATCTTCTTTTTTATAGCCAAAGTCCGAGAGATCCATTTTTCGGTCACGCCAGTCATTTTTAATTTTGACCCATGTTTCAAGATAAACTTTATCACCCAGCATTAGTTCAATATCACGGCGGGCCATTTTCCCAATCTTACGAATCATATCGCCACCTTTACCAAGAATTATGCCTTTTTGGCTCTTACGTTCAACAATGATAGTTGCCATGATATGAATTTTACCTGTTTCTTCGTCACGTTTCATCGAATCTGTTGTTACTGCAATGCTATGCGGCACTTCTTCACGTGTCAAAAGTAAGATTTTTTCACGAATCATTTCACTAACTAAAAAGCGTTCTGGATGGTCTGTCACCATATCTTCTGGGAAGTATTGTGGGCCTTCTTCGAGCTTGTTGCTCAATGTTCCGAGTAAACGTTCTGTGTTATTGCCTTGTAGCGCCGAAATTGGCACAACTTCCGCAAAATCCATCTGTGAAGTATAGTCTGAAACAGTTTCAAAAAGTGCATCTGGGTGAACTTTATCAATCTTGTTAACAACCAAAATAACAGGGACATCTGCAGTTTTCAAACGTTCAATAATCATGTTTTCCCCAGTGGAGCGGGGCTCATCAGCAGCAACCATGAAAAGGACCATGTCACACTCACGAAGCGTGGAGTAGGCAGATTGCACCATAAAATCGCCCAAGGCATTATGCGGTTTATGAATACCCGGCGTATCGATGAAGATAATCTGTTCCTTATCGGTCGTATAAATCCCTTGAATTTTATTGCGGGTTGTTTGGGGCTTGTCGCTCATGATCGCTATCTTTTGGCCCATCACATGATTTAGAAATGTTGATTTTCCAACATTGGGACGGCCTAAAATGGCTACAAATCCTGATTTAAATGTATTATTTGTCATAGTGCTATTCTATCATATTTCAGATGGATATTCTCTCCTTCTTATCTTTTACTTAATAAAATCCTCCTAACCTTTTTCCTACAAACCACCTTGAAAAGTAATTAAGGAAATGAAAATGGATGAGCTTTGTGCTTCATCCATTCTCAAACTTCTTTCGAGTCAGTGCTTAACGTCCTTTACTTTTTGTTTCCCTATAGAGCAAGTAAGCGATACGGATACACACCAGCCCTAAAATAACGGCTGTCAGTGTTAAGCCATCCCCAACATCCGGCAAGCGTCCCGTAGTACTTGGCTTATCTGGTGTTTGGCTCGGTGGCTCTTCCATTCCAACGTAAGTATTGTGAATTATGAAGCCCTTTTGTGCATTGCCTCTTATTTTTGCACTATAGCCATTGACTTCACTCTCTTTGACCCGATACTTAATTTCTCGTCCTTCGGAATCATACCGTGGCATTTTCTGAAACAGTGTTTGCCATTCCATATCTGCCGTCAGCTCCCGACGGCTTACTTCCTTATTATCAGCCATTAATTGTACGATAATACTTTCCGGCTGTAAGTCTGCCGTCAATTCTTTATGGTCCCAAACTTTGTTCACGGGGATGTCCAGTGTTTCTTCAAGTAAAGCAGAGTCATCAAAACGGTTGGTAAAGACAGGGATTAAGTCATCAATCCGTTCTCCATTTTTGGTGAGCCATTGGTCTGTTAAAGAGAGTAAGCCATCTGTGCCTTGCTCAACCTTAACAAACCATCTGTACTCAGCATTGTCGTAAATCCAGCCTAAAGTGTTGCCTCGTGTTTCATGAACCGTAAATTCGAAGGTTCCTGGTCGATCAAAGGAAATTTCAGGGAAGCGTACTTGCCCACTGTTCGTGATATTCACAACATGACCACCAGGATTCATAACAAACTCAAATTGCTCGGCATTCGGTGCCGCATCTCCAGTAATCAGTTTCTCAATCTCAAGGCTAGCTGTCACTGGATCTACCCATACATTATGCAGGTTGATATTCTCTGGATTCGTCTCTGCACGCCAACCTGAGACGGGAATTTCTCGGATAGTATGGTGGATTTCATTGCCTTCGTTATCAAACTTTGGTAAGTTATCAAAACTGTAGGTCCAGTTTGGTCCTTCAACATTGACTTGACGAACCGCAATGTCTCCTTGCATCAGCTGAACCGTGATATGTCGAGGCGTTTGGACACCTTCTGGCATTTCCCAAGTCTTTGTCCCTGACAAGCTAATCGTGTCGCGAACATAACGGTTGGTCTGGCGCACATAGACATTACGTCCGATATGCTCCAGTTCAATGGTTCCTGTCCCGTTACTGATACCTTCTTGACTAAAGCCATTGTCATAACTGTCATGTTCGACAACACGCCAGCGATCGCCAAGTTCAAGTACGATGGGGAGGGAGGTCTCACCACTTCTCAGGCGAATCACTCCATCTTGCTTGATATCGTTGATATAGAGGTCAAACAGGAACTCATGTTCCGCATCATAACCTACACCTTCTACACGCTTTTCAATAATCAGCTGAGCTGAACCATTAGGGATTTCTCGGTTGACAAAGGTATGATGGGAACCATTTCTATTTCCCGTTTCATCGCCATTCGAAGTGCTACTTACGGTTTGTCCTCCAACAGTGGTTAACGCTTCAAGGAATCGGTCGATTTCTATTTCACGAATACGGTAAGTCAAGCCCGGTGGCAAGTCTGCAAAAAGTACTTTCTGACCATGCCGCAGACGGATGATATCACCAGACACAAAGTCTTGTAACTCTCCTTCAATGCCATTCTCAATGATTCGGTACTGGAAAGTTTGCCCTTCATCAGGTTCAAAAGTGACTTCAAAGTCAAAGTATTCTTTAAGTGCAGCTTCGTCATCTGAAATCACCTGCTTTTCAAAGGAAAGAAAAGTCAGAACAGGCTCTCCACCATCGATTTGATAACTGTTGATAAACAGATGTCGATTATTCGCATCTTGAACAATGTTCCCCTCTACATCACGCGTGCCAGAAACAAAGTTAGGCATCTCCACTTCCCGAATCTGATAAGACGTGCCGACAGGGAGGTCATGAATGGTTAAAATTTCGCCATGACGTAGAGTCAAAGTATCACCATCAGCAACAGTGCCCTCGCGGGTATCGTCATCATTATCAGGATCATCATCGATTTGATAGCGGTTAGTTGTAAAGCGGAAAGAAGCACCGTCAGGTACATCTGACAGTTGTACTTCAAATTCAAAATCAATCTCTTTTTGTTCATTGGTCACGGCAGAACCGTCTGAATTAACAACTTCTTTCTCTAAGATGAGATTACCTAAACGTGTCATGTCACGATTGGTAAAGTCTACTATCGATGGATCTGAACTAATATTTCCCGATGAGTTATTGGCTTGGCCGTGTTCCATCCCTACCTCTTCAACGATGTAGTGTACTCCCACAGGAATATTCGTAAAGACTGCACGTTGCCCGTGGCGAAGCTTCAAGGTTTCTCCTGAAGCTAGCTCATGACTGTCGCCATTGCCATCGATTTGATACGCATAAGTCCCACCGTCAGAAAAAGTTACCCGAAACTCAAAAAGCTGAGCGAGTTGTTCCTCTGACAGCTCTGTGCCATCATCATTCACCAAGGTCTTCTCGATTATCAAATCGCCCGATAAGCGACGGTTATAAGCTGTCACTATGGGGCTATCATTTGTCGTAGCCGTTGTGACGGTAAAGTCATATCGCCGAATGGGTTGATTTCCCGCATCCAAGTCTGGCGCAAAACCATAAGGCAGACGAATTTCTTGGAAGAAATAACGTCCCGGTGGAAGGGAGACTGTAATCCGTCCCTCTTGGTCCGTTGTAAAAGTACTTTGTACCTGCACAGGATTTTCAGGATCTTGGGCATTGTAAAGGACGAAATCGGCACCTGGAACAGGTACTGTTGTTTGATTTCCTTCCGTATCCCTCTCTAACTTCAACAAATGAACAGGGCGTGCTTCTGTACTTGTTTGCCCTTGATTCAGTGCACTTTGTCTGCCACTGTTCCAAGCCAAGGTTCCTGTAATTCCTGTGGCTAGAAGTGTCACTAAAAGAGCAGAAAGGAGGACACGATGCCTCACATTCAACTTACTGAAAATGTACTTGAATCTGTTCAACACCTGTCCTCCTTTCTTTAATTTTTTTAAGAATTATAAAGCTCTAATCTTTGAATGCTTGACTATTATGGCGCAGGAGTATGTACAGCTAGAATTGCGTCAATGATTGCTTCACCATTTGTTGTATCAAGGTCTCCCTCGTTGTCATCTTCCCAAAAATCTGCAACATCTCCTTCAGAGGCAAACTGTCCAATGACATGGAGTTGATAAGACCAGTCACCCTCAAAGCCTTCCAGCGCTGTAGTTTGTGGGAGTTTACTGTCCAAGAGGAAGCTTGTTGCTGCGCCACCGGCTAAGAAGTCTGCCCAGTAAGCCCAACCTGTCTCTTGGTCGATAACCCAGAAGTTACCAACACGGTCGTCAGCATTAAGCGCTAGCCATTGCAGATATGTTACTGGCGCGCGGTCTTGGTCAAGTACTTGACGTGTTGCATGCTCTTCTGGCGAGTCTCCTGTTACCGGAAGTGCGAAGGAGAGGTCCCCTGATCCCCAATAGCCGTCTGTACCCTCACCTGGGTGAGTCACGCCTTCATGCTCCATATCAAAGGCTGTACCTGCAGCAGCAGTCATCATTGAAACTGGGTCTAAGTTAAAGGTAGGCATGAACCACGGACGGTCGTCACCATGCGTTGCTTGTCCTAGAGCCAGATGGAAATACGTATTAATCGGCTCATTAGCCCCGATACGCGTTTCCGCTGCACTACCCGTTGGACTACCAGCAGGTCCTGGAATCCAAGTCGGCCAAGTCTCTGGGTCATTAATATCAATATCTGCATCATCAACGATAGATACGCCATTTTTAGTAAAGAGTTCTGTAAACTTCACACGTGTTAGGATTTCATCCGTCCCAAAGTTTTCGGCGAAAACATCTTTGTTTCCTGATTCATCATCAAAGTAATCATGGACACGACCTCCATGTTCAGGACGATTAGTTCCCTCTGTTATATTGAGGACCCGTTGACCGAAGCTCGTAAAAGCGAAAGTCCCTCCGATAAGAGCTAAAGCTGAAGCGAGTCCGCCGATTTTGATAAGATTTTTTGTTCTCTTTTTCATAAATTCCTTATTTTCCTTTTTTATTTTTTGACTTACCATAGGTAAATGTGTTCTTTTTGTTGAGCAGCTGTAATTTATTTCAATTAACCACCCCCTTCAGTTATTAATCTTTTATGTCTATGTTGTCTTTAATTATGTGATTCGTTCAAGTAAATCACGCGCTGAAGATGTCACACCAGTCCAGTAATCTACATCTTCCACTGTCGCTAAATCTGACTCCGCATGCATAGCGTAATATGTATCCTCTGTGTCAAAACGAATGTCCAGAGCATCCAGTAGGAGACTTGTCGCCGTGTTTTGTGGTAACCAAGTCGCCCAATAGAGCCAGCCATCCGTATCATGTACCCAAAAGTTTCCTGTTGGACGTCCCATAGCGATCCACTGACTCATGGTCATATAACCTCCATGCTCGGACTCCACCGTCTCTTGCGCTGTATGTGTTACCTCAGGTGTCTGAACTTCTACATTACTCGTGTCGTCCCAAGTACGTAAGGTTGAAGTATGTGTCTGACCTAAAGTCCACTGATCATGCGTACCTGGCATCATGATACCTAAGTTAGTATTATAGGTACCAGTCAGCAGCTCCAGACCTCGTCCTGTTGTGTTAGATTCACTGTTCTGATTATTTCGGTTGAAGGTAGGCATGAATATTTTAGGACGACTATTATCATCACCAAGATAAAGACCGACATAGTTGCGTAAAGTGGAGACTGTCGCTCCATCTGAGAGGTATCCATCGGGTCTGACGATAGCCCACGAGTTTCTATCTGTTAGACTTGCTTGCTCTAGCCCTGCTCCACTGGGCGGACTTGCTTGATTTGCCGCAATATCTTCACCAGCTCCCTGCCCCATCTCGAGATATTTACTAAGCCGAACTCGAGCTAAGATATTTCTAGAAGAATAGTTTTCCACAAAAATATCCTTATTCACTCTGCCACGACCATGACTAATATGATCTAAACCCTCAAAATCATCATGAAGGCGTCCCCCAGGAGCACCCTCATGCCGTGTTTCATTAATAACTCGCTGGTCCAGGGATGTCCAAGTAAAAGTTCCTGTTGTACTCAAACTCAGAACCACCAGTAACAGAGCGGGAATTATATAT
>CXTS01000331.1_pt1 | contig 7624 bp, 9 predicted proteins | sample 940881 | NCBI WGS metagenome assembly CXTS01 (sample SAMEA3493498, study PRJEB9703) | human gut metagenome | biome: ENVO:mammalia-associated habitat; material: ENVO:feces | place: Bangladesh | collected 2010-01-06 | reverse complement strand
ATGATAATTAAAAGAAATCAAAAAGCCCGGTCAATTGACCAGACATTCTTTTTTATTTCTTCAAATAATCCATGCTAATATATCGTTTCGCACCACTGTAGGATGTATATGTTCCCCACTTCATGCCTTCGCTAGTAATTACTTCAGAGATATTTACGCTTTGCCCAAAGCTGTAAGCAGCAACCACTTTACCCTTCTTGGTTGATGGATAATCACGTACATTAAGTGCCGATGCAGTAACTTTATAAGTTCCCGCACCTTGTCCGCTGGGAAACGGTGTACTTGCATCTGGAATGCGTAAGATTGCATACGGTGTCAGATAAGCACGTGTTCGGCGCTCTACACCTTTAGCACTTGCTGTTTGAGCTGAACCATCATAATTCTGTTCAATGGCTGTTACTGTAGTAGCTGTTGCTGACTCCACAATTAAAACATGACCAAATCCTCCATTATTTGGATTTTCTACCAAGATATCCCCTTTTTGAGGAATAATAGGGTAATAACCACCTGAAGCCATAAATATTTGAGGTGTCACTCCTTTAGCTTTAATTGCATTGATATTATTAGCATCAACCGTATTAATAGCATTGCCTGTGATACGTGCTCCTGTAGCCCAATAAACAGCATAAGTGGAAAGGTCTGCACATTGTCCGCCATACATACCGTCAAAGTCTACAACTTGACCAAGTTTTGCAACTGCTAAATCATAAATTTTACTCATTTCTTCTTCTCCTTTATTTTCTCAGTGATAATAACTAGACCAACAAAAAAGAGCATGAACAGCCCCCATAGTCCTAAAATTATCATTTGTTCTCCTTGTTCAGATTAATAACACTTGCTGACTGATCACCAACTGTTCCACTCCCAATAGATGTAAGTACTGAAACAAGCGTTGCTAGCAATGATACACTTAAAGCATTTACCCAATCTACATCGAGTACACCTGTAGCTCCTGCAGTCATTACCGCAACCATTGACTGAGCAAATGTTTTTACTGCACGTTCTGCAGTATCTTTCAAAAATGTTTGATTAAACATATTCTATCCTCCTTTTGTTAAAAAATAACTTACCACTCCAAGACCTAGGGCAATCATGTACCCCCACGCCCATTTATTTGTGGATTTTATATCTTCAATAGATTTTGTATTCGCACGAGCCAATAAAAGAGCTTGTTCCGCTTTATCTCGTACTGACTCATAATTATCTAACTTCGTTTCGATTCTAGCGAGACGTTCAAGGACCTCTCGCAGTGCTTTTTCTTCCAATTTTTATTATTCCCCTACTTTTAAAATTTATGCTGTACGTAGCCAGATATACGCCGTTTGGAATGGTTGCAAGTTGTTGTGTGCTCCATCTCCACCAGTATTTTGGTTCGTTGCAGTCGCTGCGTTATTCGTTGCTGTTGTGGTTCCTGTGGTCCAAGATCTAGCACTGATTGTACCCATGATATTATAACCACCTTCACCATATTTCGTATTACCATTTTGCCCCATCAATGTTGGGTTATTAGCTGGGTGGCTATGTGAGTTTTGCGTGTGATTGTGACTATTTTGAATATGGGTGTGGCTTGGCATCTCCGCAATTGTAAGCTTATGAGTTTTCTCGCCTCCAGTAAGTCCTGCAGAAGCAAAGTCAGTGTCATCTTCATCAACCCCTACAATGACCTTACCTTTTACTTGTTCCCATACTCCGACACCAAATATATCTTTTGGATTCTTATTGACTGAAGACATGTAATAAGACCCAATAGGATACATCAATTCAGCAACTACTGCAAGATTTAATTTTGAACTAATTGAAACATCTTTAGTACCATCTATTGTTGTTGAGCCAGTCAAATCTCCAGTAAGCGATACTTTACGTGCCGTGTGCCATTTAGTTGCACTTCCAGCATTACCAGTTGTAGTTTCCGCTGTTGTAGAGCTGGTAGCATTGCCATCCAACTTGCCTGAGAACGTAGGAGCTTTTATCGTTCCTGGTGCTGTCAATGTTCCATCTTTTGCAAACTTCCACCAGTTACCAGTTACTCCTCCCGATTGATAGCCAGAGCCAATATAAGCGTCATTATCAGCTACTACAATCGCATGCTCATCTCCGCCTTTTACAGCTGATAAAACAGGAGGGGTTGTTTCTGGTGTTTGTATTGCTTTTTGTAAAGCTATATGACCCTCACCACCTGCAAGAATGGTATTCGCCCCAGCACTGATACCGATAGTGAAACCATTGGCTGTTTCATTAGGCATTTGAGGATTAGTTCTAACAAGACTTTGAACTTGTCCAGCTTTGCCATCAGCATTTACTTGACGAACATTGAAAGCACCCGCTGTTTGTTTATCTGTTTCATGAGGTACAGTATAGTTTTCAATTTGTTTTGTGAATATCTTTATACCTGTAATTGTTTCATTTCCTGACTTATGGACGATATCCGAATCATTCGCCGCATTAACATTAATATCCTGAGTACCATCAAAAGCAGTTCCGTTTATTTTACGTGCTGTTTTAAGCTTGGTAGCTGTTGCAGCATTTCCCGTAATATTGCTCTGTGTAGGCATAGTAACAGTCTTGGTATTTACCCCAGTAACATGTCCTTGACCATTTCTTTTTACAGAATCAACTACCTCAAACGTAGAACCATTGTTTGGAGCTTCGGTTGAAGTTGTATCACTTTGAGAAACATTGGGATGCACATAAGCCACAGGAAGTTTTACAGTCTTGGTATTTGCTCCAGTAACTCGTCCCTTTGTATCCGTCTTTATACTATCAACTGTTGTGAATGATTCATTATAGTTTGGTGAAACAGTGCTGGTTGTATCACTTTGAGCAATTGTAGCCAAAGTAGTTGGTAAAACTGCAGCTTTTGTTCCATTAAAACTTACCGTTCCAGTAATATCTCCAGAAGCTGTTATTTTTTGGTCTAACTTAAGTTTCGTAGCACTCTCGGCATTCCCAGAAATATTCCCCACAATTGTTGAAGTAAAGGTTTTAATACCCGCAATAGTTTGGTTAGTGGACTTATCAACTAAGTCTGCTATTTTATCCCAGATACTTTTTCGATCAGTATTCGCTGAATTAACCTGGTCTTGTAATTTTTTTACTTCATCATCTACCCGTTCATTAGTAGCTGGAGAAACAGGGTCTACAACCGTGCTAACCGTATCACTATTGGATAAGGTCAATTGAGGTCTAATCGTATATTCTGTCACTTCTGCAGTGTTTTCAGCTGGTAATCGGAAAGGAGTCTGCGCTGTTGTAGCTGCAGCCAAGAATTCCGCTCCATTATACTTACACACCAGTAAAAGAGTGTTCATATCGTAGTCAACAGTATTACCAGTACTATTTAAAATACCTGTAACAGTAACTGTTGAACCTGAAATTTTTACACTTGATACAGGGAACTTACTTTTCGTTTTAATCGTACTTAAAACTAAATCATCAAAACTTTCCAAATCGCTCTGTGCAAACTTATCATCACTCGATATAAATCGTACAAATTCAATTTTATTTTGGGTAGAAATTGCTGCTACTTCTGTGCTAGCGTATTTTTTTGTAATTACCCAATTATTATATAAAGCCAAATTTAGCCTCCTTCCGCATATTTTGTCTTCTTGCTTGTCACTTTACCTGCAAGCATACCACCCACACCATGTTTTGTAGGACCTTTTGTAGAAGTTTGCCCATAGTTGAATGTTTTAAATGTGAGATTTGCTGGCAAGTATGATTTCATCAAGCTGTTTAATCTTCGTAAAGCTTGAGCATCAGTAGTTTCTGTTTTTACTTCAACATCAAAGCCAGTAACTGAAAGCTTGGCATTGATATTCAGTGTTTGAAGCAACTCATTAAATGATTTCAAAGTGATTGGCCTTGGAGGTAACATCCTCGCAATAACGTTGTATCGCCGTGTTTCAATATGCAAACCAACTACACCAGTTATTCCCAACATCTTCTCAAAAATAGTAAGTCCTTCTTCATTTGCAACAATAGGGAAAAAGTTGTCCTGAGCTTGATTAATTGCCTCCTGCAAGTCATCAAGTTGATATTGCTGAACTTTCATAAGAAGGGCCATCTCATAAACATCATTATAAAAAGGCTGCGGAATTAAATCCGTAAGCCTTATTGTTTTATTGTTCATCTAATGTCACCGCCCCAACTACTGGCAATTCTTGTAAATCATTACTGAATGTCAAAACAACATCCTCTTCTTTAGTATCAAATAGGAGAGATGCCACGTTAACTACACCATCAACTCCAATTATTGCAGAAATGAGTTGTGATCGATAAACTGTTAGTTTATAACCGCGCTCTCCTACTAACGTATCCCAAGATTTGCGCAAACTTTCAAAGTGTTTATTAATTACATCAGTAACAGCTTCTTTAACATCTAATACCGTAACCCCACTATCTGTTTCTATTTTGGCAGAAATATTTATCTTACGCACTGTGGGTGCTGCGACTGTTACAGTATGTCCTATTGGTGCAATTCCATAACCGTCCCCAGGAGAATCTTGGGGATCAATCTTAGTTTGTATTGTTTCAACCAACGACTGACTCGCCGCATTATAAGTATTATCAAGAATAACAAGGCGAACAGTGCCGCCTCCTTTCCATGTTGGATAGACTTGTACTGCAGCAACGTCTTCTAATTCTTTTGTAAAACTAATATAGTCTGTAACATTCCCACCATAGTTAATGATTTCATTTCCGCTGAGCAATCTCTTTCTAAGCGATTCATCATCTTCTATATCGCGAGCTGGAACAGCAACTTCTACAATTTCAGCTTTACCAAGATTATCAAAAGGGGTTACTGGTAAGAGTTGGCCCAGCACTCCATTTGCTTCAATTCCCGCAGATTCCGCAGTCAATTCCGCTTGACCATTAGGCAATACTTTGGAACACGTATAGAAAATAGGATTGGCTCCTGTACTTGAAAAACGATCCTCAACATCAATGGTTAGTGGATTGCCTTTGTTATCTGTAAATTCAGCAGTTACTCGCGCATTGGTTGCTGGTTCTCTTTGAGTTCCCCTCTCTGCAGCTTTATAATCCAGATATACACCATTTGCAGTCTGTAAATAAGCATTCAACACAACTTGTTGCATATTCATTGCCATTTCCGCAAAGCTATAAGCTACAGGAGCAATTGCATCATAAATTATTGAACCTTCTCGCTTATCAACCCCATCCGGAACACGGGCAAGAGCTTTTTCCAAGTAGTAATTAAAATCATACTGCTGAAATTCATCTTCAATACTCATGCTTTAACCTCCTTTTCTATTTCAAAATTTCCAAATAATGTGCTTACTGTAAGAGACACGCTGAGGGTTTGTCGGTCAGTTTGTTCTACACTATCAATCGTGACGTCATCTATTCGGTCATCACTCAGTAAAGCTTCCTTGATTACATTTTCAACAGCCGTTTTAACAAATGGGATATCTTTCCCAATCAAATCATTTAAGTCATTTCCGTACTGATCAGAATATATTTCAAAGACAAACCTATCTGTGAGCAATATTTTGATTACCGCTTGATGCACTGCTTCTAAGCTGTCAATTCTACCTAAGATACGTCCATTTTCAACTTTATAAGTTAAAGAACTTTCAATCACAGGTTCGGGTTGATTACCCTCCAACTCTTCCTGTTTAATATCTTCTGTAATAGGTTTTTCCATAAATTACACCTTATCTAAAATATAAAAAGATTGCCCACCATGACCACGTAGCAACGCTACTCTATCACCTTTATTCAATCTTTCTAGTATAGTTGACTCACTACCGTCTATTTCAACTTTTCTGGATTTGTTAAAACGTCCAGTATTTATCAAACTATTCGGCAGTGGCATATTATTACCAACTAGAACTTCAATGGGGTTATCTGATGTAACAGTACCAAATAGAACATCACTATATTGGCTATCTTTTCCCCCTTGCTCCGTTAATTTTTCTATTATCCATTCGCCTGCCATTAGATAATTTCTCCTTCTATAGTCATTGTATTTGCGCCAAAATCATGAGTAACAGACTTTGCGAACACTTGTTTTTGGCCAATACCGATATCATTTAGAGATTGTACAAAAATGGAAAAGATAGAACCTGCACGAATACGCAAATCTAAAACAGCAGTTACTTTTAGTACCCGCTGCTCTCTGTTGTTTTCATTTAATGATTGAACCCCTTGATTCTGCATTTGTGCATCATTGGCATCATTATCAGCTTTTTCATGCTTTTGCATCCTTCCATAACGTTCAATAGATGCTTGAGAGTTAACGGTTTTTGTAGTGTATGTTTTACGCTCTTTATCGTCACCATCTTCACGCACAACTTTAACAACATTGTATAAATCTTCTACTGATCGATTAAGCTCCCACTCTGAGACCAAAGAACCATCACCTAATAACAGACCTGAAACAGTAACAGAACTTTGCCAACGTCCATAACTTCGATACCAGCCTATTACCCCGTAATCATCACGAATAATAAAACGAGTTTCCGTCATTTTCCAAATGGATTCAAGAGACTTCTTGATCATTGAAAAATAAGTTTCTCCGTCAAACACTTCTGCTGGTAATTTAGTGATTTGAACATCCCCGAAAATTTTAAACGGCTTATCAATAATTTTCATAATTCGAGTAAAACGCTCTTGGGCTGTTGTTACACCAAAAACTAAAGTATCTTCACTTTTGAGATAGTACAAACTATCATAAGCCAGACATTCAAACCGTTCCTTACTGTCATAGCCTACTTTAAAAATTTTGCCTTTAAAAGTTTTATTTCCATCCCACTGGAACTCAACAATATCACCATTACTTGGTGTGAATCCTTCATCAACTTCAGTCAGTGAAAATTCTAAACTTCCTGCAGAAAAATCCGCATCTTCTTGCTTTTTTATTTTTATAGCAAGTTCTGAAACATCCCAGTTTTTGCTATAATCCCATTTTTGAATGGTAAATTTAGTAATTGCCATTATGCTAACCTCACTGATCCAGCAGTGACCCAACCACGCCAACCGCCTGACATATCAGTGACATGGTAAGGACAAGCCCGACCGCTTGCAATGAAATTTATCTTTCTTTTTGCATTACGTTCTGTTTGTCCTGGTCCTCCTCCATAACTATCAACATGTAGCTGACCATTTACAATTACCGTTGAACCAATTCCAATTTTTGCTGGAGGAGCTGGCTTTTTCGGTGGTGTAGGCTTCGGAACTACTGGTGCACGTTTAGCTGAATAATCTCGCCATTCTTTCATGGAAAGAGTAAAAGCATACTCGTCAGCATTTCCATTTTTGAAACCATAGTCCAGTTTTTCAATAGTTACACGAACATTGATTTTAGTAGTCGATATAGTAAAGCGACCTGCTTTTTTTGAATCAAACCATGCTTTCATAAAGTCAAGATAAAAACTAGCATCTTTGACGACACTAGCAGTTGTGACCTGTGCACTTTTTGCCTTTACAGGTAAAGTGGAATCAATAGAAATATCTTGAAGCAGCAATTCACCGATTCTATTTACTTCTCCAAGTTTTAAGATTTCTACCGTTTCATTATTTCTTTCAAGTGCCAGCATAACTTCTTCAGGAGATACTGGCAATTCAATAGTTTTATTTTGATGATTCGTTAAATAAACTCCAA
>CXTS01000014.1_pt1 | contig 7684 bp, 7 predicted proteins | sample 940881 | NCBI WGS metagenome assembly CXTS01 (sample SAMEA3493498, study PRJEB9703) | human gut metagenome | biome: ENVO:mammalia-associated habitat; material: ENVO:feces | place: Bangladesh | collected 2010-01-06 | reverse complement strand
GTCCTTTATAGCATTTTTATAAAATAAAAAAACTGTGCATAATACACAGTTTTGTTGTTTAAAGTAATTCTTTAAGTATTTCGACCTTGTCTAAACGTTCCCATGGAAGATCAATGTCTGTACGGCCAAAGTGACCATAAGCAGCTGTTTGTCCATAAATCGGGCGGAGCAAATCTAACATTTCAATGATTCCCGCTGGACGCAAATCAAAGTTTTCACGGATAGCTGCCAATAAGATATCGTCAGAAACTTTTCCAGTACCAAAGGTTTCAATATTCACAGAAGTTGGTGTAGCTACGCCAATCGCGTAAGATAACTGAACTTGTGCTTTATCAGCCAAGCCTGCAGCAACAATATTTTTTGCAACATAACGTGCGGCATATGAGGCTGAGCGGTCAACTTTTGTAGCATCTTTACCTGAGAAAGCGCCTCCCCCATGAGGTGCATATCCACCATAAGTATCCACAATTATTTTACGACCAGTCAATCCAGAATCTCCTTGAGGACCGCCAATAACAAAGTGCCCTGTTGGATTAATAAAGTATTTTGTCTCATCATCAAGAAGATTTTCTGGAATAACTTCCTTAATCACTTTTTCAATGACATCTCGGCGAATTTCTTCATTAGTAGCTTCAGCTGCGTGTTGTGTTGAAATAACTACTGTATCTACACGCTTAACTTGTCCTGCTTCATCATATTCTACTGTAACTTGTGATTTTGCATCTGGACGAAGGTAGCTAATCGCACCTGATTTACGTAAATCTGCCAATTTTTTCACAAGTTTATGGCTAAGTGAAATCGCGAGTGGCATATATTCTTCCGTTTCGTTGGTTGCATAACCAAACATCATTCCTTGGTCACCAGCACCGATAAGATCAAGTGGATCAATGATTTTTCCATCTTTACCACGAACTTCTTCTGCTTCGTTTACCCCTTGGGCAATATCCGGTGATTGCTCTACAAGTGAAACATGGACACCGACTGATTTGTAGTCAAATCCATTTTCACTGTCTGTATAGCCAATATTTTTAATTGTCTCACGAACCACTCCAGCAATATCAACATATGCTGATGTTGATATTTCCCCAAATACATTGACTGTACCTGTGTAAACTACTGTTTCACAGGCTACGTGTGCATCTGGATCTTGTGCCACAATGGCATCAAGGATAGCATCCGAGATTTGGTCAGCAACCTTATCTGGATGTCCTTCTGAAACTGATTCTGATGTGAATAGACGTTTTTCTGACATTCTTTATTTCCCCTACTTCTTAAGTATTTTTCGGTTACAGGCTTAATGGTAGTGATCGCTCACTTGGAGAGTGTTCTCCCGCCATCGGAAATTGTAACTCCTTTATTTTAGCACAAAAAGGGAATTTTTGATATACTTTGCCTAAATGAAAAATCCTTTAGATAAAAAAATTATTTTAGATGCTAATCCATGGTTAAAAGATGTGAAAATCCTTCCGGAATCCATTTCAACACAATTAGATGCCAAAGCTGATGGTCAAGCCAATACTTTATATATGTCTGAAAAGCAAACAGGTATTTATGGCCGTTTTGGACGAGAGTACTATGCAAGTCCTGAAGGAGGTATCTATATGACCCTCCTCTTAAAGCCTGCTGGATCATTAGAGAATCTGCCGAATTACACACTTCTCGCCGCCGCAGCTGTCGTTTCAGCTATTGAAACACTGACCGCAAAGAAAGTAGATATTAAATGGGTCAATGATATTTATCTTAATAATAAAAAAATCGTCGGAATTCTCGCAGAAGCTCAAGTCCAACCTGACACGAGTTTACAGGTTGCCTTAGGCATCGGTATAAATTTTCATATTTCAACATTTCCTGAAGCAATCGCCCAGAAAGCCGGGTCATTATTTACAGAAATCCCTACAATCACACGCTCTGAGCTTGTTGCTAAAATCTGGTCAGAATTTCATCGTCTCTCTAAGGGAGACTTCTTTGAAATTTATAAATCTCATTCCTTCATTCTCGGTAAAAGAGTGGAATTTGAGGAAAATAGAGTCTTATACACAGGTACCGCAGTAGACTTAACGTCTTCTGGTCAGCTCATTGTTCACCTTGAAGATGGTCAGATAAAAACTCTCTCAAGCGGTGAAATCTCGCTAAAAAACTGGACGTGATGGACGTCCAGTTTTATTTTTTTCATTTATATTATTAGGAGTTTAGGAAATTCGGAATTATTATTTTTTAAAAATCTGACCAGTCATCTTTTTTCTCATCTTCAACTGGCTCAGCCTCTTTCATCTTACGGCCAGATGAGTGAGATGAAGATTTGCTTTGCCAACGGTCCGCATAGCTTGACCAGTTTTCTTCATTTGTTCTGCGATAATTTTGTCTCCCCGCATTACCCCCAGCGCTTGGAATAATCCAGCTGGCGATGAAGTATACAGGTATAAGGCTCCCCCAACTTCCGAAAGCTAAGAGGACATACAAGATACGAACAAAGGTGATGATATCAGGGCTCCAACCAAAGTATTCACAGATACCTGCAATTGTACCCGTCAACATTCGATTGTTTGGAGATTTGGTTAATTGTTTTTGAGACATTTTCTTTCCTTTCTAGAAGCTGTCCTTCGAATGATTAATGAGGGCTCGGTATGAGCCAACTCGCTACGATATATACAAGTGCTAGTGTTCCAAAACTTCCTAAAGCGAAGAACACATACAAAATACGCATTAGTGTAATTATATCACGACTTAAGCCAAAATGCTCGCCTACGCCAGCTATGGTACCCGTCAACATACGGTTACTTGATGATTTTGTAAGTTGTCTTTTAGACATATGTTTTCCTTTCTAAAAAGTTTGGAATGTTTTTTGCTTAGTCAATATCTTTAAGCCAAATTGTACCTGATTTTGTTTCAAGTTCAAAGGTCAAAGTATCTGGGCCAGTACGAACGACTGCCGCACCATTACGACTTGCCTCAAAAGGATTATCCAAGTTCAGGCGTGTTTTATAACCACCAAAGACTGTACGCACATGTCCAACGAGACCAAGATATTCTGGTACTGAGAGTTTCACATCACCATTGACGTTCTTTACCATTAATTTTCTTGGTGTGTCTTGGTTTTGTGTCAAGAGAATATTTCCATTAACCAAGTTGACATTACCGTCTTCAAAAGCTGAGGTAACTCGGATATTACCATTGACTGAGTTTAGATTTAAAACATTTGTTGAACCATCTAAAACTTTAATTTCTCCATTTTTAATAGTTACGTTAATGTCTTTATTGGTTGTTTCCACAAGTTCAACTTCACCATTGACTTGATCGATTTCTAAGTTATCCACTGCTACTTTTTCAACTTTAATATCCCCATGTGCAAACTTAAAATCAAAAGTTTCATACACTTTTTCAGGTAAGTAAAGTTCCAGATTCACAGCTGTACGTAAGCTATCAGATGTTGTAATTTCTAAAACACCATCATTAACTTCGAGTTTTGTTTTTTCAGCTAGATATTCATCGATTTTTTCTTGGTCCACTGCACCGTAAATTCTGTATTCAGCTTTTACATGAGCATTGTCACCTGGGTGAACGGCAATTTTTCCTGCTTTAATATCTAAATTAACGGAATGAAAATCTCCTTCGATATCTTTTTCCACAGTTTTTACTGTCGATTTTACTTTTGGAAAACCTTTAGAGAAGTCGATATTATCATCAATTGCTTTCGAAGCATCTTTGAAGACTACTTTTCCTTTTGAAACGATTTGATCCATGATTCCTTTGAAAGAGTCCATAAAGTCAACATCATGGTTAACAAATCCTTCTGTATCTGTGTAGTTAAATTTTTCTTTATTTTCGCTTTGACCTTCTTCAGCCATAGGATTTGATTTGTCAAGCAACTCTAATGCTTCGTCTTCAGTGATAATCCCCCGACGCATCAAGTCCATAATTCTATCTTTTTTATTCATTTTTGTTCCTCCTGTTATAGAACTGAGATATGTCAATCTCTATACTTAAATTATCCCATACTTTATTGTGGATAATCTCAGTCTTTGGACTGATTTTTTTCTTTAACATTTTTTAAAAAGGGCAAAATTTCTCACATGTGTATAATTGTGCCCAAACTTATGGCGAGAGAAGTTTTTGTTACTTCATAATTCCTCGCTTTCTTCCATTACTTAACAATATATCTTGTATAAATAATGAAAACTAAGCTGAAAATCTTGACGATTCATTTTACCAGTAAATGATATCTTTGGATTCATCCTCTGCCTCAAAGAAACAATAACTTTTCGACTGCCCAATTCACTTGGTACAGCTTACCTTCCGAAATCTCATATTTAACATCTGCCACTTTTTCGACAAATTCTCTGTCATGTGAAGTCAAAATTATTGTTCCTTGATAAGCTTTGATAAATCTTTCTAAAGCTTTTATTGTTCCTAAATCAATAAAATTCGTCGGTTCGTCTAAAATTAAAAGATTTGAGGGTTGAATAAAAGTTTCCGCCAGAACGACCTTTGTAGCTTGACCACCAGATAATTTATTAACAGATGTTCTCATTTGGCTATGATTAAAGCCCAGTTGTGCTAAGAGGCTACGTATTAAGCCTGTATCATAATCACTTTGCTTTGTTAAATATTGCAATAAAGGCAATTCTGATTGAAGCTCATAATCCCGTTGACCATAACTTACTATTTTGAGTTTTGGAGATAAAATCAAATGTTTATCTCCCTCTATAATTCTTCGTAAAAGACTAGATTTTCCTGAACCATTTGGGCCTGAAAGAGCAATTACTTTCCCTAAAGGAAACTGAAAATTAATTCTGTCTAGTAGGATTTTTTCTCCTCCTTTAATTGTCAAGCCATCTGCCATAATAGGGAATTTGTTATACAAGATTAAACTCTGCGGCAAGGGAAAGTTGAGTTCGCGTTCTTCTTCTATCTTTTCAAAATCACCCAGCTTACTTAACCTTGTATTCATCGCCTTTACTTGCCGATATGCTGCTTTCTGTACACTATCTTTAGATTTTGTCGCCGAATACCGGTCTGGTTTTATCGATCGTTTTAAATTTTTCGCGACATTGTCTGCCTGCTTAGATATTTTAGCTTCTTTATTAGCGATGGCACGCTCTAAGAGTTTCTTTTCTTTTACTAATTTTTCATTATAGCGTGCAATCTCTAAAGCTGCTTTTTCTTTTTCATATTCATAGTCATCGTAGTTTCCGTTATATATGACCACCTTTCCCTCTGTAATTTCCCATATTTTCTGTACTGTGGCATTAAGGAAATAGCGGTTATGAGACACAATGAGCATTGTCCCGTGGTAATATTGGATTTCTCTAATTAATTCATCAATGCTCTCTTGATCCAGATGTGTTGTAGGCTCGTCTAGCAGCATTCCTTGTGGATACTGTGAGAAAACCTGACTGAGCATAAATTTACGCTGCTGCCCACCAGACAAGTCATCATAGTCCTGCATAGGTACCTGCATCCTTGATAACCATTCGTAGTCAAGTTCATCCACAGTTTCCTCTCCAATTTGTTTAAGGTATTTAAATTCAATATACTGCTCAATCGTCCCAGCATCAGCCTTTAACTGACCAGAGATAAGATCAAGTAAAGTGGATTTCCCTTGACCATTAGCACCTATAATACCTATTTTTTCTCCATCATAAACCGACAAATGCTCAATATTTAAGATTTCTTGATCTTTGAAACTCAAATAAACCTTTTTTAGTTCTAGTGATAAATCCATAATTTTCCTCCAAATCTGTCCTGGAGGTCTGTAAATATTTCTTATATTTTTAGACATAAAAAAGCGGCTGCCCGCTTTTCAATGCTTTCTAAAAAAGTGCAAACTCCACCCTTGAAATCCTGATTACAGACCCTAAAAATATACAATTTTAGAGTTTATTCCAGATTTTCATCGATGCTGTCATTTATTGCACTCCTTTCCCACTTTCTATAAATTTATTTTAACATAAAATTAAATAAAGCCAAAAGGTTTTAATATGTCTCCTTTGCCCATTTCTTGATAATTTCCAAAGTCAGACTAAAGACTAAATCAAAACTGGCTCTTCCGAACCAGCTTTCCTATTTTTGAGGTTGAATATATGTGGATAAACTTGCATCACTTGCTGATATCGTACGATAATCCACAACATTGAGGCCTTTAACATTCATTTCGGAAACAAGGATTGAACCATCTTTATTTACTTTTTCCACAAAAGCAACGTGACCGTACTCAGCAGAAGCTCCAGCTACACCTGGTGGGAAACTTACCGCATAGCCCACTTGTGGAATAGTTGTCGTAAAGTAACCTTGAGCTACAGCACTTGTTCCCCAATCGCCACCATTACCCATGAATTGGCCAATTTTTCCGCCCAATTGGAAGATACGGTTATACACATACTGTGTACAATTTCCCCAAGCATAGCTTGATGCTCCCGGATATTGTTTTCCATCATATTCTGGGAATTTCAAATCAGATGGCATTGCTTCAAGTAGTGGACTCGCAGGTGCATCTAGGTTTCTGTCTTCTTCAGACAAGTTTTCAATGTCATCATACTGTGTTAAGTTGTATTCTTGAATAATTTGGATGAGCTTCGCTGCATATTCAGGATCTGTAGCAAAAATTCCTTGTAATGAACGGGCTGCATCTTCAACATTATCACTGTTTACTTTCCAACTTCCAGCATAAATCTTACTGTTCCAAGTTGTCCCATGTAGCATTAAATTAATATAATCCACAAGCGATTGATCGTAGGAGCTATAGGCACGATAAGTTCCAGACGAAATCGTTACAGACTGTCCATTAAAGGCACCAATAATGTTAAACAAATTATGGTAGATAGCTGCGACATTACTGTGTCCGTAGCCTGACTCTAGAATAGCTTGGGCAATAATTAAAGAAGCATAGAGATTATTTTGCCCCGCAAGCTGTGAAATTCGGGGTGCAATACTCTTGATAAAATCTTCAACAGTTGTGTTGTTAATTTTCGTCAATGGTGGTACTGCAATATTTGTTTTATTAAATTTCAAGTCGCCATCTGTACTTGCCTGTTTATAAGTCGTTACTGCATCCTGTGCTGTATAATTTGATCCAGAATAGACGGGTGCCACATAATTATAGTTAGGCGCAGACGGAGCTGGAGTAGGTGCCGGCGTGCTAGGTTTGGGCGTTGATGGCTTTGGTTTAGAAGGCTTTGGCTTATCGGGTTTTGGTTTAGAGGGGTTCACAGGTTTTCCAGGATCTGTTGGGTCAACTGGGTCTGTCGGATCTACTGGATCCGTTGGGTCAACTGGGTCTGTCGGATCTACTGGGTTCGTTGGGTCAACCGGGTCTGTCGGATCTACTGGATCCGTTGGGTCAACCGGGTCTGTCGGATCTACTGGATCCGTTGGATCTGTGGGGTCTGTGGGGTCCGTTGGATTTGTTGAGTTTTCTGAGTTACTACTACCCAACTGCCCATTATCTCCAGTTTCAGTCTTGTTTTCCTCTGAGTTCTGAGTTAGGCTATCCAAGTTCACCACCGATTTTATATCTGATGAAGCAGTTTTTATACTATCGGCATGAACATTGGCACCAAAAGCAGCGACGCCCAACACTGCCGCTGCACTTAGAGTAACTTTTGGTAGAGCTTTGCGCTCCTTTACCTTCATATGTTTATACTTTTTTTCAGCCATTGTTAATTTTATCTCCTCAAGTCAATTAAAA
>CXTS01000305.1_pt1 | contig 7935 bp, 10 predicted proteins | sample 940881 | NCBI WGS metagenome assembly CXTS01 (sample SAMEA3493498, study PRJEB9703) | human gut metagenome | biome: ENVO:mammalia-associated habitat; material: ENVO:feces | place: Bangladesh | collected 2010-01-06 | reverse complement strand
TCAAAAAAAGTAAATCTTACGATTTACTTTTTTTGTAGTTTGAAGAGTGCTTTATCGATCTCAGTAAGTACCTTTTCAAGGTCTTCTGCATTATTAACGAAGTCAAGCGTATCTCCGTTAATACGTATTTTAGGCGACACCTCATAATTTTCATACCAAGTTGGGTATTCTTCATGGACTTGATGGTAATATGCTTTTAATTCAGGCTGATCGTCAATCTGTTCGAAACTACGACCACGTTGAGCAATTCGGGAAAGCATTGTTTCAAAACTTACGTCAATATAGACAAGTAAATCAGGCCATTTTTTAGGCATTCCTTCCATCTCTTCAAGCATATTACTGAGTAGGCTCTGATAGATTTCTAATTCTGTTTTAGTGACATTACCATTTTTATAGTTTAGAGTTAAGAAAAGCTCGTCTTCAAAAATAGAGCGGTCAAGGACATTATTTTCTTGAGCATAGGCCATTTTAATCGATTCAAAACGCTTGTTTAAAAAATAGATTTGTAACAAGAAAGCATATTTTTTAGGGTCTTGATAATACAAATCAAGCACAGGATTATTATCTACCGCCTCATAAAATACTTCCGTGCCAAGATGCTCACCTAAAGCCTTGGCTAAGCTTGATTTCCCAGCTCCTATTGTTCCTGCTAAAACAATCACAGTTTTCTTCCTCCTGAAGTCCATCATGGACTTTATTTTTTATTCTTATTGCTCTAATTCTAAGATGTATGCTCTAATTTGAGACATGAAATATAAAGATCCTGTCATTAAAAGCACATCCTCTTCTTTTAAGTTTGCTTTTAATGCTGTATACGTACTTTTCCAGTCCTCTGCTAGCATCACATTTTCTTTCTCTAAGTGCGCAAAATCTTCTAATTTTAAAGCTTTGGGATAATCAAAAGTTGTTAAGATAAGCTTGGAGTTATCAACGGTCTGTAGCATTTTAATCATCTCGGTAATATCTTTTGTAATAAGTGCTGAAAAAAGAATCGTTATTTTACGCCCTGAAAATTCATTTTTTAAGTTTTCCAAGAGCCGTTGTATGGCATGTACATTATGAGCCCCATCAAGTATTGTTAGAGGTTCCTGACTGATTTCTTCCATGCGCGCTGGCCAGAAAGTTTTTCTTAAGCCCTCTCTGATTGCTGCTTCTGAAAGTGATAGTCCTACTTCATGCGCATAAATCATAGTAAGTTTAACAGCAAGCGCTGCGTTGTCTATTTGATGAAGACCAAGCAAGGATTTTTCTAAGTTTAGCAAGTGAATTTCATCATCCTTGTAATTAAATCTCTCATTTTCAAGGATATCTACCTGATAATCGATACTATATTGGTAATGCTGTGCTTGATTTTTTTGAGCTGTTTGCGCAATAACAGCTAGAGCTTCGTCTGCTATTTTCCCTGTCACCAAGGGTGTATTCGGCTTAATGATTCCTGCCTTTTGGGCAGCTATCTTCTCTAAGGTATCCCCTAAGATATCCATATGATCCATGCCGATCGTTGTAATTGCTGTAGCTACAGGTTGAATGACATTTGTACTATCTAAAAGTCCACCTAAACCAACCTCAATCAAAGCAACATCAACTTTTTCATCTGCAAAGTAACGAAAAGCAAGCGCGGTAATAATTTCAAATTCCGTAATACCAGCAAGCTTTTCTTTCTTATCCATTGCTTCTACCAACGGTTTCAGTTGCTCAACATACATGATGAGTTTTTCATCTGGTATTGGATGACCATTAATCGACATCCGTTCACCAAAAGATGAAATAAATGGACTAGTAAAGGTAGCCACATTCAAACCTAACTGTTCCAAAATACCTCTGGTAAAAGCAACTGTTGAACCTTTGCCATTTGTCCCAGCAATGTGGAGCATCGACAACTCTTTTTCAGGATTTCCAAGCAATTCAAGTAAGGCTTCAATCCGAGTCAATCCTGGGCGGATATTAAATTTAAGGCGAGAATGAATCCACTCTAGTGCTGTTTCAATAGTCATATTTAGGATTGCTTCCCTTCTAAAAAATACTTTTTAAATTCCTCTGGTGCCTCAGATTTTGAAAGCAAAAAAACAGGCAACTCTGCCAGCTCAGATGGCTCATCCTTAAGCTTAAGAAGATAACGAAAATCGATATGCTGATGCGCTTTTTCATCTTTAACCACATTATAAGGAATATCAATAAGATTCACGTCTATAAGACGCGGTGCAACAGCTGTCAGGCCAGTCTCTTCATGAAACTCACGCTCGGCTGTCATACTTGGTTTTTCTCCCACTTCAACATGCCCAGCAGGAAGCAAAAGTTCTTTTTGATAAGGATGTTCGATAAAGTACATCTTCTTCCCTTTAAAAACGACAGCAGATGCTGATAATTGCAAATCAGGATTTTGCTTTCCTTTAAGTCCTCTTCTGCTGCTTAAAAAATCAATTGCCTGTTCTTTTTTTTTAGAACTTTCTAAAACTGAAAGTTCACGTATCAAATCATTATACATTAGTATTTTTGGTATATTTTAAAATTCTCAATTAAACGGTGTGTTGCTGCGACATCATGTACACGGAGGACACGTCCTCCATCCATCATCATTTGATTTTCAAGAATTAATGTGGATAACAGACGTTCATCTACTTCCATATTTAGAAGATTGGTCATGAAAGATTTACGGGAGATTGCGATCATCACAGGCAAACCTAGGCTGGTCAATAGTTCAGTCGTTTTTACACGCTGTAAAGAGTCGACCCCTGTTGCCCCCCCTGAAAACCCGACTCCTGGATCTACACAGATTTGTGCATCAGCAATATCAAATTGGTTTAATTCTTTTTGTTTCTCTGCAAAGTATGCTGGTATCTCTTGATAAACGTTATCTGCGTAATTCATCCCTGCACGACCATTATTCATGGCAACCAAAGCCGGCTGGTATTCTTGCATCAGATGTAGTTTTTCAGGTGTATCGAAACCATCAATGTCATTAATAATATCTGCACCTGCATCCAATACACGCCGCATAACATAGGCTTCATCAGTATCTATAGCGATAACTGCTTCTGGAAACGCCTTACGGATACTCTGTAAGGGCTGAGCGAGACGTTGCCATTCTTCTTCTGGCGAAATATCTGCGTATCCTGGACGAGATGACTTTCCACCAAGCTCAATGACTTGTGCTCCCTCTTGTAAATCCTGTTCTACACGCTGCAGGATAAAATCCAAGTTAAGATTTTGTTTTGCACCATCGTAAAATGAATCTGGTGTAACATTGACAATAGAATAAACAATCGGATCCAAAGTCAAATCAAAAGAAAAATTCTGACCTGACCAAATGATCTGATGACGTTTAAAAATACGCTCCAAATCCAATTTTTCCTGAGAAGTCGGCCAAGCCTTAATCAAATCTTCCAATTCATAAATCGTTAAAAAAGCCAGTATATCATGGTTATCTAGGATAGTTTTTGATCTTACACGGTACAAAAGATTGTCTAGTTTAGCTTGTTCTTGACTGCTCATTTCAGTAAAACAGATAGAGATTTGCTTCAGAGAAAAACTCTCTGTATTTTTTTCAATGATTTTCATTTTAGTTCAAGCTTTCTAAAAATTCAAGACGTGTTTCTCTATTTTCTTCAAATTCTCCCATGAAGAAAGAAGTCTTTGTTTGAGAATTTCCTTTTTTTACACCGCGCATTTCCACACACATATGATGCGCTTCCACAACTACTGCAACACCTTTTGGTTCTAAAATGTCATTTAAAATTTCTGCAATGTCTCGTGTAATATTTTCTTGCACTGAAAGTTTATGGGAAACATAGTTGACTAAGCGCGGAATCTTGCTTAAGCCAATAATATTACCATCTTTAGGGATATATGCTACATTTGCCTTGCCAAAGAAAGGCAACATATGATGTTCACACATCGAGTAAAATGGGATATCCTTGATTAAGATTGTTTGATCCTGTGCTGTTTTTTCAATCTTAAAGAGTTTATATTCCTCAAATTGCGTTAATTTTTGTGAAGAGAGTATTTCCTCATACATCTTTGCCACACGTTCTGGTGTTTCTAAGAGGCCTTCTCGCTCAGGATTTTCACCCACAGCTGAGAGAATTTCTCGTACGGCATGCTCAATACGCTTTCTCGCAGGTTTTTGCGCAGGAATCTCCACTACTTCTTGCTCTGTGTCTTTAAGCTTTTCAATCGCTTGCTTAACTTGCTGCTCATATGGGAAATCCTGCTCTAAAACTTCCAAAAGCGGCACGAGAACAAAAAGACGATTAAAGACTTCTTTATGTGGAACAATCAAATCATTCTCAAAAATCTGTTCGTTTCCGTAAAATAAAATATCAATGTCTATTGTACGTGGGCCCCAATGAATCTTGCGTACACGGTTTAATTGAGCTTCAATTTCATGAATAAACTCGAGCAACTGAGTCGGTTCAAGTGTCGTTGAAATCTTCAAAGCCATATTGACAAAATCATCTTGTTCCACTCCACCAACAGGTGAAGTTTGATAAAACTTTGATTTTTTATCTATCAAAATTGCCGGATTTTGCCCCAATAAACTTACTGCGTCTTGCAAGTAAGCTTGCTTGTCTCCAATATTACTCCCTAAACTCAAATAAACCGTATGCATCACTTTCTTGCTCCCCCCTTAGAAAGCCGTAAATATTCTTTAAAAGTTAAATATTTTAACCAACCATTTCAATTTCGACATTGTCAAAGATTCCTGCAATAGGAACCGCTAGTTTTCGGATATGTACCTCTACTGATTTTACTTTACTGTTTTCTTTAATGGCTTGAATAATATCAAAAGCCAGCTTTTCAATCAAATCCGCTCGTGAAACTTCAATTATTTCTGAGATTTTTTCATAAAAAGCAACATAGCTCAAGGTTTCATCAAGCTCATCTAAACCAGAATAGGAAAAATTCGTGGTAACAATCAAGTCAATTTCTAAATTTTGCCCTAGAATCTTTTCCTCAGGTAAAACTCCGATATGCGAAAAGAACTTCATATTGTTAATCTTAATCTTATACATATTGTTCAATGGCTTCCCATGCCTCATTAATTCCTGTTTTATCAAAGCTTGAAAAAATAACAAAATCATCTGTGCTGTCAAACTGCAATGCTTTTTTGATCACGGATACGTGTTTGTTCCATTTACCACGTGGGATTTTGTCAGCCTTAGTTGCAACTAAAATTACAGGAATATCATAGAACTTCAAAAAAGTGTACATCAATTTATCGTCTTCAGATGGTTCATGGCGTAAATCAACGAGAGCGACAACCGCTTTAAGATTTGGCGCTGTGGTGAGATATTCTTCAATCATTTTACCGAACTTTTCGCGCTCTTTTTTCGAAACACGTGCATAGCCGTATCCTGGAACGTCAACTAAATGAACCGTATCATCTACATTGTAAAAATTAAGAAGTTGTGTTTTACCTGGCGAACTTGAAGTTCGCGCAAAGTTCTTACGGTTTAATAAGGTATTGATAAAACTTGATTTTCCAACGTTCGAACGGCCAGCAAGAGCAATTTCTGGCATATCTGTATCTGGATACTGCTTGGCAGAGGCAGCTGAAATGGTCAGTTGTAAATTATTAGGGTTTATTTTCATTTTTTCTCTCTTTCCTTGTTTGTCATCTTATCCTTAGATAATTGCGCAAGGTTTATTTAAAGTTTTTTTTGAGAGAAGGGTCATAAATCGTTCCCTTCCCTCCGTATAATCACTCTAATCTGCTAAAGCAAATCAATGATAATAACAAGAAAACCATGACCACTCATGATTTTCTGTTTTTTATTCTTGAATATAAATGATTTCTGCCTCTGCTTTATCACGTACAGCTGCTTCCGTAATAATCACTTTTTCAATATTATCATGACTTGGTATTTCAAACATGATATCCATCATCACTTCTTCAATAATTGAACGTAAACCACGTGCACCTGTTTTACGCTCGATAGCTTTTTCAGCAATGGCATGCAAAGCTGCATCTTCAAACTCCAGTTCTACGTTGTCATAGCTTAATAACTGTTTGTATTGCTTGATAAGGGCATTTTTAGGCTCTGTCAAGATACTGATAAGATCGGTTTCTGTCAAACGTTCAAGCGCAGCCACAACAGGTAAACGTCCAATAAATTCAGGAATCAATCCGAAAGTTTGGATATCTTCAGCAATGATTTCCTGCATGTAAGATTCATTGTCAGCTAAGGCTTTGTTGTTGGTTCCAAAACCGATGATTTTCTCACCCAAGCGTTGTTTGACAATTTCTTCAATACCATCAAAGGCACCACCCACAATGAAAAGAATATTTTTTGTATCAATTTGAATCATCTCTTGGTTAGGATGTTTACGTCCACCTTGCGGCGGCACACTCGCAACTGTTCCTTCGATAATTTTTAGGAGAGCTTGTTGTACACCTTCACCAGAAACATCACGGGTAATAGAAACATTTTCTGATTTTTTAGCAATTTTATCAATCTCGTCAATATATATGATACCACGTTCAGCACGTTCAATATTGAAATCACTAGCTTGAAGCAATTTTAGTAAGATATTTTCAACATCTTCACCCACATAACCAGCTTCCGTCAAGCTCGTGGCATCAGCAATAGCAAAAGGAACATTAAGCGATTTAGCTAAAGTCTGCGCCAAAAATGTTTTCCCCGAACCTGTTGGACCAATCAATAAAATATTAGATTTTTGGAGTTCAACTTCTTCATCATCATTGCCCGTAAAATTGATACGCTTGTAGTGATTATAAACAGCAACAGCAAGCGCACGTTTTGCTCGCTCTTGTCCAATAACGTAACCATTTAGATGATCTAACATCTCTCTTGGTGTCATTACGGGAGTGGCTTCAAATTCTTGAGCCATTTCCTCACGCATCTCTTCTTCAATCAGATGACTCGACAGTTCAACACATTCGTCACAAATATAAACACCGACACCGGCGATAAGTTTCTTTACTTCTGGTTGGCTCTTGCCACAGAATGAACAATATATATTTTCGTTTTCTTTTGTATCGTTAGACATTTGTTTCTCTTTTTCTAGATTTTAAACATTTTTAGGAAAATAAAGTTCCAAAAAAAGCATGAATGGAATTGACAATATTCGTAAAGGCATTAAGAAGAAAAATAGTTCCTAAGCCCCAGCGCTTCTTGCGGAAGCATTGCAGTGCAAGTATTACACAAATTGCACATAAAACAGCTGTAAATAAGCCAAAAATAGATTTTGTCACGGCTTTTGTTTCTCCTTCCGCTCATATTTTTCTACAGTAAAGTCATAAGGATTTTGTTCGTCTTTTTTATGATAATCCGCTGAAACTCTCACATACTTCGAAAAATCAAACGTATCAGGGAAATATGTATCCCCTGCAAACTCTCCATGAACAACCGTCTTATAAAGTGCTGACAACTCCTTTTCGAAAAGAAGGAACATCTCTGATCCGCCAATGATATATAAATCACGCTCTTGATTATTATACCATTCTACAACTTCGGATACACTATGCATGATTAGAACACGTTCATTATCTTCCTTGGGATAAGTTTCATCCCGTGTAAGAACGATGGTGATACGTCCAGGGAGAACACGTTTATTCATACCTTCAAAGGTTTTACGCCCCATCAAAATTACTTGATGGTAAGTTGTCTTTTTAAAATGTTCCAGTTCAGCAGGTAAGCGCCAAGGTAAATGACCTTCAATGCCAATCACCTTCTTTTCGTCTTCTGCCCAAATTGCGTAAATCATTTTATTTCACCTACGTTGCTTTTCTTTGTTTACTTTGAAAAGACAATCATCCTTTTAAAACAAAGATGTTCCTTTCTTTTGGGATTTTAAGGTCAACTATTTGATACACAAATAGGTTATAAAATGGAAAAAGAATTCACTTAAGACCTTATTTATTAACTGCTTCAACAGTTAATCTCTCGTTGTTCTCTCAAAAGCAGTTTGTGT
>CXTS01000069.1_pt1 | contig 8001 bp, 7 predicted proteins | sample 940881 | NCBI WGS metagenome assembly CXTS01 (sample SAMEA3493498, study PRJEB9703) | human gut metagenome | biome: ENVO:mammalia-associated habitat; material: ENVO:feces | place: Bangladesh | collected 2010-01-06 | reverse complement strand
GGATATGTTTTGAATTATAAATTAAGAGAAATTTCAGCTGAAGAATTCGCTCAATTCAATGAAAATGTAAGCCAAGGTAGTTTTTTACAAACTCCTGAAATGGCAGAGCTAATGATGGCAAATGGCTGGGAAGTAACTTTATTGGCTGTCCAATCAGATAAAATCGAAATGGCCGCTCTTTTAGGCGCAAAAAATATGACTGGAGGAAAACATTACGAAATCCAGTATGGCCCAATTTACCAAGAGTACCAAGAAGATGTAGAAAAGTTTTTCTACAAAGAATTACGTCAGTTTGTTAAAGACCATGGTGGCTTGGAACTTTTAGTCATTCCCAATACAAACTACCAGGAGTTTGACAGCACAGGCAATGCACTGACAGATGAAAACAAGCAGTTTATTCAATCAATGCAGGAGTTAAACTACAAACATACGGGCTTAGAAGTTGGTTACAACAAACGTGGCGAGTCTACATGGCACTATGTGAAAGATCTTTCTGATATCGCAGATGATAAAAAACTTTTAAAATCTTATACGAAAGATGGGCAATATTCTGTCAAAAAAACACAGCAGTTTGGAATTCGAGTGCGTCCTTTAGCTTATGAGGAACTGGATAAGTTCAAAAAGATTACTTCGGAAACGTCGGAACGCCGTGGGTACGATGATCATGATTTGCCTTATTATCAAAGTCTTTATAAAACTTTTGGTGATAAAGCAGAGTTTTTAGTGGCTGAGATTAACTTCGCAGACTATGAAGCGGCAATTTTAGCTCAAATGGATAAACTTTCTGGACAGATTGAAAAAACGAAAAAAGAAGGTAAACGCAAAGAGTTAGAAAGCCAGCTAGAAACTCAAAAAGTTCGTTTAGCAGAAGCGCGTGAATTTATTGCTCAACATGGCCGAGAAGATATTATCTTAGCGGGATCGCTCTTTATCTACGGTGCAAGTGAAACCATCTATCTGTTTAGTGGTTCGTACGAAGCCTTTAAGAAATTATATGCACCTTTTGCTATTCAGCATTACGTGATGAAAAAAACCTTAGATAAAGGTGTGAAAAGCTATAACTTCTTTGGAGTGGCTGGAACTTTTGACGGTACAGATGGCGTTCTGCACTTTAAACAGAATTTTGCAGGTTATGTTGTACGTAAAGTTGGTTATTTCAATTATTATCCCAAACCATTTAAACATAAAGTTTTGAGCATGGTAAAAACACTATTAGGTAGAAAATAATGGAATTCTTAGAAATCTCACAAGAACAATTTGCAGCTTTTGCAGCTGAAAAAACCGAGTCATTTTTACAAACCCCACAAATGGCAGAAATGTTAGAGAAACGTGGTTATAAACCGATTTTCCTAGCTGTAAAAGTCAATGACCAGATTAAAATGGCAGCACTTATGACTTCTGTTTCTGTTTCAGGTGGAGCAAAGTTAGAAATTAACTTTGGACCCATTGGTAACTTCGATCAGATGGTCTTTAACTGCTTTATTCAAGAATTGAAAAAATATGCGAGAAATCAGCAAGCTCTAGAAGTGAAGATACGTCCAGCTGTTGACTATATGGTTTATGACAGCAAAGGTCAAGAACTTCAAGAAGCTAATGAGTCTTTCATTTCAGAAATGAAAAAGCTTGGCTTAACTTACAATGGTCGACATGTGGGTTATGAAGAGCAGGATGCCGTTGCCGAATGGCAATACATCAAAGATCTTTCTGAAATACACAGTGAAGAAGAACTTCTCAAGAGTTACAACTCTAACGCAAAACGTAACGTTAAAAAAGCGATAAAAAATGAGGTTACAGTTAAGGTAGCGACTTATGAAGAAGTCTTTGAAGTGGAACGTTTGATTGGTAACACAGGTGAAAAGCGTCATTTTGCAACCAAAGATTTGGCCTATTATCAAGAGCTTTATAAGGCTTTTGGCAATAAAATCGAATTTTTGATTACTTATAAAGATGGAGTAGCAATTGCAGCTGGTGTCTTTATTGAAGTCAACCAAGAATTTCTTTACCTTTATGGTGGATCTGACGGCGCTTATGGAAAGTTAGGTGGCCCTTTCCTTATGCAGCATACAGCCATGCTCCATGCAATTGAACGTCAGATGAAAACCTATAATTTTTATGGTATCTCAGGAAACTTTGATGGCAGTGATGGCGTGTTAAAATTTAAGCAAAATTTCGGTGGTTACATCACACAAAAAGTAGGGGAATTCTCTTATTATCCACAGCCTGTAAAATACAAACTTATTCAAGGTATGAAAAAAATATTAGGGCGTGTTTAACTTAAAAAGCTGACGAAATCGTTTCGTCGGTTTTTTGTGTTAAAGATGTATGGAATTTAAAATGTAAAAAACTTTTGACAATTTTGCTATAATGAAGGCATGGAAACTTTATACGATTTAACAATTATCGGTGCTGGCCCTGTTGGGTTGTACGCCGGGTTTTACGCTGGGATGCGTGGAATGACTGTCAAGATAATCGAAGCTCTTGAAGAAGCTGGTGGTCAACCTCAAACGCTTTATCCAGACAAAATGATATATGATATAGCAGGTTTACCGGAGATTTCAGGAGCAGATCTAACGGCTAATCTTTTAGCACAACTTGCACGTGTACCACATGAACTGTATTTAGATGAAAAAGTTGAAAATATTATCCAAGAAGAGGAAAATAAGCATTTTGTACTGCAAACAAGTAAAAGTACACATCATTCGAAAGCAGTATTGTTAACAACAGGCTCTGGCTTGCTCAGTCCGCGTAAGCTTAATCTCGAGCAAGAAGAAGAACTTCACGCATTAGGAAGATTAAATTACTTTATTCAAAATTTAGAGGAATATCGTGAAAAAGAAGTTGCGGTTCTTGGGGGGGGAGACAGTGCCTTGGATTGGGCTCTTATGTTGGAAAAAGTTGCCAGCAAAGTTCATCTCATTCATCGTCGTCCTTCTTTCCGAGCCCATGCTTTAACAGTAGCAGAGCTGGAACAATCAACAGTTGAAATACATACACCTTATCTTCCTCAGGAGTTATCAACAGAAGGACTTAAGCTGCAACGGGTAAAATCAGATGAGCTACGCCATTTAGAAGTAGATAAAATATTAGTAAACTACGGAATGATGACAAATCATGTTGACTTAAATGAAGAACTCGAACTGAGCCGTAGAGGAAGAATAACAGCAAATCGACAACAAGAGACAAACATTGCAGGACTCTATGTAGCAGGTGATGCTAGTGATTACGAAGGCAAAGCTCCCTTGATGTCAGTAGGTTTTGGAGAAGCTGTACTAGCAATCAACGATATGACACAGAAGCTTGAATTTAGCCATAGCTTACAAAAAGGACATTCTTCAAGCCTGTTTGGTAAATGAGGAGAAAATAAGGTATAATGGGTAGTAAACGAACGATTTACAGAAATTTAGGAAAACATTATGCTTATTAACTTACTTATCTTAATATTACTTATATGGGCCTTTCTGGTTGGCTACTCAAGAGGATTAGTCTTACAGGCTCTATATAGCTTGGGAATAATTATATCTGCAGTTATTGCTTTTTTAAATTATAAAGAGCTTGCTTCAAAATTAACAATGTGGGTACCTTTCTCTAGCGCTACAGCAGACTCACGTTTACTTTTTTTTGATAATAACTTGCTTTTCCAAATTGATGATGCTTTCTACGCTGGTCTTGCTTTTATGATTATTTTCATGGTTTCTTATGTGGTGATACGTTTAATTGGACTTTTTATCCACATCACACGTTTGCACCCCTTCGGAAATACTGGAAAGATTATTGCAGGTATCCTTGCGGTCGGAGCAACTTATTTTGGTATACAAATGGCCGTTACGCTACTTGCGCTTGTACCAATGCCCACTGTTCAAAACCATTTAAACGCTTCAGCCGTGGTGCGCTTAATGGTTAGCCATACTCCGATTTCTTCAGGAATGCTGAAAAATATATTTATTGAGAATATAATAGGTAATATTTAGAATTTATGAATAAAAAAATTATCCAAATTTTAGAATTTGACAAGGTCAAAGAGCAATTCTTGGCCTTTTTAACAACCGCCCAAGGTAAAAAAGAGTTGGAAGAACTAGAGCCGCTCTCAGATACCGGCAAAATTCAAAACTTATTTGATGAATTAGCAGAGTTTGAAAAATTAGCCCAAGAAAATGGACAAATTCATCTTACGAAAACAGCAGATATCAGTGAAATTTTACGTCGCTTAGAGTTAGATGCTCAATTGAGTGGGCGAGAGTTTGTTGAAATAAACAAAGTTGTCCAACAGGGGCTTAATATTCTGCGTTATTTTGATGAAGCAGAGAATGTTGAAATACCAACACTTGAGGAACTCATCCAAAAATTCTCAGACCTTTCTCCTGTACATAAAACACTTGAAATTTTTGATAACTCTGGTTCACTTTATGACAATGCATCTGCTGAACTTATGCACATTCGTTCAGCCATTAAGCGCTATCAGTCAGATATTAAAAAGGTGATGCAGGAACTTTTGTCTAAAAATGCTGCTTCTCTCACTGAAAATTTAATCACGGTGCGTAATGATCGCCAAGTCTTGCCTGTGCGTGCAGATAGTAAAAATAAAATAGCTGGTGTAGTACACGATATGTCTGCCTCAGGGCAAACGCTCTATATTGAACCCAATGCTGCTGTTTCGCTTAACAATCATTTAAATCAAAAGAAAATCGAAGAAAAAAATGAAATGATTCGAATTTTTCGGGCTGTCAGTGAAGAACTTAAACCCTATAGTTTAGATATCCGGCAGAATGCGTGGTTACAAGGCCACCTCGACTTGATTAGAGCCAAGTATAACTACTTATTGAAGCATAAGGCCAGTATTCCTGAGTTGACCCAAAACAAAGATATTTGTTTTTATGATGCACGCCATCCCTTGATTGATCCAAAAGTAGTTGTGGCCAATGATATCAAATTTGATAATAGTTTAAACACGATTGTAATTACGGGGCCAAATACTGGAGGTAAAACAATTACCTTAAAAACTGTAGGCTTACTCACTATTATGGCTCAATCTGGCTTGCCTATTCTCACAAGTGCAGGCAGTCGTGCACATGTTTTTCATGAGATTTTTGCGGATATTGGGGATGAACAATCCATTGAGCAAAGTCTCTCGACTTTCTCCAGCCATATGACAAATATTGTTTCTATTCTAGACAAGGCGGATCAAAATTCATTGGTACTCTTTGACGAGCTTGGCGCAGGTACGGACCCTAAGGAAGGGGCCGCATTAGCTATTGCTATTTTAGAATATTTGCGTGGTAAAAACGTGAAAACTATGGCGAGCACACACTATCCAGAACTTAAAGCATATGGTGTCGAAACACCTGAAGTCCTTAATGCGAGCATGGAGTTTGATATTGACAAAATGCAGCCTGTTTTCCGTCTGCAGCTGGGTGTACCAGGTCGTTCAAATGCTTTAGAAATTTCACGGCGCTTAGGTTTGTCAGACCAAATCATTCAAGAGGCTAGTAATATGGTTTCTGATGAAGAACATGATGTCAATCATATGATTGCGAGCTTAGAAGAAAAAACGCGTGAAGTAACAGAAGCAGCTGCAAATATTAAGAAGTTAGAGCGAGAAAATATAAATCTTCATAAAGACTTAACCAAGGTTTATGATCAAATTAATCGAGAGCGCGAGATTGAACTAGAAAAAGCAAAACAAGAAGCCCAAGTAGTCGTGAAAAAGGCAAGTCAAGAAGCTCAAGAAATTCTCAAAACATTGAACGATAAAGCACAGCTTAAACCTCACGAAATCATTGCAGCCCGTAGTGAGCTTGAAAATCTAGTTCCATCTGTTGATTACAGTAAAAACAAAGTTTTAAAGAAAGCCAAGGCACAGCGCGGATTGAAACAGGGGGCTGAAGTTTTGGTAACAGCATATGGGCAACGCGGAAAACTTATTCGTCTGGAAAAAGATGGACGTTGGCAAGTGCAGATGGGATCAATAATGACCAAACTGCAAGAAGATGAATTTGAGTTAACAGAGGAAGAAATTGCTAGAAACCAACCTGCAAAAACTAAATCAGTAACTCGGAAAGTCAGCAATAAAGTTAAAGCACAGCTTGATTTACGTGGTATGAGATACGAAGAAGCAGAGTTAGAGCTGGACAACTATATTGATCAGGCTCTGCTTGCCAATTTACTGCAAATCACAATTGTTCATGGTATAGGAACGGGCGTGATTCGTGAAATGGTCCAAAAGAAGCTACAGAAACATCGTCATATTAAGAGTTATGAGTATGCTCCTATGAATGCTGGTGGCAGTGGTGCAACAATTGCAACCTTGAAATGACTCAAAATATAAAAACAATCATAATATTTGTAAAGTAGCTAAAAATTCGCTAGAATGTACTCATAATAAAGAACGAGGAACGAAAAATGGAATATAACATTACTGATGCTACATTTAAAGAAGAAATTAAAGAGGGACTTGTACTTGTAGATTTTTGGGCAACTTGGTGTGGCCCTTGTCGTATGCAAGCGCCAATTCTTGAACAATTGGGAGAAGAGCTTGATGAGTCTGAACTCAAAATTTGTAAGTTAGACGTTGACGAAAATCCTGCAACACCACAAGCGTTTGGTGTTATGAGTATTCCAACTTTAATTTTCTTTAAAGATGGTCAAATGGTGAAACAAGTTGTCGGTGTTCAAACAAAAGCACAACTGAAGGCAATCGTTGCGGAACTTTCATAAGAAATAAAAAAAGAATGCCTGTATGGGTATTTCTTTTTTTGTTTCAAATTATTTGAGAAGTTTGACAATAAGATGCATTGCATTTGAAAAGGGATATACATACAAGGGAAAACAGCGTGACAAAAACTCGGCAAAATGGTATCATTGAAAAGTTGAGATGAAAATCTCTAGATATGAAGGATAAAGGAGACTGATGATGTCTAAGAAAAAAGATACAGAAATTGAAGTTATTGACACAAAAACAGGTGTTCAAGTCAAATCAGGCAAAAAAATCATCGCTGATATTAATGAAGAAAATGGTAGTTTTGTTGTGGTTGCTTCTGGTAAAGAACTTGCTGTTACTCGTAATTTTGCGGATGCTATGGAAGAAGCAATCAAAGCCTATAACTTAGGTGCTTAATTTTATATTTTATCTTGGAGGATAGAGTTAATCCTTGAAATCTTTTCATGATTTTGATAAAATATTTACTGTTGTCGAAAGATAGACAGTGGGGTATAGCCAAGCGGTAAGGCAAGGGACTTTGACTCCCTCATGCGTTGGTTCGAATCCAGCTACCCCAGTTGGTCAAACAGGTTCAAACTGAGCCTGTTTTTTTTAATAATTTTTGATAGAATAGAGATATGTACACAGTAAAAATTGGACTCGATCCTCATCTACATGACAAGTTTGTTGCTGCCTCTGGCATGCCAAACCTTTTACAAACCTCAAAATGGGGGACAATCAAAAGCAGTTGGAAATCAGAAATCATCGGATTTTATCAAGACGATAAGCTCGTTGCAAGTTGCTTGGTCTTAATTCGTCCACTTCCCTTGGGATTCACAATGCTTTATATTCCACGTGGAATTTTGATGGATTATACAGATAAAGCTTTATTAAAGTTTGTTCTGTTAGAATTGAAAAAATTTGGTAAAAGTCAAAAAGCACTTTTTATCAAGTTTGATCCTGCTTATAAATTTGACGATGCATATGATCTTCTGACAAATTTAACAAGTGCTGGTGTCGAGTATACTGGACGTACTACAGAAATGCATGATACGATTCAGCCTCGTTACAATGCTGTCATTTATAAAGAAGATTTTGCAGAAGAAAATCTAGATAAAAAAACACGTCAATTTATTCGTAAAGCACGTAATTCTTACCCAGAAGTAACTTTTGGTGGAAAGGAGTTAGTTCCTGTTTTTGCTGAATTGATGAAGAAGACAGAAGCACGTAAAAATGTAAGTCTTCGTAATGCTGATTATTATACAAAACTTTTGGACACTTATGGCTCAGATGCTTTTATTACCTTA
>CXTS01000123.1_pt1 | contig 8587 bp, 9 predicted proteins | sample 940881 | NCBI WGS metagenome assembly CXTS01 (sample SAMEA3493498, study PRJEB9703) | human gut metagenome | biome: ENVO:mammalia-associated habitat; material: ENVO:feces | place: Bangladesh | collected 2010-01-06 | reverse complement strand
GAAATAATTCAGTCTTTTTATTCTTTTTTATTTACTCTGCAATCACTTCAACCTTATAACCATCTGGATCAATGATGAAGTAATAACGTGTGTCGGAGTTAGGAAGGCCTTTAAGTTCTGTCACTTCAAATCCTGCTTGTTTTTGTTTTGTATGCAGTTCTTCCAAATTATCAACCGAAATAGCAATATGTCCATAGCCATTACCCAAATCATACGCTTCATGATTGTAATTATAAGTCAATTCTAATTCGTAGTCATCACCAGGTAAAGTCAGATAAACTAAAGTAAATTCATATTCTAAAAAGTCACGACGACGTTTTTCCTCAAAGCCAAAAGCTTCTTGATAAAACTTGATTGAAGCATCCAAGTCTTTGACGCGGTAACAAGTGTGTGCCATTTTCATTGTGTTTTCCTCCATTTTTAGGCTTCTAGGTACATTGCCCAGATATCGTCAAAAAGTCCCAAGTTAAAGTAAAAAGGGGCATAGGTTTCCAGATATGTGGAGACTTCATCAAAGTCTTTCGATTGTTTGGGAAACTGTGTATCTGCAAAGGCAAGATTAGCCAAACGTGTGACATCATCCACCTCAACTGGCGCCCGATGGCGCATCAAATAAGTATAAAAAGGCTGTCTCATTTCCAGTTTTCCTCCAAAAACTTATGACGTAAGCGGCTGGACAAAGCATAACGCTCAGGATTTGTTTTATAAAATCCTTGATGATAATCCTCTGCCGGCCAGAACTTTTGTGCGGGTTCTATTGTGGTAACAATAGGCTGATCAAAACGTCCAGAATTTTGAAGTGCTTCTTTTGACTTTTCAGCGACTTCTCTCTGTGAGTCAGCAGTATAGAAAATAACTGGACGATAATTATCGCCACGATCCTCAAATTGCCCAAACATATCGGTTGGATCGGTCTGCTCCCAGTAAAGTTCCACTAAATCTTTGTAAGGGATTTTTTCATTCTCAAAGATAATCTCCACTGCCTCAGTATGCCCTGTCTGTTGATTGCAAACTTGCTCATAAGTTGGATTATCAACATGACCACCTGTATAACCACTTGTCACAGCAAGAATCCCTGTTTGTTCCTCGAAAGGTTGCACCATGCACCAAAAGCAACCACCCGCAAATATTGCTCTTTCTTTACTCATCCTTTTTACCTCGTCCTTATTAACTGAAAATATTATAACAAAAGTATTCTTTTCATGCACTTATTCTTTTCTTTCCATTTTATTTTTTAGCTTCAATTGTCTTATGATAATTTTTTTAGTACACTACTATTTAGAGAACTCATAACTGAATATCTAGAGTTGGTTTATCCGAAATTATTAATAAACAAAGAGAGGAGTTATATGTCATTTAAAGAAAGAGTATCTATCCACTATACTGAGTTGACAAAGACCGATCGTAAAATAACAGGCGAATTAATGAGAAAACCAGAGGTACTTATTGACCGATCTATTCAAGAGGCTGCCAAGGATCTTGAGGTTTCACCTTCTGCGATTATCCGTGTTGTAAAGAAACTACAATATCGTGGTTTACCGGACTTAAAAAATGCTTTAGAAAGATATATGAGTGAAAAAACTGAACTTGTTCAGAGCTCAAGAGAAGAACTGCTTTCAGAATCCATCATTGGTGAGTATAAGCAACGTCTGAATTTGATTCGTAGCTGTTTGTCGGAAAAACAACTGACCAGCATTGCGCAAATGATACGCGAGGCTAAAACAACACGAGTTTTAGGGATTGGTAGTTCTGGTTTAGCTGCTGAACAATTTGTCTATTCTCTCTTGTATCAAGATAAATATGTCGAAGCCATCACCAGCCGTACCAAAATATTTTACCTATCGCGCGTACTTGATCAAGATACACTATTAATCATCTTTACCGTTTCTGGAAATACGGATCTTTATGAGGAAATTTTTGAGCAAGCCAAGGAAACTGGGGCAAAGATTGTCCTCATCACAATGAATAGAAATTCCAAATTCAAACAAACTTCGACCGAGGTTCTGCTTCTGCCTTCAAATCTGACAGATTTTTCCAAACCAGACATCTATCAGCTGGACAACCGCTTTGCATTTATTGTTTTATCAGAAATTCTGGCAGCTTATTACATCCACTCTTTGGAATAAGTTTTATTTTTATTATTTAATTTGAAATATATTTTATTTCGTGTTATACTCTCTTTATAATATTTAAGGAGAGTTTTTTCATGAACAAATTTATGGTTTTGCTATCAGAAAAAGTTTTACCGGTAGCGTCTCGTTTGGGGCAAAACAAGTACCTCACTGTTTTGCGTGATGCCTTCATGGTCAGTTTCCCTTTAACAATGTTTGGTTCACTTATTGTCGTATTCAATAATTTACCCTTCTGGTCTGACTCGATGAAAGCAAACTTGGGTAACCTTTTTGGTAATGGTCAAAGCGCCACAATGTCAATTATGACCGTGTTCGTTACTTTAGCCATTGGGTACTACTGGGCGAAGTCAGAAGAAATCGAAGCTATTTTCAGTGGTGTCGTTTCTTTAGCTTCATTCTTGATATTGACACCTTTCGCTGCAATTATTACATCAGCTGATGGAGCTACAACTGTTGAAGGTACTGGGCTTCTTACTCTTGACCGATTGGGTGCAAAAGGGATGTTCTTAGGTATCTTTGCTGCCTTCATTGCCGCAAAAATCTTCGCTGCACTGACTAAAAAAGGTTTTACGCTTAAAATGCCAGACGGTGTTCCACCAGCTGTCGCTAAATCTTTCGCCTCTCTAATCCCAGCCCTAGGAACATTGCTTGTTTTCTTACTTATCAATGCGCTTATGGTTGGTGCCTTTACTACAAATCTTCATGATGTTATTTACAATGTTATCCAAAAACCACTGACTGGTTTAGGAACGGGACTTCCAGCAACAATCATTGCCGTGTTCCTTGTCCAGTTCCTCTGGTTCTTCGGTCTGCACGGTCAAATCATTGTCAACTCTGTTTTTGAACCTTTCTGGCAAACAAATATGCTCGATAACGCTGCGCTTACGCAACAAGGAGCATCTGCCTTAGCTGAAAATGGACACATCGTTACAAAATCATTCATGGATACATTCACAGTAAGCTTAGGTGGATCAGGATCTACCTTGGCTGTCGTCCTGATTATGGCATTTCTGATGAAACATAAGCAATATAAAAACATTGGACGTCTGGGCTTGGCTCCTGGATTATTTAACGTTAATGAACCTGTAATTTTTGGGCTTCCTATCGTCATGAATGCTACAATCTTCATTCCATGGCTTTTAGCTCCTGTTGTTTCAGTCATTATCGCCTATCTCGGCTTTGCGTCTGGGTTAGTTCCTCTGACCACTGGGGCGCAAGTGCCTTGGACAATGCCAATCTTCCTTTCAGGATTTTTAGCAACAAATTCTATTATGGGTTCTCTACTTCAATTAGTTCAATTTGTGGTCATCGCGCTCATCTGGTTACCCTTCTTGAAAGTCATTGATCGTACTGAAACATTATAAAAAACAAAGGATAAAATAATGCAAGTTAAATTCCCTAATGATTTTTGGTGGGGGGCAGCAACCAGTGGCCCTCAGACCGAAGGTCGTTTTAATAAAAAACATGCCAACATGTTTGATTATTTTTATGAAATCAAACCCGAAAGTTTCTATAAACATCAAGGCCCAGATACAGCAAGTAACTTTTATAATGACTTCAAGAATGATATTCGCTTAATGAAGGAAGCTGGACTAAAAACAGTTCGTACCTCTATACAATGGAGCCGTTTGATTGATGATTTAGAAAAAAACACTGTAAATTCAGACGCTGTAGCATTTTATAATGCAGTCATTGATGAATTTATCGCCCAAGATATTACGCCAATGATTAATCTGCACCATTTTGATTTGCCTGTTGAACTCTACCATAAGTATGGTGGCTGGGAATCAAAAAAAGTTGTTGATCTCTATGCTGGCTTTGCTGAAAAAGCTTTTGAATGCTTTGGTGATCGCATCAAATACTGGTTCACCCACAACGAACCATTGGTTGTCGTGGAAGGAGGCTATTTATTCCAATTCCATTATCCAAATAAAGTTGATGGACACGCTGCTGTCCAAGTTGCTTACAACTTGCAACTTGCCTCAAGCAAAGCCATCGCAAAATACCGCGCGCTACAATTCGATGGAAAAATTGGGATTATCCTCAACCTGACACCGCCGTATCCTTCTACCAACGAAGCAGCTGACCTTAAAGCCAGCCATATCGCTGACTTATGGTTGAACCGTCTCTATATGGATGCCTCTGTCAAAGGCGAGTTTCCTGCTGAACTGGTTGAAATTTTAGATAAGGAAAACGCACTTTGGGAATCAACAGAAGATGAATTAAAACTCATCAGAGATAATACGGTTGACTTACTGGGTATTAATTTCTATCATCCAAATCGTGTACAACGTCCAAAATACTCGGCAAATTCCTTAGCTGTTGACTTTATGCCTAACAAATTCTGGCAAGAATTTGAACTACCTTCATGCCGTATGAATGTCGATAAAGGTTGGGAAATTTATCCAAAAGCAGTTTACGACATTGCTAAAGATGTTCAAGAAAACTATGGAAATATCGACTGGTTCATTTCCGAAAATGGTATGGGTGTGTCAAACGAGGAAAGATATATGAATAGTCAGGGAATCATTGAAGATGACTATCGTATTCAATTTATCAAAGAGCATCTGTACTGGTTAAATAAGGCGATGGAAGAGGGCAGCAATTGCTTAGGCTATCATTTGTGGACACCTATCGACTGTTGGAGCTGGCTCAATGCTTACCGCAATCGGTATGGACTCATCTCGACAAATATTCATACGCAAGTTAAAAGTTTGAAAAAATCGGCCCACTGGTTTAAAACTTTGTCAGATAGCAATGCCTTTGAAATCGAGCCACTTACTGAGGAAGAATAATATTTTACCCTACTAAAAAAAGTTGGAAATCATTCCAACTTTTTTGCTATTAATCAAATGAGTTCTGTACCCTCAGGACTTTGTTTGATTTTTTTATTCTTCATCAAACCACCAAGCGCTTTTTTAAATTGTCCTTTAGATATACCAAATGTCGCTTTGATATCATCTGGCGCTGACTTATCATTAAAAGGCATTTTTCCACCCATACTCTCAAGATAAGCAAGGATCATCTGTGCATCAGCATCCAACATTTCATAAGCTCGTGGTTTCGCACTAAGATTTAAACTACGGTCTTGATCACGGAAGCCAATAACACGTACCTGAAGCTCTTGCCCGATACGGAGTGTGCCAAAAGCTTCGTTAGGATGGATGAAACCAAGCATATTATTATCTGGAAGATAGACGAAGGATCCTGTTTCTTTGTTACGGTAAACAATCCCGCGTAAGTCTTGGTTTTGCATATTATCATAGGCCGGTCCTGACATTTCCCAGAAATCTTGGTGCCAAGCTAATTTACCCCAAAGACGATCTTTCGCATCAACGACAATTTTAACAAAGAGCTTATCCCCTTTTTTAGGCCATTGATCTTTATCTTCTGGTAGCGGAAGATCATCAAGCGAAACCACGATATCTTTCCCAGCTAAACCAATATCAACGAAAGCGCCCAAGTCACGACGAACATCGGTCACTGTGCCCCAGCCGAATTTTTCGCGTGTCGCAGTTGGCTCTTGCGTTGTCATGCATATTTTGTCAGATTTATCCACATAGGCAAAACCTGTGACGATATCCCCTACCTGATGTTCGCCTTCTGATTTTGCAAGACGTATGATATTATCATCTTTCTGCAAAAAGTAAAATTGATCATTCTCAGCTGTAATAATGGCTGAAAATGTTGTTGCTAATAAATTATTCATTCTTTTTCCTTAAAAACGGCTCCGCAGAGCCGTTTATTTCTGATTGTTTTTTTTGCTCTGTCGATTATATAGAATAAAATCTTTTACAATCAAATGACGATACAAACTTAAACATCCAAAAGTTCTTTTTCTTTTTCAGCAGCCATTTTATCTGCTTCTTTAACAGCATTATCTGTTATAGTTTGAATGTCTTTTTCGAGTACTTTCAAATCATCTTCTGTGATTTCTTTTGCTTTTTCTTGTTTTTTCGCTGTATCGATAGCATCACGACGGATGTTACGGATTGCAACTTTTGCACCTTCGATGTATTTACCCATCTCTTTAACCAACTCTTTACGACGTTCTTCTGTCAACATTGGAATAACCAAGCGAATTACTGAACCATCATTTGCTGGTGTAATTCCAATATCACTGGCATTCAAGGCATGCTCGATATCTTTCAAGATTGTTTTATCAAATGGTGTAATCATCAAAACACGCGCTTCTGGAATTGTGATTGATGCCATTTGATTTAGTGGTGTTGGTGCGCCATAGTACTCCACAGAGATGCGGTCGAGCAAGCTCGCATTGGCACGACCTGCACGGATGTGACCAAGGTCACGTTGCAAGCTGTTCAATGAGCTATTCATACGTTCTTTTGCATTATCAATAATTTCGTTTGCCATGATTTTTCCTTTTTATTTTATTATAAATTTATTCTACAGTTGTTCCGATTTCTTCACCTTGAACAACACGTTTAATATTTCCAGATTCATTCATATTGAAGACAACAAGCGGAATGTGGTTGTCCATTGACATTGTTGAAGCCGTTGAGTCCATAACGTGAAGACCTTTTGTGATAACGTCCATGTGTGTAAGATTGTCAAATTTAACTGCTGTTTCGTCAAGTTTAGGATCTGCATTATAGACACCATCAACACCATTTTTAGCCATCAAAATAACATCCGCATTAATTTCTGCTGCACGAAGTGCTGATGTTGTATCTGTGGAGAAGTATGGCGAACCTGTTCCACCTGCGAAAATAACGACACGACCTTTTTCAAGGTGTCGTTCAGCGCGACGACGGATATAAGGCTCTGCGACAGCTTTCATTTCGATAGCTGTTTGAACACGAGTAGGTACGCCAAGTGCTTCAAGTGTATCTTGAAGAGCTAAGCCGTTCATGATCGTAGCTAGCATGCCCATATAATCTGCTTGGGCACGTTCCATACCGATCTTTTCACCGGTCACGCCGCGCCAGATATTTCCGCCGCCACAAACGATGGCGATTTCTGCACCAAGAGCATATACTTCTTTGAGCTCTTCAGCAACTTTTTTAACTGTTTCAGGATCAATTCCAAATCCTTTTTCTCCAGCTAAAGCTTCGCCAGAAAGTTTCAAAAGTACGCGTTTATATTTAATATCAGCCATAGTTTCCTATCTCTTCTCTATTCTTTTTTATCCCTACTATTTTACCATAAAATTTAGCTGAAAAAAAGACCATATGGTCTTTTAACAAAATTATTTATTTTTTGCCGCTTCCACATCACGCGCAATAACCAACTCTTCGTCTGTTGGTATAACTAGGACTTTAACACGCGATTCTGGTGTAGAAATGATACCATTCGCACCACGGACGTTCTTTTCTGGGTCAATTTCCATACCAAACCATGACAAGCCTGCTACAATATCACGACGTGCATCGGTATCATTTTCCCCAATACCTGCTGTAAAGATAAGCGCATCTGCTCCATTGAGGACCCCAAAGTACTGTGCAATAAACTTTTTCAAACGATCAATAAACATTTCATAAGCCAAAAGTGCTTTTTCATCGCCAGAGTTACGTGCTTCTTCCAAATCTCGCATATCACTTGAAAACTCTGATACACCAAGTAAACCTGATTTCTTATTAAGAACATCAATAACATCCTGCGCCGAACGTAAACTAGGATCACTTTCAAGCATATAAGAAATCACAGAAGGGTCCATTTCGCCAGAACGTGTCCCCATCATTACACCTGCTAGTGGTGTGAAGCCCATTGAAGTATCAATGGACTTTCCACCTTCAATAGCTGTAATTGAAGCACCATTACCAATGTGGGCAGTGATGAGTTTTAAATCTTCAAGCGGTTTTCCGAGTACTTTTGCTGCTTCACGTGACACATACATGTGTGAAGTTCCATGCGCTCCATATTTACGAATAGCATAATCCGTATAGTATTTTGTTGGAATTGGATAACGAAAGGCTTTTTCTGGCAACGTTGTGTGAAAGGCTGTATCAAAGACAGCTACAGCAAGCGCATCTGGAAGCAAGCGTTTAAAAGCCTCGATTCCCAGCACATTTGCGGGGTTGTGGAGAGGTGCTAAAGTTGAAAGGTTTTTTATCTCTTCTAAAACTTCAGGAGTAATTACAGTAGACGTATTGAAAAATTCTCCACCCGCAACAACACGGTGACCAATAGCTGTAATCTCACGGAAACTACTAATGAGTTTAAAATGTATCAACTCGTCCATCAAAAGCAAGACAGCTTGACGGTGGTCAACAATATCCTGCTCTCTTTTATGCACTTGATCATCAAACTTTGTTGTTGAAATAGAATCTTTCAAACCAATACGTTCAAAAATACCTTTAGCAATAACTTTTTCTTCTGGCATATCATAAAGTTGCCATTTTAGTGACGATGATCCAGCGTTAACAGCGAGTGTTTTTTCCATATTTTAAAAATCCCTTCAATATGTAAGTGTTTTCTTTTTGTCTTACTAGTAT
>CXTS01000051.1_pt1 | contig 8648 bp, 6 predicted proteins | sample 940881 | NCBI WGS metagenome assembly CXTS01 (sample SAMEA3493498, study PRJEB9703) | human gut metagenome | biome: ENVO:mammalia-associated habitat; material: ENVO:feces | place: Bangladesh | collected 2010-01-06 | reverse complement strand
GGCAATTATTGAACTAAATAATATCAGAGTTTCCTATGAGACCAAGAAAAATAAGGTGGATGCAGTAAAAGATACAACAATCCATATCGAAAAAGGCGATATTTTTGGAATTATCGGCTACTCAGGTGCAGGCAAGTCAACGATTGTCCGTACGATTAATCTTCTGCAAAAACCAAGTGCTGGTGAGGTGAAAATTAACGGTAAAGTTCTTTTTAAAGCGGGATCTGATGGTAAGGATCAAGCTAAAATTAAGCCAGCAGAGCTCCGTAAAGAACGTCAAAAAATAGGAATGATTTTCCAACATTTCAATCTCCTTAATGAAAAAACGGTTTTTGAAAATATCGAATTTGCACTTTTACATAGCCCTTTATCTGATAAACAGAAGGAAGAAAAAATCCGTGAATTGCTTAATCTTGTCAGTTTATCAGAGTTTGAAGAAAAGTACCCAGCCCAATTATCAGGCGGACAAAAGCAACGTGTAGCTATTGCGCGTGCCTTGGCGAATGACCCAGAAATTTTAATCTCCGATGAGGGGACATCCGCCTTGGATCCAAAAACGACCAATCAGATTTTGGACTTGTTGAAGGATCTCCAAAAACGTTTGGGTCTCACTATCGTTTTAATTACTCATGAAATGCATGTGGTAAAAGAAATCGCCAATAAAGTTGCAGTGATGCAAAATGGCGAGGTGATTGAGCAAAATAATCTTTTAGAAATCTTTGCCCATCCTCAAGAGCAACTGACACAACAATTCATTGATACAACCTCCAATGTTTCACGTTTCATTCATTCATTGACTGAAAATGACACATTTAGTGATTTGGCAGACGATGAAGAACTGATCTATTTGTCTTATTATGGCAATCAATCAGGAGAGCCGGCTATGTCAGAAATTACCCGTAAATTTGATGTTTCAACGAACATCTTCTATGGAAATGTTGAGGTTTTACAAAATACACGTTTTGGTTCCTTAGTCGTGTCTCTAAAAGGAACAGAAGAAAATCGTTTGGCTGCTAAAGAATATTTGGCAGGCCAAAATATTGAGTTTACAGTATTGAAAGCGCAGGTGAAATAGATGACAGCATGGTTTACAGAACATTTTCCAAATGTTGTAGCTTTAGGTTTACACGGAGATACAGGTTGGGTCACTTCAATCATAGAAACACTCTTTATGGTTTTTTGGTCAGGGCTTTTTGGGGGGATTCTCGGATTGGTATTTGGTGTCGCTCTTGTTGTGACTAACGAAGGAGGAATTACACCCCATCGTGGGCTTTACTCATTTTTGGATAAGTTTACATCTATTTTCCGCGCTGTACCTTTTATTGTTTTACTTGCTATTATTGCTCCTGTCACTCAAAAAATTGTGGGTACACAGATTGGAACAACAGCAGCTTTGGTCCCATTGACACTTGGTGTCTTTCCTTTTTATGCACGTCAAGTTCAAGTTGCTTTAGAAAGTGTAAATAAAGGGACGGTTGAAGCAGCACAGACTGTAGGCGCTAATTTCTGGGATATTGTCTTTACAGTTTATCTTCGTGAAGAACTTGGTAGTTTGATTCGGGTATCTACCGTTACGATTATTTCCTTGATTGGTTTAACAGCTATGGCGGGTGCGATTGGAGCAGGAGGATTAGGGAACACAGCCATCGCATACGGCTACAATCGCTTTTCTAATGATGTGACCTTCTTGGCAACCTTACTTATCCTGATTTTGGTCCTTTTGGTTCAGGTTATTGGCGACACATGGGCGAAGAGTGTGACACACAAATAATGTAAACTGGGGGACAGTGCATGACGATTGATTTTAAAAGTGAAGTAGAAAAACGTAAAGAGGTATTTTTACAAGATCTTATTGCGTTACTAAAAATAAACTCTGAGCGAAATGATGAAGAGGCTAACGAAGAATTTCCTTTTGGTCCAGGACCGAGTCTTGCTATGTTGGAGTTTCTAAAGATTGCCCACAAAGATGGTTTCAAAACAGCTAATTTTGATAATTATGTTGGAGAAGTACATTATGGTCATGGTCAAGAAACATTGGGGATTTTTGTTCATGCTGATGTTGTTCCAGCAGGTCAAGGCTGGACAATTCCTCCTTATGAACCAACACTTAGAGAAGGACGGTTGTATGCTCGCGGTGTTCTAGATAATAAAGGCCCCGCACTGGCTGCCTATTATGCTCTGAAAATTTTGAAAGAGGTCGGTGTTTCTTTCTATAAAAAGGTAAACTTTATTATTGGAACAGATGAGGAGAGTGGTTGGAAGGATATGGCTTATTACCTTCCCAAAGTACAATTGCCAGATTTCGGCTTCTCGCCAGATGCACGCTTTCCTGTAGTAAATGGTGAAAAAAGCAATCTTACCGAGTATCTGCACTTTGGACATAAAAATGACGGTGACTTTGTTCTTCATGATTTTAGGAGCGGCATACAAGAAAACTGTGTGCCAGAAGAGGCCCAGGCTTTGCTTACGAGTCCTCTCGACTTGAAAGTCGATTTTGAAAAATACCTGAAGAAGAACAGGCTAGAAGGAAGATTTGCGAAAACAGGAGCAAAAACTTCCTTACAAATTAAAGGGAAGTCAGCACACAGTTCCACACCAGAAGTTGGAGAAAATGCTGCAACATATTTAGCCAAGTTCCTTGCTGCATATGATTTTGGAGCAGATGCACAAAAGTTTCTAGAAGTGGCTGGTCAGAAGCTTCACCAAGATTTTGAAGGAAAGAGTATTGGAATTGCTTATGAGGATGAGGACATGGGTAAACTGTCGGTTAATCCTTCTGTCTTTCACTTTGCAGAGGATGGACAGGAAAATAAGATTGCACTCAATATCCGTCACCCGAAAGGTTTGACAGAGCAAGATATCCAAGAACGACTTGGCAAGCATTTGACTGCTTTTATACAGAAAGTAAGCATCAGTGCGCTTATTAACTACCAACCGCACTATCTTTCACCAGAAGATCCGTTAGTGCAAGTGCTTTTGAGTACTTATCGCGAACACACGGGTGATGACAGTCCACCACAAACAGTAGGTGGTGGAACATATGGGCGATTAATGAAACGCGGTGTAGCTTATGGGGCTCTTTTCCCTGATTCTGCATTTACTATGCACCAAACAGATGAGCATATGAAACTTGAAGAACTTTATAAAGCTATTGAAATCTACACAGATGCCATTTATCGTTTGGTTTGTGTAAAAGACGAGAAAAACGCTTAGGTATCAGTGATTTTTGGGAAAAAAATATTGCAAAAAGCCTCAAAAGATGATTAAATAGTAAAAGTAACACAGATTTAACAAAATCATCAGGAGGAAGCATGGAAAACAGAATTCGTGAATTTAGACAAGCTCAAAAACTTTCTCAGGAAGATTTGGCACGCATCGCTCACGTGAGTCGACAAACCGTCAATGCTATCGAAAATGATAAATACGATCCCGAACTTCTGCTTGCTTTTAAATTGGCTGAAATTCTGGGAACTAAAGTAGATGATCTCTTTATTTTTCAGCTTAGCCATGTGAAGAAAAAAGAAGAAGATGTCTTCTGGTGCGAAAAATACCAATGTGTGCTTTGGAAGCGTGCCGATGTCGAAAAAAGAGCAAACTAAATCATAAAATAAAATAAAAAGCCTAGTCAATAGTGTATAATTGAACTACAGGCTTTTTTTTATGCGGTGGCGGATCTCATATCTAATATGAAACCAAAAAGGGAGAGTGAGAAGAGTTCCCGTATACAATACTTATTAATTAGTGCTAAAGAAATATCAAGGAGTGCAAAAATGAACATCAAACAGCTTCGTTATGTTGTGGCAATCGCTAACAGTGGAACCTTTCGTGAGGCCAGTGAGCAGCTCTTTGTGAGTCAGCCTTCCATGTCAATTGCGGTGAAGGATTTGGAGCAAGAGCTTAATTTCCAAATTTTTGAACGGACGAATACAGGAGCTAGCTTGACGATTGAAGGCGAGCGTTTTTATGAGCAAGCTCAAGGGATTTTACGAGACTTTGAAGCTTTTGAGTCGAAATACGCTAAGCCAAAAGAAGCAGAGCGTCATTTTTCAGTTGCAAGTCAGCACTATGACTTTCTTGCACCCGTAGGTGTTGAATTTTCAAAGAAAAATCCGGAAATCAAGAATTTCCGCGTCTTTGAATCAACAACTTATAATATTTTGCAAGAAGTGGCTCAAGGTCATAGCGAGCTTGGTGTTGTGTACTTGAATAAGCATAATCGTTCAGGTATCTTACGTATGTTGGATAAGCTGGAGCTAGATTATGAAGAGCTTTTTATTTCACAAACGCATATTTATTTGCGCAAAAATCATCCTTTGACACGTAAAGAAAGTATCAAAACAAGTGATTTAAAAGCTTTGGACCGCGTACGTTTTACTCAAGAAAATGAACAATTTCTCTATTACTCAGAAGATCTCGTAGAAACTTTTGAAAATACGTTTATTTATAATGTAACCGACCGCGCAACATTAAATGGTATCTTAGAACGTACAGATGCTTATGCGACAGGTTTAGGATTTATTGATAAGGAAAGTGTACATAATGTCACAGTTATCCCAATGGATGGAGACAATGTAAACAGCTTAATTTTGGTTAAACAAAAAGGGCAACTTTTAACAGATGCAGCTAAGTCTTATAAGCGCAGTTTGGAAGTTTATTTTGAGAATTATAAGTTTTAGTCTCCTCAGAGTCTGGGCTAGAAAAAATACGAAAATTAGTGTAAAATAGAGCAGTATACAAATTTTGTAAAACATTTAACATAGGAGAACTCACATAATGGTAAAATTAGTTTTTGCACGTCACGGTGAATCAGAATGGAACTTGGCTAACCTTTTCACAGGTTGGGCTGATGTAGACCTTTCAGAAAACGGAACACAACAAGCAATTGATGCAGGTAAACTCATCAAAGCTGCAGGTATCGAATTTGATATTGCTTATACTTCTGTATTGAAACGTGCGATTAAAACTACAAACTATGCACTTGAATACTCTGACCAACTTTGGGTACCAGTTGTTAAAACTTGGCGCTTGAACGAACGTCACTACGGTGGTTTGACTGGCTTGAATAAGGCTGATGCTGCTGCAAAACACGGTGATGAGCAAGTTCACATCTGGCGTCGTTCATATGATGTGTTGCCACCAGCAATGCCACGTGACGATGAATACTCAGCACATGCTGACCGTCGTTATGCTAACCTTGAAGACAGCCTTATTCCTGATGCTGAAAACCTCAAAGTTACACTTGAACGTTCATTGCCATTCTGGGAAGATCAAATCGCTCCAGCTTTGAAAGATGGTAAAAACGTATTTGTTGGTGCGCACGGTAACTCAATCCGCGCATTGGTAAAACATATCAAACAACTTTCAGATGATGAAATCATGGATGTTGAAATCCCTAACTTCCCACCACTCGTGTTCGAATTTGATGATAATTTGAACCTTGTTAAGGAATACTACCTTGCACCAAAACAAGCGTAATTAATACGATAAAACCTGCATCAAGCAGGTTTTTTCTTTTCTTTAAAAAATGTAAGGTAAAATACAGCTTAATGTGGTAAAATGTTTAGGTATAAATATGACGAGTTAAAATTAGGATAGGGTTCCATGTCAGAAAAAAGAAAAACACGAAACGAATTAAACGGAAAAAAAGATAAAACACGTAAGTTATTGAAAAACCCAACCATGCTGGCCTCTGGGCGCGTTAAGCTTCTCTTTTTTGTCATCACGGTTCTCTTTTTGGTTCTGATTGGTAAGCTGTACCATATGCAAATCATGAATCAAAGCTTTTATGAAAGCAAACAAGCAGGTGGTGCAGGCTCGTTACAAATTGTTCAAGGTGCACCACGTGGGAATATTTATGACGCGAAAGGTGTTCCCTTAGCAACAACAGAACCTGTTGAAGCAATCGAGTACACGCGCGGGCAAAATACGACAGCAGATGATATGCGCAAAATTGCGGATCGACTCGCCAGTGTCTTGACTTTGGATAATGATTTTAGACAAATTACCGAGCGAGATAAAAAAGACTATTTCTTGGCTGATGCCAATAATCTGGAGAAAATTGCTAAAAGTCTAACCAAAGAAGAAAAAACAGATGAAAAGGGTAACTCGCTTTCGGGCTCTGAAATTTATAATGTCCAACTCAGTAAGGTAACGGATGCTGATATCAATTTTAATGAGCAGCAAATGTTTGCGGTTAAGCTCTTTAAAGAGATGAATTCGACTACCATCTTTAATACAACGATTATTACAACAAGTAACCTTACAGCGGAGCAACAAGCCTATATTGGAGAACATGAAGGTGAACTACAGGGTATTTCTGTAGGAACCAGCTGGAACCGCAAATATGCAGATACAGCGCTTAAACCTATATTGGGTACAGTAACGACTCAGAAGCAAGGTGTTCCAGAAGAGCTACTAGAGGAATATCTTAAAGAAGGTTTCCAACGGAATGATCGTGTCGGGACTGCCTTTTTAGAGCAAGGTTATGAAAAGTACTTGCAGGGAACGCATACGATTAGTAATGTGTTGACAGATAAACAAGGAAATGTGACCGGAACGGAAGTGAAGCAAAAAGGAAGTAAGGGAGATAATCTCAAACTTACGGTTGATTTAAAATTCCAAAATGCTGTTGATAAGATTTTAGAAACCGAAATGAACAATATGATTGCCGATGGTTTTGGTACTTATTCTACAGGGGCCTATGCTGTTGTTTTGGATTCTAAGACAGGCGCAGTCCTGGCTTTGTCTGGTATCCACCGTGATGAAGAAACAGGAGCAATGGAGAGTAACGCCAATGGAACATTCCAATCTGCTTTTGTGCCAGGATCGGTTGTTAAGCCAGCAACGCTGACTGCAGGCTGGAACGCCAATGTTATAGCTGGCAATCAAATTCTTAATGATATGCCTATCCAGATAGCAGGATCAAGTTTGATCGAATCCTGGTTTACCAATGGAGCTCTTCCAATCACTGCTGTCCAAGCCTTAGAATATTCTTCTAATACGTACATGGTTCAAATAGCTCTCAAGATGCTTGGGCAGCCTTATGTCCCTAACATGGCTGTCGATGGTACAGACCGTGTAGCTGCTTTCAAAAAGCTGCGTGAGGCCTTTGCTTCTTATGGAATGGGAACCTCAACAGGTTTTGATATTCCTGGAGAAACGCCAGGCTATATTACAGCTGCAGATAAAATAACGGTTTCTGACTTGCTCATGGAATCCTTCGGACAGTTCGATACCTACACGCCGCTGCAACTTGCAACTTATGGTATGACTTTAGCGAATAATGGCGAACGTTTAGCACCACATATTGTAGAGGGTATCTATGAAACTAACTCTGAAGGTGGCATGGGTAAACTCGTTAAAAATATCACCCCTAAAATCATGGACAAAGTGAATATCACACCAGAAAATATGGATGTCCTACATAACGGGATGTATCAAGTTGTTCACGGGAATGATTTTGTAAATGGACAAATCGGTGCTACAGGTTACTATATGCGTCCTTCACAAGGTGCTCAAGTTTCAATTTCCGCTAAAACAGGTACTGCCGAAGTGACCTACAAGGGTGTTCCAGTAACAGTGAATAACGTTGTTGCCTATGCTCCAACAGAAAATCCCCAAATTTCTATCGGTGTCATGGTCCCACAAACAACGATTAAAGAAGGTGGAGTAACCTCAAAAATTAGCCAAAATATCACCCGTGAGATTACTAACCTCTATAACTCAATGTATCACTTTAAATAAAATAAAAAACCAGCTCAATTAGAGTTGGTTTTATTTTAAGCTTTTTTGACTAAAAAATAGCTATAACGAATCAAAACGTAAGTGACTGCTAAGAAGGCAATCACAAGTTCTATCAGGGATAGAGGAGTGAGTAAGGCGCTGAAGCTAGGGTAACTTTGAGCCAGAAGATGAACCGCAGTGGCAGAAATGACCAAAGGGAAGGTAAAGGCAGCATAGCTTGGGTAGAAAGGTAAACGGAGCAGAGGGATAACAAGGAGTACAGTTGCAAGATAAATCAACTGTGAAAGCAAGAATAAACAGAAGACGAAAAGATTGGACTTGTTTTCTGTCACAGTAAGATAGGCTGCTAAACAGAGAGAACCTGGTGCTGTAAGAATAGTGATGAGGGGGAGAGTCGACTCATGCATTTTTTTGAAAATAAAGATACGATGAGTAATAATCGGAAGCAAAATCAAGTAGAAGAGAAGTGCAGGCCACAGTACGATGCGCCCAATTTCTACGTTAAAGACCGTTGCTGTATTGGGGATAACACCCAAACCTACAAAAGTAATAAACCAGCTCGGGTAGACATGAATCATTCCGACTTTTTGCGGTAGGATGTGAAGAGCGACAAAATAAGCCATCAAGAGAAAATGTAAGAAAATCGCAAGTAGCCAAATGAAGTAAACCAGACTTGAGTGGGGAAAAATCCTATTGAGAAAGACACAAATGACCATCCAAGCCATAGTGAAAGTTGGGGAAACTGACCCAATGATAGGGTCCTTAAGAGCTTCCAGCAGATGGTGCATTGTAAAGATAAGTTTCAACATGATTAGAAACATAAAAAAGAGACCAACAAGGTCAAAGAAGTTTCCTAAAAATGCGAATCCTTTGGAATAAAGTAGATTTCCCAAAGATACCATACC
>CXTS01000057.1_pt1 | contig 8709 bp, 9 predicted proteins | sample 940881 | NCBI WGS metagenome assembly CXTS01 (sample SAMEA3493498, study PRJEB9703) | human gut metagenome | biome: ENVO:mammalia-associated habitat; material: ENVO:feces | place: Bangladesh | collected 2010-01-06 | reverse complement strand
AAAGGAGAATAAAAAATGAAATTAGGAATTATTTGTGCAATGGAGGAAGAACTACGTACTCTTGTAGAAAATCTTGATCAAGCAAGTAAGATTACACGACACGGTTATGTTTTTCATACAGGATCAATAGGTCGTCACGAAGTTGTATTAGTTCAATCAGGAATAGGTAAAGTGATGTCTGCGATGGCAGTGACTTTGCTAGTTGAAGTTTTCTCCGTTGATGGGATTATTAATACAGGTTCTGCAGGGGCCGTCAATCATGAATTAAAAATTGGTGATGTTGTTGTTGCAGATAGATTGGCTTATCATGATGTAGACGTTACAGCCTTTGGTTATGCCTTTGGTCAAATGGCGCAACAACCACTTTATTTTGAGAGCAGTAAATATTTTATTTCAGAACTGAAAAAAGCGATTGAGAATCCTGTTGTCGGTTTGATTACAAGCTCTGATAGCTTTATTTCTAGCGATAGCCGTATAGCTGAAATCAAAAACCACTTTCCAGATGTTTTGGCTGTTGAAATGGAAGGGGCTTCTATTGCGCAAGCAGCGACAGCATTAAAGAAACCTTTTGTTATTATTCGTGCAATGTCAGATACAGCGAGCCATGATGCAAATGTGAAATTTGATGAATTTATTATTGAAGCAGGTCGTAAATCTGCCCAAACATTAATGAATTTTCTGAACAATATGGAATAAACGATAATTAGCTGACTTTTTTACCAGAAAAAGTTATAATAATAAAATCAATACATGGAAGTGGAGAAGAATGAAATGACTATTACTCAAGATTTCACACAAAAACTTTATGACAATTTTGCGGAAAACCCTAAATTTCGTGCTGTAGAGAATGCAGCGACGAAAAATGGGCTCCTGAATGCTTTGGAAGTTCGTAGCTCACATGCCAACAATATTCCAGAGTTTTCAATTGACCTTACCAAAGATAAAGTAACGAATCAAAAACAATCAGGTCGTTGTTGGATGTTTGCTGCTCTGAATACTTTCCGTCATAAAATGATTGGACAATTTAAGTTAGAAAACTTTGAACTATCACAGGCTTACACTTTCTTTTGGGATAAATACGAGAAGTCAAATTGGTTTATGGAACAAATCATTAACCATGTGGATATGGACGATCGTCGTTTGAAATTTTTGCTCCAAACGCCACAGCAGGACGGTGGGCAATGGGACATGGTTGTTGCACTTTTTGAAAAATACGGTGTCGTTCCTAAGGATATTTATCCTGAATCAGCAGCTTCTTCTAATTCACGTGAACTCAACCAATATTTAGACAAGTTGTTGCGCCAAGATGCTCAATTATTGAGAGAAGCACTGGCAAATGGTGAAGATGTACAAGTTCTTAAAGAAAATTTGTTACAAGAAATTTTTAACTTTTTAGCAGCAACTCTTGGACTTCCTCCGCAACATTTTGAGTATGCATTCCGTGACAAAGAAAACACATTAGAAAAATTCTCAGGCACAGCCCAAGAATTTTATGCTCAATATGTGGATATCAAACTTGATGACTATGTTTCAGTCATTAATGCACCAACAGAAGATAAACCTTACAACAAATCATACACGGTTGAATTTCTGGGAAATGTCGTTGGAGCTCGTGATGTTAAGCACTTGAATCTTGACATGGATCGTTTCAAAAAACTCGCAATTGCACAAATGCAAGCAGGCGAAACAGTTTGGTTTGGTTGCGATGTTGGACAAGTTTCAAACCGTAAAGATGGTTTGTTGACTCTTGATGCATATGATTTTGAGACATCACTTGATATTCACTTTACACAGGATAAGGCCTCACGTTTAGATTATGCGGAATCTTTAATGACACATGCTATGGTTTTAACAGGTGTAGATTTGGACGAAGATGGAGCACCTACGAAATGGAAAGTGGAAAACTCTTGGGGTAAAGATGTTGGTAAGGAAGGGTATTTTGTGGCCTCTGATGCTTGGATGGATGAATATACCTACCAAATCGTAGTACGCAAAGATTTGCTCACTCCTGAAGAACTTGCAGCCTACAATGCTGAACCTCAGATCCTCTTACCTTGGGATCCTATGGGAGCTTTGGCTTAAAATAAGAGAAGATGTCCCATATGGACATCTTTTTTGCTATAATAATATTATGGAAAATACGGATATCATATACGGCTTACATGCTGTAACAGAGTCACTCAATGCAGGAGTAGTCAATAAACTCTATGTCGAGGAAAAATTACGGGGTAAGAACGTTGAAAAAATCAAGGAACTTGCGCGTGAAAAAAAAGTAAACATCTCTTGGACACCAAAAACTGAGTTAAATAAAATATCAGAAAATGGTGTACACCAAGGTTTTGTTGCACGTGTGGCAGAATTTGCTTACGCAGAGTTAGCGACGATTTTAGCGCAAATTTCAAACAAAGAAGCAGCAACAATTTTAATTTTGGATGAGTTGACAGATCCTCATAATTTAGGCTCGATTGCTCGAACTGCTGATGCTACAGGAGTGGATGCTATCATCATTCCGAAACACCGCTCAGTAGGGATTACACCAATCGCGGTAAAAGCAAGTACAGGGGCGCTTCAGCATGTACCTGTAGTACGTGTCACAAACCTTTCTCAAACGCTAGATAAATTAAAAGAAGCTGGTTTTTGGACTTTTGGAACCGACATGGATGGTACAACTTATTCCAAATGGAATACTTCAGGAAAAGTTGCATTGGTAATTGGTAATGAAGGAAAAGGTATTGGCCAAAATCTTAAGAAACAAGTGGATGAAATGATTACGATTCCTATGGTTGGCCATGTTCAAAGTTTGAATGCAAGTGTTGCTGCTAGTATTTTGATGTACGAAATTTTTAGAAATAAAATGTAAGGGGAAAAAAGATGACTTTTCGCATTGTTACTGATTCAACAGCGGATTTGAGTGAAGATTATTTGCAAAAGTACGACATAGAGGTATTAGGAATGACGGTTACTATTGGCGATCAAACCTTTCCAACGATTGGTGAAAATAGCCTGAGTAACGAACACCTTCTCCGTGAAATTAAAGCAGGTAAAACTGTTCAGACATCACAAATTAACTCTGGCCAATTCTCTGAGTTGTTTAAAAAATTTATAAGCCAAAATCCAGAAGAAGAAATTGTATATCTGGCTTTTTCATCCGGACTATCAGGGACTTATCAATCTGCCGTTATCGCTCGTGAAATGGTCTTAGAAGAATATCCACAAGCTAAAATTACGGTGGTGGACACCTTGGCTGCAGCTTCGGGAGAAGGTTTCTTGGTTCAAGAAATGGTAGAGCTACGAGAATCTGGGAAGAGCTTGACAGAAGCACTTCTAATTTTTGAGGAGCTTATTTTACGACTTAAAAGTCTTTTTATGGTTGACGATTTGAATCACCTTGCACGAGGAGGCCGTATTCCCAAAGCTGTTGCTATGGTTGGGACGATGGCTAACATTAAACCTCTCCTTACAGTGGATTCAGAAGGCAAGTTGACACAACTGACCAAAGTACGTGGCAAGAAGAAGGCTATTAAAAGTTTAGTTGACATGACACTTGAAGAGATGGATTCAGATTATTCACGTGTAATTGTAGCTTATTCAGGTAGTGAGGCAACTGCTCAAGAAGTGAAAGAACTTTTCTTGGCGCAACATGTTGACAAGGTTGACATTCGTCCTTTGAGCCCAACGATTGTCACTCATACAGGTTCTGGTACTTTGGCGATTTTTTCAATTGCCAAAAAAAATAGGAATTAATATAAAAAATCACAGTTGAACTCTTGTTTTACTGTGATTTTGTGTTAAAATATAGAGTGAGTGTAAACTCGATAAATTGAAAATATGAATTGTGATATGTGAGGAAAGGGGTCGCTTTTATGCTAAAAAGTGGACTTTATACGGGCGTTGACATCGGTACGAATACTATCAAAGTGTTGGTTGCAGAGTACGTCTCAGATGAAATGAATATAATTGGCGTTGGAAATGCAAAATCTGACGGCTTAAAAAATGGAATTATTGTAGATATTGAAAAGGTGGCAACAGCTTTACGTAAGGCTGTTAATGCTGCTGAAGAACGTGCAGGGATTACGATTGACAAAATTAATGTCGGTATTCCTGCCAATCAACTCGAGATGGAAAATTGCCAAGGCATGGTTCCAATTATCGGGACTTCAAAAGAAATTACAGAAGATGATGTAATGCAAACTGTGCAAAATGCATTGATGCGTGGTGTAGTACCTGAACGTGAAATAATCTCTGTAGAGACAACTGAGTTTACAGTTGATGATTTTACAGGAATTTCTGATCCTCGTGGGATGTTTGGTGTACGTTTAGGTATGCGTGGTATTATTTACACAGGTCCAAAAACATTAGTACATAACATTCGTAAAGTTGTGGAACGTGCTGGATTGATTGTAGATAACCTTGTAATTGCTCCACTTGCCATGAGTCACTATGTTCTTTCAGAAGGAGAACGTGAGTTTGGTACAGTAATGATTGATCTTGGTGCAGGCCAAACAACAGTTTCAGCTGTTCGTGATCAACAATTGAAATTCGCACATACAAGCCCAGAAGGTGGTGATTATGTGACACGTGATATCTCTACGGTTCTCAATACTTCATTGAGTGAAGCAGAAGACTTGAAACTGAACTATGGTGAAGCAAGTACAGAACGCGCCAGTCAAGAAGAGTATTTCCCGGTTGACGTCGTTGGTCAAGCAGACCCAGAAGAAATCACAGAATATTATCTTTCACAAATCATTGAGGCACGCTTAACACAGATTTTTAGCCGTGTGAAATCAGATTTGGAGAACACACGTTCATTGGACTACCCTGGTGGTATTGTGGTACTTGGTGGAGCTGCGGCAATGCCTGGTACAGTGAATCTTGCAACAAAAGTAATTGGCATGAACGCGCGTCTCTTCGTACCAAGCGAAATGGGCTTGCGTAATCCAGCTTTTGCTCAAGTAATCAGTGTTGTGAACTACGTTGGTGAACGCACAGATATTGATCGACTTGTATCACAAGCCATCGCTTCTGATAGCACATATGTTGCCCCTGTTGCACAGTACGAAGAACCTGTTCTTCAAACAACAGATACAATGGATTATGAAGAAAATAACTTCTATCCAACAGAAGCTCCAGCTCGTCCAGTTGCTCAACCAGCAGCTGAACCTGAAGAAGAAAAAGAAGGTGTTGTGGATCGTATGCGCAACATGTTCTCAAACCTTTTTGACTAAAACGACTTAATAACGGAGAAATAAAAACATGGAATTTTCATTTGATACAGAAATCGCTCAAGGCGCTGTAATTAAAGTTATCGGTGTTGGTGGCGGCGGTGGTAACGCAGTTAACCGCATGATTGAAGAAGGCGTTTCTGGCGTTGACTTTATCGTAGCTAATACAGATGTACAAGCTTTGCGCAGTTCAAAAGCAGATACAGTAATCCAGCTTGGCCCTAAGTTGACCCGCGGACTTGGTGCAGGTGCACAACCTGAAGTTGGTCGTCGCGCGGCAGAAGAATCAGCAGAAACAATTGCTCAATCTTTTGAAGGTGCAGATATGGTCTTCATCACTGCAGGTATGGGTGGTGGAACAGGAACAGGTGCTGCTCCCGTAATCGCTCAAATTGCAAAAGAAATTGGTGCTTTGACAGTTGCAGTTGTCACTCGTCCATTTGGTTTTGAAGGTTCGAAACGTAGCTACTTCGCAACTGAAGGTATTGAAGACCTTCGTGCAAATGTAGACACATTACTGATCATTTCAAACAACAACTTGCTTGAAATCGTTGATAAGAAGACACCTTTGACAGAAGCCTTGCGTGAAGCAGACAATGTTCTCCGCCAAGGTGTCCAAGGCGTTACGGACTTGATCACAAACCCTGGTATGATTAACCTTGACTTTGCTGACGTGAAAACAGTTATGGCGAATAAAGGGGATGCTCTTATGGGAATCGGCGTTGCAACTGGGGAAGATCGTGTCATTGAAGCAACACGTAAAGCAATTTACTCACCATTGCTTGAAACAACGATTGAGGGTGCTGAAAATGTCCTCCTTAATGTTACAGGTGGTATGGACATGAGCCTTATTGAAGCACAAGATGCTTCAGAAATTGTTATTCAAGCTGCAGGTAATGATGTGAACATCTTATTGGGAACATCAATCGATGATTCACTTAGTGATGAAATTCGTGTTACTGTTGTAGCAACAGGTGTGTCACAAGATGCAACTGAGGAATACTTGGGAACATCTACAACACCTGTTGTAGAAGAACCACGTCGCCAACCTAACTTTCAACACACTTCGATGAAACAAGCGTCAGTGCCAACTTCACGTCCAGCACAGGCTTCAAAACCTTCACAAGCACAACAAGCTCCTGCACAAAAATCAGGTTCAGCTTTTGGTGATTGGGATCTTCGTCGCGACGCTTCACCACGTCAAAACGGAAATCAAAACCGTGAAAACTCATCAAATGTTACAAGCTTCTCAGGTATCCCATCAACAGATGAAGATATCGATACTCCACCATTTTTCCGTAAATAATGAGTATAGCAGAAAATGTTGAAAATATTTTGAACAAGGTAGATGTAGCAAAAGCTGCATCTTCTTATTCAAATCAAGACGTTCAGGTGATTGCTGTAACCAAATATGTTGAGGCTGAAAAAGCCGCACAAGTAGTTGAAGCAGGTATTCATCATTTAGCAGAAAATCGTACAGATTTATTTCTTGAAAAATATAAGGCTCTTGAAAATAAAGATATCACTTGGCATCTTATTGGCAATTTGCAACGTCGTAAAGTAAAAGATGTCATTAATTTAGTGGATTACTTTCATGCTTTAGATTCAGTCAAGCTTGCCAAAGAAATTGAAAAACGTGCGGAACATCCGATAAAGTGTTTCCTCGAAGTCAATATCTCAGGTGAAGAGACAAAACATGGATTTGCGCCAGAAGACATAGATCAAGCTTTAGCAGAAATTTCACAGTTAGATAATGTGGAAATTGTGGGCTTGATGACGATGGCGCCGATTGATGCTGATAATGAGCAGTTGGATAACATTTTCGCTTCGATGAAGCAATTGCAAATCGAAATCGCGGCTAAAGAAATTACTAATATTCCTTGTACTGAATTGAGTATGGGAATGAGCCGTGATTATACAAGAGCAATTCAACAAGGAGCGACCTTTGTTCGAATTGGTACAGCATTTTTTGAATAAAATTTGTATAGAATCTTAAGCATTGAAAACGGAGGGAAGTATGGCCTTAAAAGATCAATTTGATAAATTAAAAAAATTTTTCGAAGAGGACGACGATGAGTATGATGAACCCGTTGTAGCGGCACAAAAGCCACAAGCACAACCGCAAAAGTCTTCAACAGTAAATACAGAAAAGAGTCCTGTAGGTGCGAACCGTCCGGTTCAACCCCAAAGACAAGCGCAAGCAAAATCAACTGCTAAACGCCCAGTACCCTTTTCTTCCACAACTAATAACACTAAAACAACAGAGAAAAAAGTTCAAAAACCTATGATGAATCAAGCCACAACAAATGCAGGACAAGTTATTGCCATCAAAGAGCCACGTGCCTATTCTGATATTATGGAATCTGCGCGTATCGTTAAAAATGGAGAGTCAGTTTTGGTTAACTTCAAATTTATGCCAGATAACCAAGCACGACGCTCAATTGATTTTTTGACTGGTGTTGTATTTACACTTGATGGTGATGTTCAAAATGTTGGCGGACAAATTTTCTTACTCACACCGGCGAATATCACAGTTGATGCTTCCCAAGAATTAAGTATCTTGGCAGGGCAAAACTTTGAAAACTTCGATATTTAATAAACTATGATTATATATATTTTAATTCGACTAATTGGTCTTTATACTTGGGTTTTGGTAGCTTATGCTTTGATGAGCTGGATTCCGAGCCTTTATGATACAGCTGTAGGGCGGTTTATCGTCAAAATTTCGAGACCTTATTTGAGCTTGTTTGAAGGTATACCTTTACGTTTTGCAGGGTTAGATTTTACAATCGTGCTAGGTGTGATTGCTTTGCAAGTTATTCAACAACTTCTTTTACGCTTCTTATGAGTTATGAAAATATATATCAACACTTTCATCCTGATGAAAAGCAATTTATTGATCGCGTCTTAGACTGGATGGATCGTGTGGAAAACAATTATTCTGTAGTTACTACTTATTTTCTAAATCCTAGAGAAGTTGAAATTCTCGAGTCTTTAGCAAATAAGCGGGAACTTCAGATTTTTTCTACTCAAGATATTGCCCAGACCGAACTAACTAAGATTATTATAGCCCCTGAATTTTATCAATTAGATGAATCTGATTTTGATTTAGCACTGTTAGAAATTTCCTATGCCAAGAAATTTTATCAACTTAAGCATTCCCAGATTTTGGGAAGTTTCTTAGGACAAACGGGAATCCGTCGTTCAGAAATTGGAGATATTGTTTTAAACGAGGGAAGAGCACAAGTGTTTGTTTCTAAACATCTTCTTGAAATCTTTCAGAATAATATCGAAAAAATTGGTCCTGCCCCAGTGAAATTTGTGGAAAAAACATTGGAGGAATTGATAAAAACAGAAGACAACTCTGTTATAAAAGTTATCTTAGTTTCGAGTTCACGCATTGATAAGATTATTGCAAGCACTTTCGAGATTTCTCGCAATCTAGCTGTAAATATGTTACAANTAAGAAAGNTAGAAATCTCGAAAG
>CXTS01000092.1_pt1 | contig 8891 bp, 10 predicted proteins | sample 940881 | NCBI WGS metagenome assembly CXTS01 (sample SAMEA3493498, study PRJEB9703) | human gut metagenome | biome: ENVO:mammalia-associated habitat; material: ENVO:feces | place: Bangladesh | collected 2010-01-06 | reverse complement strand
AAATATTTGAAAGTGTCAAAAATTATTGTTATCTTAACAGTAGAGACAATAAAGGTGAAAATATAGAGAAAAAGAGGTAATCATGAATAAGAAATGGCTGAAGACAGGAAGTGCTTTACTTGCGCTTGGAATAGTTTTCGGAGCAGCCAGCCTACTGGTGAACACAACAGAAAAAGAAAATACGACGACTTCAATGAATACTTATATTCGAAGTACAGCTGCTAAAGAAATAGAGATTGAGACAAAGAAGGAGGAGCAAGGCTATCATATCCTGATGAATTATCCCAAAACAAAAAATGCAGCGATTAATCAAAAGTTGGAAGCATTTTCTAATGAAGAAGTGTCTTCTTTTAAAGAACGTACGCCAGAGAATGATACCGCTGAGAAGGGGTCCTTATTTCAATCCTTTGAAACTTATCGGTTTTCCCCAGATATCGTGAGTTTTAAATTTAATGTGATGCGAAAAACTAATGCGCGTGTCCAAGCAGAAAACCTAGTCGTCACTAAAACTTATGATTTAAAAGAAAATAAAGAGTTACAGCTCTCTGATTTATTTCAAGATAGGGAAGATCTCAGCAGTATCGCACAAAATATATATGAGAAGATGTTGAAGATCCAAGAGAATTCAAGTCAAAGAACCAAGCAGGTATTAAGTGCAGGTTTGAGACCGACAGAGAAAAATTTTGATGCCTTTGTTTTGGATAAAAAATGTCTGGATTTCTTTTTGAGACCTGGTCAAGTCAACAGTAGCAGAGACTTATATACCAAGGTTTCGGTGCCACTGAATGAGCTCGGAGAGATTATCAAACCACAATTTTTAGTGGGAGATTTAAAAGAAGAAGCTCAAAATTCGAAAGTAAAAATACCTTCCGCTCAGCAAGTGAAAAGCAAGTCACTGGCTCATAAGAAATTAGTTGCTTTAACTTTTGATGATGGACCAGATCCACAAACGACACCACGTTTGCTTTCCATTTTAAAGAATGAAAATGTACCTGCAACATTTTTTGTCCTGGGAAACCGTCTTGAACTGTATCCAGAATTAGTTAAAAAGGAACATGCTTTAGGAAATCAAGTAGGTTCTCATACTTATAACCATGAGAATTTACCTCAGTTGCCAGTAAAACAAGCACAAGATGAAATCACAAAGACTTCAGATTTGATGCAAAAGACAGTGGGCATTCGGCCTCAGGGCTTACGTCCCCCTTATGGAGCTACAACTCCTCAAATCAATGAAATGGCACAAACTCCTATTATTCAGTGGAGCGTGGATTCTCTAGATTGGGAAAGTAAAAATGTAGACCAAATTGAGCAAGTTGTTATGAGCGAAGTTTATGACGGTTCCATTATTCTTATGCATGACATTTACGATACATCCGTCGATGGAGCAGCGAGAGTTATTCAAAAATTAAAAAGTCAAGGCTATACATTCGTCACAGTCAATCAACTGCTTCAAGCACGGGGACATCTTGAAGATTCACACGTTTATTATAATGCAACACGATAAATAAAATCCTCATGTATAAGATGAGGATTTTTATATAGATAAGAGAGTTCTTAAACGGAAAAATGTTATAATAGGAAAATATACTTTTATACATAGGAAAAGAAAGATATAAAATCAATAGAAAACAATATATGAAAAAAAATAAGGTAATAGTTGTGGTTGGACCAACAGCTGTAGGTAAAACAGCTTTGGGGATTCAGTTGGCTCAAGTTTTTGATGGTGAGATTATTTCAGGCGATTCGCAACAAGTATATCGTGGGCTTGATATTGGTACGGCTAAAGCAAGCCCAGAAGAACAGGCTGCAGCAGTGCATCATTTAATTGATGTACGAGATGTAAACGAGAATTATTCTGCCTTTGACTTTGTTCAAGAAGCTACCGTTTGTATAGAAAAAATTATTTCTCGAGGTAAGCTTCCAATTATTGTTGGTGGAACGGGACTTTATATTCAGAGTCTTGTTGAGGGCTATCACCTGGGAGGGCAAGAAAATCATGAGGCAATGATGGAACTTCGTCGAAGTTTAGAAGAGCTTTCTGATGAAGAGCTGTTTGCGCGTGTGCCACAAAATATTCCAGAAATTAATCGGAGAAGAGCGATGCGCTTTCTTGAGATAGAAACTTTTGGTACAGGTGAAAATCAAGCATCTGACTATGAGTTTTGTATCCTCGGCCTGAATGCTGAAAGAACAACACTCTATGATCGAATAAATTACCGAGTGGATAATATGTTGGATCATGGGCTACTTGAAGAAGCAAAAGGTTTATTTGAAAAATACCCAGAGGTTCAAGCTGCAAAAGGAATTGGCTATAAAGAATTTTTCCCGTATTTCTCAGGGGAAATTTCACTTGAAGAGGCAGTGGAGCTTGTAAAAAGAAATTCACGAAGATATGCTAAACGTCAATTGACTTGGTTCCGCAACCGGATGAATGTCAATTTTTATGATGTCTTTGCTGAAGATTATCCAGAAAATGCTATAATATGTGCAAAGGAATTTTTAAATATGGAGGAAAAAAGTGAAAAATAAGGAATATATTGATTTAGGTTTGAAATACGGAGGTTATATGGCTCAAGACCGTGTCTTTTTAGAAAATCGTTTAGCAAATTTAAACGATGAAAAAGAAAAAATGCTGCTGGTTACTCCACCTTCAAGTGTAATCAATGCTTATTTTGCAGAACTTTATCAAAAACGCTCTCCACAAGATGCTACAGACTATTTCTTTGCTCTGTCACGTGATTTGGATATGTTTCAAGCTCAGCCAAATTTTCACCTTGAAGGAAAAGAAGGAACAGAAAACTTTCGATTTATGCGCTTAAATATTTCAGGGAAAGCTTTTGGCTTTTGCTACCGTAATGCAGAGGAAGAAGCAATTGTCTTTAGTGAGTTTCCTTTGAAAATTACAACACAAATTATTTATGAAGTTGCACAGATTTTTCCACATTATGTTTTGAAACAAGAAGACAATTACATCATCATGAAAAAAGCGAATTTTGAAGGTGCATTCACTGATGTACAAGAATTATCCGACTTAACAACTGCTGACGAAAATGATGATTATATTCGTTTAACAGGCTATAATTTTGAAGATTTAGTCCTTCAAGCTGAAAAAATTCGTTATATTCACCCTCTCCTTTATCAAGCAGAACAAAATAAATGCTTTATGTACATTTCTAAAGGACTTTGATTGGAATATTCTAAAGAATAAAGTATAATTAAAGGAAAGGAGAGTTTTATGTTAACAGTTTCACTTATTATTACAGTCCTCGTTATTATCATCATCTTGGCGAGTGCAGGAACGTTGTTTTATGTTATTAAACAACAAACGGTTGCAATCATAGAACGCTTTGGGAAGTACCAAACGACTTCTTCGGCGGGTTTCCATGTAAAATTACCTTGGGGAATTGATCGTGTTGCCGCACGTATTCAACTGCGTCTTTTGCAAAACGAAATGACTGTTGAAACGAAAACAAAAGATAATGTTTTTGTGACCATGAACATTGCAACTCAATATCGTGTCAATGAAGAAAATATTAAAGATGCTTACTACAAACTGATGAACCCTTCTGAGCAAATTCAAGCTTATATTGAGGATGCCCTTCGTTCTGCTGTGCCTAAGTTGACTTTGGATGAAGTTTTCGAGAAGAAAGATGAAATTGCTTTGGAAGTGCAACATCAAGTGGCTGAAGAAATGACAACTTATGGTTATATTATTGTCAAAACCTTGATCACACGTGTAGAGCCTGATGCCGAAGTTAAGCAATCAATGAATGAAATTAATGCAGCTCAACGTAAGCAAGATGCATCACAAATGCTTGCAAATGCTGAAAAAATAAAAATCGTAACTTCTGCAGAAGCCGAAGCAGAAAAAGATCGCTTGCGTGGTGTGGGTATTGCCGAACAACGTAAAGCCATCGTTGACGGGCTTGCCCAACAAATTATTGAAATTAAGAATACTGGGGCAAGCTTAACAGAAGACCAAATTATGTCTATTCTTTTAACTAACCAGTACCTTGATACGCTTAATCAATTTGCTGATGCCGGAAATTCAACGATTTTCCTTCCAGCCAGTGCAGATGGTATAGAAGACATGCGTACACAAATTTTGAGCGCATTGAAAGCAAAATAAAAAGTCGTCTTCGGACGACTTTTTTGTTACAACTATAGCATTAATGATTTAGTGACAAATTGGAATCTTTCAAAACTTGAGTTCAACAGTCGAAAGCAACGCCACTCAATTCAACAGGAAATCTTATAGCTCATCACTTACTTTTTTCGGTGAAGAAGTTGGAGATTATACAGATGGTTAAAACTAACAAAATACAATGTTTTATGCAAGTATCTCAAGAAAAAGGATGAATGAAGTTGAACAATCAGTAAATACAAAACTCAGTTAAAAAATAAATTATTGTTGACATAAGAAATATTTGTGGTATAATAGAGAAGTTGAAAAGCAGAAGCACCCGCTTCTCGCCTGAGTGGTAATAGCCCTGGGCAACAAAATGGAATTATTCACAAAACGAATGTTTTCATTAGCGGGGCGCATTATGCGTTCCGCTTTTGTTTTTCTAAAAAATATTTTAGAAGGAGAATAGACATAGCAAAGCAAGACAACAGAAAACCTTTGATGAACGGTCAAATCCGTTCACGCGAAGTACGTCTTATCGGTGCTGAAGGCGAACAGCTTGGTGTTACACCTACAGCAGTTGCACTCACTCAGGCCGAAGACCTTAACATGGATTTGGTTTTGATTTCAAATCAAGAACCACCAGTTGCAAAAATCATGGATTACACCAAATTCATGTTTGAGCAAAAGAAAAAGCAAAAAGAAGCTAAGAAGAAACAGGCAACTGTTACTTTGAAAGAAGTCCGTTTGAGTCCAGTTATTGATAAAAATGACTTCAATACAAAACTTCGTCAAGCAACTAAGTTCCTTGAAAAAGGAGACAAAGTTAAAGTTTCGATTCGCTTTAAAGGTCGTATGATTACTCACCAAGATGTGGGTCGTCAAGTAATGGATGAATTTGCTGAAGCAGTGAAAGATATCGCTGTGGTAGAGCAAAAAGCCAAAATGGATGGTCGTCAAATGTTCTTACAATTGGCACCAATCAAAAAGAACTAAGTTCTTATTATTAACCAAGGAGAATTAAAATGCCAAAACAAAAAACTCACCGCGCATCAGCTAAACGTTTCAAACGTACTGGTAATGGCGGTCTTAAACGCTTCCGCGCTTACACTTCACACCGTATGCACGGTAAAACTGTAAAACAACGTCGTCAACTCCGTAAAGGCCGTATGGTTTCAGCAGGTGACTTCAAACGTATCCGTCGTATGGTTGCGAACATGCGTTAATAACAGTCCTATGGACTGTTATGCATGAGAGCAATTGACGCGTAGGCGGAAGCCGTACAAGGAAGAACATGCGTTAATAACAGTCCTGTGGACTGTTATGCATGAGAGCAATTGTTATCCCCAATAACTTTCCGCGACTGATTAACTCATAAGCACTATATAAGACTTATAGGATTTCACTCGAAATCAATCCACCATTTAAATTAACTGTCGATGACAGGATAAAAATTTTCTAAGAAACAAGGAGAACACACATGGCACGTGTTAAAAATAGCGTTGCAACTCGCAAACGCCGTAAACGTATTTTAAAACTCGCTAAAGGTTACTACGGTTCTAAACACCGTCTTTTCAAGACAGCTAAAGAACAAGTAATGAACTCATACTACTACGCATTCCGCGACCGTCGTCAAAAGAAACGCGACTTCCGTAAATTGTGGATTGCACGTATCAATGCAGCTGCTCGTATGAACGGTCTTTCATACAGCAAAATGATGCACGGTTTGAAATTGGCTGAAATCGAAATCAACCGTAAAATGCTTGCTGACATCGCTATTGCAGACGCAGCTGCTTTCACAGCTCTTGCTGAAGAAGCTAAAAAAGCATTGGCTAAATAATTTAAAAAAACTTCCTTTTGGAAGTTTTTTTGTTTATAAAATATAAGACAATCTGTTATACTATGGCTATGAAGTTAATCGCTTACAATGATACCTATAAACAAGCAGTTATTGATTTGATACTTTCTATTCAGAAGGATGAATTTGGAGTCGGTGTTGACTTGGCAGATCAACCCGACTTGCAAGATATTCATACACATTACAGCCAATTTTGGCTTGCTGTTGATGAAGAGGAGGGAGTTGTTGGGACACTTGGTATCGTCAAGTTTAATGCACAGCAAGCTGTTCTGAAAAAAATGTTTGTCAATGTTGAATATAGAGGGAAGTCTGTTGCACAGCTTCTTTTGGATAATTTGTTGGCGTACTGCCGCACAGAGCAAATAGAAGAAATTTATCTTGGGACTGTTGAAGAATTCAAAGCGGCACATCGTTTTTATGAAAAAAATGACTTTAAATTAATCAATGAAAAAATGCTGCCTGAGGACATGCCAAGAATGGAGGTGGACACGATATTTTATGAAAAAATATCATGAAATTAAAAAAACAAAATGTAACCGCATACCTTGTGTAAAAAGCCTTTTAGCTTGTTTTTCACTTGAAATAAGGGCGGAAAAATAGTAAAATCATAGTGTATTAAAAAGTGCAAAAAGCACTTAAAACAATAAGGAGATAAAAATGTCAATTATTACTGATGTTTATGCTCGCGAAGTCCTTGACTCACGCGGTAACCCAACAATCGAAGTTGAAGTTTACACTGAAGACGGTGCATTCGGACGCGGTATGGTGCCTTCAGGTGCTTCAACTGGTGAACACGAAGCTGTTGAACTCCGTGACGGTGACAAATCTCGTTACCTCGGTCTTGGTACTCAAAAAGCTGTTGACAACGTAAACAACGTAATCGCTGAAGCTATCATCGGCTACGAAGTTACTGAACAACAAGCTATCGACCGTGCAATGATCGCTCTTGACGGTACAGAAAACAAAGGTAAATTGGGCGCTAACGCTATCCTTGGTGTTTCTATCGCTGTTGCTCGTGCAGCTGCTGATGAACTTGGTGTTCCACTTTACAACTACCTTGGCGGATTCAACGCTAAAGTATTGCCAACACCAATGATGAACATCATCAATGGTGGTTCTCACTCAGACGCTCCAATCGCTTTCCAAGAATTCATGATCGTACCAGTTGGTGCACCTACTTTCAAAGAAGCGCTTCGTTGGGGTGCTGAAATCTTCCACGCATTGAAGAAAATCCTTAAAGCTCGTGGTCTTGAAACTTCAGTTGGTGACGAAGGTGGATTTGCTCCACGTTTCGAAGGTACTGAAGATGGTGTAGAAACTATCCTTAAAGCTATCGAAGCTGCTGGCTACGAAGCTGGTGAAAACGGCGTTATGATCGGTTTCGACTGTGCTTCTTCAGAATTCTACGAAGACGGCGTTTACAACTACGCTAAATTCGAAGGTGAAGGTGGTGCTAAACGTACTGCTGCAGAACAAATCGATTACCTTGAAGAATTGGTTAACAAATACCCAATCATCACTATCGAAGATGGTATGGACGAAAACGACTGGGATGGTTGGAAAGCCCTCACAGAACGTTTGGGTAACAAAGTTCAACTCGTTGGTGACGACTTCTTCGTTACAAACACTTCTTACTTGGCACGTGGTATCAAAGAAGAAGCTGCGAACGCTATCTTGATCAAAGTTAACCAAATCGGTACTTTGACTGAAACATTTGAAGCAATTGAAATGGCTAAAGAAGCTGGTTACACAGCTATCGTTTCTCACCGTTCAGGTGAAACAGAAGATTCAACAATCTCAGATATCGCCGTTGCTACAAATGCTGGCCAAATCAAAACTGGTTCACTTTCACGTACAGACCGTATGGCTAAATACAACCAATTGCTTCGTATCGAAGACCAATTGGGTGAAGTTGCCGTTTACAAAGGTCTTAACGCATTCTACAACCTTAAACAATAAGGTTTAGAGAGCAACTAATGCTTAAAGAAACATTCTTTCTATGTTTAATCTTTAAACACGGAAGGGGTGTTTTTTTGATTGCAAATTGAGAGGCAAGAAGCAATAGTGTGAAGGCTAGCTTATGCTATAATGAGTACATGAATAAGGTTAACGAAGAACGTGTACACGAAATATTTAATAATATATCCACTGATTATGACAAAATGAACGCAATCATAAGTTTCAAACAACATGATATATGGCGAGATAAAACCATGAAAAAAATGGGAAATTTATCCGGAATGACCGTTTTGGATTTGTGTTGTGGAACAGGAGATTGGACTTTTGATCTTTCAAAAGCTGTGGGCAAGAGTGGTAAGGTAGTGGGCTTAGACTTTTCTGAAAATATGTTGAAAGTTGCCCAAGCTAAACTTGATAAGAAAGATAACAGCAACATTGAATTTATTCAAGGAAATGCTATGGCCATTCCCTTTGAGAAGGAAATGTTTGATGCAGTTACGATTGGGTATGGTCTGAGAAATACTCCGGATTATCTCACAGTGCTACGAGAAATTTTCCGTGTCTTAAAACCCGGAGGAAAAGTAGTGTGTATTGAAACTTCTCATCCGACTTTGCCTATTTACAAGCAAGCATTTGAACTTTACTTTAAAAAAGTGATGCCTTTTCTGGGGAAAATATTTGCCAAGTCTTTGAAAGAATATCAATGGCTTCAAAAATCTGCAGAGAATTTTCCTGATGCGAAAGCTTTGGCTCTGCTCTTTAGTAAGGCTGGATTTTCTGCTGTAAATTATCAAAAACATGGTGGCGGAGCAATTGCTACACATTTTGGGACAAAAGGCTCCGCTGGGGTAAAAGAAGAATCACAATAACTTTTAAAGCGACAAAAGACTTTGTTTACATTTGTAAACAAAGTCTTTTGCTTTCTGAATTTTAAGTGATATACTAACA
>CXTS01000039.1_pt1 | contig 8986 bp, 8 predicted proteins | sample 940881 | NCBI WGS metagenome assembly CXTS01 (sample SAMEA3493498, study PRJEB9703) | human gut metagenome | biome: ENVO:mammalia-associated habitat; material: ENVO:feces | place: Bangladesh | collected 2010-01-06 | reverse complement strand
GATGGAATGGTTGAAGCAAGGAAGAGGTCTCTTTATCCATTGGTCTTATGAGGCTGGGTGCATATATTTTTATCCCAAGAGGGAAAATATGTATAAATAATAAGTTGAGATAATGATAAATGCGCCTTCATTCCTGTATTTTGTTTGTTATTTTTATGCTATAATGAGACTATGAAAAGAGAAGAACGATTAAATTTAATTAAGCAAATTATCTCTGAAAATAAGATTGCGACACAGGAAGAACTTCAGAGTGTCCTAGAATCTAGAGGGGTAAAGATTACTCAGGCGAGTTTATCACGTGATATTCGTGAGTTGCATATTATCAAAAAACGTGAAGATGGCAAGAGCTTTTATGTTTTTTTGACAGAGCTTAATTCTCCTTCACAATCTTTGTTGCAACAATACTTGACTAACTTTGTACTGAAAGTTGATGTAGCTAGTGTTAACGTAGTTGTACATACACACTTAGGAGAGGCAGATCTTTTGGCGAATGCCTTTGATGATGAGCAACGACCAGAAATTTTAGGGACTTTGGCTGGTGCAGATACCTTATTGCTCATCTGCAGGGATGAAGCGACAGCAGAAAGTTTAGCCTTGGAGATTGAAGATGCCTTATAATGCAAGTAAAGAAAAATTGATAGCTCATATTCTTGATTTGGATTATGTTAAGGCCTTTCAAAAAGCAGAAGATGCCTTACAAAAAGAAAAAGAAGTGTTTGAGCAACAAAGTAAAATGAAGGAGCTTCAGAAAGAGGCTGTTCTCTATCAAAAAATAGGCAAGATACAGGCCTTTAAAGAGACATCCAATGCAGCACAAAGGATACACAAGTCTCTAAAAAATGACCCCTTAGTTGAAGACTATCTTTTAAAAATGCAGCCTGTTGATGCTCTTTTGAACTATGTGACAGGTGAGATAGAAAGTAAAGTTAATGAAGCCTTAGGACATGAAGGATGATAGGAAAAGGATCTTGTGTCCTTTTTGTTTTACCTACAAGGTTGAGCTGGCTTTTTGTATGTTATAATAGAAGCAAAGAATTTTCAAAAGAAAGAAGAATTATATGTCTGAAAAAATTTCACCAGGAATGCAGCAATATCTTGATATCAAAGCTGATTATCCAGATGCTTTTTTGCTCTTTCGCATGGGAGATTTTTACGAGCTTTTTTATGAAGATGCAGTGAATGCAGCCCAAATTTTAGAATTATCTCTGACTTCGCGCAATAAGAATGCAGAAAATCCGATTCCGATGGCAGGTGTTCCTCACCATTCAGCAGAGCAATATATCGAACAACTTGTGAATCTGGGCCATAAAGTTGCTGTGGCAGAGCAAATGGAAGATCCTAAAACAGCTGTTGGTATCGTCAAACGCGCCGTCACTCAAGTTATCACACCAGGTACAGCTGTAGATGTGGGCTTAACAACGGAGAATAACTTTTTAGTGGCTCTAGATCAATCCACTGCGACATTTGCTTTGGCTTATATGGATCTATCAACAGGCGAATTCAAAGCAACGCAGTTATCTGATTTTTCATCAGCACTCAGTGAGATATCATCCCTAAAAGCACGTGAAATTGTTGTTGGGTATGAGCTAGCAGACGATGATAGACATGTTTTTGAAAAACAGCTGAATGTGATGGTTTCAGAACAATATGATTATGAAGATATTTCATCAACACTTTCTCCCTTGGAGAATCAAGTAGCTTCAAAACTCCTAGCCTATGTTAATCGCACCCAATTAAGGGATTTGAGTCACTTGCAGGAAGTGGAACATTATGAAATAAAAGATTTTCTGCAAATGGACTTTGCAACGAAGTCTTCTCTAGAGTTAACCGCCAATAAGCGAGAAGGAAAAAAACATGGGACGCTCTATTGGTTGCTTGATGAAACCAAAACAGCTATGGGCACACGTTTACTCCGTAGCTGGGTAGACCGTCCGTTGATTTCTTTCAGTGAAATCAAGAAACGTGCGGATATTGTGCAACTCTTTGTGGATAATTTCTTTGAACGTGCAGATTTGATTGAGGCTCTAAAGGGAGTTTATGACCTTGAACGCCTGGCTTCTCGTGTGTCCTTCGGTAAAGTTCTTCCCGTTGATTATTTACAGTTAGAAAATTCCTTGTCTAATGTCCCAGGCATTAAAAATGTTTTACTGACCATGAACAATGCGGCTCTGGACCCTTTAATCTCTCAACTTGATGAAATTCCGGAACTTATCAGCTTAATACGCCAAGCAATTGATGAATCAGCCCAGCGTGTCATTACTGAAGGAGGAGTCATTAAGACAGGTTATAATGAGCAACTGGATAAATATCGGGAAGCTTTAACAAACGGTACCTCATGGATAGCAGAGTTGGAAGCGAAAGAAAAAGCCAATACAGGAATCCCGACATTAAGAATTGATTTTAACCGCAAAGACGGTTATTATTTCCATATTACGCAGAGTCAGCTTGGCAGTGTTCCTGACCACTTTTATCGTAAGGCAACGTTGAAAAATTCTGAACGTTTTGGTTCAAAAGAGTTGGCTGAAATTGAAGAAATTATGCTTGAAGCGCGTGAAAAATCGAGTGTTTTAGAATATGATCTTTTTGCGCAAGTACGTACAGAGACTGAACAATATATCTCGCGCTTGCAGAAATTAGCAAAAGCAATTGCCAGTATTGATTGTTTGCAAAGCCTAGCGACCGTTGCTGAAAAATACCAGTATACCCGTCCAATTTTTACTCCAGAGCGTAAGGTCAACATTATAAAAGGGCGTCATCCTGTGGTTGAGAGTGTTCTCGGAGCTCAAGAATACGTACCAAATGACATTAAGTTACCAGATCAAACTGCAATTCAACTCATCACAGGGCCAAATATGTCTGGTAAATCAACCTACATGCGTCAATTTGCGATGATTGTCATTATGGCACAGTTGGGCTCTTTCGTACCAGCTGAGGTAGCTGAACTTCCAATATTTGATGCGATTTTTACACGTATTGGTGCAAGTGATAATTTAATCTCAGGTGAGTCGACCTTCATGGTTGAGATGATGGAAGCCAATCATGCTATCCAACATGCTACGTCGCATTCTTTAATTATTTTTGATGAACTTGGACGAGGCACTGCAACTTATGATGGAATGGCTCTGGCGCAGTCGATTATTGAGTATATACATGATAATATTCATGCTAAGACGCTCTTTGCGACGCATTACCATGAGTTAACGGAGTTGTCAGACAGTCTTGAAGAGCTAGAAAATGTACACGTTGCCACTTTAGAGAAGGGGGGTGATGTGACCTTCTTGCATAAGATTACGGAAGGTCCAGCAGATAAATCCTATGGTATTCATGTTGCTAAAATTGCAGGTCTGCCCTCAAAATTACTTGAACGTGCTGACATTATTCTGCAAAAATTGGAGAATAAGCCGGTGATGAGTAAGGCACCTGAAGTTGAAAAAGAACAATTGAGTCTTTTTGCATTTGAAGACAATCATCAAGAGCTGATTGAAATGTTAAAAGAAACGAATGTCGATAATATGACGGCGCGTGAAGCTTTAAACTTTCTGTGGGAGCTTAAAGATAGACTATAAGATTTGGTTTTTAATAGTAAAATTGTTAGAATAAAGTGAATAAATAAAGAAGTGTTAAAAGGAGAGTCTATGGCGGAAGATAAAGATAAAATCGTAGAAACACCGGAAATCCCCGAAGTTGAAACTATGGAAGAAGGGGCAGCTGACATTGCTCCTGAAGTAACAGAAGAAACTCTTGTAGTGGCCGAAACAGAGAGCCCTGAAGATACGCCAGTGGAAGTCATAGAAGCTACAACGGAAGAAAAGACTGAAGTACCTTTTTCAGAAATAAATGATGATTTTATTTCTGAAAAAGAGGTAACAGAAGAACCTAAAGTTTCTCAACATAATTATGCAGACGAGCCATTTTTGGCAGATAACCGTGTCAAATCAGGAATAAATCCAAAATGGAACTGGGGTGCAATGGCTATGCCTGTCTTCTTTGGTATAGCTAATCGTTCTTATTTAGGTTTACTCAGTTTACTGGTGTTCATTCCCTGGCTTGGCTGGATTTTTGGTATTGTATGGGCTATTGTTTTCGGTATCAATGGGGAACGTTGGGCCCTACAAAATCCAGACAATCACTACCGTGATGAAGAAGAGTTCCGTAAGGTTATGGATGGCTGGAATCGTGCAGGTCTAGTTGCTTTTATCATTGGCGCAATAGTCATCGTACTGCTTTTACTTTTCTTTATGATTCTTGGTGCAGCTATATTTAGTAACATGGATCAGCTTCAGTATTAAAATAGATTGATGAAGTGATAATATGAGAGGCCTCTCCGGTGTATTTCAGGAGAGGTTCTCTTTGTTGTCAAGAAGCTCTTCAGCTTTCAAATTTGTCTCTTGAAAATATGCTATAATAAGTACTGACTATGAAAAAGAGAAACAGTCGCTTGATGCGGAGGTCTGAATAAGTGGGAAAAATAATCGAACTTGATGAATCACTTGCTAATCAGATAGCAGCTGGTGAAGTGGTAGAACGGCCTGCTAGCGTTGTAAAAGAATTAGTAGAAAACTCAATTGATGCTGGTGCGACACGAATCGTTGTAAAAATTCAAGAGAGTGGCTTACGACTCATTGAAGTGATTGACAATGGAACGGGGATTGAAAAAGAAGATGTTGCTAAGTCTTTGAAGCGGCATGCAACCAGTAAAATAAGAAACAAAGCGGATTTGTTTAAAATCCGTACTCTCGGCTTTCGGGGTGAAGCGATGCCTTCGATTGCTTCAGTTAGTGAATTTTCTATTGAGACGAGTGTGACAGGTGAAGAGTCAGGCACGCGTTTGATTAGTCATGGTGGAAAAGTGGACACATTAGAAGCAATTGACCAAAGAGAAGGAACCAAAGTTACTGTACAAAACCTTTTCTACAATACGCCGGCACGCTTAAAATATATTCGCTCTTTGCAAGCGGAACTTAGCCATATCACGGATGTCATTAATCGTCAAAGTATGGCTCACCCTGAGATTTCTTTTACACTGATTAATGAAGGTAGGGAGCTGATGAAGACGGCGGGGAATGGTGACCTACGGCAAGTTATTGCAAGTGTGTATGGCCTTCCGACTGCTAAAAAAATGTTAAAAGTAGAAGCGGAAGATTTAGACTTTACGCTTTCGGGATATGTGAGTCTACCTGAGCTAACACGTGCAAACCGTAATTACATCACTTTGATGATAAATGGACGCTTTATCAAAAATTTCTTGTTGAACCGTGCAATCCTCGAAGGTTATGGAAACCGATTGATGGTAGGGCGTTTCCCTATTGCTGTGCTTTCCATTAAGATTGATCCGCAATTAGCCGATGTTAATGTGCACCCGACGAAACAAGAAGTACGCTTATCAAAAGAGCGTGAACTGATGCGCTTGATTACGGAGGCAATTCAAAGTGTTTTTGTGGAGCAAACTTTAATTCCTGATGCATTAGAAAATCTAAATTCCCGGCGCGCGAAAGTAGAGGAACAACCAGAAGTTACAAGTGGGAGCAAATCAACAAACCTTTATTATGATAAGGTAAGTCAGGATTTCTTTGTTGATAAAATTCAGGTGCATGAGGAGTACAGTATACCCCAGGAGAATGTTGTACCTTCAGAAGAACTCCGCACAGCCTCTATTTTCGAAGAAGTTGTGGTTGAAGAAAAGCAACCGATTGGAAGCTCAAAGATAGTAGAAGAAAAGCAGCCCTTTCCTGACCTGGAATATCTGGCGCAACTGCATGCTACTTACCTGCTTTGTCAAGCGCAGGATGGTCTATATATTATCGATCAGCATGCAGCTCAAGAACGCATAAAATATGAATATTGGCGTGATAAAATCGGTGAAGTCAGCATGGATCAACAGATTTTGCTGGCTCCATACATTTTTAGTCTTCCAAAGAATGATTTTTTGATGCTTTTAGATCGAAAATCGATTTTGGAAGAGGCGGGGGTGTTCCTTGAAGAATATGGAGAAAATCAACTTATTCTGAGAGAACATCCCACTTGGCTTCAAGAAAATGACTTAGAAGAAACAGTTTATGAGATGATTGATGAAATCCTTTTGACAAAAGAGTTCTCGGTCAAAAAATATCGACACGACTTGGCGACAATGGTAGCTTGTAAGAGCTCGATTAAGGCAAATCATCCCCTTGATGCAGAATCAGCGCGAGCATTAGTCAAAGAACTTGCTACCTGTGAGAATCCTTACTCTTGTGCGCATGGACGTCCGACGATTGTTCATTTTAATGGTGGAGATTTAGAAAAAATGTTCCGACGTCGTCAAGAAACTCATCTCTCCAAAGCCGCAAGTTGGAAGAATATAAATTAAAAAATAGGAAAAGAAGAAAAATGACAACTTTATACATGGTAGTCCCTTGTTACAACGAAGAATTGGTACTTGATGAAACATCACGCCGCCTTGAAGAGAAATATGCAGCTTTGAAAAAAGCTGGCAAGATTGATGAAAAAAGCCGTGTTGTTTATGTTAATGATGGTTCGCGAGACAGCACCTGGGAAAAAATTCAAGAAAAACATGCGGCTAATCCGATGTTTAGTGGTATCAATCTCTCACGTAACAGAGGTCACCAAAATGCACTTTTGGCAGGTTTGATGCAAGTTAAAGACTTAGCAGATGCTGTTATTTCGATGGATGCAGACTTGCAGGATGATATCAATGCTATTGATGCGATGCTTGAGGAGTATGAAAAGGGCTACGAAGTAGTTTATGGTGTACGTGATAATCGTGATACTGATACGGCCTTTAAACGTCGTACAGCAATGGCTTTTTATGGCTTGATGAAGAAATTAGGCAGTGAATCTGTGCCCAATTCGGCAGACTTTCGCCTGATGAGCAGTCGCGCCTTAAATGGTTTGGCTGAGTATGAGGAAGTAAATCTCTTTTTACGTGGAATGGTCCCTCTTGTGGGATATAAATCAACCAATGTTTACTATAAACGTGGGGAACGCTTTGCAGGGGAAAGCAAGTATCCCCTCAAAAAGATGGTGAGTTTTGCGATTGATGGCATCACTTCCACTTCAGCAACACCGATGCGTTTTATTTTTTGGACTGGATTGACAATGTTCCTTCTTGCTTTTGTAGCTGGGATTTATGTTGTAGTACGTCACTTCATCGGAGGTTTCCCAACAACTGGATGGGCTTCAATTATGGTTGCCATTATTGGGCTAGGTGGGATTCAGCTTTTAGCTCTCGGGATTATTGGTGAGTATATTGGTAAAATTTTCCTTGAAGTTAAAGCACGTCCACGCTTTATTATCCAAGACTTTATTAACACAGAAGGTGATGAGGAATAATGTACGAATACTTTCAAGGCAAGCTAGTTAAAATTACGCCAACGTATATCGTTGTTGATGTCGCAAATATTGGTTATCTCATCAATGTGGCAAATCCCTATGCTTGGTCTCATATGATGAATCAAGGGATTACAATATATGTGCATCAAGTTATTCGGGAAGATGCGCATAGCTTATACGGCTTTATGGATGATGCAGAGAAAGCTTTGTTTTTACGTTTGATTAGCGTATCAGGCATTGGGCCAAAATCTGCCTTAGCAATCATTGCTGCCGATGATAACGTGGGTCTTGTGCATGCGATTGACAATAGTGATATCAAGTACTTGACAAAATTCCCAGGTGTCGGTAAAAAAACAGCGATGCAGATGGTTCTGGATTTAGCTGGTAAGTTTGATGCTACAGCTTCAGCTGAAATGGTCAAAACCACTGCTAAAAATGAAAATCTAGCCCTTATTGAAGCGATTGAAGCTTTGCAAGCCCTAGGCTATAAAGCAACTGAACTTAAGAAAATTCAGAAGAAACTTGAAGTTGAAACTGGATTGACAAGTGAAGAGTATATCAAAGCTGCCCTCAAATTAATGATGAAATAAAATCCGTACGCTACGGATTTTTGTTATAATAAAAATAATGAACGAAAACTTATCTGCAACACCACTTGAAGATGAAATGATGGTTGAAAAGTCTTTACGACCTCAATTTTTCAATCAATACATCGGTCAAGACAAGGTTAAAGAACAACTTGAAATATTTATCAAAGCAGCAAGGCTACGTGAAGAAGTGCTGGATCACGTGCTTCTTTTTGGTCCTCCTGGTCTGGGGAAAACAACCATGGCCTTTGTTATTTCGAATGAGCTGGGGGTAAACATCAAACAAACGTCTGGTCCAGCAATTGAAAAGCCGGGAGATTTGGTTGCTATCTTGAATGAACTTGAGCCAGGAGATGTTCTTTTCATTGATGAAATCCATCGCATGCCTATGCAAGTAGAAGAGGTTCTTTATTCAGCTATGGAGGACTTCTATATCGATATCATGCTGGGGTCTGGCGATGGTAGTCGCTCGGTGCACTTGGACTTGCCGCCTTTTACTTTAGTGGGCGCAACAACACGTGCTGGAATGCTTTCAAATCCACTACGTGCGCGATTTGGAATTTCAGCCCATATGGAATATTATACTGAGCGGGACTTGGAGGAAATTGTTAAGCGTACAGCAGATATATTTGAAGTAGAGATTGTGGACCAAGGTGCACTTGAGATTGCATTACGGAGCCGAGGTACACCGCGTATCGCCAATCGTTTACTGAAGCGTGTTCGAGATTTTGCGCAAATTATGGGTGATGGTCGTGTGGATAAAGAAATCACAGATAAAGCACTTCAGATTTTGGATGTTGACAATGCGGGTCTTGACTATATTGACCAAAAAATTCTACGTACAATGATTGAAATGTATAATGGAGGACCTGTAGGTTTAGGGACATTAGCGGTTAATATAGCAGAAGACCAAGAGACTGTTGAAGATATGTATGAACCTTATCTGATTCAAAAGGGCTTTATCATTAGAACGAAACAAGGGCGTAAAGCGACGCCTAAAGCCTATGAACATCTAGGTTATCCTTATCAAGAAAAATAAAAATACTCTATATGGAGTATTTTTTATTTTT
>CXTS01000180.1_pt1 | contig 9176 bp, 9 predicted proteins | sample 940881 | NCBI WGS metagenome assembly CXTS01 (sample SAMEA3493498, study PRJEB9703) | human gut metagenome | biome: ENVO:mammalia-associated habitat; material: ENVO:feces | place: Bangladesh | collected 2010-01-06 | reverse complement strand
TATTGTTCCGGCTTATAATGAGGAAGAAACTATTGAACTTTTTTTTGATGAAGTTAATACTCAAACTTTGGACTTACCGCTTGATAAAACCTTTTATTTCATTAATGATGGTTCTTCTGATCGAACTCTCGAGGTCATTAAAGCGCTGAGTCAAAACTATCCCAACGTTAAATACATTAGCTTTTCAAGAAATTTTGGTAAAGAGGCAGCACTTCTGGCTGGTCTCCGAGCTGCTTCAGGTGATTTTGTGACCGTCATGGATGCCGATCTTCAAGATCCTCCAAGCATGCTCAACGAGATGTATCGTAAAATTCAGGAAGGTTACGATATCGTGGGTACTCGAAGAATTTCACGGAAAGATGAACCCTTTATTCGTTCGCTTTTTGCTCGAGCATTTTATAAGATTATGAACAGAATTTCTAGTACTCAAATGGTGGATGGCGCACGTGACTATCGCTTGATGACACGTCAAGTGGTTGATAGTATTCTCGAGCTACCTGAGCACAATCGTTTTTCTAAAGGTCTCTTCTCGTGGGTAGGTTATGATGTTTTTTATTTAGAATATAATAATGTCGAGCGGGTAGCTGGCAAAACCTCTTGGAGCTTTTGGGGCTTATTGCACTACTCAATCGATGGCATCGTTAATTTTTCAGATGCGCCACTTAGCCTGGCTACTTTTATCGGTTTTATTAGCTTCCTTATTTCGCTTTGTATGAGCCTTTTTTATGCTTTGAAAACCATCATCTGGGGTGAAATTGTACAAGGTTTTCCTACTCTAATTATTCTTATTCTTATGTTGGGTGGTTTACAGCTCTTATCTCTTGGTATCATCGGCAAGTACCTTTCTAAGGTCTTCCTCGAAACCAAACAACGTCCAAATTACTTTGTAAAAGAAGATAATATTGATAAATAAAAAAACAGAAAGTTGAAATTTTCTGTTTTTTGTATTTTCACGATGAAAAATGGATTTAGGGTTGCTGCTGAATGATGAGGGCGGGATGGATACCGCCAAAGATACTCCTGCTATTCTGAGAATGATATCCGTATTGAGGTGCCCCACGAGCCCTCTACGGTTTACTAACTAAGCGGTAGCTGTTTGTAGGACGTTTTAATATATGAGAAAAAGAACGAAGAATTATCGCCTGCTGTACTGTAGGATTATAAGACACTAATTTCACCTCGTCGTCTAATAATGATGCGCTTTTACTTTCAAATTTCTACTAGATTTTGTTCATACTATAAGCCATTTATGGCATATTTTAGTTGTTTTTCGTGTGATATAATAATGAAAGTAGAAGTTTATGGACGGTAGCCCAACTGGGAGGTGATGCTTATGAAAAATTGTAGGCGATAACCTCACAATGCAGAAAGGCGACAATTTTTCTTGTCAACTTATGAAACCTTGACACTCATGATTGCATTTGCATTATTAGTGCTCAAAGTTTACGATAAAGACAATAAAAAATAACGTCCAACTTTAGCGAGAAGACGTTATTTAACCAATATTTCGCTACCGTTCTTAATACGGCTACTTGGGACTTGTTAGCGCAAGTCCTTTTTATTTACTCTTATTATAACATCGCACCATAGTAATAGCAAGAGCTTTAAAACTGCAAGATACGTTTTCCCTACATCGGATGATGGAGTCAACATAACCTTACATGGATAGAAAAACTTGATGATTTACTCATCAAGTTACTTCTTACTTTTATTTTTCTAAATACTCTGGTAAAAATGTATTGGCTAAAAAACTGGTATCATAATCCCCGGCAATAACATTATCATCTGAAATTAATTCCAGTTGGAAATCAATATTGGTTGTTAAGCCTTCCACATCGAATTCCAACAAAGCACGCTGCATTTTCATCAAGGCTTCAAAACGATTTTCGCCATGAACGATGACTTTCGCAATCATTGAATCATAATAAGGTGGAATAGTATATCCCGTATACATAGCCGAATCCACACGTAAGCCTACACCGCCACTTGGTAGAAAAAGGTTAGTGATTTTACCTGGGCTTGGTGCAAAGTTAAATTTTGGATTTTCTGCATTGATACGGCACTCAATAGCATGTCCTTTGAACTCAATATCTTCTTGTTTCACAGACAGTTCTTGACCATCCGCAATTCGAATTTGTTCCTTAACGATGTCCACACCTGAAACAAACTCGGTTACAGGATGTTCGACTTGTACACGTGTATTCATTTCCATGAAGAAGAAATCGCCTGAAGCTTCGTCCAAGAGAAACTCAATTGTTCCTGCGTTTTCATAGTTCACATGTGCTGCTGCTTTGACAGCAGCTTGGCAGATACGTTCTCGTAAAGTATGTCCAATCGCGACAGATGGGCTTTCTTCAAGAACTTTCTGGTTATTACGTTGGAGGGAACAATCACGTTCTCCTAAGTGAATAACATTACCATGTTGGTCTGCTAAGATTTGGACCTCAATATGACGTGCGGGGAAAATCATACGTTCGATAAACATTGCACCGTTGCCAAAAGCTGCTTTGGCTTCAGCAGTAGCTGCTTCGAAAGCGGGGACGAGTTCTTCAGCATTGCTGACTTTACGGATACCTTTTCCACCACCACCGGCTGATGCTTTCAGCATGACAGGGTAGCCGATTCTATTCGCTAAAGTCAGAGCTTCTTCACTCGTATACACTTCACCTTCAGAACCCGGAGTTACAGGGACACCTGCTTTGACCATTTCTGCACGTGCGTTAATTTTATCTCCCATCATATCCATGACCTGGGCTGAGGGACCGATAAATTTGATATTCATTTCTTCACAAAGACGTGCAAACTTTGAGTTTTCACTCAAAAAACCAAACCCTGGATGAATGGCTTGAGCTCCGGTAGCAACAGCTGCTTCTAGGATATTATTCATATTCAGATAAGACTCTGTTGCGCGAGCTGGGCCGATACAAATGGCTTCATCTGCCAACGCTACATGTAAAGCATCACGGTCAGCTTCTGAATATACGGCGACAGTAGCAACACCGAGTTCACGTGCCGCACGAATAATACGTACAGCAATCTCACCACGATTGGCGATTAAAATTTTATTAAACATAGATTGATAACTCCTACCAATTTCTCTTTTATCCTCTAGTATGAGCAGAGGGCTCTGGAATAAAAAGAGTGTCACCAAGATTTAAAGTTGGTGCATTATTTGGGATTTTGGTGGCTAAGGCCACAATCAGTAAACTTGAAACTTTGAAACTTCAAAGTACACTTATTTTTAAAAGTTGCCACAGACTAACTGTGGCATTAATTGTAATTTCTTATTTTCCTAATGCAAAAGTTAAAGTACCTTTCGCAGCTAATTTACCGTCAACTTTAGCTTCAGCTTCAACAACAGCAATTGGTCCACGACGTTTGATAAATTTAGCATGCAAGATCAGCTGATCACCAGGCACAACTTGCTTTTTATACTTTACATTATCCATTCCTGCATAAAAAACAAGTTTTCCTTTGTTTTCAGGTTTTGAAAGTTCCAAAACACCTGCAGCCTGAGCCAATGCTTCCATAATCAGAACACCTGGCATCACTGGATACTGTGGAAAATGTCCTTGGAAAAACTCCTCGTTAATTGTCACATTCTTAATGGCTGTAATTTCATCATCTGCGATATCAATAACACGATCCACTAAAAGGAAAGGATAACGGTGAGGCAATGCCTCCATAATTTTTGTGACGTCAATACTTACTTCTGCCATTTTTACCGCTCCTTTATTTAATGCGTACTAATTCTTGACCGAATTCAACTACATCTTCAGCATTCACCATGATTTCAGTGATAATACCATCTTGAGGCGCTGGAATTTCGTTCATAACTTTCATTGCTTCGATGATGAGTAAGGTTTGACCTTTTTTAACTGAATCTCCCACACTAACGAACTCAGGTTTACCTGGTGCTGGTTGCAAGTAAGCTACACCAACCAAAGGGCTTGTTACTGCTTCACCTTCTGCTGTAGCAACTTCTTCCATAACCTCTGTTTCTACCGCAAGTTCTGTAGAGTTTTCGCTTACAGGCAGTGGTGCACTTACTTTTGTTTCTGGAAGTGCTGTTCCTGTTGGCGCTGCAAGAATTTTATTTTCGTTTTTTGAGAAAGACAGTTCTCCTTCTGCTGTGCGCCAAGAAAATTCACGCAAGCTCGAACCGTCAAACTGTGTCATCAAATCTTTTACTTCATTAATATTCATTTTTATATCCCGCTCGCTTTCTTTTCCACAACCTAAGTTAAAGTGCACTTAGACTCTGAGAAAGAAAGCAGAGTGCTTTTCTTTCTTTTAAACTAATCCGTGAATTTTTTAAAGGCCAATACGGCATTGTGTCCACCAAAACCAAAGTCTTGTGACAACGCATAATTAATCTCAGCATCTTGACCTTGACCAAGAACGACATTGATTGTCATTCCTTCATCCAATTCTTTTGTTCCAGCATTCACTGGTGCAAACTGATTTAAAATGGCTTGCACAGTTGCTACCGCTTCGATAGCTCCTGTCGCTCCGAGAGCATGTCCGTGTAAAGCTTTTGTTGATGAAACCAATGCTTTATCCCCAATAACATTATGGATTGCTTTTGCTTCTGTTTCTTCATTAGCATGTGTTGAGGTACCATGTGCATTGATGTAATCAACATCTGCTCCAGTAATTCCTGCTTCTTCTAAAGCAAGTTTCATCGCATTTTCGGCTCCAACACCTGATGGAGTTGTCATATGATAAGCATCATTTGTGTTACCATAACCAACAATTTCAGCTAAGATATTTGCACCACGTGCTTGAGCATGTTCCAAGCTTTCCAAAATCAAGACACCTGCACCTTCACCCATAACAAAGCCTGAACGGTCTTTATCAAATGGACGACAAGCAATTGAAGGATCAGCCTCTTTTGTCAATGCAGTCAAGTTCGCAAACCCAGCAATACCAAGCTCACAAATCGCAGCTTCAGCACCACCAGCGATAATAGCATCCGCATAACCATGTTTAATCTCACGGAAAGCTGAACCAATAGAGTTTGCCCCTGCTGCACATGCTGTAACTTCAGCACGTGATACACCACGAGCACCAGTACGCAAGGCAACATTACCTGTCGCCATGTTGGCAATTGCCAATGGCACATAAAGTGGTGTTACTTTACGGGGACCTTTAAGTAGTGCTTGTGAGTTCTTTTGTGTTTGCTCCAAGCCACCAATACCTGAGGCCATGATACAACCTAAGCGATCGTAATTTGTGTTCTCTGGAGTTATGCCAGACATTTCCATAGCTTCAAGAGCAGCATAGACAGCATAAAGTGAAAAAGTATCCATACGACGTGCATCTTTTTTCTCAAAATGCTTTTCAAATGGGAAATCTTTAACTTCAGCAGCTACGCTGATTCCTGTTGCTTCAGCATCAAAGCGCGTAATTGGACCGATACCTGTTTTACCAGATTTAAGGCCATTCCAAAATTCTTCTGGTGTGTTACCGATAGCACTGGTTACACCGTAACCTGTAATGACTACACGATTCATATTTTTTCTCCTTTGGAGTTTGTTACAAACTTCTTTTTAGACTTATCTGGTGTATAATATGGGCTACATTGCCATACCACCATCAATAGACAATACTTGACCTGTCATATATTCTTGCTCTGCAAGGAATTTCACGACTGTAGCAACTTCTTCTGGTTGACCAAAACGTTTCATTGGGATTTGGCCCTTCATTGTATCCTTGACTTTATCTGAAAGAACTTCAGTCATATCTGAATCAATAAAGCCTGGGGCTACAGCATTGACACGTACATTGCGTCCAGCAACTTCTCGTGCAATAGATTTTGTCAAACCGATCAATCCAGCTTTTGAAGCAGCATAGTTAGCTTGACCAGCATTACCAATTAAGCCCACTACAGAAGTAATATTAATAATTGCACCTTCTCTCGCACGTGTCATCGGTTTTAGGACTGCTTGAGTCATATTGAAAGCACCTGTAAGGTTTATTTTCAAAACAGCTTCGAAATCTTCTTCGCTCATTTTCAATGATAAACCATCACGAGTTATACCCGCATTATTAACCAAAACATCAACCGATCCTAAAGCATCAACCGCTTCAGCAACCATGCGTTTAGCATCTTCCGACTGAGAAATATCACCAGATACGCCAACAGCTTTAACACCAAAAGAAGTGAACTCTGACAAAAGCTCATCAGAAATGGCTGAACGTCCATTGATAACTACGTTTGCACCAGCTTGAGCGAACTGCAAGGCAATCGCTTTACCAATACCACGTGTTGAGCCCGTCACAAAGACATTTTTATTTTTAATTTCCATTATTTTTTCCTGTTCTTATGATTTTGATTGCTCTCAAATCAAGTTCTACAGCGACAACTATCACTCATTGTATAAGTTTAAGCTTCTTCTGCCAGTAAAGCCTTGAATGAAGCAAGATCTTCAACATTTGTAAAGCTGGCTTCTTTGTCGATTTTTTTAATAAAACCAGAAAGAACTTTACCAGGGCCAACTTCAATAAAGCGTTGTACACCGAGCTCTTTCATTGTTTCAATAGACTCGTAGAAACGTACCGGTTCCATCACTTGACGTGTGAGAAGTTCTTTGATTTCTGTATCCTTCATCACTTTCGCTGTCGTATTTGAAATCAATTCCAACTTAAAGCTATTGAAGTTAACTTGTTCAAGTTCTTTGGCTAACTTTTCGCTCGCAGGTTTTAAGATTGCTGTATGGAAAGGGCCAGAAACTTTAAGCTCAATCAGACGTTTCACACCAGCTTCTTTCAGAAGTTCCACCGCGTAATCAACGGCTTCAGCTTGTCCCCCAATAACAATCTGTGCAGGGGTGTTATAGTTCGCCGGGCTCACAATCCCACGTTCTGATGCTTGTTCACAAATTTCTTCGATCAAAGCAGCTTCTGTATTCATCACAGCAACCATTTTACCTGATCCTGTTGGTGCAGCTTCTGTCATATATTGACCACGTTTTGCTACTAAAGCAACAGCTTCCGCAAAACCTAGCGCACCACTGGCTACCAATGCAGAGTACTCGCCTAAAGAAAGTCCCGCCACAAGATCTGGCTTAATGCCTTGTTCTGAAAGCAAACGAAAGATCGCTACAGATGTTGTTAAAATAGCTGGTTGTGTATATTGTGTCTCGTTGAGTTTTGCTTCATCATTATCGATTAACCCACGAAGATCATAACCCAAGACTTGACTTGCCTGATCAAAAATTTCTCTGACAATGTCAAATTCATCATAAAGGTCTTTAGCCATACCCAATTTTTGAGCGCCTTGACCAGAAAAAAGAAATGCTGTTTTCATATTTTTAAGATTTCACAAAATTTAGATTTTTGTGACACTTTCCTAATTTTCAAAATTTATTATAAGTGAAAAACGGGGCTTTCACCCCATTAATTCTCTTATTGTTGAGCTTCAACATATTTAACGAGATCAGAAACAGTTTTCATGTCCGCTTCTGTATCTACTTCAACATCGAATTCATCTTCGATATCGTTAATGATTTGGAAAAGGTCAAGTGAGTCAGCATCGAGTTCTTCAAATGAAGTTTCGAGTGTTACTTCTTCTTTTTCTTTGCCGAGTTCGTCAGCGATGATGTCTTGTACTTTTTCAAATACTGCCATGTTATTTCTCCTTTAATGTGTAGAAAGTATATATATTATAGCGTGATAAATCACTCATATAACCAAATTTAGATGTTATCAAACTTATCAAAGATTGATAATGAGCGTTCCCCATGTGAGGCCGCCCCCGAAACCTGTCTGGACAATTTTATAATTTTCGTCCAAAGAAAGTTTACCATTTTTTATTGATTCTGACAAGAGAATAGGTATCGAAGCGGCACTTGTATTGCCATATTCTTGCATATTCTGCAGGAATTTACTGCGCTCAGTCCCTAATTTTTTAGCCATTTTATCAAGTATTCGAGAATTTGCTTGATGCAATAAAAAATAGTCAATATCTTCAGGTTTCAGACTTGCTTTTTCCAAGGTCTCTTGGATATTTTTGGGAACGTCACGTGTCGCAAAGTCAAAGACTGCACGCCCGTCCATTTTTATGAACTCTGTAACATGGTTAACTTGACCATTAAGTTCAGGATTAAGTGCTAAATAATTTGCGGTGAGAGAATCGCCTCGAGAGCCGTCTGTTCTTAGGTTTTCAGCAATAATTAAAGGCTGTGTCCCTGTATCTTCCAAAAGGACACCTCCTGCACCATCACCAAAAAGAACAGCGGTAGAACGATCCGACCAATCCAGAGATTTAGACAAAACTTCTGCACCAATAACCATCCCACGTTTGTAGCCACCGGCAATCAGCTTCTCAGCCGTTGCCAAGGCGAAGACAAAGCCTGAACAAGCAGCTGTTAAATCATAAGCAAAGGCACGATGTGCGCCAATTTTTACTTGCACTAAAGCTGCCGTACTCGGCATACTGCTGTCTGGCGAGATCGTTGCCACGATAATAAAATCAATCTGGTCCGCTGACAAATCAGCTTGAGCTAAAAGTTGCTCACCAACTTTTGCAGCCAGATCACTGGTATTTTCGTCAACTGTAATGTGTCGCTGCTTAATACCCGTCCGTGAATAAATCCACTCGTCACTCGTGTCCATGATTTTTGCCAAATCATCATTTGACACAATATTTTCGGGCACATAATGTGCCACTTGGGTAATTTTAGCGAAAGGCATTATTTCATATTCTCCAATGACTTATGTAATTCTTCAAGCTCGCCTGCAAGTTTGTTTTCGGTAGTTCCGTAAACACTTAACATAAGTTTTTCTGAAATGCTACGGAAAAATTCGCTGTGCGATGCACAGAGTGCCATACCTTTTTCAGTCAATACGATATAAGCCACACGACGGTCACGATCTGAGCGTTCACGCTTGATATATCCCTTAGTTTCCAGGCGGTTGAGTGTAATGGTGATTGTTGAAAGGGCTAATTTTTGATTCCTTGCAATGTCTGTAGCGCGGCAAGTTCCCAAAGTATGGATAAGTGTCATTTGTTGAAGTTCTTTCACAGTTACATCTGGGTAATCAGAATCCTTCAAGAACTGTTCTTCTAAGTTCATGCAGTCGTGGAAAAGTTGAATCAACCATTCATTAATTTTGTCAAAATCTGTTTTCATTTGTACTTCCTGATATTTTGATGATACAAACCATTTACA
>CXTS01000034.1_pt1 | contig 9267 bp, 6 predicted proteins | sample 940881 | NCBI WGS metagenome assembly CXTS01 (sample SAMEA3493498, study PRJEB9703) | human gut metagenome | biome: ENVO:mammalia-associated habitat; material: ENVO:feces | place: Bangladesh | collected 2010-01-06 | reverse complement strand
ATTAATGAAACTTAGGAGAAATAATGAAATGAAGAAATTATTCCTTACATTATCTTTAATATTCGCCACGATTACTGGAATGTCCTTTGCGACTGCTCATAATGTTAGCGCTCAGGAAACCGTACGTATCGCGAGTGATAATGCTTATGCCCCTTTTGAATTCCAAGATTCAGATAAAAATTGGGTAGGTATCGATGTCGATATCATGAAGGAAGTCGCTAAAATCAATGACTGGAAACTTGAAATGACTTTCCCTGGATTTGATGCTGCTCTTCAAAACTTAAAAGCTGGAAAAGCTGATGCAGTCATCGCGGGGATGACAATCACAGACGAACGTAAACAAGTTTTTGATGTTTCAGATCCTTATTATACTTCAGCTATCACTTTAGCTACAACCAAGTCTTCTACACTTAAGAGCTATGATGAACTTAAAGGTAAAGCTGTTGGTGCTAAAAAAGGGACAGCTTCTTATGACTGGTTGCAAAAAAACCAAGATAAATACGGCTACACAATCAAAACTTACTCTGACGGTGTACATATGTTTGCATCATTGGCAGCTGGAAACATTGTAGGTGCAATGGATGAAGCTCCTGTCATTTCTTATGCCATCAATCAGGGGCAAGACTTGGCAATCAACCTTCCTTCATTCTCACTTCCTGGAGGTTATGGTTTTGCTGTAATGAAAGGTGAGAACTCTAAACTCATCGATGGCTTCAACAAAGCTTTGACTCAAATGAAAGCCAATGGCGAATACGACAAAATCGTACAAAAATACACTGGTGGTAAGAAAGCAACTCCTAAAAAAGATGTTTACACTATTGCCTCAGATAATAGCTTCGCCCCATTTGAATTCCAAAATACAGATAAAAAATTCACAGGTATTGATGTAGACTTGCTTAATGCTATCGCTAAGCAACAAGGCTTCAAAATCAAATGGAACCACGTTGGTTTCCAACCTGCGGTAGATGCAGTTCAAGCAGGACATGCTGACGCTATGATGGCGGGTATGTCAATCACTGACGCACGTAAAAAAGTCTTTGACTTTGGTGATGCTTATTACGATTCCAATCTAACACTTGCTGTTTCTAAGTCAAATGACGACATCAAGAAATGGGAAGATTTAAAAGGTAAGCAAGTAGGTGCCAAAAATGGGACAGCTTCTTATGATTACTTAACAAAAAACGAAAGCAAATACGGCTACACTTTAAAAACCTTTACCGACGCTACTTCAATGTATTCTTCATTGAACAATGGTTCAATTCAAGCCTTTATGGACGATGAGCCTGTAGTAAAATATGCCATTAAACAAGGGCAAGAATTTAAGACACCTTTTGAAGGTATCCCAACTGGTCAATACGGGTTCGCAGTGAAAAAAGGAACTAATCCTGAGCTTATCGAAATGTTCAACAACGGTCTTTCTTCACTACGTGCCAGCGGTCAATATCAAGAAATTATTGATAAATATTTAGCTTCAAAAACTGAATCCTCAACGGAATCAGAGACAGAAAGCACAATGCTTGGTATCTTGAAAAACAACTGGAAACAATTAGGTAAAGGACTTTGGATCACTATCCAACTCGCTTTAGTTTCCTTTGTTTTAGCAATGATTGTTGGTGTCATCTTCGGTCTCTTCTCAGCTAGCCCATCGCCAGCTCTACGTACAATTTCACGTATTTACGTCGACCTTAACCGTTCAATTCCACTTTTGGTATTAACAATTTTCATTTTTTATGGTATCCCAAATATGTTGCAACTCCTCACAGGGCATCAAAGTCCTCTTAATGAGTTTACAGCCGGCGTTATTGCCTTAACTCTTAACGAATCAGCCTATATCGCTGAAATCGTTCGCGGTGGTATTGCTGCTGTTCCAACTGGCCAAATGGAGGCCAGCCGCTCTCTTGGTATCCCTTATGTAAAAACAATGCGGAAAGTAATCTTGCCACAAGCTGTTAAGATCACCATTCCTAGCTTGATTAACCAATTTATCATTACTCTTAAAGATACAACCTTGGTATCTGTTATCGGATTGGTTGAACTCTTACAAGCAGGTCAAATCATTGTTGCACGTAACTTCCAAGCCTTCCGTGTCTACGGTTTGATTGGTCTGATTTACATGGTTGTTCTGCTTCTCTTGATGTGGGCAGGACGTCGCATCGAACAAAAAATGAAATAAGGAGATTAAAGATATGTCTGTACAAATCGAAGTTACTGATCTTCACAAAACATATGGTAAAAATGAGGTCCTCAAAGGTATCTCTGCAAAATTCAACAAAGGAGATGTTGTTTGTATTATCGGCCCCTCAGGTTCTGGTAAATCAACATTCCTTCGTACATTAAACGGTTTAGAAGACGCAACAAGTGGTGATGTCATTATCAACGGGTACAACCTTACAGATAAAAACACTGATATCAACTTAGTTCGCCAACATGTCGGCATGGTTTTCCAGCACTTCAACCTTTTCCCTAATATGACTGTTTTAGAAAACATCATGTATGCTCCTGTTGAGCTTAAAAAGCTTACAAAAACAGAAGCAAAAGAAAAAGCATTGCGTCTGCTTGAAGCTGTGGGGCTAGAAGAGAAAAAAGATACAATGCCTGAGATGCTTTCAGGTGGACAAAAACAACGTGTAGCTATTGCCCGTGCCTTAGCTATGGATCCTGATGTTATGCTCTTCGATGAGCCAACTTCAGCACTTGATCCTGAGATGGTTGGGGATGTCCTTGACCTTATGCGCCGTATCGCGGATGATGGTATGACCATGCTTATTGTCACACACGAGATGGGCTTTGCACGTAAAGTTGCCAACCGTGTCATGTTTACAGACGCAGGTGTTATCCTTGAGGATGGCAAACCAGAAGACATCTTTGAAAACCCTCAACATCCACGTCTGCAAGACTTCTTGTCTAAAGTATTGAATGCGTAAAAAGAAAACGTTTGTCTCTTTGAAAGAAACAAACGTTTTTTTTAGTAAGATAATATAACAAAACTGAAAGGCTAGCCTTTCAGTTTTGTTATTGGGTTGCTGTAATTTCAGTTGTATTTTCTGAGGATTTTTTATTTCCTTCAGGATTTTTTAGATCAGCCAGATAATCTTCTTTTGGCTTTGCATAAATTCCTGCTTCCATATCAATCACTTGTGGCGCTTGAAGTTGCTTCGCAATACTTGGATAGTAAGGAACCTTTTCTGTAATTTGACTGAGAGAAACCCGTACCTGATTTCCATCTGACATATCCAAAGCAATGAAGTCTTTGGTTACTTTAGTCGGCGTCTTTGTAACTGTCGTAATCAATCGACGTATCTCAGGCTTCAGTTTCATATAGGCTGTAATAAACTTCTCTACCTCTTCATCGGAAAAGTTTTTGAGCACCGGAAGGCTAGAAATTTTATCCTTAGCTACTTCTTGGTCTTTGAGGATATAACCACTTTCTAGTACTTGATAAGTTTTACCTTTTTGTTCCACATAAGCAACTTTTTCGAACTCTGTGACCTTTGCTTCGATATTGTTGGGGAAGCTTACGTGTAAATTAACGGCTTTGACACGAGGAAATTGCTGAACAATACTATTTTCAATAGCTCGTCTATTTCTAAGTACTCCATAAATCCTATCTGTTGGCTTCAAACGTGAAGCCTGTACAATAGATTCAAAAGACTCATTTTTGTTACCTGATACCGAAAATGTTCCAATTTTACTTATCGGAGATACCGCATAGATCGAAGTTAAAAACAATACGATTGCCAAGAGTAAGACGGGCCACATCTTCTTAAAAACTTCGAAACTCCCTTCAAAAAAAGAAGGCTCTGGTTCTTGCTCTTCACCAAAATCCTCAACAAAATCATCTGAGTATCCTTGCTCAAATTCTTCTGCTTCTATAAAAGATTCTTGATGCTCAATTTTTTCCTGAGCTTCGGTAGAATCATCTTCATTATCTTCTTTTTTCTTTAAAAACTTCCGTTTTTTGGGTTCTTCAGACTTTTCTTGATTTTCAGCTGCTTTACGGCGCTGGTATTCAAGATTTTTCTTTTGCCAAGGCGTAAGGTTTTCTTCACTCATTATTTTTTTATTTCTTTCACAAGTTGATAGAGTCGGTCACTAGCATCAGGTACACCTGCTTTTTTGCTGGCTATAGACATAGCTTGATAAAGCTCTTCGTCAGAAAAGATTTCAGAAATACTCGCAAGCATTGTATCTGCTGTAAGTTCCGCATCTTTAATCATCTTAGCAGCACCAATATCCACGAGGGCTTGGGCATTCTTTGTTTGATGGTCTGCTGTAACGTTTGGACTAGGTACAAAAATCGTCGGCAAGCCAAGTGCAGTAATTTCAGCAATTGTCGTCGCACCTGCACGACACAATATTAAATCTGATGATGCAAGAACTTCGAGCATATTCGAAATATAAGGACGAATCGCAATATTTGTAGCATCGGCATATTTTGCAAACTCTTCATGGTCTTCATCAAAATAAATTTGTCCTGAAGCATAGACAATTTGATAATCTGCTTCCGCAAACTTTGGTAGAGCAGCTTTTACTGCCTCATTAATTGTTTGGGCACCGCGTGACCCACCAAAAATAACTACCGTTTTCTTATCTTTTTGGAGCTGATATTCTGTTTCCAAGATATCGGTAGCTTTTAAAGTTGCAACTTCCTGAGCGCGTGGGTTACCAGCAAAAACTGTTTTGGCTTCTGGGAAGAAAGGCTTGGCTGCTTCAAAAGCAACCGCAACTTTATCCACATATTTACTCAAGAACTTATTTGTTATCCCTGGAATTGAGTTTTGTTCATGAACAATAGTTGGAACATTGAGCTTAGCTGCTGCGTAAAGTACCGGTCCAGCCACATAGCCTCCTGTTCCAATAACCACATCAGGTTTAAAATCCTTAACAATTTTCTTCGCATCTGATGTAGATTTCAGGAACTTGTAGATTGTCTTAAAGTTATTTAAAGAAAGGCTACGACGAAAACCTTGTACATCTACGGTTTTAAAAGGCACACCTGCTGCAGGTACAATCTTGCTCTCCAAGCCGCGTTCTGTACCTACATAAAGGATCTCTGAATTCGGCTCTATAGTCTTCAGATGATTTATAAAGGCTAGTGCAGGATAGATATGACCTCCCGTTCCGCCTCCTGTTACAATAATTCTCATACTATTTCCATTCACCTTTCAATTCTTCGAAAGCTTTGATAAACATGTCTCCTCGTTCTTCAAAGGTCTTATACTGATCCCAGCTGGCACAAGCAGGACTAAGTAAAATCGTATCTCCATCCGCTGTTTTTTCAAAAATTTCTTTCAGTGCAGTTGCAACATTTTCACTGTGGAGCGTTGGAATTTGTAATTGGTCAGCAAGCTCTTGCAGCTTCGGTGCAGTTTCCCCAAAGAGAACCATACCTTTAATTCCTGTTACAGAATCCGCGAGTTCTTCAAAGCCATTTCCGCGGTCTAATCCGCCAGCTAAGAGCCATAAGCGACTGTTTTCAAAACCTGACAATGCTTTTTCTGTAGCCAGTATATTCGTGGCTTTACTGTCATTGTAAACTTTACGTCCTGCAAGTTCACCGAGATACTGCAAACGGTGCTTCACACCTGAAAAACTGGTTAATACTTCAATAATTGCCTCATTTTTAGCACCTGAAAGCTTAGCAACTGCTATTGCAGCCAATGCATTTTCAAGATTATGCTCTCCAGGTAAAGCCAAGTCTACTGCTTCCATGATGAATTCATCACGGAAATAAAGTTTACCTTCCAGCGAATAAGCGCCATTAACTTTATTTTCCGTCGCAAATGGCACAACTTGAGCTGCTGTATGCTCTGCTAGAGTACGACATTTATCCTGATTAAAGTTGAGAATAAGGTATTGCTCAGAAGTTAAGTTTTCTTGAATCCGCCATTTTGCAGCTTCATAAGCTTCCTGTGAGCCATGGTAATCTAAATGCGATGAAAAGATATTAGTAATGAGAGCGATTTGAGGCTTGAAGTCTACAATTCCCATCAGTTGAAAACTTGAGAGTTCCATCACCAAAGTATCTTGAGCAGTCGCATGGGCAGCTACTTCAGAGGCAGGAAAACCAATATTTCCTGCTAATTTTGCAGATTGCCCGTCTGCATTTAAAATATCTGCTATCAGCGTTGTTGTTGTTGTTTTACCATTGGTTCCAGTAATCCCAATAATTGGGGCTTCCGAAACAAGATAAGCAAGTTCTACTTCCGTAATAACTGGAATCTTTTTATCCAATGCTTTATTTATCATTGGGTTATCATAACGAATACCTGGATTTTTTACCATAAAATCAAAATCTTCGTCTAAAAGTTCAAGGGGATGGCTACCACAGATAACTTCAATGCCTTCTTCCAAAAGGGCTTGTGCGGCAGGGTTTTCTTCAAAAGCCTTTCCGTCATTTACAGTTACGTGTGCACCTAGAGTATGAAGCAAGCGGGCTGCAGCTTCTCCTGATTTTGCTAATCCGAGGATGAGTACTTTTTTTTCTTCAAAAGTTTTGATTTTTTTCATTGTTCCTATTCTTTCTACTTCCCTCTATTTTACCGCTATTTACCTATTTTTTCAATATAGAGTTTGTATTTGAAAGTTTTACTATGAAAATAAGATATCTTTTGCAAAGAAAAAAGAGCAAGTTTATGCTCTCTTTATTTAAGCTTTCAAGAAGCGTGAAAGAAATGCACGCGTCCGTTCTTCTTTCGGAGCTCCGAAGATTTCCGCTGGTCGTCCTTCTTCAGCGATAACCCCTTTATCCATGAAAATTACACGATCACTTACATCACGCGCGAATTCCATTTCATGAGTAACGATAACCATTGTTAAGCCTGTTTCAGCCAGTCCTTTCATTGTCTGTAAGACTTCGCCTACCATTTCAGGATCAAGTGCTGAAGTCGGCTCGTCAAATAAAATCACGTCTGGATTCATGGAAATCGCACGAGCAATTGCCACACGTTGTTTTTGTCCGCCGGAGAGTTGTGCAGGTTTGGCATTAGCAAAGCTTGCCATCCCCACTTTTTCTAGATTGTCGAGTGCAACAGTTCGAGCTTCTTCTTGGCTTTTTTTCAATACTGTAACTTGCCCAGCCATAACATTTTCGATAACATTCATATTGTTAAACAAGTTGAAACTTTGGAACACCATACCAAGATGCGTGCGATACTTTGGAATATCAAAGCCTTTTTCTAAAACATTTTCACCTTTATAAATTATTTCTCCACCAGAAGGTTTCTCCAATAAATTAATCGAACGAAGTAATGTTGATTTACCACTTCCAGATGAGCCAATAATCGAAATAACTTCGCCCTGATTTACCGTCAAGTGAATATCTTTCAACACTTCATTACTACCAAATGATTTTTTTAAATGATTGATTTCTAAGATTGCTGTCATTTAAGCGTCCCCCGGTTCTTGTACTTGCATTTGATTTTGGATTGGGACATATGCATCTGGTCCATCCATTTTTCTTTCTACGAAGCGTAGAATACGTGTCACTGTAAATGTTAAGACAAAGTAAATTGCACAGATTACAGCAAAGGTTTGGAAATACATAAAGTTTTGTTGCGCCACTGTTGTCCCTTGGAAAAAGAGCTCTGTTACTGAAATTACAGACAAGACTGATGTATCTTTAATATTAATGACAAATTCATTTCCTGTTGCGGGAAGAATATTTCGTAAGACTTGTGGCAGAACAACTTTACGCATAGTTTGTCCATGAGTCATACCAATAGCTTGTGCAGCTTCGAATTGCCCTTGATCAACAGAGAAAATTCCGCCCCGTACAATCTCAGACATATAAGCACCCGTATTGATGGACACAATAATGAGTGCAGCTAAAGTCCGATCTAAGCTCAATCCGAAAGCTAGAGCGGTTCCGTAGTAAAGCACCATTGCTTGAACAATCATTGGTGTTCCACGGAAAATTTCAATATAAGCTGAAATGAGCCAGCCAAATACTTTATGTAAAAAGGCTAAAAATTTATTACTGATTTCTGGAATAGTACGATAAACACCAATAAGAAGACCTAATATCGTACCAATAATCGTACCAATCAGAGAGATGAATAAAGTCATCCCTGTACCATTAAGAAACTGTTTACCGTTATCTCTTACAATACTGATAATTTGATCATACCAAGCGCCTTGTGTTTTGGCTTCTGGCTGGGCAGCAATCATTTCATCCATCAGATCTTTTTGATCTTGAGGCGTAAAACTTGTCAAAAAGCTGTTAATCACAGGCAAGTTGGGGTCATTTTTACGTAAACCTACTGCGACTGTTGTATCATCAGAGTTTGTAACAAAACCTTTTCCTTCGCTAAATTCAATCATTTTGAAGTCTGGGTTTGCTTTTTCTGCTGTCACTCCTTCTGGACGTTCAGCCACATAACCATCGATAGCTCCACTCTGTAAAGCCACACGCATGCTTGAAAAATCTTTCATTGCTGTTTGCTTATTAACACTTTCAATCTGGTCAATCATGTTATAGTGGAAAGTCCCCAGCTGGGCAGTAATTTTTGCACCAGAGAAGTCTGCTAAGCTCGATGCTTGAGCAAAGGGGCCGCCACTTTTGACCATCATTACAAGGTTAGATGTATAATACGGCTCTGAAAAGGCAATTTGTTCTCTGCGTTCAGCAGTTGGTGACATCCCTGCGATAATGCCATCAATCTTCCCAGATTTCAGTGCAGGAAGCAAACCATCCCAGCTTGATTTTACAATCACCAATTCTTTATTTAACTTGTCTGCAAGTTTTTTTGCTACTTGTACATCGTAACCATTTGCCCATTGACCATCCACACCATCAATAGGGACAGCACCGTTGCTATCATCATATTGTGTCCAGTTAAAAGGGGCATACGCAGCCTCCATTCCGACACGGAACTGATCTGCACTCACTTTTGAACTCCCGATAAATAATACCGTAAACAACGTCGCGACAAGTAAGAATAAGTTTTTTCTTCTCATAATACTCTCTCTTTCATTTTTCCAAATAAAAAGCAACCTTTACACAGAGAGGTTGCTAAACGTTGTACGTGATTCATATTATCAGTAAGTAACGAATAGCACTCCGCAAAACTGCGACAGTTCAGCAAGTATCCCTTGCTGCCCCAACGAACTCACCTGGACGAGTGAATTCATTTCGGCAATGTCTCCTCCGTTTTACTTCAACGCTTGTCCAGCTCAGTAAAACTTCCTATTCATTGCGACCTCTATCATTTTATTTGTATATTGTAATTTAAATCTTAACCTTTTTTTAAATGAATGTCAACAATT
>CXTS01000045.1_pt1 | contig 10096 bp, 3 predicted proteins | sample 940881 | NCBI WGS metagenome assembly CXTS01 (sample SAMEA3493498, study PRJEB9703) | human gut metagenome | biome: ENVO:mammalia-associated habitat; material: ENVO:feces | place: Bangladesh | collected 2010-01-06 | reverse complement strand
ATTTTTTTATTTGTTCTTAAGCCTTTTTCTTTTTCTTCTTACCTAGAGCTGCGGCACCTATTAATCCTAAGCCTAACATGCCTAAACCAATAGAATCCTTATCGCCAGTATGTGGCAATGTATTCATATGTTCTGAATTTCTTGATGCTAAAGATGTTGATTCAGAAGCACTTAGTGATACTGAAATTGATTCACTTGTTGACACAGATGCTGATTCAGACATTGATGATGAAGTTGAAAGTGAGGCTGAATCACTGAGTGATAGCGATGTTGAGCCACTTTCTGATGCTGATTCTGAAACAGACTCTCTATTTGAAGTTGATATCGAAGTTGAATCACTTGCTGAATCACTTAAGGAGTCACGGGTTGATTCAGAATTTGATGATGATACAGAGACTGAATCACTTACGGATACCGACAGCGAATCACTTGTCGAACCAGATTGACTCAATGAATCGCTGAGAGAATCTCGTCCTGATGCTGAAATAGATGTCGAAAGGCTGGCTGACTCACTGACGGAATCACGGGTTGATTCAGAGCTTGATGATGATACAGAGACTGAATCACTTGTGGATACCGATAGCGAAGTACTTGTCGAACCAGATTGACTCAATGAATCGCTGAGAGAATCTCGTTCCGATGCTGAAATAGATGTCGAAAGGCTGGCTGACTCAGATACTGACTCACGCCCTGAAACAGACACTGAATCTGAAACAGAGGCTGAAGCACTTGTAGAAACCGATAAGGAACCACTTGTCGAACCAGACTGACTCACTGAATCACTGAGAGAATCTCGCTCTGACGCTGAAATAGATGTCGAAAGGCTGGCTGACTCAGATACTGACTCACGTTCTGAGGCAGACACTGAATCTGAAACAGAGACTGAATCACTCAAGGAAGATGATGCGGAATCACTTGTTGAAACGGACTGACTTACTGAATCACTGAGAGAGTTTCGGTTTGAATCAGAGACTGATGTCGAATCACTTAACGAATCTGAAGCTGAACCTGATTCTACTGGTTCAGACTGCGAAAGTGAATGTGACACTGAGGTTGATTCACTCACAGACTGAGAAGCTGAACTTGATGTTGAAGTTGAGCTTGATGTTGACTCTGAACCTCGATCAGAATCTGACTGAGATACAGATAAACTATTCGAACTGCTTTCAGATGAAGAATCTGAACTTGAGTGCTCTCCTGAAATTGACGCTGAGGTTGATTCTGAAATTGATGTCGAACCAGACAGAGAGATAGAATCTGAAATGGAATCACTGAGTGATTCACGTTGTGAGTCAGAAATTGAGCCCGACGTACTATTTGAGCCACTTTCAGATGAAGACTCTGAACTTGATGCCTTCCCTGATTCTGAAGCTGATGCCGAATCTGAGACAGATAAGGAAGCTGAGGTTGACACTGAAGTTGAGATTGACTCACTCAAAGAATCACGTTCTGAAGTTGAGTGAACGATTGACTCACTTACTGACGAACTATCTGAAGCTGATTCTGAACTTGAAGTTCTACTTGAATCCGATGAAGATATTGATTCTGAGATTGAAGATGAACTTGAAACAGATAACGATTCTGAGACAGATTCACTTAAGGAGTCTCTTTCCGATGCTGAGGTGGACACAGACACACTCACAGACACACTTTCAGATACTGAGTCCGAGCTTGAAGCTTGCTCTGAACCCGAAATAGAGAGTGACTCAGAGGCTGATGTTGATACTGAATGTGAGGCAGAATCTGAAGCTGAGTTACTTGCAGAGTTAGTATTAGAATTTGAAGCTAATGATTCTGAAGCTGACTCTGAAGTAGAGTTACGGTTCGAATTTGATGCAGATAGGCTCTCTGAACTTGATGTTGATAAAGATGTTGAAAGTGAATCACTGATTGACACCGATGTCGATACCGAATCAGAAAGAGAGTCTTGCTCTGAGCTTGATGTTGATAAAGAAACAGAGACTGAATCACTTTGCGAATGATTTACAGATTCAGACACAGAGCCTGATTGGCTGCTAGATTCACTTTGTGAACCCGAAAGTGATTGCGAACCACTTATAGATTCTGAAGCTGAAAGTGAGGCAGATAATGAATCTGACTGTGAACCTGAAGCTGAATCTGATGTCGACTCACTGCTTGAATCAAGTGTTGACGTTGAAAGTGAAGTACTTTCTGAGCTTGAAGCATTGCTCGATCCTGAAAGAGATTCACTTACGGAACTTGATGTTGAGAGACTTTCAGAAGTTGATTCACGACTTGAATAAGAGAGCGATTCAGAAATTGATTCTGATGCACTCACAGATTCACGTGATGAGTCTGAAAGCGAACGACTTTCTGAACTTGACTCAGAAACTGAACTTGATGTCGAAAGACTCATTGATGCGGAAAGCGATGCAGACTCAGACGCTGATTGACGGCTAGAATCTGAGATTGAGCTACTCTCTGAACTTGAATCTGAAGCTGATTCACGACTTGAAATAGAAAGTGAAGTACTTTCAGAAGCTGATTCGCTGCTTGAAAGTTTGCTTGATTCACTTGCAGAAAGACTATCTGAATCTCGTTCTGAGGCTGACGTTGATGTTGAAGCACTTGCTGAATCAGAGAGAGAGTCGCGACTTGAAGCTGCAACTGATGTTGAAACTGATGTCGAATCACTTATTGATTCAGACACAGATTCACTTACTGAAACAGATGCACTCGTTGAAACACTGTTTGAATCGCGCTCTGAAGCTGACGTGCTGCTTGAAGCACTCACTGAGTCAGAAACAGATTCACGAGAAGAGTTTGATGTTGAAACAGACTCTGATGTTGAAATGCTATTAGACTGTGATTGTGAATAACTTACTGAGGCTGACGTACTACTTGATTCACTATTTGAAGTCCGATTCGAATCTGACATAGACGTTGAAATGCTCAACGAATCAGATTCTGATCCTGACTCAAGAGGTTCAGAATGAGACAATGATTGTGACACTGAAGTTGACTCACTCACAGACTGAGAAAGTGAGGTTGAGTTGGATTCAGATGAGGAATCAGAATCGGATTGACGTGATGAATCTGACTGTGATCCAGATAAGCTGTTTGAAACACTTTCAGACACAGATTTCGAACTTGAAATGCGTCCTGAGTCCGAAATTGAAACTGACTCAGAAACAGACTGTGAGTCTGAGTGAGATTCAGAAACCGAGCTTGACTCACTTTCTGAATCACGGCTAGATATAGACTGTGAGTCTGAGTGACTATTTGAACTGCTTTCAGATACCGATTCTGAACTTGAAGTTTTTCCAGACTCTGAGCTTGAGCTAGACTCTGAGCTCGAAATTGAAGTTGAGTGAGAACCTGAGGTTGAGCTGGATTCACTCATAGAGTTTGTATCAGAGTTAGAGGTCAGAGAATCTGAACTTGAGTCTGAGATTGAATCACGTGTTGAGTCAGAGCTTGAAGAGCTTTCTGAGCTTGAATCATTACGCGAATCAGAAAGCGATTCACTGATAGAGCTTGATGTTGAAAGACTCTCTGAATGGGATTCACGTGATGAATTAGACAATGACTGTGAAACAGATACTGAATCACTGATTGAATCACGACTTGATTCTGAAAGGGAACTGCTCTCAGAACTAGAACTACTTCTTGACTCGGATTGTGAAGCACTCATCAAGCTTGATGTTGAATTTGACAGAGATTGAGAATCACGAGTCGATTCTGAGAGAGAGTTACTTTCAGAAATAGATTCTGACACCGAATCACGACCTGAGACAGAAAGCGAGGTGCTCTCAGAAGCCGATTCGCTACTTGAGAGTTTACTTGACTCACTTGCCGAATCACTCACCGAGTCACGCGTTGAGGCTGAGACAGATGTTGAAATACTAGCAGAATCTGAAATTGAATCACGGCTTGAGTTGGAAGCTGAAACAGATTCTGAGATTGAGTCACTCAAAGAATTCGAAGTAGAGTTGCTTACTGATGTCGAGCCACTCACGGACTCGCTTATTGAATCACGAGTAGAATCTGACAGAGAGTCTGAGATTGAGTGACTTGAGGAGTCCGATACTGATAGAGATAGACTTATTGAACCCGACAACGAATCTGAGATTGAGTTTGAATCACTCATTGATGTCGAAAGTGAACTACTTGTTGAAGTAGATAGGGATGCTGAGTCACTTTCTGAATTACGACTTGATTCTAAAGTCGAAACTGAAAGACTTGAAGATTCTGACAATGACTCACGACTCGAATCTGAACTTGAGGCAGAGGTTGAATCTGAAAGGCTTCCTGATGTCGAAAGTGATGTACTCAACGATGCTGAAAGGCTTGAAGATTCACTTGAGGAATCGCGACTTGATTCTGAAAGCGAGCTTGAAGCACTAAGCGAATCGGAGTCTGAACCAGATTCAATAGGCTCAGAGTTTGAATCTGAAGTTGATACAGAGACAGACTGGCTCTCAGATTGAGATATAGAGCTTGAAACCGAATCTGAAATTGACTCTGAATCAGAATTACGTTCTGAATCTGAAACAGAAAGCGAGGTGCTGACAGAGTTACTTTCTGAAGCAGAGTCTGAACTTGAAGCTTTTTCTGAGTCTGAACTTGAGCTTGAGTTTGAAACTGACTGTGATTCTGATACAGAGGTTGATCCTGACGCGGAATCACTGGTAGAAACCAGCTCAGATTCTGAGCTTGAACTTGATTCACTCAATGAAGTACTGTTTGAAGCCGACTCTGAGTCAGAATTAAGGTTTGAATTTGAAACAGAGTTAGAAACAGAGCCTGAAAGTGATTCTGAAACGGAAAGTGACTCTGAAACTGATTCACTGCTTGACTCTTGTGCTGAGTTTGAAAGTGATTCTGAAACGCTATTTGAAAGACTTTCTGAAACTGATTCTGAACTTGAACCTTTACTTGATTCTGAAGTTGAGCTTGACTCTGAGCTTGAAACGGAAGCTGAAAGAGAACCTGAAGCGGAACTTGACTCGCTCGCTGAGTTTTGATCAGAATTAGACTCAAGTGAGTTTGATGCAGAATCTGATAATGAATCTCTTGTTGATTCTGAACGTGAAGTACTTTCTGAAGCTGAGTTTTTACTTGACTCAGATATAGAGTCACTTATTGAAGTTGAGAGGGAACTTGATTCTGAAAGTGATTCACGACTTGATTCCGACAAAGATCCAGAAACGGAGTTTGAATCACTCATAGAAGTCCACTCAGAAGTTGAAAGAGAATCTGAAGCTGAACCAGAAACTGACAATGAATCAGAGAGAGAATTGCTTACAGATGTTGAAGATGAGTTCGAATCTGAAAGTGATTCACGACTTGACTCAGATGATGAAACGGAAGCTGAGGCGGAGTCACTATTTGATTCTCTACTTGAGTTTGACGTTGAAGCACTGATTGAAACGGAAACTGAACCAGACAGTGAAGCAGAGTCACTCATAGAGCTAGAAACTGAAGCAGATTCTGAGTTTGAATGGCGTCCAGATTCTGACAGTGAATGACTTTCCGAAGCTGATTCTGAACTTGAAACTTTGCTTGACTCACTCGCTGAATCACTTGAAGAGTCACGTTCCGAAGCAGACAGTGAAGTTGAAAGACTAGCTGATTCTGAACTTGATTCTCGACTTGAAGTTGAATGAGAAATTGATTCCGAAACAGATGTACTTACTGAAGTTGAAAGGGAATCACTTATTGAAAGAGAATCGCTGCTTGAATCGCTTGTTGATTCACGACTTGATACTGATTGTGAATCAGAGGCAGATTGGCTTTCTGAACGAGAGTCACGGCTCGATTCTGATAAGGAAGATGAAATCGAACTTGATTCACTTATTGATTGTGATACAGACTCGCTTGTAGATGTTGAAAGGCTTGCTGAATCACTTGTGGATTCTTTTTCCGAACCTGAGAGTGAAACGGAGTTTGATGTAGAGTCAGAGACTGATTCTTCTGTTGATTCTGAAATTGAAAGGGAATCACTGAGTGACTCACTGACAGAGATTGAGTGTGATTCGCTTATTGAGGATGAATGTGATGCAGATTCACTGATAGATTCACGGTTTGAATCAGACAGTGAACTTGAAGCACTGAGAGAATCCGACTCAGAACCTGATTCTAAAGAGTCAGAATTAGAGTTTGAACTTGAAGCTGATTCAGATTCGCTTACTGATTGTGACGTTGAAGTTGATCCAGATACAGAGTTAGATTCAGAAGATGAATTATTGCCTGATTCTGAAAGTGAGGATGAGTCGCTTGATGAAATACTTTCTGAAGCTGAAGTCGAGCTTGACTCACGCCCCGATTCGGAAGCCGAGAGTGACTCGGAAGCTGAAACTGAAGTCGAATTGGAGCTTGAGTCAGAGCTAGAATCACTTGTTGAAGCACGTTCTGAATCTGATTGAGAAATTGATTCTGAGACTGAACTGCTTTCGGAGCTTGACTCGGAGTGTGAATTGCGTCCTGAATCTGAGCTTGAGTCAGAAATCGAAGCTGAAACAGATTCTGAGGTAGAACTTGAGACCGACTCAGAATCACTTTGTGAATTTCTCTCTGAATCAGATATTGAGGCAGAATCTGAAATTGAGCTGCTCTCTGAGCTTGAGTCGGAACTTGAATTCCGTCCAGATTCTGAAGACGAAACAGAATCAGATACTGAGGTAGACGTCGAAATTGAAGCTGATTCGGAGCTTGATTCTGATGCCGAATTTGTATTCGAATTAGAATTAAGTGAGTCTGAGGCTGAATCAGAAGAGGAATCACGACTTGACTCTGAAAGTGATGTACTTTCAGAGCTTGAAACTGATACCGAAGTTGAAATTGAATCACTTGTTGAGGTGCTTGTCGAAAGCGATTCTGATACAGACTCAGAAATTGATGGACGTTCCGAAGCTGAAATTGAAGCTGATTCGCTTATTGAGTCCGATATAGAATTACGGTTTGAGTCAGAAAGTGATTCGCTAACTGAAGCTGACAATGATTCTGACTGTGATACTTCTTCACTTTGTGACTGTGATTCTGAACTTGATTCGGAGCTTGACTCACGATTTGAATCTGAAACTGATGCCGAATGACTATTTGAGTCAGATGTTGATTCACGATTCGAATCTGATTGCGAATCTTTATGAGAATTAGATGCTGAGTCTGATACGGAAGTCGATTCACTAAGTGACCGAGAATCAGATACTGAATCGGAGAGTGATTCACGATTTGAATCTGAGAGCGAAGTTGAGAGACTGCTGGATTCTGAACTTGACTCACGACTTGACTCTGAGAGCGAGCTACTATCAGAAGATGAATCGCTACTTGAATTTTTACTTGAGTCACTTGCTGAATCTGAGCTTGATTCACGCTCTGAAACCGAAAGTGAATGTGACGTACTTGAAGATTCTGATTCGGACTCACGCGCTGATTCGGAAGATGAGCTACTTATTGAAGTAGACTCTGAACTTGATTCTGAAATCGATAGGCTAATAGAGCCTGATTCTGAGCTTGACTCACTGGCTGACTCACGATTCGAATCAGACGTAGAGACAGATTCGCTCACTGAATCGGAGTTTGAGTCTCGCGTTGATTCTGAATGTGAGGATGAATTCGAAGTAGATTCACTGATTGAGTCTGATAATGATGCACTAATTGAATCAGAAAGACTTGAAGATTCGCTCTGTGAATCGCGAGTCGATTCTGAGCTTGAAGTTGACTGGCTCGAAGAATCAGATTCTGATCCAGACACAATAGGTTCCGAATGTGAAAGAGAGCTTGAAATCGATTCTGAATCACTTACTGAGTTGGACACGGATGTCGAGTTTGATTCAGAACTTGATTCTGATGAAGACAGACGTTCTGACTCAGAATTTGAGAGTGATTCACTCACCGATGTACTTTCTGAAGCTGAATCAGATATTGAACCTTGTCCTGATTCTGATGAAGATACAGAATCAGATATCGATTCTGAAACTGAAAGTGAGTGAGAATCTGATACTGACTCACTTTCAGAGGCACGATCTGAATCTGATGTTGAAATAGATTCGCTTACAGAAAGACTTTCTGAAACTGAATCAGAAATTGAACCTTTGCCCGACTCTGACGAGGAAATAGAATCAGAAATTGACTGTGATGCTGAAGTTGAACCAGACTCTGATGCTGACTCACTAGCCGAATTCGTCTCTGAATTTGATGCCAATGAATCTGATGCAGATTCTGATATTGACTCACGTTTTGAATCCGAAAGTGATGTGCTTTGTGATGTAGATATAGAAGTTGAAACTGAAGCTGAATCACTTAATGAGCCTGAAGCTGAAACAGAATCTGATAAAGAATCTCGAATCGAGTCTGAGAGGGATTCTGAGCTACTGCTTGAATTTGAATTTGAATCACGAATCGAATCAGATAATGAAACACTTTGAGAATCGGAAATTGATGTTGATTCTGATAGAGAATCACTCATAGACGTTGAAAGTGAAGAAGATTCCGAATTAGAGATGCGGCTTGAGTCGCTTGCGGAACTCGAAACACTTGCAGAATCACTGATGGAATTTCGATTAGATTCACTTACTGATAGTGAATGACTCGCAGAATCACTCTCTGAATCTTCTACTGAGCCACTTAAAGAGACAGAAACAGATTCGCTGTTTGAATTTCGATTAGACTCACTTATGGATACAGATTGAGAGCCGCTTAATGAATTTGAAAGACTTTCTGACTCACTCATCGATGCTGAAAGAGAATCACTCAAAGAGTTTGAAACACTCTCCGATTCACTTATAACTTCTGATTCAGAAATTGATTCAGAACTAGAAACTGACTGTGAGTCTGATGTTGATTCTGAGCTTGACTCAGAAAGAGTTTCTGATAAAGATTCTGAACTAGAAATCGACTGGGAGTCAGAAATTGATTCTGAGCTTGACTCAGAAAGGGTTTCTGATAAAGATTCTGAACTAGAAATCGACTGGGAGTCAGAAATTGATTCTGAGCTTGACTCAGAAAGAGTCTCTGACAATGATTCAGATACTGATTCCGATTTTGAATTTGATTCCGAATCAGATTGTGATTCAAAGCTAGAATCGGATAAACTTTTTGAATCACTCTTTGAATCTGAGTCACTCACAATTTCTGATTGGGAGATAGATTCAGAACCACTCACGCTCTCTGATGTAGAAGCTGAGTCACTGATTACAGGAATTTCATAGCGGCTAACTGTCGTCCATCCATTTTCATTCGCAATCCAGTGTCCATCATTCACCACAATTTGAATGGCCGGATTTGTATCTGCCCACTCTGGGTGTTTCTTAATATAGTTCGTCCAATAAGTGCTCAAATCTCCATCATAAGAAATTTGAGTCGTATAATCCCTCACCGTTTTTCCGAGAGTTAAATTCAATACATTTTGTTGTGGAACAGAAGGATCAGCTTCAGATTTTAATTTAACCGCAACACTTTTTGGGAGCGGTTTGCTTGGATCAAATTGAACGGTCACATTATCTTTATTCATCTGAACCTTCATCAAACCGTCATATTTTGAAGGATCAGTCCCCTTACTAGACTGATAGTAATAACCTTTATAATTAACGTCATAAATCTGGTTTTCAGTGACTTGTCCGTCATCATAAGCAGCTCTTTGAACTGGATTTTGTAGTACTTGTGCTTCCGATGCAAGTTCAGAATTTGATTCAGATGTTGAGAGTGAATGTGATTGTGACTGTGACTCTGATGCAGAGATAGCATTCGTTTCAGATTCACTCGTTTCTAACTTAATTGCGACACTATCTTTTTGAGCTAATGTTTCTTTTCCGCTCTGCTTCTCCACTGATGGTTGTGTCGTTTCAGCATAGGTTTGCCCTTGTGAAATCCCTGCACCTAATCCAAGACCTGCTACAAGTCCAGTTAAAGCCTTTAGGCCCGAACCAAATCTTATTTTATGTGTTGCTTCATCTTCTTCACCGTATAATAGTTGGTAAGAAGTTTCTTTAATTTCTGCTTTAACTTGCTGTGCGGATTTTTTGGATAAATTTAACCAGCTAAAGTGCGTTAAACTGGAGATTACCCAAAATTTTCCCGACTTATGCATTTTAAAACGTGTTACTTGTTTTATAAGTCCCTTTTTCTTATTCAT
>CXTS01000018.1_pt1 | contig 10113 bp, 6 predicted proteins | sample 940881 | NCBI WGS metagenome assembly CXTS01 (sample SAMEA3493498, study PRJEB9703) | human gut metagenome | biome: ENVO:mammalia-associated habitat; material: ENVO:feces | place: Bangladesh | collected 2010-01-06 | reverse complement strand
TATATAAAATTACATTAAGTTAATTAAAAAATTTCTAATGATGCATATAAAGTGGAGGTCTATTATGGGAATAGAAATGCTTGGTCTAATACTTGCCGGTGGGCAAGGCACGCGTCTTGGTAAGCTGACGAAGGATGTCGCAAAGCCAGCTGTACCGTTTGGCGGACGTTACCGAATTATCGATTTTGCCTTATCTAACTGTGTCAATTCAAATGTTAAAAATGTAGGAGTAATTACCCAATACGAACCTTTGGTACTTAATGAGCATATTGGAAATGGGGCACCTTGGGGGTTAAATGGTGTAAATAGTGATGTAACAATTCTACAACCTTATTCTTCAACAGAAGGAAGCAAGTACTTTGAAGGGACCGCACATGCTATTTATCAAAACATGGCTTACATTGACAAAAAAGACCCAGAATACATCTTAGTACTATCAGGAGATCACATTTATAAGATGGATTATGAAGCAATGCTAACGAGCCACAAGGAAAATGAAGCAAGCTTGACGGTTTCAGTCATGGAAGTACCTATGGAAGAGGCCAGTCGTTTCGGTATTATGAATACAGACGATAATGACCGTATTATTGAATTTGAAGAAAAGCCAGCAGAACCAAAATCCAATCTTGCATCGATGGGGATTTATATCTTCAACTGGAAGCGACTCCGTGATGTTTTGGTGACAGGTTATGCTAAAGGCGTGGATATGGAAGATTTTGGTAGCAATGTCATCCCTGCCTATATTGACTCTGGTGAAAATGTCTTTGCTTACCGTTTTAAAGGCTATTGGAAAGATGTGGGAACGATTGATAGTCTGCATGAATCCAGTATGGAATTCCTCAATCTTGGAAATGAACTAGATATAAAGGATAAGGAATGGCGAATTTATTCTCGCAATGACAACTCAGCACCACAATATTTAACGAGAAATGCCAATGTAAAAGCTGCCTTGATTGGAGATGGTTGTTACGTGGACGGAGAAGTGACCGATACGATCTTATCCCAGAATGTCCATGTTCAAGAGGGAAGTAAAATCGAAAAAAGTTTTGTCATGTCTGGCGCATATATCGGAAAAAATGTCACCATCCAATATGCCATTCTTGGAGAAAAAGCTAAAATTGGGGACAATGTAGAAATAATCGGAAGACCAGGTGATATTGCTGTTATTGGCCACGGAGAAGTAAGAGGGGAAGAAAATGAAGACTGAAAATAAAATTTGTGCAATCTTGTCGAATGTCACACGTAATGAAGAACTCTCTCCTCTTACTGATCAACGTCCGATTGCGACATTGCCCTTTGAATGTAAATATCGCCTGATTGATTTTCCTTTATCTTCTTTAGCCAATGCACAGGTGAGCTCCATCTTTATGACGGCAAACCAAGGAGAGACACAGTCTATCTTCGATCATATGGGCGCAGGAAGCGAGTGGGGGCTTGATAGTTTTAAAAATCGCTATTTTGTCTATATCCAGCAAGATTTTCAGCGCCTTAAAGAGCAAGGACAGCCTTATTTTAATCAGCAGATTAATTTTTTGCGGAAAGCGAAAGCAGCTTATACGGTTTTGCTGGACAGTAAATTTATCTGTAATGTTGACTTAGCAGCAGTTTTAAAAATTCACAAAGCTTCTGAAAAGCCAATTACTGCGGTCTATAAAAAAGTTTCACCAGATGTAGCAGAAGCTTCGGATACCATTATTCGCTTTGACAAAGATAATAAAGCCTCAAGCAGCTTCCTCTCTCAGCTTACGGATGTTCAAGAGAAAGAAGCGCTCAGTTTAAATATGTTTATTGTTGATACAGAATGGCTGATTGCTTTTTTGCAAAGAATGCAAGAAGAGGGGGAGTATGCTTCTAGTTCACGCCTATTACGTAAATATTTAGTGGAATTTGATATTAATACTTACGAATACACAGGTTGCATGAGCAATATCAAGAGCATCAAGTCTTACTACGATGCCAATATGCTGATGCTTGAACCAAGTAATTTTACTGCTTTGCTCTATGGGAATCATCCTGTACGGACGAAAATGAACAATGAAGTACCAACTTACTTTTCACGAGAGAGTAATGTCACAAACAGTCAACTGAGTTCAGGATGTGTTATCGAAGGCAAGGTATCAGATTCTTTAATCTCACGTCGTTCAAAAATTGAAAAAAATGCCTCAGTCGAAAAGGCGATGATCTTTACCGATAGTGAAATTAGAAGTGGGGCTAAAGTGGCCTATGCGATTATTGACAAGCATGTAATTATTGAAAGTGGTGTGAAAGTTGAAGGTACACCAGAGCATCCTGTGGTTATTCCGAAATATACAGTGGTGAGGGAAGACGTTATTCAAAAATAGTCTTTTTTAGGGGTAAGAGAAGTCAAAAATCATAGGATGAATAAGGAGAAAGCATGAAAGTATTATTTGCATCGAGTGAGTGTGCACCATTTTTCAAGACAGGAGGCTTAGGAGATGTCACAGGTGCTCTTCCTAAAGAACTTGCCAAGAATCCCGACATGCAGGTCGCGGTCATCTTGCCTTACTACAAATACGGTATCGCTGAGCACTATAAAACTCACATGAAAGATGAATTTTGGGACTATGTTAATGTCGGATGGCGTCACGAATATGTCGGCGTAAAGCGTTTAGTTCAGGATAATGTCACTTATTATTTCCTAGACAACGAGAATTATTTTGGTCGTGATGAAATTTATGGTTATGGTGATGATGGAGAACGTTGGGCCTTTTTCTGCTTGGCTATTGCGCAACTGATGGAACGCTTAGCCTTTATTCCTGATATTCTTCATGTCAATGATTGCCATACAGCTATGTTGCCTTTTCTCTTGAAGGAAAAATATCAGTGGATCAATGCTTATCGCGATATAAAAACGGTATTGACTATCCACAATATTGAGTTCCAGGGGATTATGCAAGGTTCAGCTTTGTCAGAACTTTTTGGTATGGGAATGGAGCGTTATCATGAAGGCGTTGTACGTCATAATGATATGCTTAATAGCCTCAAAACAGGTATTCTCTATGCGGATCGTGTCAATACAGTTTCACCAACCTATGCTCAGGAAATTCAAACACCTGAGTTTGGCTGTGGTTTAGACCCGATTTTAAGATATGTCTCTGATAAACTTGTGGGTATTGTCAACGGAATTGACTATGACGTTTATAATCCAGCCACAGATAAATGGATTGGACATCATTTTTCAAGCTCTGACTTGGAGGGCAAAGCGAAAATGAAACAGGCCTTACAAGAACATGTAGGTCTTCCTGTAGCTGCAGATAAGCCTTTGATAGGTATTGTCAGTCGCTTAACTACTCAAAAAGGTTTTCACCTCGTTTTAGAGCGCATGGATGACATTTTAAGTCAAGATGTACAAGTTGTTCTATTAGGGACAGGTTATACAGATATTGAGCAAGGTTTCCGCCACTTTTCAGAAAAATATCCTGAAAAATGTGCGGCAATCATTAGCTTTGACTTGAAGCTCGCTCAGGAAATCTATGCAGCGAGTGATTTCTTCCTGATGCCCTCAGCGTTTGAGCCTTGTGGCCTTTCGCAAATGATTGCCATGCGTTACGGTACTCTGCCCATAGTCCATGAAATTGGTGGGCTCAAAGATACAGTTCAACCTTATAATCCTTATACAACCGAAGGAACAGGGTTTGGCTTTGTGGATTTTACAGGTCAAGTTTTAGTGAATACCATTAATCAAGCTTTAAATCTATATGCGTGTGAACCAGATATTATTCATAAATTGAGAATTCGTGCGATGAAGCAAGACTTTTCATGGAAGACAAAAGCTGAGCAGTACATTCACCTTTATCAAGAGCTAATTTAAAGAAAGCTTGTTTGTCTCTCAGAAATCCTTTCCTCAAAGTAGGAATAGAAAACAAAAGCGGAGTAAGATATATTGAAGCTTTCAAAAACGCAATTTAAAAAAGACTTTGAAAAAAGGCTGACGTCCAAGTTTGCTACTGATGTAAGTAAGGCGGGGGTCACAGAAACCTTTGCAACCTTATCCTCTGTTGTGAAGCACTATTATACACAAATTTGGCAAGCTGATAATCAGTATAAAGATGAAGTGCAACAGAAGCAGACTTATTATTTTTCCATAGAATTTTTGCCTGGAAAAATGCTGAAAAGCAATCTTCTTAATCTTGGTATTTTAGCGACAGTTCGCGACGGTTTAGCAGATCTGGGCATTGATTTGGAAAAGGTCGCCCAAATAGAACCAGATATGGCTATTGGTAATGGTGGTTTGGGCCGTTTGGCAAGTTGTTTTATGGATTCGGCAGCTTCTACAGGTTTTCCAGTGAATGGTAATGGGATACGCTACCGTTACGGCCTCTTCAAACAAAAAATAATTGATGGTTACCAAGTTGAACTACCAGATTCATGGCTTAATAATGTGAATCCTTGGGAGGTGAGACGTGCAGATAAGGCCATCGAAGTTACTTTTGGTGGTGAAGCTTGGTTAGAAGAAGACGAGGCAGGCCATCTCACCCCACGTTATCGTAATCAAGAGCGTGTGTTAGCGGTACCTTATGATACGCCCATGGTTGGTTTTGAAAATACACGCGTAAATAATATGTGTCTGTGGCATTCTGAAGTGCCTCAAGATCTGGATGTGAAGTTCCAAAACATGGAATACATGAACCAAACTTCAATGCTTTCAGCTGAGCTATATCCTGATGATTCTAACTATGATGGCCGCCTGCTTCGCCTTAAACAGGAATATTTTTTTGTATCAGCTGGACTTCAAAGAATCATCCGACACTACAAGGCTAATAATGATGCCCCACTGATACAGATTGCAAACTATATTGCAGTGCACATCAATGATACGCACCCCGCACTTTGTGTGCCGGAGTTCATGCGTCTTCTCCTCGATGAGAATGGTCTGTCATGGACACAAGCTTGGGACATTACCGTTAAAGTGATGAGTTATACCAATCATACTATATTATCGGAAGCCTTAGAAAAGTGGCCTGAAGAGATGGTACAAATGCTCTTGCCGAGGATTTATCAGATTATCAAGGAAATTGACAACCGTCGTACAGAGGAATTGACGCCTCTTGTAGGTGCAGAAGTGGTACAAAAAACAAGTATTGTGAAAGATGGGCAAATTCATATGGCGAGCTTAGCAATCATTGGTTCGCACTCGACAAATGGGGTAGCCCAACTTCATTCGGATATTCTTAAAGATGTGGAGTTACATGACTTTTACCAATTATACCCAGAGCGTTTCAATAATAAAACCAATGGTATAGCAGATCGAAGATGGCTTCAAATCGCCAATGAAGGCTTGTCGAACCTGATTGATGAAAAGATTGGCAAAGCATGGCGTCATGATTTGAAGGAACTCGAGGCGTTAAAGGCTTTTTATGAAGATGAAGCAACGCTGAAAGAACTTTTAGCGGTCAAGTTTCAAAACAAAAAAGCTTTAGCTCTCTTGATTAAGGAAAAAAATGGTATTGAAGTAAATCCTGATGCGATTTTTGATGTACAGGTCAAGCGGCTGCATGCTTATAAACGTCAACTTTTAAATTTACTTCACATCTTGAAACTCTATTTTGATATCAAAGATCAGCCAGACATAGAAATGGTCCCACGTGTCTTTATTTTTGGTGCTAAAGCTGCGCCTGGTTATCATTATGCTAAAAGCATTATCAAAGCCATCAATGAAATTGCTGATATGATTAATTCAGACCCAGTGGTTAAGGACCGAATCAAAGTGATCTTTATGGAAAACTATAATGTAAGTCTTGCTGAAAGTATCATTCCAGCAGCAGATGTAGGAGAACAAATCTCACTGGCTTCAAAAGAAGCCTCGGGCACTTCAAATATGAAATTTATGCTCAACGGTGCACTTACAATGGCGACCTTAGACGGGGCAAATATTGAGATTAAGGAAGCTTGTGGTGATGAAAATATCTTCATCTTTGGGCTAACCAAGGATAAAGTTTATGAGTACTACAAAAATGGCAATTACAATGCGCGTGATATTTACGAACAAAACCCTATTGTGCATCGTATCCTCAATGCCTTCGTTGATGGAACCATTCCTAATATTACAAATGAAGGTCCTGAAATATTTGACTCACTTACAGCCTTCAATGATGAATATTTCCTACTGCGCGATTTTAATGACTATGTCCGTGCCCAGAAAGATCTTGAAACACTCTATCGTAATCCCAAAGCTTGGGCACAAGCAAGTTTGATGAATATTGCAACTTCTGGAATTTTCTCGTCTGACCGTACGATACGACAATATGCCGAAGAGATTTGGTTTGTCAAAGAAAAAAATGAGTAAAAACATAAAATTGTGCCAGTAAAAAGGAAAGAAGTTACTCTTTCCTTTTTTACACATAGAGCATATGCAATTGAGAGGAGACTGACAATGTACTACTATAACTCTTGGGATGCAGACTTCAAACAACCTTTCGGGGCAATTCAAGTGGGACAAATCATGAAGGTCAATCTGAAAACCGACAAGGAAAATGTTACTATCAAGTTTATCATTCGACGTGACTTCGGTGCCCGCTCGGAGTTTGATATGCAAAAGTTAGGGGGAGGCATTTTTAGTGCTTCCGTCAAGTTCGATGTTGGACAAGGGCTTTACTACTATTATTTTGAAATCAGTGAACCAACGGATTGGGGCATTAAAAAGTTTTATTATGGCTGTAGCGGCCTTGGTGGTGAAGGTGTACTTTATATGAATGAAAATGATGTACGCCCCTATCAAGCAACGATTTTTTCCATGAGGGATGTCGCTCCAGCATGGTATCGGGAAGCCGTCTTTTATCAAATATTTCCAGATCGTTTTCATAATGGCAATCCAGATGGTAAAATCAATCATCCCAAACCTAATTCCTTCATTTATGCGACAAAAGAAGATACGCCGCTTTATGTCAAGAATGAAAATGGTGACGTTGTACGGTGGGATTTCTTTGGTGGGAATATTCGTGGTATTATCGAAAAGATACCTTACCTGAAAGAACTGGGCATTACCGCACTTTATCTCAATCCTATTTTTTCAGCAACCAGCAATCATCGTTATGATACCAATGACTATCTGCAAATAGACAGCATGCTAGGAACAGAAGAAGATTTTCAAGAATTAGTGGACGTTCTTCACACAGAAAATATGCGTATCGTTCTGGATGGTGTTTTTTCCCATGTGGGTAAGGACTCACGCTATTTTAATCTCTCGGGTCAATATGGAAGCGATGTAGGTGCAGCTAAAAATCCGGACAGTCGTTACATGGATTGGTTTAAATTTACAGAATATCCGATGAATTATAAATCATGGTGGGGGATTAAAGATCTTCCAGAAGTGGATAAAGACAATCCTTCATTTCGGGATTTTATCTATGGGGATACACATTCGGTCTTAGCCAAGTGGAATCAGTTTGGCATAGATGGCTGGCGGTTGGATGTGGCGGATGAACTTCCGGACAGTTTTATTCGTGGCATCCGCAAAAATTTGTCCCGCTATCCAGAGACGATTCTTATCGGCGAAGTGTGGGAAGATGCCTCTAATAAGATTTCCTATGGTCAGCGGCGTAACTATATTTTGGGTGAGAGTTTACAAGCCGTGATGAATTATCCGTTTCGTGATTTGATCATTGCTTACCTTACAATGACGAAAACAGCTCAGGACCTTGCTTATCAAATGCTGGTTTTGAGTGAAAACTATCCTCATGATATTTTTTACAATAATTTTAACAACCTTGGCACACACGACACTGAACGTATCTTGACGATGGTTGGTGACGAAGCAAATGATCTTGCTGTGGGAATGCTCTTTAGCCTCCCAGGTGTACCTTGTGTCTATTATGGTGATGAAGCAGGACTAACAGGTCGTAAAGACCCCAAAAATAGGAAATATTTCCCGTGGAATAATATCTATGAGCCGACTTATGGTTTGTATCGTCAGTGGATTGCCAAACGGCGTTCAGAAAAGACGCTCACTCAGGGGAAATTTACTACATTTTTCCAAGGAAATACCCTGGGAATTCTGCGATACACGGACTACGAAGCTTTTATCTATGTTATTAATCCCACAGATGAAGCAGTCAAACTAACATTTGAAGACATTCATTTTCTACAAAAACTTTCTTTTGTTGAGCGATTGAGAGAGTGTCTTGATGAACTCATCCTTCCAGCAAAATCAGGCCGACACTTTAAAGTTATTGGAGCTAAAAATAAGATTTAAAGAAGGCAATATAAAAAACTCTAATCAGAGTTTTTTATATTGCCTTCTTTAATGATATAGTTGGGTCTTTTTTTTGTTTCTAGGAAAATTTTTGCCATGTATTTCCCAAGGATTCCTAAGGAGAGAAGTTGCAAACCACCGAGGAGCAGGATAATAATAATCATACTTGGGAAACCAGCAACAGGATCGCCCCAGAGCAGTGTACGTATAAAGTAGAAAGCCCCCATTATTAGCGAAGCTAGAAAGCTCAGGAAACCAAGAAAAGTCGCAATATTGAGCGGAACTTCAGAAAAATTCACAATTCCATCAACAGAGTATTTTACCAAACCCCAAAAGTTCCAAGAAGTTGTGCCAGCTACGCGTTCACGATTTTCATAGGCCAGATAAGTTGTATCAAATCCTACCCAACTGAACAGACCTTTAGAGAAACGATTGTGCTCTTCTAATTCCAAGATACTATCAACAACTTGACGTGTCATTAAACGAAAATCACGTGCCCCATCTACCATCTCTGTATCAGAAATTTTATTGATGAGTTTATAAAAAGTCTTGGCAAAGAAGGAACGAATAGGTGGTTCCCCATCACGTGAAATGCGGCGTGTGCCGACAACATCGTAGCCTTCCAAGATTTTTGCATACATTTCATTCAGCATTTCTGGAGGATCTTGTAAGTCAGCATCCATAACGGTAACAAAATCCCCATCAGCAGCTTTTAAACCTGCAAGCAGTGCGGCTTCTTTTCCGAAGTTTCTTGAGAAAGAGAGGTACTTGATGTTTTCGCTTACAGCAAGTTTTTTCAAAACTTTTAAAGTCTCATCTGTTGAACCATCATTGATAAAGTAAAAGGTTTTTTTTAAAGGAAGATTTATGGTTTGTTTATTGACTTCATCAACGAAAAGCTCGAGTGTTTCTTCTTCGTTGTAGGCTGGTACGACTATTGATAGTTTTGGCACGTGGTCTGCCTCCTTTTGTTAGTTTATGCAGTAGAATTCCCAATAGGAAGATAATCCAGCTGACGATAGAAATGACGATACTTGCTTTATGAAGCAATGTTTTTTCATAAGTGATTTTTACAGTTTCGGAACCATTGGGTTCGATTTCGAGGAAACCATCTTCGTTTTTATAAGAGTTCAGTTTATTCCCTTTAGTATCAAAAGCTTGGAATCCTTTGAGATAGGTGATAGGGGCTTGGACTGTCTCGATATTTTGCGGAAGATTGTTGATGAAGAAATCTTCACCTTGGGCAGAGGTCATATTTTCGTGTGATGCCCCATCAAATTTCACGAGTGACTTTGCATAGACTTGTCTATGGTCTCTGTATTGCCCTTCAATGCGATAATCATCAAAGTTTAAAGAGGAATATATTGGAGAATTATTGTTTTGTCTAAGACTGTCATCTGATATAGAGTTATTATTGAAAATAACATCAATATTTGTTGGATTAACTCGGAAAAAAAGCCCCATTGAAAGGTTATCTTTTGTTGGTTCGAATGACTCGGTTCTATTTCCGCTCGCTGGTTTGCTTGGTCCAACTTGGCCAGCAGGTAGAATGGGAAAATAGGTAGATAGTGTATTTCCATACATACCAAGAATTGCAAATAATAAGGTTGCAGAGGTGATAATTGGTATTATTTTTGATTTTTCTTGACTAAGTTCTATCATCCCTCTTGCTATGAAGATGCTTCCCAAGAGTCGAGGGATATAATCCCAACGTGAGGGATATTGGAGAGTTCCGGCAAGTAAATCTTGGACAAGCCACCAAGGGAAGACAGAAGAATGAAGGAAAAGGAGACTTGTAAGGTATCCAAGTGCTAACTGCTTATAAGTTTTATCCATTTTTTTATGAATAAAAAGTAAAAAGAGGATAACAATGAGAAATACGGAATGAATATCAGAAAAAT
>CXTS01000025.1_pt1 | contig 10517 bp, 10 predicted proteins | sample 940881 | NCBI WGS metagenome assembly CXTS01 (sample SAMEA3493498, study PRJEB9703) | human gut metagenome | biome: ENVO:mammalia-associated habitat; material: ENVO:feces | place: Bangladesh | collected 2010-01-06 | reverse complement strand
TAAACATTAAAATCATTTTAACAATTTATGTAAGCTCTTGCAAGATTTTTATGGGCGGTAAACAATTTCTCCTGAACAAAGCGTATATTTGACTTGTCCCACAAGTTCTTGGTCGATAAATGGTGAGTTGCTTGCTTTGGAATCAAAGTTTTCATCCACTTTATAAGTATTATGAGCATCAAAAATCGTAATGTCAGCCGGGCCACCTTCCGCTAAATATCCTGCATCGAAACCGTATAATTTAGCTGGATTAATAGTCATTTTCTCCAACAGTTGAACCAGTTCAAGATGCCCAGGAGTAACCAAATGTGTAAGACCCAGTTGCAATGAAGTTTCCAAACCAATCATGCCGCTCGGTGCTTCAGCCAAAGCAACATTTTTTTCTTCATGTGTATGTGGCGCATGATCAGTCGCAATGACACTAATAGTATTGTCTTTCAAGCCTTCCAAAATTTTCGCAATATCTTTTGTCTGACGCAGTGGAGGATTGAGCTTGGCATTTGTACCAATCTCTAGAACAGCTTGCTCTGTCAGTGAAAAATGTTGTGGTGTAACTTCAGCACTGACTTTTGCGCCCATCTTTTGCGCAAAACGAACTACGTCTACACTTTCACCTGCAGACAAATGTTGAATATGTAAACGCGCTTGAGTATCCAAAGCCAACATTGCATCGCGTGCAATCATACTGTACTCAGCCACCTTTGTCGCTCCTGTTAGACCACATTGGTGTGCCACTTCGCCTTCATTGATTCCAAGCGTATCCACTAAGTTGGGATCTTCCTCATGAATAGAGAGCAGGCTGTCCGTTTCCTTGGCTTTCTTCAAAGCGTCATGCAAAACTCCTGAATCACTCAGTGGAATACCATCATCCGAAAAGCCAACTGCACCAGCCTTCAACAAAGCATCAAAATCCGTTAAATGTTTCCCGTCAAAATCTTTGGTAATGGAGGCAATGGACTTAATATGAATTTTCTCTTCATCTGCAAGTTTCAGTGTCTCTACAAGTACTTCAGGACTCGATAAAATCGGTTTAGTATTTGCCATCATTACTACTGTCGTAAAGCCACCACGCGCTGCAGACAAAGCACCCGTGTGTATCGTCTCTTTATGCGTTTGACCTGGTTCACGAAAATGCACATGAATATCGATGAGACCTGGAGCAACAATCATGTTGCTGGCATCAATAACATCTGCATCTTCTTCTTCCAAATCTTGGGCAATACGAATAATCTTCTTATCTTTAACTAGCACATCAGCAACTTGATCAAAACCGGACTCAGGATCGATTACACGGCCGTTTTTTATGAGTATCATCTGTTCCCCTTTTTATATTTTACATAATGTTTATTATGTTATTTATTCCATGTTTCTTGATTATCTTTGAATTTTTTAAGCATTTCAAGTTCAGCTTCTGTTACATAGCCTGTTTCCTGAGCGATTTGGATAAGTTCAGAATAATTTGTTAATGTGTGCAACGGCACTTGTGCTTCTTCAAACTTTGTCGCTGCTTTTTCTAGCTGGTAAGTAAAGATGGCAATCACACCGAGAACTTCAATCCCTTCACGTTGTGCGGCAGCCACTGCTTCTAGTACTGAACCTCCCGTTGAGATAAGGTCCTCAACCAATACCATTTTTTGCCCTTTAGAGACGCGTCCTTCGATTTGGTTTCCTGCACCGTGGTCTTTTGGTTTACTACGGATATAGGCAAAAGGCAATTGAAGATAGTCAGCAATAATTGCACCATGAGGAATACCTGCTGTTGCTGTACCTGCAATCACTTCGACTTCAGGAAACTCTGCCTTGACCAATTCCGCAAAAGCTTGCTCAATACGAGTGCGTACTTCTGGATAAGCCAAGGTCACACGGTTGTCTGTGTAAATAGGAGATTGAATCCCACTTGCCCATGTGAATGGTGCACTCGGCGATAGGCTTACAGCTTTTATTTCGAGTAAATCAGAAGCGATAGTTTTTGATAATGACATGTTATCCTCTTTCTAGTCCTTTAAGTTAATATCAATAGCACGTCGTTTTACACAAAAAAACACTTGCAGAAAGCTGCAAGTGCGTAAAAAAATATGCCAATAATATTTAGAATACACCTAAATACTATATAAGTAGACAATTATACGGTTTCCTTGCTAGCCTCTCGTGCTAATTTAAAGGTTTCTTGTTATATAGTCTAACAGATTTACTGTAAGTTTGCAATCATAAACTTTCTAAGCTTTCCATCGCTTCCAGTAAGTTCATCTCTGTTTCTTCTTTTTGTTCAGCCAGTTGGTCGAGTGCTGCTTGGAGTTCACCTAGTTTAACAAAGTCATCTGTTATGCCTAACATAGCTCGAGAAATTTCTTCGCTTTGTTGTTCTAGTTCAGCAAGTTTTTCTTCCGCAGCACTGACTTCTCGTTCGAATTTACGGCGGATTTTCTGCGCTTCTTTTTGTTGCGCATAGTCCATTTGGCCCGAACTTTCTGTCTTTTCTTCTAAAATAACTTCTTGATGCGTCTCTTCTTCTTGGCGTTTTTTTTCTAAATAGTAATCATAATCGCCCAGGTAAAGTTTACTTCCTTGAGGTGATATTTCGAGGACTTTGGTCGCAACACGGTTGATAAAGTAACGGTCATGACTGACAAAGAGTAAAGTACCATCGAAGTCGATCAAGCTATTCTCCAAAACCTCGCGGCTGTCGATATCCAAGTGGTTGGTAGGTTCATCCAATACAAGAAAATTATCATGTTGCATAGCGAGCTTCGCCAAAAGAAGACGTGCTTTTTCTCCTCCCGATAACATCGAAACAGTCTTTTTCACATCTTCGCCGCTGAAAAGGAAAGCCCCTAAAAGATTACGTATTTCTACTTCTGGTAAGAGACGATGCTCATTCCAAATCTCGTCAAGAACACTGTTAGAAGGTGTCAGCGCCCCTTGTTCTTGATCATAGTATCCTAAGTCGACATTCGCTCCCAGCTTCACCTGACCCTTAAGAAGAGGAATTTGACCAATAATTGACTTAATCAATGTTGTTTTCCCGATCCCGTTTGGTCCAACAATAGCAATGGCATCATGTTTGCGTGTGTCGATATTGATAGGTTCAGCGAGGACTTTATCGTATCCCACTGCTGCATCTTCAACTGTAAGAACGATGTTGCCCGACTTTTTAGCTGGGGAAAAGGTCATATGTGCAGCTGCTTCACTTCCGATCGGAGCTTCAATACGTTCCATCTTTTCCAACTTCTTCTGTCGTGATTGGGCGCGTTTTGTTGTGGAGGCACGAACCATATTTCGAGCAACGAAATCTTCTAATTTTTCAATTTCTTTTTGTTGCTTATCATAGTTCTTTTGCTCAGTGGCGAGCATCTCTGCTTTAAGTTCAATATATTTACTGTAATTTCCTGCAAAGCGTGTCAGCTTGCCTCGTGAAATCTCCAAGGTCTCTGTCACAACTTTATCTAAGAAGTAACGGTCGTGACTGACAATCAAAAGACTTCCTGAATAGTTTTTCAAGTAAGTTTCTAACCATGCCAATGTTTCAATGTCCAAATGGTTGGTTGGCTCATCCAAAATCAACAAATCAGGCTTTTCCAAAAGCATTTTTGCCAAAGCCAACCTTGTCTTTTGTCCACCAGATAAGGAAGAAATAGCACGGTCCCACATCTTCTCATCGAAACGAAAACCGTTAAGTACCGACTTGATCTCTGCTTCATAGGTAAAACCGTTGGCTTGACGAAATTCTTCAGACAAAGCATCGTAACGGTGCATCAAACTCTCTAAGTCATCACCCGTTAACTCCGACATCTGTAATTCCATCTGGCGCAATTGTCGCTCTGTTTGACGGAGTTTTTCAAAGACCGTCAACATTTCTTCAAAAATGGTTAACTCTGAAGAAAGTCCTGTATCTTGAGCCAAATAGTTTAAATGCAAGTCCTTGACCTTAGAAATCGATCCTGCTGAAGGTTCTTCAACTCCTGCAATAATCTTCAATAAAGTCGATTTCCCCGCACCATTGCGTCCGACTAAAGCCATGCGTGAGTGGTCCTGAAGATTAAAATTTATATTTTCGAATAAAACATCGCCACCAAAAGTGCGTGCTATCCCATTCCCTTGTAGTAAAATCATTCTTCTATTTTAACATAAAAAACTTTAAGGTGAAGAAAACAGTAAAAATCGCGCTTCACAACGAAAACGCCAAGATTTTTACTGTTTTTATGTATAACTTCACATCAATAATTTTTTTCCAGATGACGAACGATATCTAAAGAACGAATCACTGATTCGCGTGCATCATCAAAGTTTTTGCTGACATAGGCATAAAAGAGCAAATCGATGAGATACAATTGTGCCAGCATTGAAACCGTAGCCGCATGCCTAAACTCAAAATTCTCACCTGATAGAGAAATGAGCGGATATTCGGCACGTTTAGCAAGACTTGAGTTTTCGATACCGGTAATCGCAATGGTTTCAATCTTTTCAGCTTGAGCCAAATCAAGCATCGCTAAAACTTCACGGGATTCCCCTCGGTCACTGACAGCGATAAAGAGTTTCTTTTGATTATTATTGGTTAAATTAACAGCCATCGTATGCGTATTGTCCGCACAAATACTGATTTTGCCAATACGGTTCAATTTTTGAGCCAGGTCTTGAGCCACAAGAAAAGAGGCCCCAATTCCGAAAATAAAGATTAAATCTGCTTCACCAATCAGATCAACTGTTTTGGCAAGCCTCTCATTGTTTAAATGCCCATTAACAAGCTCCGTCATATGATTAATACGCGTTTTTAATTTCGATTTTATCGAATCAATCTCTTCATTAGGACGTAATTCTTGAAAATCTGTATCTGATTGGGAACTTGCCTTCCAGACAGAAAGTTGCTGCTTAAGTTGGGGAACACCTTCAAGTCCGATGGATTTGACAAAGCGAATAACTGTAGCTGGTGAAACTTGACTATTTTTAGCAATGTCTTGGGTGCTTAGGTTGATAACAGCCTCAGGAAAAGCGAGAACATACTTCCCAACTTTGGACTCGTTTGGGGAAAGTTCTCTTAATTTCGTTTGGATTTCGAGCAGAATATTCATGACTCAATTATAGCATAAACCAGCTATAAATATGAGCTTCTTTATAATGATACCAAAAGAAAAAACAGGAGGCATATGCTCCTACTTTTCTACTTTTTCAAGCTCTTTTTTAATATCTTTGGCAATTTTTTCAGGTTCTGTTGCTGGAGCATAACGTGCGACAACTTCTCCCTGAGCGTTGATCAAGAACTTCGTGAAATTCCACTTGATTTTTTTTCCAATCGGGCTTCCTTTTTCTTCTTTTAACCATGTATAGAGCGGGCTTTCATCCGCGCCATTAACATCAATCTTTTGAAAGCGTGGGAAAGTTGTTCCATAGTTCAATGTACAAAACTGATCGATTTCATCAGCTGTGCCAGGCGCTTGCTCTTTAAATTGATTACAAGGAAAATCGAGAATTTCAAACCCTAACTCTTTATATTCATCATAAAGTTTTTGGAGCCCATCATACTGTGGAGTAAAACCACATCTGGTCGCAGTATTCACTACAAGTAGCACTTTTCCTTTATAGTCGGATAAAGAGATATCATCTCCTTGTTTTCCCTTCACTGTAAAATCATAAATAGGCATAGTGACACTTCCTTTCTTCATCGGCTCTAAGTGATAATGATTATAACACTTGCCCTATCAGACTGTCAAAGAATCTTACTTTCTCATATAAGTCTTCAGACTCAAGATTTCTTGCTGGGTGAGAGGGCGATAAGCGCCTGGTTGCAAGCCTTCATCTAAGACCAGCGGTCCGAAACTTACACGTTGCAGTTGCTCAACTTTTTTACCTAAAGCTAAGAACATCTTCTTGACCTGATGATACTTGCCTTCTTGGATAGTAACCTTAGCATGATGCGCATCTAAAATTTCGAGTTGCGCTGGCTGCGTACGTACGCCTCCGATAAATTCAAGGCCTGCCGCAAAGGCAGCTCTATCACTTTCTTCAAGTGCTTCCCATGTCTCTACGAAATATGTTTTAGAAACATGTTGCTGTGGCTTAAGCATATCGATGCCCAGCGGCCCATTGTCCGTGATGAATAATAATCCTGTCGTTAGAAAGTCTAGCCGTCCCACAGGATAGAGTGCAGCATTCTTTTCTTCCACAAGGTCACGATAAGTGGGCAGGTGCTCGTCTTTATTGGCTGAAAGTACACCAGCTGGCTTATTCATCATAAAATAATGATGTCCAAATGTTGTGAGCTGTTGCTGATTGACAATAATTTCATGCATCTGAGGATCGACATTGCGACTTAGGTTATACTCTACTTCTCCATCAATTATAATCTTTCTGGTCCGTATCAAGCGTTTGCGTTCTTTCTTGTCCTTCCATCCATTGAGGAACAGGTAGTGATCTAGTCTCATATTTGTCTATTTTAACAGAAATAATATTTATTCTGTAGTGCTATATTTTTTATTCAGAAGTCCTACTCTGGTCGCTTATTTCATAAAGGGTTTCAAATACTTCTTCTCCAAAAAGCTTTTTCTCAAAATGATAAGTTTGTCCTGACTTCAAGTGTCCCTCATGTGAAGCTAAGATATTCTCTAGTTTTTCAAAATCAATCGTGCCGTTATAAAAATCTCGTTTGCGTTTTTTAATATGTTTTTTCAAGCGAACTTTAGCTTGAGGTTTCAGCTTTTGCACAAGTTTTCCTGTCACAGTCAGATAAAATCGATAGCCTAGATACTCAACACCCTCACGCATAGCGACAATGCTGGTTTTACCATTTAATGACAAATCGAGTTCTTCAGCGAGAAAAGTTCTTATCTGCTCAAGGGCTTCACTCAGCTTCATCTTATCCTCATGAAGGATAAGAAAGTCATCCATGTAGCGGACATAGTGCTTAAAGCCTAGACTTTCTTTGATAAAACGGTCTAAAAAGGACAAATAATAAAGGGCAAAATGTTGGCTAGAATAATTTCCGAGAGGCAATCCTCTTCCACCCAGATTATCAAAGGAGTCAATCATATTATAGAGCAAAGCTAAAGTTGTGCTATCAAAAGGTTCTCTTGCTAGTTTTTCTTTTAAAAGCACTTGATTGATCGAGGGGAAAAACTGGGCAATGTCACATTTGAGGACATACCCTTTATTTCCTGAAGCTTTGTAAAACTTATAGAAATGATGCTTGAGCCGTCCACGCCCAAAATGGACCCCTTTGTCTATTTGACAAGCTGCATTGTCATAAATATAATGACGTGATAAAACAGGCAAAACGGCATGATCAGTAATCCAGCGGTTCACTACTCTATCCGAGTATTGCGCTGCGAAAATCTCCCTGCGCTTGGGTTCATGGACTTCAAAGCTATAATATGGCTGATGCTGATAAGTTCTATTTTTAAGCGCGTCATACATCTCTTGTAGATTGTCCGCCAGCTCATATTCAAACTGGTTTACCACAGACTTATGCCGCTTGCCTTTGACATTATCATGAAAAGCATCATAGAGGTACTCTAACCTACATATCTCATCATAATCAATCCGCTTCATGGATAAGCTCCAAAATTTCTTTACCATAATTTTTCAAGACTTCCTCAGATAGCCCATAGTCGCCTAAATCCTCCATGGTGTGCGGACGCTCATGAGCAATACGCTTGAGGATAAAATTAGTCGCAACCTCAAAAACTTTTAGTCCCAGATAGCGCTCCCTTAAACGTCTGGTCGAATGGCTACGCCAGACACGAAGCTGTTCAAAGAGGGTAAGCTCCTGCTCAAATCGTAATATATCTGCCCGACTGAACTCGAGCGGTTGTGCCAAGAGCGGCTTAGGGTTGAGCAAGTGCGCTAAGCCATCACCTGATAGACCAAAAGCAAAACGACCACCCGATAGACGGCGCATTTTGAGTAACCCTCGATTCATAAGCAGATAGATGAGGTTTTTTATCTCCATCTTGTTCAGCTTAGCCAGCGAGCCAAAACTACTGTTGCGCTGTAAGTCAAAAGTCAATATGGTCGCTGTCTTTCGTCCTTGAAGAAGAGCAATCAAGAGACTCAAAGAAAGCGCACGGTCACATTCGGCTAAAGCTTTGAAAATCACTTGGGCATCTGCTTGATAGTTGTTAAAGTCAAAAAGGTCGAAGACCTCAAACTCCTGTGTCCAGTCCCGCTCCTGCATAAGTCCCCTCTCTAATAATCATATCTAAAATATCTTGCCCAAAAGCTTCCCATTTGCTGGGACCAATACCATTAATCTTTAGAAATGCTTCCTTTGTTTTGGGCCTTATACTGTCCAGCTGACTCAGCACCTTATTATCAAAAATCATATAAGGTGGCCTATCAAGTTCTTTTGCTTTAAAAGTACGATAATTGCGTAGCTCTAACATGAGGTTACTGTCTTTTTTAACTTTTTCTTCTGAGCCTTCTTTAATCTTGATATAGGGCTTTAAGCCATACAGAAAATCCAATCCTGTTTTGGAAACAGAGAGTACAGTCAAATTGGAAAAATGATTTTCATATATTAAGTCAGCCTTTATAAGTTGCTGTATTAAATTCAAAGTCTCCTTATAGCTTATATCCTCAGAGAGCAAGCGCCCGTAAGAAGCGCTAAGATTGAGTTGATTCTGGATAATTTTCTTTGATTTTGAACCGTGTAAAAAGCGAGCGAGGTTTTCTGCATTTTGAAAACTTCTGGCCTCGATGATACCTTCTAAGATAAGTTTTGCTTTTTGGTTTAGATCAGACATGTGTCACCTCTTTTTCTTGAATAAAGTCTTCATAACGTAGACGGTCGGACTTGTGCCAAGCCCCTAACATACGTCCTACACTTGAGATGAGTTTGGTCAGATTGGCAAACTCTCCCTTAGAAATCCCACCATACTCGACAGCCACATCTGCCAATGTCCCTAAGATATTGACTTTAGCGAGAGCATCTACATGCAAGTTTATCCGTTGAGTGAGAATCCTCCCCGCATCTGAGCCTGCCACATAAGAGTTATTGGCTTCGTAGATGTCTTGCAGTATATCTAGAGCAAGAGTTTCCATCTTTTGAAAGAGGGAAAAGCGGTATTTTTTAGGTCCTTTGGACGTTAGCTTGAGCACTTCTCTTAAGAGTAGTTTGGCTTGCGCAGCCAGCTCAAATCCTTTTGGTTTTGCGATATTTTTCATCTATTTCTCTGTTTCCTTTTCTCAAAAAAAGACAGCCTCTCTATTCGAGAGACGTCCATTTTTTACAGCGTGTGCGCGTTTACTGAAAAACGCAAAGGTCCGCTCCTGACCGTTTTGAAGGACAAATGGTCGTATGTACTGCTCATGCCAACAACTTTCCGTCATCACGCATTTTCTGTGTGCTCAGTTTTCTGAACGATCACAAGGGATTTTGACTCTCAACTAATGAGATACTCAGCCAATCTATATAATGATTGGCGTTCCTCATTAGTGCCTTCATGCACAATGAGGATAGTGTCATATCGTACTACACGTACACAGACTCCCTTAAAATATGGCACGGATAACGTAATATCTACTTAACGCTATATCAGGCCGAAGATATGCTGGACTTGTTTTCTCCTCTTCAAGTTTCTCTAGATTGGAGCATCACTTACTTACACCGTCCATCGCCTTAAGGCAATAGAATCAGGAGTTCAAGTGACAAATCTGTCTTTCATATCCTGTCTCAAGTCAGGACGGACTCCTCCATTGGTATTGCTATTCGTGCGATCATTATTGCCATTCAAGTTACCATTGGTATTCACATTCCAAGCATTCGTGCCAGGCGCAGGAGTACGTTTTATAGTCTGTTCCCTAGATCATCTTTTTATGCCATAAGTCCATTGGGCAAATCTTTTCCGTTCGGGGCGCTACCGCGCCCTTACTAAGGAAAAACGCGGCGGACAAGCCACCGAAGGGCGGTGTCGCTTCGCTCCTGGCCCAAGCGCTTACGCGCCAGGATTACTGATGAAGGATTAAGGCAGGACGGACTCCTCCACTGGTACCGCTATTCGTGCGATCAGAACCGCCACTCAAGTTACCATTGGTAGTCACACCCCAAGCATGCGTGCCAGGCGCAGGAGTACGTAGCCACCACCAGCCTAGAAGAGCGCCAGAGCTACCGCGTTGCGCATGATTAGGGAAGCCTAAGCCTTCACCAGATAAACGTGTGACATCCGCAAGAGATAGAGCAAAGGCGCGACGTGTCCCTCCCGAAACAACGCGAGTAATATCTGACGCAACGTCTCCTTCTAAATTATTAGGAATCCATCTTGTACCTCCTGTAAAGGTAACATCTCCATCCGCAACTTCTCCGGTCGTAAATTCATTTGCCACAGGCTGAACCATAGCTTGGACTGCAGAATCAAGCTCGCCGTACCAAGTACTCAATGTTTCATCAAGCTGATTCCAAGAACGACTACGGATAGAATCATTACGGATAATTAAGTGATTGCCGTCACCCATATCTTCAAGATAACGGTACTGTTCATTTGCCATCGTAAAGATACGGCCAGGGTTCATCAGGTGAAAGTTAAAGTCTG
>CXTS01000133.1_pt1 | contig 10563 bp, 9 predicted proteins | sample 940881 | NCBI WGS metagenome assembly CXTS01 (sample SAMEA3493498, study PRJEB9703) | human gut metagenome | biome: ENVO:mammalia-associated habitat; material: ENVO:feces | place: Bangladesh | collected 2010-01-06 | reverse complement strand
AGATTAAAAGATTGCTTTTTCGTTTGTATTAATATCCATTTGGATGTGAGCTATGCCATTTCCAAGCATTCTCAATAATATATTCTAAATTATTTTTCACGTGCCAATCCAAGATTTCTCCCGCTTTCGTTGAGTCTGCAACCAGCATATCTGGGTCACCTGGACGACGCTCTCCCATTTGTGATGGAATTTCTTTCCCGGTAACGCGGCGTGCAGTTTCCAGAACCTCAAGGTTAGAGTAGCCTTTTGAAGAACCAAGATTAAACTGGTCCGAAGCCCCCCCTGCTTTAAGATATTCTAAGGCTTTGATGTGTGCTTCAATCAAGTCTTCCATATCGATATAGTCACGTACACATGTACCATCAGGCGTATTGTAATCATCCCCATAGATAGTGATAAACTCACGTTGGCCTAAAGCTGTTTGTAAAATAAGCGGAATCAAATGCGTTTCATTTTTATGTGCTTCACCAATACTTCCATCATGTTTAGCACAGCAACATTAAAGTAGCGCAGTGCTACATAAGTCATATCGGTTGCCTCTGATTGCCACTTCATCATTTTTTCCATGATGAGTTTGCTTTCACCGTAAGGATTGATTGGTTTTTGTGGTGTTTTTTCAGAAATAGGACTTTCTTCAGGTATCCCAAAAGTTGCAGCCGTACTTGAGAAGACAATATGCTTAATACCAAATTTTTCCATGGTTTCAAGAATAACTTGAGCTCCACCCACGTTGTTATTAAAATACATCAAAGGTTTTTGCATTGATTCACCAACCAATGAATAAGCACAAAAGTGCATTAAGCCTTCAATTTCTTTTTCTTTTGTAAAAACATCAGCCAAGAAAGCTTGATCGCGCACATCTCCTTCATAGAAGCGTACATCTGCTGGGACAGCTTCACGATGTCCCGTCACAAGATTGTCTACAACGGCCACATCATAACCACGTGCTACTAGAATATCAACAGCATGGCTACCTACATAACCTGCGCCTCCAAGTACTAAGACTGTCATTTATTTATCCTCCATTAGTTTGATGTACAAAGTTTTTAAATACTATTTATCAATCACTTACAAGTATAACCTTATTCATTTATAAAATCAATGAAGCGCTTAAACCCGGCATATCCTGCTTTGTCATCTTTAAATACTCCCGCATCTTGCAATACTCTTGTAAAGACAGCTCCAACTGCTTCACGGACATACTCTGAGACATTTTCTTCAGTAAAATCCCCTTGATTTTTTAACTCTTGTGCCCAAGGTAAGTGCATATCTTTCATATGATGTGGCTTTCCTAAGAGATACTGTTCCACTTCTTGCAGTTCATTTTTCAATCGCGGAGGTAAAACAGCCAAACCCATGACCTCAATCAGGCCAATATTTTCTTTCTTGATATGATGCAGGTCTGCATGAGGATGAAAAATCCCATCAGGATATGTTTCATTAACATTATTGTCTCGCAAGACTAAATCCATCTCGTAAGCCCCCTCACGTTTACGAGCGATTGGCGTAATCGTATGGTGTGGCGTACCATCAGCAGAATGAGCAATGACATCAATGCTTGTATCCGAATACTGTTGCCATTTCTTCAAAATGTAGTCCGCAAGTGTCAAAAGCTGCCCTTTGTCCTCAGAAGACAAACGTAACACACTCATAGGCCAATTCACAATGCCAACTGCTACTTCTGGAAAAGCTTTAAAGGCTACTTGTTCTCTTAACTTAGCTTTAGCCATCGGAAATTCATGACGTCCTGCTTGATAGTGATCATGTGTCAAAATAGAACCCCCAACAATTGGTAAATCAGCATTGGATCCAATCATATAGTGAGGGAACAAATCCAAAAAGTCCAAGAGATTACTAAAAGATCGGCGATTAATTTTCATTGGCTTGTGCAAGTTGTTGAGCACAATTGAGTGTTCATTATAATAAGCATAAGGCGAATACTGAAAGCCCCATTCTTCATCCTGTAATTTTAAACGGATGAGGCGATGATTGCTTCGTGCAGCTTTATTCCCTCCACCATAAAGCCCCTCGTTTTCAATACAGAGCGCACAGGCTGGATAACTAGAATCCTTGACTAATTTAGCTGCAGCGATAGCTTTTGGATCTTTCTCCGGTTTTGAGAGATTGATTGTGATTTCTAAATCGCCATATTTTGAGTGATAATTAAAGGCGATATTTTTTGCGATATCTCTCGTCTTGACCTGATTAATTTCCTGAGTCAGTCCATAAAAATAATCTGTTGCTTTTTTAGGACTCTCTTGATAATTCTTCCAGAACTCACGATTAATTTGACTTGGTGTTGGACTAATAAAGTCCATCAGAGCCGCTTCATAAAACTCTTCTTCTTCTGGCGAAAAAGCTTGATTGTCGCGTGCAAGGATCATGAGCTGATCCATTAAAGTTAGTGCATCATGTTCTTCTGTAACTTGTGGTTCGTCCCAATCGTTCATCCCCAAGAAATGGAGTAATTGATTACGCCAATATATTTTATCAAGCGTTTCAATTCGATGATTTTTTTCTGCTAAATTAATAAATTCTTGAACAGCTTGATATTTTTCCATTTTTACTTTTCCTACTCCACATCCAGTTTTGTTGATCCTGAACCAATTTGGGCGACATAAAAGCTTGCTGGATAGCCAACTACTTTTTCATATTCCGCTCCCACTGCTTCTTCAAAATCTGCGACTTTATCATGAGCGACTAAAGCAATTGCACAACCGCCAAAGCCTGCACCTGTCATACGTGCGCCTAATACACCTGCTTGTTTTTGTGCGGTTTCAGCCAGCGTATCAAGTTCAATCCCAGTCACTTCATAGTCGTCTTTGAGGGAAGCGTGTGAAGCATTAAGTAATTCACCAAACTTCGTCAAATTACCAGCAACAAAAGCTTTTTGTGCTATTTTTGTACGGTTATTTTCATATACGGCATGGCGCGCACGTTTAATCAGGGTTTCATCACCAATCAAGTCTGTATTGGCATCAAAATCCTCATTAGAAAGTTCTCCCAGGGATTCAATAGCTAATTTACTTTGCATACGTTTCAATGCTTCACGTGTTTCAGCAAAACGCTCATTATATTTTGATTCTGTTAAAGCACGTGGTTTGTTTGTGTTCATGATGACAATATCATAATCACGTAGTTCTACCGGCACCATTTCATACTTAAGAGTATTACAGTCCAATAAAATCGCTTTTTTCACTTCACCAAAACCAATCGCAAACTGGTCTAAAATACCAGAGTTGACACCAATGAATTCATTTTCCGTTTTTTGTCCGAGTTGTACCAACTCCAAGCGTGGGACTTGTAAATTAAACAGGTCGTCTAAAACTACACCGACTAAAAGTTCCAAAGAAGCTGAAGATGATAAACCAGAAGCTGTTGGAATTTCACCATTGATAAGTAGTTCAAAACCTTTATCGATGGTATAGCCTGCACCTTGAAGCATCACTATCATTCCTTTAACGTAATTTGACCAACTGTCATCATCTTTTTCCTTGACTTCTGTTAATTCAAATTCGATAAGACCCGCTTCTGGAAAGTTTTGTGAAAAAAGTCTGATTTTTGTATCCTCACGTAAACGTGCCAGACCTGTTGTCCCAATTGTGATTGAGGCTGGGAAGACATAGCCGCCATTATAGTCGGTATGTTCACCAATTAAGTTGATACGTCCTGGCGAAAAGAAATATTCCACATTTTCTGTATCCCCAAAGACTTTTCCAAAACTGTTTGTTAATGCTGTTAAAACTTTGCTGTTTTCTACGATTGTTGTCATTTTCTTTTCCTCATTTTTTCTCTTCTTTATGGAGTTTATAAATTGTTTTTGAATAGTATTTCTCGCCTGCTTTGAGTGTGATATCACCCAGTTCCGGAATTTGTTGACTGCCTGGTGCCACTTGTGTTTCAAAAGTGATTGCGCCATGATTTACTTCTTTTTTACCTTGATACACTGCACCTGATTCGCCAAAATTGGCCGAAAAGATGACAATGCTTGGTCGATCAGTATAAACAGAAACACTTAAATCTTCAAAGCTTAAACGTGCTTGTTCTTTCTCTATGCTCGGCTCATCTAGAAGGAAAGGATGATCAAGGCCATCAACCAAAACCACTTGCTCCATAGTACTTTGAAAGACTTCCGAGAGTTTTTTTCCTGAACGCAAATCTAAATCTGTACCCGCTAACTCAGCAATATCTCCACGCACTACTTCGCTCTTATCCAATAAAGGAACAAAACGAGAGGCACCTAAACGCAAGAAATGGTCGTCTATACTTTGACGTACATCCCCCGACAAATTAAAGTAAACATGACCTGTGGGGTTAAACACCGTGTCTTTATCTGAAATAGCATCATATTCAATAGACCATGTTCCATTCTCATCAAAACTGTGAGTCACAGTAATCTGCATTTGCCCAGGATAACCATTTTCTCCATCGTTTGACGTCAAGTAAAATTGAACTTTTGCTTGTTCTGCTTCCTGAAAGACTTCAAACTGCCAGAGCTTACTTTCAAAAGAAGCTTGTCCTCCATGTAAGGTTTGCGCAGCTTCATTTTGCTGCAATTGAACAGTCTTGCCTGCTATTTCAACACACCCCTCTTTGATACGTCCCGCAGTTCGACCAATGGTAGCACCGGGGTAATTATCTTTTTCCACATACTCTTGTGTAGAATCAAAGCCCAAAACGATTTTCTTACCGTTAACTGTCCAATCCACAATTCGGGCACCGTAATTGCTCAATGAGACTGTATCTCCCGCCTTGTTTGTTAAACAAATCAAATGCGCACCTAAGCCAAAGTCTTTTCTTGTTATTTCCATATTTCACCTGCCTTTAAATAAGGAGAGCTAGCGTCTCCGCTAGTCCTTATTTTTATTTTATTTTAATTTATTTTCGAGTTCAGCAACAATTTCTTTATGACGTTTCTCTGTTAATTTTACCTTAATAAGATAAATAGCAAGTGAGACGACCATCAGAACGGCTGGAAGAGCGAAAGCATAAAGCTTAAAGGTTGTTACTCCATAAACTTTATTTGGATCAAATGTTGATCCGGTCATACCAGCTGCAATTGCTACAAATCCAAAGATCCCATTTGAAAAAGCACCGGCAATTTTATCAAGTAAAGGACGCATGGCCAAAGTGACTGCTTCATTACGCACGCCATTTTTCCATTGCCCGTATTCAACTGAGTCTGTGATTGTCATCAAAACAGATAGGAAAACAAGCTGATAAGGTGTAGTCAAAAAGATAAGACCGAGGATTGTCATCGGTACTGAACTTCCAAAGATAAAGAAAGCATAACCGATAAGCATAGAGATGATTGCCCCTGTCAAAACATTGCGACGCCCAAATTTCTTAGCTAAGACGGGGAAGAGCGGTACTAAAACGATAGATCCGATAAAGCCGACAATCCCTGTAATTGAATACAGTGCAGCTTGTCCTAAAACGAAGGTAAACATCAAAATCAAAGTTGCTGTTGTTGCGACATAGGCCAAAGCAAACAAGATATAAGATAATGACAACCACATCAGCTGGTCATTTTTCAATAAAGCTTTAAACACATCTATAGTGGTTGTTTTTTGTGATTGTTGACGGATAACAGAATCCTTTTCTTGGGTACCCCAAGCTGTAATTAAAGCTGTCCCCCCCGAAACAATCGCAGCAATGACCCCAAAAGCAAACCAACCTGATGCACCTTGTGCATGGTGCCCCGTCATGAGTTGGGTGAAACCATAGGTAATCGGAATCACGAGAATCGTTGTTCCTTGAGAACCGATAGCTGAACCAAAACGTGCAAACGTGCCAAGTGTTTCACGCTCTTCATTCTTCTCAGAAAGTGCAGGAATCATAGACCAAAAGGCAATATCCTTGAAGGAATAAAAAGCATCCAGAATAACAAATGAAATGACAAAGACAATGATAAATAAGGTCGTATTTGAGCTTTTAGCTAGCCCAAAGAAGTCTGAGAACATCAGAACAATCATTACAGAGGAAATCAAACCGCCCGCGACCAACCAAGGTTTAAACTTCCCCCAGCGTGTGCGTGTGTTATCAATAATACTCCCAATAATAGGATCAAAAGCAATTTCTATCAATCGAATAATGACGACAAGTGATGTTACAAGGGCAATCATTTTATCTTCATGTTCACTTCCTGCAAACATTTGACTTGTAACAAAAGCAATAAAGAATACACTAATCGCTGCATAATAGGTATCGTGACCCAAGGCACCTAGTGCATACGAAATTCGTTGTTTCATTTTTCCTCCCTCCATCGGGAACCTCCTTTTTTCGATTTCCTTACACCGAAATCGCTTACATTAATATGATAGCATTTTCTTATTTGGAAAAGTTTCCCATCAAGGAAAGAAGGTAGGAAATACTTCCTAAAATACCGCTTACAAAACAAAAAGCGAGTAGACTATTCACAACTCGCTTAGCTTTTATTTGTTTGTCATTGTTTTTTTATAAATAGAGTAAGCATCAAAGAGAACACGTACTAAAATATACAAGGGCAGTCGACTGTGCACATCAAGATCAAAGTAGTTAACCTCTAGGGTACTTTTATAACCAATCAGAGAGACATCTGAGAGACGTACCAATGGGCTTTGCTCCGTTACAGTCAAGGTCAAAATTTTTGCACCATGCGCTTTTGCTACTTCAGTTGCTTCGATCAGTTCTAAAGTTTCTCCGCTCAAGGACAGATTGATAATCAAACTATTCTCATTAACAAAACTTGCATAATAAGTCATATACTTATAATCATCATGAAGCGTAACCGACTTATGGAAAAGTTGGAGCTTCTTCATCATCTCTACAGCAGCATGAGTGGACAGGCCACGCGCAAAGAGAATAATTTCATCCGCTTGGTCAATTGCACGCACAGCCTGTTCAATAGCAAGTGCTGAAATATTATGAATCGTACGTAAGAGTTCTTCTTCATTTTTGCCAATGGCAGCTAAAACTTCATTTGAAAAACCATTGATATTGGGAAGAGGCTTTTCTTTTATTGAATAGCGAAATTCAGCATAACCTGAGAAGCCTTTTTTCCTCACCGTGCGATTGATCGTTGATAAAGAACAATGAGCCAACTCTGCCAAATCTGTAATAGAAAGTTGGGGGATCTCGTCATAGTGCTCTTGAATAACTTGCCATGTATAGGCTTCAGCACTTGATAACTGTTGGTTAACCATGTTTCCTCTCCTAATATTTTAATCGGTCAATCTGAACTCCTGTATACTGACTAATCGCATCTATAGCATGATAATAGCGCCCAAGATAAGCACGCGTGTCACGTATTGTTTCCTCATCATCCAAACGTACTACTTTTTCAGTAAGTCCTTGTTCTGCTATTTTCTTTAAAAGCGCTGCATCATTATCAGATGGAATCAAAAGAACCAAATCCATATCTGGCGACAAGGTATTGTCAATGAAGACAATGCCTTGATTACCAGCTGAAGTGATAGCCTGTTCAATTTTCTCTGCAAAGGGGGCATTGTTAAAAGAACGGGCTAAACGTCTCGCCAAGGTTGATTTGCCACTTTTTCTACCGCCAATAATGCCAACAATTTTGGTGAAGTGCCTACGAAAGACGGGATTTATCTCATTCCAATGCAATAGTGGATTTTCACGTATCTCCGTTGCAGATATCTTAATATCTTGCCTGTCAGCCATCTCTACCTTATAAGTCCGCGTATCTTGCGGAAAACGCGCACCTAGCTCAGTCACATATTCTGGCTCTCCCACATAAAAAGTAATTTCCTGACTCTGATATTTTTTTAATAAGCCAAATAAACGTGTGAACCACGCATCCCATCCTTGGGGCATGGGAGGCAGATCCGTCTCGTCTAACATTGCAACATTGATATCTGCTTCGTCCGCAAAAGCTTCCTGTAAATACTGATAACGCTGAGATAAAGGCAAACCAATCTTATCACCTCGATCATGGGTATAGCCTGATACAACTAAGAGAACCTGATCATTAAGTGCTGCACACTTATAGATTTGTTGTTGGTGCCCCTTATGAAAAGGAGCAAAAGTACCAAAATAAACACCTAATCTTTTCTTTTCCATTGTACTCCCCTAGTTGATCTTTTTAAGCACGTACTGTTTTAGCCGCTCCTGATTTTTCATAAAGATTGATTAACCCTGCACCTGATTTACGAATCATATCTCCAGGTTGTACAGGTGTTTCCACATCGATATGTAAAAGTGTCATTGGGTTTGGTGCACGGTCGATGGATTCTCCTGTTTCTGCCAAACGCAAGTTTTGAATGGTTGTTTCTGAATGACGGAAGCCCGGACCATAAAATTCAATCGTATCACCTTCAGTGATGACGTTACGTTGACGAATTGTCGCAACCTTGCTGTCTTCATCGTAAGCGACAACTTCGCCAATAAACTTGTATTCTGGAATTTTACGACGTGCACCGAAAAGTTGTTTATTTTCATCAGGAATACCATAATAAAAGCCTGTATCCAATTCACGTTGTGCCACTTTCCAAAGTTCATCAACCAAATCTGGCTTAATAGCCTCAAACTTTTCCGGACTTTCTAGATAAGCATCAATGGCCGCTTTGTAAACATTTGAAACTGTCGAAACGTAGTGAATAGATTTCATACGTCCTTCAATTTTTAAGGAGTTCACACCATTTTTGATCATGTCAGGAATATGTTCAATCATGCTCATATCAACAGCAGACATTGAAAATTCTTCGGGAATTTCACCTTTGATTGATTTGCGCTCACTACCAAAAGGCATATCATAAAGGTCATATTTCCAACGGCAGGACTGTGAACATCCACCACGATTAGCATCACGCATACTCATGTAGTTTGAAAGAACACAGCGTCCACTATAAGAAATACACATGGCACCATGGACAAAAGCTTCAATTTCTACAGATGTATGTTTTCGGATTTCAGCCAATTCTTCCATAGAAACTTCACGGGCTAAGACGACACGTTCCAGTCCTAAACCTTGCCAGAATTCTAAAGTTTCGTAATTTGTTGCTGAAGACTGCGTAGAGAGATGGATTGGTAAACCTGGTGCTTCGGCTGCACAAATTGCGATCAATGCAGGATCCGAAACGATTACTGCAGAAATTCCTAAATCACGCAGTGTACGGAACCATTCGCCTGCTCCTTCTTCATTTCCTTCATGTGTGACCATATTGGCCGCAACATATACCTTAGCATTGTGGGCTGAAGCATACTCTACGCCTTCACGCATCTCATCAAAGGTAAAGTTACCTGCGCGTGATCGCAAACCGTAGGCTTGTCCACCGATATATACAGCATCTGCGCCATAATCAATCGCTACTTTGAGTTTTTCCAGTGTGCCTGCAGGTGAAAGTACCTCAGGTCTTGTATAATTTTCTTGCATTTTTTCTCCTATTTTCAAGATAAGATTTTTGATAAGGTCTGCCGACCAAAACTTTTTTAATAATAAACTATGATTTTAATAAAACCTTGCACACATCTTCCTGAAATCTAAATACGGAAATACTTTCTTTCAAGAAAAAATGAACACTTTCGACCTAGTCCTTCTTTTTGTAATAGAAGGTGTGCATCACTTGATTTTATCAGGATCTAAATCATAAAAACCATGGGATAATGTACGTCCAGCTGGATGAAATTTACGCACTTCTTCTTCTAGATGGAAAGCCTTGTCTGCAGTGAACTTTCCTGCCTCAATGGCATTTTTAGCTTCCACAAACAACTTCGTAATAGCAACAAAATCCGCACCACGAGTGAAAATACCATCCAGTTTCCAATGGTCAAAGCCCATTTTAACTAAGTCAGAAAGTTCACTCATCATATTAAGATCATCGTTAGCAAAAATGTGTGTACCATGATTGTCTTCAAAGATACTATAGTGGGTATCTTCCCTTTTAGGTTCCGAAACAAAAAGATTACGTTCACGATCTTTTCCCGTCTCTTCTGTCTTAATAAAATTATAGTAATTTTGCACTAAAGGACGTTTACTTTGATGGATAACAGTTGCTCCATAAACCAATACCTCGCCGGGTACATCTAAGTTTCCCGTCATAGCTTCAAGTTCAGGTTTGGGAAGCTCACGTGCCAATACGGCTTCGACAGCACCTTGCCCCGCCCAAAAATTAACTTGTCTACTTGAAGTTACCATTGTAGAGGCATCATAAGTAAAAGGAAGGTCATACTTGTCCCTCTGAAGTACGAAGATAACTCCTGCATCTCCTACAGCGATACTGTCTACTTTAATGTCTTGCAAGAAGTCTAAGAAGGGTTTGATTTTAGCCATCATGTCAACGTGCATTAGCGCATTCACTGCAACAGTAACCGTTTTTCCTGCTGCATGTGCAAGAGCTGTAATCTCACGAATTTCATCATAGCTAAGCGCTGTGGGTAAGCGTAACCCAAACTCGGCTTCACCAATATAAAGGGTGTCAGTTCCAGCAGCTAGTAGGGCTTTGGCTTGCTCCACACTTTCTGCGGTAGTAGTAATTTTAATCATAGACTAAATTATATCACTATTTATCGCTCTTGACACGTCAGATTTTCATTTTATTTTATTTTCCGATTAATAAAAAG
>CXTS01000029.1_pt1 | contig 12990 bp, 9 predicted proteins | sample 940881 | NCBI WGS metagenome assembly CXTS01 (sample SAMEA3493498, study PRJEB9703) | human gut metagenome | biome: ENVO:mammalia-associated habitat; material: ENVO:feces | place: Bangladesh | collected 2010-01-06 | reverse complement strand
AGTGTTAATTTAAGTTTATAATTATAAAATACAGTCATCAAAACAACGGAGAAAAGATGAAACGAGCGAAAATTTGTGCCTTGATCGGGAGTATTTTTACAACTCTCATTGCTGTATTAATGATGTTTGCCTTTATTCGATTCATAATTAACTGGGAAGAAAAAGATCTAGAAATGACTCTGACTATTGCAGGGCATAGTGGCCTTTTTCTATTGAAACTTTTTGCTTTAGTGGTTGTCATTGTCATGTCAATTATGATTGTAAATTGGGTCTCCTTTATTCGTATGGATCGACCAACGGGGGGGATATGGCAACTTTATCAGTTAGTTATTGGAAGTTTCTATATTCTAATTTCAATGCTAAATTTGTATGTGATGGTAGTGGCTCTGCCCTTAGGCCTTTGTTTCGTTCTGGCCTTTATATTAGCACGTATGGATAGCGTTTAAGAGAGTTTGCTTAAGCAGGCTCTTTTCTTTGTAGCCTACACCAAAAAGACTCAAAAATTTGGTATAATAACTAAGTTAATAATAAAATCTAGGAGGGTTTTTTATGTTTGAGCTTCAAAATAAGCTTAAAAATGAGTTTGGTATAAAATTTGCTGATGAAGAATTATTAGAAATAGCTTTTACTCACTCGAGCTATACGAATGAAGAACGCCTCCCAAAGGTTGCAAACAATGAACGTTTGGAGTTTTTGGGAGACGTCGCTCTGTCTTTAATCATCTCAGAATATCTTTATCGTACTTACCCAGATAAACTTGAAGGTGAACTATCGAAGATGCGTTCTAGCATTGTCCGCACAGAATCTTTAGCTAATTTTTCACGTCAGTGTGAGTTTGGACGTTTTCTACGTTTAGGGAATGGTGAAGAAAAAACAGGTGGACGTAATCGTGATACAAACCTTGAAAATCTCTTTGAAGCCTTTTTAGGTGCCCTTTTCTTAGATGCTGGCATGGAAGAAGTGCGTCAGTTTATAAATCGAGTAGTTATCCCACACGTAAAGGCTGACGATTATTTTAAAGTCATTGATTATAAGACAAACTTGCAAGAAGTATTGCAAGTTGATGGTGAGACAATCATTGAGTATAAGATTCTAGAGGAAACAGGTCCCGCACATGCGCGTGAATTCGTCGCAGCTGTTTATAATAATGGAAAAGAGCTTGGGCGTGGGCGAGGTAAATCAAAAAAAGTTGCAGAGCAAAAAGCAGCGGAAAATGCAATAAAAGGTCAGATTCATGTATCTTAAAAAAATGGAAATTATCGGCTTCAAGTCTTTTGCCGACCGTACGAAAATTGAATTTGACCAAGGGGTTACAGCTGTTGTTGGTCCCAATGGTTCTGGGAAGTCCAACATTGTTGAAGCACTGCGTTGGGCTTTAGGAGAACAATCTGCCAAGTCACTTCGTGGCGGTAAAATGCCAGATGTTATTTTTTCAGGTACGGCTAAGCGTAAAGCCCTGAACTATACTGAAGTTATTGTAACTTTTGATAATGCAGACCAGTACCTTACTGGTTATGAAGAGGCTGCCGAAGTGACTGTTACACGTCGCTTATATCGCAATGGTGATTCTGAATTTTTGATTAATGGGCGTAAGTGCCGTTTGAAAGATATTCATGAACTTTTCACAGATACAGGCTTAGGGCGTGATTCTCTTTCTATTATCTCCCAAGGACGTATCGAATCTGTCTTTAACTCTAAAGCAGAAGAACGACGGGCAATTTTTGAAGAAGCAGCTGGTGTTTTGAAATATAAGACACGACGGACTGAAACAGAAAGTAAATTGCAGACAACACAGGATAATCTCGAACGTCTCGAAGATATTATCTTTGAGCTTAATGGTCAATTAACCCCCTTGCGTGCTCAGCGTGATGTTGCTTTGCGTTTTCAAGATTTAGAAGCGCAACGCTCTGAGCTTGCTCTTTCTGTGTTGGTTGCTCAGCTTCTTGATGAGAAGAAAAGATACGAACAAGCGAAGCAAGACTTAAGTACAGTTGAGGCTGAGCTAAGTATTTTAAAAAATCAACAAGCAAGCTACGAAGAACAACTTCTTAATCTAAAAAACTCTCGGCTGAAAATAGAACAAGAGCAAGAGAAAGCTCAACAAGACAACTTGTCCTTAACAGAACTCAAATCTGATTTACAACATAAAATAGATGTCTTTGATCTCCAAAAGTCTTCTTCTCAAAAATCAGCCGCAGAACGCCAAGAGCGCATCGAAGAACTTGATTCAAAATTGGTGGAAGTTTCTCAAAAGAAAAATGCATCGCAAAAGAAAAAAGCAGAGCTCAAAGAAAAAGAGAATGAAGCACAAGTTCAACTGGATGAGTTAGAAAAAGAATTAGCGCGTTTTGCTGAAAGTCCAGAAAGTTTAGCAGAGAAACTTCGCGAAGAGTATTTGCAATTAGTGCAACAAGAGGCAGAGTTTTCCAATCAATTGACTAAAAATAGGGCTGAATATGAAAATATTTCACGCCGTCTGGTAGAATCTGATGAGAATGTAAAAGAAAACACAGAAAAATTTCAAACTATTTCTGCTGATCTTACAAAAGCAGAGGCTGCTTTAGAAGTGCTCAATCAAACTGCTCAAACACTTGAAAAAGAAGTGCAAGAAAAGAGTGAAGCAGAAGCAAGATACGCTGAATCAGAGCGTCAAGGTCAAAATGTGATGTATGATCAAATGCAACAACTCAGCAAATATAAGGCCAATCTTTCAAGTATGCAAAATATTCGTGACAGTCACAGTAACCTGTATCAAGGGGTACGTGCTGTCATGACTCAAAGTGCGGCACTTGGTGGTATTATTGGAGTAGTTGCTGATCTCTTAACTTTTGACAAAAAATACACTACTGCCATTGATATTGCCTTAGGTGGCGGCAGTCAAAATATCGTGGTTGAAGATGAAAACTCAGCCAAAAAAGCAATCGCTTATTTAAGAGAAAAACGCTTGGGACGAGCAACATTCCTTCCACTCACCACGATAAAACCTCGTGAATTTCGAAACTACGAACGTCTCGTGACGATGGAGGGATTCATTGATACCGCCTTAAATTTGGTTAATTTTGAACCACGGTTGCAAAGAGCAATGTCGAGTTTATTGGCAACCACTGCTATTGTTGATACAGCTGAAAATGCAAGTCAAATAGCGCGTGCAATGAACTATACTATTCGTATCGTAACTTTAGATGGTACGCAGATTAATCCTGGGGGGTCTTACTCAGGGGGAGCAGCGAAACGCAATAATACAACTTTCACCAGTACAGAAATTGAACATCTGACTGAAGTCATCGCTTTAGCAGAAAGTAAGCTTAAAGCAGTCGAAGATAAATTGCAAAAGCAACAGCTTGCACGTCAATCCTTGAGTACACAACTTGAGACGCTACGTTCTGAAATTCAAGAAAAACGTCTAACTGAGCAAAGTTTGAAGTTACAGATTAAGCAATTATCAGAACAAAAAGCAAATCTTCAGGCATTAGTTACGGATATCGAAAATACAGAATCACATCAAGCGCTGCAAGAATTATCAGGGATGAACGAAAAACTGGTACAGCAGTTGGCTAAAATTGCTGAGGATAAGCAGGCTTTAGATGATCAACTTGAAGAAGTCAAATCTAACAGTCAAAGTTTTAATGCTCTTAAAGAGCAGAAAAACAGTGCATATCATGACACGAAATTACTTTTGTCAAGTCTGAAAAACGAATTACGTTTTGCCCAAACGGAGCAGGAACGCTTAATGCAAGAATATGAAGTTCTAGAGGCTGAAAAAGGTAAACTACAAGCAATCGGAGAAGCACAGATTGATGAAGCGAGTCGTAATCTTTATGCTCAGCAATTAAAAGAGACAGAGGCAAAACTTCAAGAAGCTAATGTGAAGTTAGTGAGTTTGCGCTTTGAGAGGGATGACCTGCAAGCTCAAACAGAAGAACTTGAGGAGCAAAATCGTGACTTGCTGGAAAAAAATCAAATACTGAATAATAAAAAAGCGCGTTTGGAAGTAAGGATTGAACAATCAGAAAAACTTTTAAAAAATCGCCAAAACACACTTTTTACTGAGTATGAAATGAGTTTCGATGAAGCTAAAATGAAGGCTAAAACCCTTGAAAATCTTTCTGAATCAGAGCAACAGCTCAGTCTTTTAGAGCGCCAAATCCGTGCACTCGGACCGATTAATTTAGATGCAATTACTCAGTATGAGGAAGTACATCAACGTCATGCCTTTTTGAGCAGCCAACGGGATGACCTCTTGGAAGCTAAAAATATGCTACTCGAAACGATTCAAGAAATGAATGAAGAGGTAGAAATCCGCTTTAAGACAACCTTTGAACAAATCAGAGAAAGTTTTCAATTAACTTTTTCACAAATGTTTGCAGGAGGAGAAGCCGACCTTGAATTAACGAGCACCAACTTATTGGAAGCTGGTGTTGAAATCAAAGTTCAACCTCCAGGTAAAAAATTAGCCAGCTTGAACCTTATGTCTGGTGGGGAAAAAGCATTGACTGCTCTGGCCTTAATTTTTGCTATTTTACGTGTTAGAACGGTGCCATTTGTGGTCTTGGATGAGGTAGAAGCAGCATTGGATGAGGCTAATGTTAAACGTTTCGGAGATTACATGAATCACTTTGATAACTCCAACCAATTTATTGTTGTCACACATCGCCGTGGAACAATGGCAGCAGCTGGTACAATGTATGGTGTGACGATGGCTGATGCGGGGGTTTCTAAGGTTATTTCTGTACGATTAGAGGATGAAGTTTAAACAGGTTAGCCATATGAAGCTTAAGCTTAGCTCAAGGCTCATTTGTTAGAATTATTCTCAATGTAAAAAAAGGAAATTACTCTTGTGCAAATAAAAAATAAATTGAGGCTTACCTTGAAAAAATTACTTAATAGTTTTAATACACGACTAGGTTTAGTATGCTGGTCGACCTTCTTTATTTGGGTCAAAACCATGATTGCCTACTTTTCTGTCTTTAAGGGGTTAAACTCTTCTAACATTGCAGATTATCTATTAGTCATTGTTAATCCAATAGGCTTTACAGCAATCTTCTTTAGCTTAATACTGTTTGTTAAAAGAAAGCAGCTTTTCTACTTAAGCATGCTGTTGATGAACTTGATTGGAAACTTATTGGTTTATGGGAATATTCTCTATTATCGTGAGTTTTCAGATTTCCTTACGCTTAACACCTTGACTGGGGGAGCCGGAATGGTCGGGAAAGGTTTCGACTTAGGTTCTATTGCTGTTTCTTGGGTGGATCTCGTGTTCTGGATTGACATTCTCGTTATTCTTGTGCTTTTTCTGACCAAGAAGATTAAGATGGATGAACGTCGTCCTACGAATATTTTTGCCTTTAAGGTTTTCAGTGCCTCAGTCATGATTTTTGGATTGAACTTTTGGATGGCTGATCTCACTGAACATCGTCTAGTTTCACGACAAGCGCAATATGATGCCACTTATGTTGTACGTTATTTGGGCTTAGGCCCATGGTTAGCGACCAATAGCTGGTATACTCATGTGTCCAACGAAACGAGAGCTATGGCTTCCAAAACAGACTTTACAAAAGTTCAAAAATACATTCAAGAAGATCGCTATCTTGCGCCAAATGCGAAGATGTTTGGTATTGCGAAAAACCGGAATGTTATTGTGATTCACCTTGAATCACTGCAGCAAGATGTTATTAATATGAAGGTAAATGGTGAAGAAGTTACACCTTTCTTGAATTCACTTTATAATAATAATCCTTCCGTGTATTCTTTCTCAAACTTCTTTAACCAAGTTGGGCAAGGTAAAACTTCTGATGCAGAAACTATGCTTGAAACTTCAACATTTGGTTTATCATCTGGCTCACTTTTCTCAAGCCTAGGAAGTACACAGACTTTCCAAGCTATGCCGGCCATTTTGCAACAAAAAGAAGGCTATTCAAGTGCTGTATTCCATGGTAATGTTGGTTCATTTTACAGTCGTAATAACGTTTATCGTAATATGGGTTATCAAAATTTCTTTGATCAATCTTTCTATGATCTCACGCCAACCAACTCTACTGCCTGGGGTGTTAAGGATAAATACTTCTTTAAGGACTCAATCCCATATCTTGAGCAGTTACAGCAACCTTTCTATGCGAAATATTTGACGGTTTCAAATCATACGCCCTATACAGGACTTGAAGATTATGAAATGAATCCGAAACTAGTAGAAGGCGGCTCTGGAAACTCAGTCGTTGATAACTATTTTGTGACGGCTAATTATCTAGATTCATCGGTTAAAGATTTCTTCGACTACTTAAAAAAATCTGGACTTTATGAAAAATCTGTTATTGTTCTTTATGGAGATCATTACGGAATTTCTGGTTCCGATACAAAATATTATGCCCCATTCATCGGTAAAAGCGCAGACAACTGGACAGAATATGATAATACGATGATGCAACGTACACCGTTCATGATTGATATTCCTGGTCAAACATCAGGACATATCAGTGATGAATTTATCGGTGAAATAGATGTTATGCCAACCTTAGAGCATTTGCTTGGTATTTCAACGAAAGATTATATTCAATTTGGGCAAGATGTTTTTGCACCTAAACGAGAACAATTTGTTGCACTCCGAAATCGTGGTTTCGTTACACCAACTATTACGAAATCAAGCGCGACAAGTTCGGTTTATCATGATACAAAAACCGGAGAAGCTCTGAAGTTAAACGAGAGTCAACAGAAGTATGTTGATAGCATCCAAGAAAAAGTTAATAAAATGTTAGATATGTCGGATACTTTCAATACGGAAGATCTGCTTCGTTTCTACACACCACCTGGATTTAAGCCAGTACAACCGGGCAACTATAGTTACAACGTTACTTCAACAAGGAATCGTCTCAAAGAAGAACAAGATGTCCTAAAAGCACGTTCAACATCTCTTCTTTCAGAAAACCAGGGAGTATCTACAGTTGATCTCTTTAATGATCCAGTCTTAGCGGCGAAAAAAGCTCAAGAGGAAGCTGAAGCAACAGCAAAAACAAAAAATAAAGAAAAAGAAGATGCCAAAAACTCATCTTCTGTCAGCAAAAACGAAGAGAAAGGAAAGTAAAATCTTATGAAATCAGGATATTTTCAGCCTTTAAGCAATATTTATAAAATAGCCTGGATGTGGTGGGTTATCCTTCTTTCTTTCCAACAAGTTCTTTTCTATGAAAACAATCTTCGAATGAACTGGTTTCAAATAACTATTCTTGTCTTCTTGGTTCTCGCTTTCTATTTCTTGGTGAGACAACGTCGCTTTTTTGCAGCGGAGAATGCACTTCATTTTTCTCGTGATTTTCGTTTGGGTATGCTTGAGATTGATTTCAATTATATGAGTTCAGTCAAACTTACGTCAAGAACGCTTCGTTTTATCTATGTTGGAAAAGAATATCATTTTGTTGTATTGGGAAAATCCAATCAACTACTACAAAACGTTTTAAAGGAAAATAATGTTGAATACACTACATCAACACTTAAAAGATCCGCGAAAGTGTAAGATCTTTTGGTCTCTTATTTTTGGCCTCATTTGGCTTGGGACAAATATCTATGTTATTATGGAAACACCTGTTTGGAGTGAAAAGTACATCACAGCTTTTATCCTTGGGAATATCTGTATGTTTATCGCAGCAGCTTACATGGTTTTCATCTATCGTTCGGTCAAGAAAATCGACACACTTACAGAAAGTAAAATCCAGCATTACTATAAAATGTCAATGTGGATTTTAGGGCTTGCAGTATTGCTTGTGCCTTTTTTCTTTATTATTCATGTACCTGACACAGCACACGACTGGGATTTCTTCGTAATATTTAGAGATACCATGCAGCTTGGTGGTCGTTCATTTGCCAATCTTCCGATGACTGAAGATGAACTTCTCTACTTTTTACGTTATCCAAATAATCAGTTCTTTGGGATTGTCTATAACACTCTTTTTGCACCTTTCACAACCAACTTATCGAGAATTATTGCGACAACTGTTGTAGCGGCAATTCTGACAAGTATTTCTGTATTGGGTGGATCATTGATCATTAAAAAGATTTCTAATCTTAAAATGGCCTTGATTTACAATTTGGTTGCTTTTGGTTTTATACCGTTTTATCTTTATGGAGCACAGCTCTACACAGATACAGCGACATTACCATTTGTCATTTTTGGCTTACTCTTCATGATTTATGCACTTCAATCAGAGAAGACCAGCAAGATGATCATCTGGTGGATAGCAGCATGCCTTGTTGTATTCTTTGGCTACAGTATTAAACCTACTGTTTTCATCCCAATGATTGCTGTCTTTTGTTTCCTGGTACTTAACCGTAAATGGAAAAAACTGCTTATTATGGTTCCTGTAGCAGCGTTGCTCTTTGTAGGTGTTCATCAAGGAGTTAAAGCAGTTATCGCAAACGAACCAGCTTTCTCAGAACAAGCCAATGACCGATATAATCTACCGATGATTCACTGGGTGACGATGTCTTTTGACCCTATCAATAAGTATGGAGGCTTCAATCCGGATGTCTTAGCATACTCTCAATCATTTACAGATGTAGCATCGAAGAAAGAAGGAATAAAGCATCGTTTTATTGAAAATCTCAAGGAAATGGGTGTTCCGGGTGTTCTGGTTCAATTGTGGCGTAAAATCATGTATACGTGGTTTAATGGTGATTTGAGTAATTTCTTCTACACATATCGTCATTCTAATCCCTTTATTTTCCGTTATTTTGACTGGACGAGCTTTGCTCCAGAAGAAGGGAATATTACGGGCTGGTTGTTGATTAAAGCAGCACAAACACTCTATTGGTTAGCTATTGTCCCATTGATGTGGTATGAGATTTTCCTAGGTATTTTCAAGAAACACAAGACAGAATGGTTTATTGTCGGACTTTCAATGGCAGGTTTGACAGGGTTCTTATTGCTTTGGGAAGCTAATTCTCGCTACCTTTATAACTTCGCACCAATAATGCTTATTTTGGCAACCATGGGCTTGGTAGACTTCATTCAACGCAACAGGAGGAAAAATGGAATTTCTGAATAAAAGCATGTATCGTATTTTGCTTTGGCTCTTTATGGCAGCTTTAGCTATTATGGCTGTGCAACCTTTTACGGATGCTGGTTTTGTCGAACCTATTTCGGTTGTGCTGTGTGCTAGTTTGCTCTTTTTTCTCCTCCGTTTTGCCTATCGAAAATTTCATAATATGAATAAAAAAGGCTTGAAAATGTTTATTTTCGCCTTTTTTGCAGTTTTTATTCTTTTGCAGATTTTATCTGTGACTCAAATTCATACAATGGTTTTTGGAGATCCTTGGCATATTCAGGCACAAGCTACACGAATTATGCAAGGAGACATGGTCTGGGATGTTTGGATTAGACAATATCCTAATCTCGTACCTTTAGTTGCCTTGAATGTCGGATTTATGAAGGTTGCAGAAGGACTTCATATCTCTTACTACTTCGTTTTTTATGCATTTAATATTCTTATCAATACCAGCATTTGGGCTTTGCTGATTCGCTTCCTATGGAAAAAAAGAGCAGGCTTAGCAGCCTTTGTTACCTTACTAATGTTAATTCTCCCAATGAATTATGATTTCTTATTGAGGGTAGGATATTCAGATGGATTTGCGATTTTAGTTTTATTGATTATTGCATTGCGCTTTGATAAGATTCAAAGTACAGGCGTGATCGGTATTTGGCAACTTATCAGTACAGCGCTCTTGTTTACTCTCGGCTTTCTTGCACGTCCTAATGTGATTATCATTCTGGTTGCTTTAGCAATTTTAGGCTTAGTGGCCTTCAGTCAACGAAAAAAATATGAAAAATTATGGATTTTAATAGTTAAGCTCATTTTAGCTTCTTTTGTTGGTATTATTTTGGCAATGGGAGTAACTCGTGGATTAGCAAGCGCTATGCAGTATGATTTAAAAGGCCCAGATGTATTTCCTACTGTAAACTGGATTTATGAGGGTCTAAATACAGAATCAATGGGCGAATGGACACCCATTGATCGTGATTATACACTCAATCACTTTGGTTTTGAAACAGCAAAAGAAGCCAATATTGCTGGAATTAAAGAGCGTTTAATGCACTTAGGAAAAAATCCATGGATGATCCCAATACTCTTATTGGCGAAATTTGGGCAGCTTTGGTCTTGCGGAACGTTCGCAACGGCTACGGATTATCAGCTTTTCTCTGGTTATTACAACTGGACAAAAGCTCCAGGTTGGATCATTGATAATATCGGTGCCATTAATATCTTTATCTCAACTTACGCTAAAGCGCTGATGACCGTATTCCTCTTTGCCATTGTTTACCGCCTTTGGAAGACAAAAAAAGAGGAGATATCAGTTTTTTCTCTAGCAATTTTAACAACGATGGGAATTACACTCTTTCATACTTTACTTTGGGAAGTTAAACCTCGTTACCAATTCATGACCTTTGCTTTAATCATTCTTGCGGCTGCACTCAGCTTTGATAAAATTTTTTCGGAAAAAACTGTCTTTAGACCTGAAAAAGGGCGAAGCAAGCTTTTGAAAATAGCTTATCCAATTATGGCTTTGTTATCTTTAGGGCTGATGTTAACATTGATGCAAAAACAACCAAAACAAGCAATTGTCGTGAACGCACAGCAACATTCGGTTAATCACTTTGGTTATAGTAAAGGGAGTATTGACTTAGGTGCAGGAAAAAGTATTTCTCAGTCTTTTGACTTAACAACATCGGCTAATCGTATTGATTTCAATTCTTATGCGAATATGGAAATGAAATTAATTCTTGAGAAAAAAGAAGAAGATATATGGAAAAAAGTGGGTGAAACTCCAATCCTTGCAGAAAATGCTATGACTGTTTTGGAAACAGCTATGCCCGTTGGGCATTATCGTATGCGAGTAGAAAATATTCAAAAAGTTCCTGTTACGATGGGCTTAATGACGAATACGGAAAATCTAGATTATCCGCATCTGATTGAGTTACCCAACAGTAAACATGCTTCTTTTGGCTTCTCAATTTCACAAAATGAGCCAAAAACAAAATTTCCCTTGGGATTGATTCTCACCTTTGCGGTTATTTATATCTTAGGATATTTTGTCATTTTGACTGTGGTAAAAAACAATGATTAAATTCTTTCTAAAAAAAATTATTCTGCCCTGCTTGGTTGCAGTGGCAGCTTTTGTTATCGTTGATCATAACGCACGATTTTATCATGAACCTTTAGGCCTTATTGAGGAAGTAAAAACTGTTGAAAAGATAACTTTAAGTGATAATTTCAACAATAAAGATACAGAAATACAGCAAAATCTTAAAGTCAGGATGCTCAATACTTCACAAAAAGATCAGGTTTTAAATCTTAAAAATATCTCCAATCAGTCCCAACTCACCGGCCAGCTTTACCGTAAAAATCAAAAAATATTATTACGTGAAAGTGCGGGAACGATGCAGATTGTTGGTCAGAAGCGAGATGCATTGATAATAAGTTTAGGTATTCTTTTCATCGGACTAACCTTGAGTTTTATTCGATGGCGTGCAACACTCTTCCTCACCTTATCCCTTCTACTCAATCTTTTATACTTTGTTTTAGCGATTGCTTTTGATATTCGCTTTACTTCTGTAAATGCGCTCATCACTTTTTCTTGCTTGGCATTGGTTTTTGCGATTAGTTCATTAGGGTTCGTTTTAGGCTTTACGCGGCAAATGTTATTTACTTTGTTGACCACAGTTCTCACTAGTTTTTTGACATTCCTGCTGACTTTTTCTGTTTTAAAACTTACCGGAAATTCAGGGATTCATTTTGAAATGATGAATTATGTAACCCAAAACCCAATCTTATTTTTCTTTGTAGGTGCAATCATTAGTGTCTTAGGTGCAATTATGGATGGTACAGGAGATATTGTTGCTGGTTTATTTGGTCTTTATCGTCAAAATCAGTTTAATAAAATAAAGATGTCTCAAAAAGACTATATTAAGTCCGGTATGGAAATTGGGAAAGAAATTATTGGAACATTGACAAATGTACTCTTTATGATTTTCATGGCGGAAACGATACCCATGACTTTACTTCTTTTAAGAAATGGAAATACGTGGAATTATATCGCAGGCACAGCTCTAAATCTGGGTCTACTACAAACAATTATTTCTGCAATTGGTATCGTACTTGCAGTTCCAATCACAGCTGTAGTGACGAGTTTCGGACTAAGAAAGGAAGCAGTAAATGAATAGTTTAATTGTTCTCTTCATTGTTTTGACTGTCTTAATTATTTTAGTTTCGGGTGTTGAAGGGATAAGAAACCTCATCGGCCTAGCGCTTAATTTCATTTTGATTTTTGCAATGATAACTCTGCTTTCTTGGGGGATGAATACCTTTATTCTCTTAAGTGTGGTGTCGGTGCTTATTCTGGCAATCGCAATATACATGTCTTCCGACGATAATATGGTAACAAATATTTCCTTTAAAACAAGCCTTATAGTTGTATTTTCTCTTCTTATTTTAGCTGTTTTGGTGCAGTACATTGGGAACCTCCAAGGCTTTGCAATTGAAGATACAGAAGAGCTAGAAGAACTATCGCTAGCAATAGGATTGAATTTCTCTAATATTGCAATTGTTGTCATGGTTATTTCGATGTTGGGTGCAGTTGCAGAAGCGGCCATGGCCTTGGTTGCCAGTTTATCTGAAGTTGTAGAACAAGATGAGCAGATGACATTGCCACAGTTTAAAGAACAGCGCTTTATAATTTCACAGCAAATTCTTGGGACCGCTGTAAATACACTTTTTTTTGGTTTATTAGGATCATCACTAAGCCTTATTCTTTGGTTTATTAGACTTCATTATAGCTTTGCTGAAATAATAAATTCTAAATTACTCATGGCTGATATGGCATCAATGCTTTTAGGGATGCTTGGAATTCTGTTTGCTATTTGGCTCTCTGGATATTTCGTTGAAAAAGAATTTGTAAAAATGTAACTCGAAGTAAAACGATAGCTCAAAAGTTATCGTTTTTTTTTTG
>CXTS01000012.1_pt1 | contig 13378 bp, 8 predicted proteins | sample 940881 | NCBI WGS metagenome assembly CXTS01 (sample SAMEA3493498, study PRJEB9703) | human gut metagenome | biome: ENVO:mammalia-associated habitat; material: ENVO:feces | place: Bangladesh | collected 2010-01-06 | reverse complement strand
TAATATAATCCTCAAAATATTCTGAGTTGTAGACCATAATCCTATTATCAATAATATCAATAATTTCTTCCGTTTTGAGATCTCGGATGATGCGGTTCACACTATTGCGTGTTGATATACCACAAAAACCAGCGATGTCCTCATTTGTCACCGGAAAATCAATCAGAATTCCGTTTCTTTTCTTTATCCCAAATTCGTTAATTAAGCTATTAATGCAGGCACAAACTGCACCTTTTTTCCCATTGATTGTCATCTTTTGCAAGAGCTCTAAGTTCATGGCTAATCTTCTTTGATAAAAGTCATCAACGATACGGAACAAGGTTAAGTCACTCATCACCCATTTCCAAAACTCTTGACGTTGTACACGATAAAAACTCGCTTCTTCTGATTCGACCCGTACATTGAAAAGCGCTGAGATGCCCGTTTCTTGCTTTTCTTCCAGCAAGGAAACAAAGTCTGGTTCTGTTACATAAGCAATATTAAACTCACGGCCATCTCTCATAATATTGCTGATTTTAGCTACACCTTCTTTAAGTATATACACGTAATCTGACTCAATACCTTGATACATCACATAACTATGCCGTCTTTGAGTCACAACATTTACTTCTTTTTCTTCCAGTAATCGCAGTAAATATTCTATAAATTCTTTTGTCATCTTCCTTTTTTATTCATCTACTCCTTTAATACAACAGTTATTATACCACCATTTAAACGTGTTTATTAAAATAATGGCTTCAATTTTATATTAAAGCTTTTCTACTCTCCTTACTTATTTTAAAAAAATGTACATACTTTGTCGCTAACATTTGTTACTCTTCGTCTTAAGAAGAATATTTTCTATGGCATTTCGCTCCCTGCATATTATCGTTCTGATTTGCTAAAGCAAAAAGAACTTTAAGTTGCTCACAACTCGCTTCGCTCCCTGCGTATTATCGTTCTAATTTGCTAAAGCAAAAAGAACGATAATAAAAACATGCTTTTTGGCATGCTTTTAACATTTTATTCATCAACTTGAGTGATGGTACGGACATGGAAGGCAAATTTGCCATTGTCTGTAACCATAAAACCATTATTATCCACAACATGCTGAATGGCTTGATCCATGTTGTCGAACTCTTTTATAATACTGTGTGAATTTGCTTCCCCCATAAAGTTTGGTGTTGCTTTTTCCTCATATGAAGAAATCCCACTGAATTTGAATTTCATAATTATTCTCCTCTCTGTTTTGTTCTTCTTTACTCCTTCATTATAGCACTCTTTTTACCTACTGCTCAACCAAAGCCTTTTTCTTTTTCAATTTTTACTTCTTCACGTAAGATATATGCCAAAGCGGCAAAGACTCTTTTCTGATATAATGGCTATAATAGTGTATCGAAAGGAAGATATTGCATGAAATTTAATCACTTTTCCATCGTTGAAAAAACCTTTGACGAACAGCTCATTGAGCTAGATCATCTCGGCTTTACTTGGTCTGTTTTTTGGGAAGAAAAGAAAATCCTTAAAAACTTTTTAATGGTTGCGCCTGTCGACAGTGAAAGCATTCAAGCAACACCTACAGCCTCTTTCCAAGAATTCCTAACTTCCGATGAAGTACTCACATGGAATATCTTTTGGGCGGTAAGTTTACAATTACTAGGTTTTGTGCCAAATTTTGAGTTTCAAGTGGACCAAGCAGAAGCTTTTGCAAAATCTGTAAATTTACCGATGGTCAATGAGGAAGCGCTTCACAGTGAAAACCTCATCAGCGCGCTTTACCTCCTTCTTTGTAGCCGTCGCAAAAACGGAATGTCATTGGTTGAACATTGGGTATCTGAAGGCTTGCTTCCTTTAAGCAATACCTATCACTTTTTCAATGATAAATCGCTCGCTACTTTTGATACTGCAAACCTGATTCGTGAAACTGTCTGGGTTGAATCTCAAGTCGATACTTACAATACTGAAAAAAAAGATTTAATAAAAGTTCAAATTATTCGTCCTGTATTCGAGGGGCAATTGCCAACAGTCATGACTGCAAGTCCTTACCATCTGGGTATCAATGAAATCGCTAATGACAAACAATTGCACGACATGAATGTGTCTTTAGAAGAAAAAGCGCCTGGAAAAATCAAGGTTACAGCACAACTTCCTAATCTTCCAGACTACGAAAAAGAGCCTGCTCTAGAAGCTACTCCTGAAACGCCGACTCAAAAGTTCACGCACGGTTGGACTTATTCACTTAATGATTATTTCTTAGCACGTGGTTTTGCTTCACTTTATGTTGCCGGTGTCGGGACTCTGGATTCGGATGGTTTCCAAACTTCAGGTGATTACCAACAAATTTATAGTATGACCGCTGCGATTGACTGGCTCAATGGTCGAGCGCGTGCTTTCACTTCCCGCAAGAGAACACAAGAAGTGACTGCAGATTGGGCCAATGGTAAAGTTGCGATGACGGGTAAATCCTACTTGGGTACAATGGCTTATGGTGCAGCAACTACCGGCATTGATGGTCTAGAAGTAATTTTAGCCGAAGCAGGCATCACCTCTTGGTACTCTTATTATCGTGAAAACGGTTTGGTACGCTCACCAGGTGGCTATCCCGGCGAAGATTTAGACGTTTTGGCAGCATTGACTTATTCACGTAATCTTCAGGGCGCTGACTTCCTCGCGCATAATGCGCAATATGAAGCTCACCTTTCGCAAATGCTTGAGGCTCTGGAGCGTTCAACGGGCGATTATAACCAATATTGGCACGACAGGAATTATTTACCTCATGCAAAAAACACCAAGGCAGATGTTCTGATTGTGCATGGTTTACAAGACTGGAATGTTACACCAGATCAAGCCTATCATTTTTGGCAAACTCTGCCAAAAGAAACGGTTAAACACGCCTTCTTACACCGCGGCGCCCATATTTATATGAACAATTGGCAGTCTATCGACTTTAGCGAAACCATCAACAGTTATTTCACCGCTAAACTCTTAGACCGCAAGCTGACTTTGAGCTTACCTCCTCTTGTTTTGCAAGAAAATGGCAAGTCCCAAAGTTGGATAGGCGTAGACGACTGGGGCAGTACAGAGACCGCCAAATGGCCTCTTGGCAAGACGGCTGCTTCCATCCTCACGTTTGAAAATCATTATAACGAAGAAGTTTTCGAGGCCTACAGTAAAGATTTCCATAGTTTCAAAAAGGATTTGTATGAAGGCAAAGCCCAAGCAGCTGTAGTTGACTTAGAGGTTCCGACAGACATGATGGTAAACGGTCAAGTCGAACTGGACCTCAAAATCAAAGTCAACGACAGTAAGGCCCTTCTCTCTGCGCAACTTCTTGACTTTGGAAACAAGAAACGTCTCTCAGAAAACGCACAAACACTGGATCTGAAAGCTCTGGATCGTGGCCGTAATTTTATGTTAGAAAATCTGATGGAAATCCCTCTGGTGGATAGTCCTTATCAACTTATGACCAAAGGTTTCCTCAATCTGCAAAACCGCGAGAATTTGCTTACAATCAGTCCTGTCGAGGAAAACGAATGGATGACAGTAAATCTTAAATTACAGCCGACGCTTCACCAGCTGAAAAAAGGCGACAAACTTCGTCTCTTGCTTTACAGTACAGATTTTGAACATACTGTACGTGATAACCGTGAGTTGACTTATGAAGTTGATCTTGGTGCTTCTAAGATTATCTTCCCAATTGACTCTAAATAACTGTAAAAAGCGCCATCATTCTCGATGGCGCTTTTTTATTTTCTATAAATTAAGTTTTTTCTTTTTCATCAGTACAAGACTTGCACCTAGAAGTGTAACGATTCCTGAAACCAAAAGCCACAATCCGAGATTGTCCCCGACGATAGGAAGATTTGCTCTTGATTTGTTGATCAGTTTTCCTGCATCAATCACACCAGTCACACCTTCTTCTACCGTGACCTCTTTTGGCGTTTCATCTAAAACATAACCGTTAGGTGCTTGCGTTTCGATAAAACGATAGCGTCCTGGTCCTGGTACACTTGTAGTAACAAGACCATCAGCACCTGATTGGAGGTTGTCAACTAAAAGTTCCCAAGTTTGACTTTCTGCATTATAAGCTTCGACCTTGAAGACTGCACCTGCGAGTTCATGGTTTTGCTCATCCACTTTGAGAAGTTGGATGGCGTTGCTCTGCACATTTGGTCCTTCTACACGTCTATTTTCCAAAGTTCCAGCTTCAAAGATAGCTTGTTGACCTTCAACTACTGTAACTTCTTTTGGTGTCGTATCTAGGACATAGTTCGCTGGCGCTTGTGTTTCAATGAAGCGGTAGCGCCCATCTTCTTCTACGTCAAGTCTTACGAGACCATCCGCAGTCGATGTCAAGCCTGTCTCAATCGTTTCCCAAGTGCCATTGTTATAGAATTCTACCTTGAAGACCGCACCTGCGAGCGGGTTGCCTGCCTCATCCACTTTTTTCAGTTGGATAAGGGTTCTCATATGATTTTCAATCTCGCCAAAGTAGACCGGATTATCGTTTGTTCCGACACCCCCATCAACGATCGTCTGAACATTACTGATTGGGTTATCTGCCATGTCAAAGCCGTCTGGTGCTTTTGTTTCGACAAAGCGGTAATCTCCAGGCTCACCGACCGATGTGTTGACGAAACCTTCTGCATTAGACGTTAGATTAGCAAGGTAAGTTTCCCAGCGATTGGTCTCTGGGTTACGTTTCTCTAATCTAAAGATAGCCCCCGCAACGCCTTGATCATGTTGGTCAACTTTTTTCAGCTGTACGGGATAAACCATTACAGGTGGTAAGATGGCTGCACCTTGAAGGTAACGGTTATAAATATTAACAGTCACATCATTATTACCGATAAGGCCCGGGATAGTTACTTTGTAGGTCGGTTGTTGCCCTTCTGGTGTTGCTTGCGAGTCTCTTTCGACTTGAGCATTACCTTCAAAGTTGCGCCCTTCAATCTCATAATTGTATTCCTTGATGGTGTATTCGCCCGGTAGGAGGTCTGAGATTTTTTCATTTGTCGTTAACCCTGTCAGTTCTCCACGTTCTATACGAATCGGATCAAAATCAGGGTCATCATCCTTCGTTATCTCGATGTAGAAGTCTTCAGGGATTTGATTAAAAGTTACTCCTTCAAAATTCTTCGTCAAGTCGATCGAGCCTAAAGGCTCATAGTAGTTGTCAAAGCGGAAGACGATTTGGCTATCCTCACCTACCGTAACCGTGTGTGAAGTACTGCTGTCTTCGCCAGACTCACCCGCGTTAGCTGGGTTATCTAAATCAATAAAGCGCCAATGAGCCAATCTATGATTGTATCCTTCAACATCCATACCTGTTTCCGTGATTTCATAATCACCTAAAGGTATTTGAGCGAAGTTCACACCAGCTATAGCATCTGCATAGGAGAGACTTCTTTCATAAAAACCGTCTGCATTTAGGGTAAAGTTGAGTGCCTCAAGAGTCGCTGCTTCATCACCACTAAATGCCTGCTTAGCTGTTATAGTCATTGCAAAGCTAGCCTCAACCTGCGCTAAAGCTGCTGTATCCAATCCATGGAAGACTTTTTGAACACGAAGCAGCTGAGTATCTGCGACTTGAGCATAGAGGTTTACAAAGCTAGCGACACCTGTTCCGCCAGGCGGAACCGTTACGCGCTGTGTCGTTGCACCAGGAACGTGAATATAATTATCTCCTGTAGTGTTGCTTTCAATATTTCCTCCTGTCTCGGTAACCATGTAAACCCCTGGTTGCAAGTTCATAGGTTGCCCATTCGTATCCAAGAGTGTCAGAGTGACTCTACCATCATTAGCTCTTGCTTGGTCAAGGACCGCTCCGTCATTCAAATCAATCGTAGCCGTACCAACCGTTGTCGGTACTAAGCCAGTACTTCTCACTTCGAAGTGTAGTGGTGCGAGATTAAGCGAGTTATCTCTAAGGACCGCCTCCAGAGCATTGAGATCGATTTTCGTTCCATCTTGACCTTGAAAGATAAACTCTTTCTGGATTTGGACTTGCCCTTGATATTGCAGTTGGAAAGTTCCGTTATTACCAAGGGTATTGACAACGATATTATCCCCTGTAGCTCGCGTTGGATCTGGTGTAATGCTTTGTGTGCTGACCCAACCGTCTGAGGCTGTAGGGTTTTGTGTTTTATTTACGACACGACTACCCTCAACATTTTGATAGAAAGGATTATCTTCACTTGGCTCAAAAGTTGCAAAAGAGTCATTAGCCGTCGCTGGCATTATCCAATCGTTCGACCAGAAGTTTGCAGGTACACTTGCACGATCAGCATTAAAGTCTGTCAAAAGACGTGCCTCGTCCAATGCCACTTCAAATTTGACTTGAATCGGTGTTTGGTCTCCCGATACAGTTGTGCTGCCATTATTTGCACTAACTGTGCGCATCGGTAAGAGCTCACTCGGAATCCCCCAATGAACAAACTGATCATTTTCTTGAAGATCACGTGTTCCTGTTTCTCCAATACCGTAATCTGTCTCAACAGTTGTATCACTGAGTGCTGTATTTACACTAAAGAAGAGACGACTGATACTTTCAGCTGAACCAGACACTTCACTGTTTACTGTTGCCTGCTGGAAAGGATAGACTTCTACCCTTAGAGCGGCACCTGAAGGATCCGTAGCATCTCGGTAGTGACCATAGTTGTCTGCATAGTAGGTAAAACGACCGTTATCAAAAGTAGCAATAATCGCTGCAACCTCAACACTGCTTGGTGTCAATGCAACACCGTTTTCTCCACCTTCACCACGCACATACTCCGCCAAAGTTTCAGCAAAGTCTGTTGGCACTGATGGAGAAGGACTATAGGTGCCCTTACCTGCAAAGGTGATGTTCTTCACCGCAGTAAAGTTCATATAATCGCCAAGGACATCAGAGAAGTCAAGAGAGTCTGAACCTAAATCTCCTTCGGCTTCGCCATCAACGATTGGCTTGTTACTTGTTTCTTGAATACTGTTGGTGATTTGTTGGAACGCTTCACGCAAGTCTTCAATATTGCTCACTTCGAAAAAGTCATCAGCATAGGCCAAGTCTGTTAGTGTTGTGAGACTCGGCGTGGTATTGGCAATATTGACCGTACTTTCTGGCTGATTCCAGCGGTAACCACCAAAGCTTTCACGGTATTGTGCCAAGAAGTTGCCTGTTGTACCACTTACAAAGTTATTGAGCAATGTCGTCATCGAAGGTGTTGTTACCGTTGGTCCTGGAAGATAGCTTGAATTTCCAGGTAAGAAACTATGACGGATGTTTGGCAAAATCTTGTCTGTATTCGTCGGAATGGGATTTAAGGTCGCATTGATGAGGTTTCTCTGTGACTCTGTCGGTTGAACACCTGTCGAGATGGTAAAGAAGCCTACATCTGCAGCTGGCTGACCTTCTGCCTCACTCGGTGCTGAGAAATACGCATCTAAAATTTTTGTTTTACGATAAGCCGCTGTCAAAGCAGTCATCACAGCAAGGCCTTGCTCACCGTAAGACCCATCCCCATAGAAAGGGCCTTGACCTGGTGCGGCAGCATTATCAATACGATTTCCGTTTGGACCAAGTACAACAGGAGCAGACGAGTCAAAGGCATAGTCAGGACATCCCATGGTCGGCTCACCATCTGTCAACAAAATCATGTTGGGACGGCGTGTGACGTTAGCTTCTTCTGTCACGTTGCCATCAGTATCTGTTACAGGTACATTAACCTGTTTGTTGCTTGCATTCTCTAGGATACGCGCCGACTCACGAATGCCCCATTGAGTTGGTGTTGAGCCAACGACTGGGATATTAGCGGCTGGGGGAGCTATTGCTCCTTCACCTGCTGCTGTCGCATTCACGTTAACAGAATCACCTGATGAAGCGAGGGTAAAGAAGTTCCCACCTCCATTTGGCGCATAACGGCCGAGATCCAAAACTTTTTGCACACGGGCATAACCACCTGAGACACCGCCGTAGGCAACAACGGATATACGGTTAAGTGGGTTAGCATCCTGTAAAATACCGATAGCTTCATTAAGCGCATCAACCAGCAATGCAATACGTGAGCGACCAGCTCCTGGATCAATCTTCGTCATAGAGCCAGAAACGTCAATCGTAAAGACCGTATCCGCAGGAATCTGATAGCCCTCGCGCGTTGGTACGCTTTGGGACAAGGCTGATAGTGTAACTTCAAAGTCAGTTGCCCCCCCCCAAGCGTTCTTACCGTCTTATCTGTCCAGACGCGGCCATCATCAACAGCCGGAAGATTTGAGAAAATATTAGAGACATCATCGGTTGCAGGATCAGCTACCTTACTGCCTGCAATAACTGACCAAGGATAACCAGCCGTCGGCAAGACCGAACTCAGTCCCAGCCCACGTTCTCTTGCCATTGTACCTCCTAGCGTAGCTGTTGCTTTCTCCGTTTTCTCTGTTTTAGCTTCCCCTTTTTCCTTTTCGGCTGCCTTGAGGGGAACGGTTAAGACTTGATCTCCCAGAGTTACTTGAATCTCACCTTCTGTAATACTCTCTTTAACGATTTGCAATTTTAGTGAAAAGTTACCTGTACTGGATTTCGTCAAGCTTAGAACAACTTTATTTTCAGCCACTTTATAAGTTGCCTCAGGTATTTCTTCAAGCAATTCTTCTTGTTCTGTGGCAATAAAGTCTGCTCCAGATAGAGTAATGTCTATGTTTTCGGCTGCTTCACCTTCTTTCACCTCACCTTGGAGGGTAAGAAATTCTGGCTCCGCTTCATCATCCAACTCAGCCACCGTAAGATTGACTCTTGGCGGTTCTCCCCCAAGATCTAAGGTATCAGCTATCGCTCGAAGAGATGAACCTGGCAAAGTCTGCATTACAAGTAAAGCAATGGCAGCGATGTTCAATACTTTCGAGAGTAATTTACGCTTCATAAAACGAACTCCTTTGTAATTTCGATACTCAAGGGTATTTTTACACATTTTTACCCTATTATGTATTTTATATAACTTAAGTTTAACATAAGTTTACTTTTTGTCAAATTCTTTTCTTTCGCCCACTTAACAAAACCAAAAGACACATTCGTAATCTTTTTGTGTGTTTAATTTTTTGTTTTTCATAAGACACGACTCCGACCAACCCAAAGTTTGCTATAATAAAGCCATGTACACGTCATTCATTTACGAAAGCTATGGGCTGCCTCATCAGGTATTAACCCTTAAAGAAAGGTGTCAACCAAGTTTACACCCTCAAGAACTTCTTGTAAAAATGCTCTATGCCCCAGTAAATCCTTCGGATTTAATCCCGATAACAGGCGCGTATACCCATCGAATAAGTTTACCTGCTGTTGCTGGCTATGAAGGAGTTGGGCTAGTAGTTGATGTCGGAAGCTCACTTTCACGAAAGCTTATCGGACAACGCGTTTTACCCTTGGAAGGAGAGGGGGCTTGGCAAACTTATGTCAAATGCCCTGCTTCCCATACTTTTGTCATCCCTGAAGGCTTAGACTCAATATCTGCCAGCCAACTCTATATTAATCCTCTGACAGCTTGGCTTCTCTGTACAGAAGTACTGAACCTTCATCCTGGGCAAAAACTAGCTGTTAATGCAGCAGGATCTGCTATTGGGCAAGTCTTTGCCCAACTTTCACGCATCTTAGGCTTCGACTTTATCGCTATTACCCGAGATGATAAGAAACACAAACTTTTAAAGGAGCGTGGAGCTCATGAATTACGCACAAACTTAATCAATTTAGAAGTAGATGCTGCTATTGATTGTGTCGGTGGAAAAGCAGGAACTGATTTGGCTGCTTGTGTCCGATCAGGTGGGAAGTTTCAAGCGCTTGGTCTACTTTCAGGTCAACAGGTAGATTGGGCAAAATTAGCCAAACTTCCCATCGACGTCAGCATCTTTCACCTGCGGCACTGGAATACCAAACTCAGTCCTGAAGAGTGGCAAAAAAGTATGCAAACTTTAGCTAACTTGGTTGTTGATGGACACTTAATCCTCAACCAAGCTGTGGACATTATCCCTTATGACCAACTTATTGAAGCTTTAGAGTATTCACAAAAAAACAAACGCCTGATTTCATTCATACAAAAAACGCACGAGCTTTAACTCGTGCGTTTTTTTATTTTATTCTATTATAAGAATTGAGCCATATGTTCAAGAACTTTTTCTTTACCTAAAAGAGCGATTGTTTCAGGTAATTCTGGACCGTGCATACTACCAGAGGCAGCTATACGGATCGGCATCCAAAGATTTTTCCCTTTAACACCTGTTTCTTTTTGCGTTTCTTTGAAAAGTGGGAAGATGTTTTCGGCAGTGAAATCTTCTAAGTTTTCAAGTTTCGCGCGGAAAGCACCCACCGCAACGGGTGAAGTTTCCAAGTCCATCATTTGACGGGCTTCATCTGTGAGTTCTGGGAATTCACCAAAGAAGAGATCTGTTAACTCAAGAATTTCTTCTGCATACTTCATTTGCGGCTTATAAAGTTTAACCAGTTCTTCTGCACGCGCATCAAAACGGCCAGCTTCTTCAAGGAAAGGTTTTGTCAATTCGAAGACAGATTCAAACTCTGCATGCTTGATGTATTCGTTGTCCATCCATTCCAGTTTCTTTTGGTCAAACGCTGCTGGAGATTTACTCAAACGTTTTTCATCAAAAAGTTTCACAAGTTCTTCTGGGCTGAATTTTTCTTGTTCTCCCCCTGGGTTCCATCCTAAGAGAGCAATAAAGTTGAAGATTGCATCTGCCATGAAACCTTTTTTACGGTAATCTTCGATAAATTGAAGCGTGTTAGTATCACGTTTCGACAACTTTTTACCTGTTTCAGAGTTAATAATTAATGTCATATGGCCAAAGACAGGTGCTTCCCATCCTAAAGCTTCATAAACCATCAACTGTTTCGGTGTATTCGCAATATGATCATCACCACGAATAACGTGTGAAATTTGCATATCATGATCATCTACTACTACGGCAAAGTTGTAAGTTGGATAACCATCGCGTTTTTGAATAACCCAATCACCACCTATATTCCCACCTTCAAATTCGATATCGCCTTTAACCATATCTGTCCATTTGTAGATGGCTGTTTCATTTACAGAAATACGAACAACTGGTGTAATCCCTGCAGCTTTACGTTCTGCAACATAAGCCTCTTTCTCAGCTTCTGTCATCCCTGCATATTCATTAACATAATGAGGTGCAACACCTGCTGCTTCTTGTGCTTCGTGATCAGCTTCAAGCTCTTCTGGTGTTTTATAAGAATAATAAGCTTTACCTTCATTCAAAAGTTGGTCAATATATTTTTGATAAAGTTCTAAACGTTCTGATTGACGGTAATTTTCATGTGTTTCTGGGCTTTCATCCCAGTCAATCCCCAACCAACGTAGGTTTTCAAGTTGAGAGCGTTCCCCATCTTCTACGTGACGTTCACGGTCTGTATCTTCGATACGAATGATGAAATCTCCATTGTAATGACGCGCAAAAAGATAGTTAAAAAGTGCAGTACGGGCATTACCAATATGTAAAAGCCCTGTGGGTGATGGCGCATAGCGCACACGAATGTTATTAGACATATTTTTCTCCTGTTAGTTTCGGTCCTTTTTATTCTATCATATTATGAGCAATGTTTCTAACAGTGAGTCATTATAAAATCATACTGTAATTAAAGAAATACAAGCTTCATTGACTCGACAAGGAGGACCATGTTAGAATAGAGATATGACTAAAATTACATATGACAAAGCAAAAATCACAGACATTGATGATGTGATGCACATTGAAGAGACTTCTTTCCCGGCGGATGAAGTTCTCTCACGCGCTTCAATGTTAGAACGTATCCAAGTCATTCCTGAGCGCTTTTTTGTCGCTCGAAATGAAGAAGGTAAAGTGGTCGGTATCCTTGTGGGCCCAACTTCTGATAAATGTTACCTGACAGACGATATGTTTGAAAAAACAGAAGCAAGTCTTCCGACTGATCGCTTTCAAATTATCGTCAGCCTTGCTGTCGATAGTGAATACCAAGGACTGGGTATTGCTACAACATTGCTTGATTTGATGAAAGAAGCTGCAGCTGAGGAAAGTCGTCAAGGCATCAGCTTGACTTGTGTAGAAAACCTTATTCCTTACTACGAACGCTATGGTTTCGTTTCTAAAGGAATTTCCGACTCACAACTTGCAGGAGAAACATGGTACAACATGGTTCTACCTCTATGAAAAAACGCTGCTTAAGCAGCGTTTTTTTATTTATTCACTTATGACTTCATCAATATCTGTGTAAACCATATTATAGAAGTCAGCTACAGGTTTACATGTCAATTTACCATGGTCCGCATTTAAACCTTCTTTAAGCCCTGGGTTAGCTCTCAAAGCTTCTTTGTAACCTTTGTTTGCTATAGCTAAACCATTTGCAAGGGTTGCATTATTTAAGGCAGCTGTAGAAGTTACGGGAACAGCACCAGGCATATTACCAACACAGTAATGGATAACACCTTCTTCTTCAAAAACAGGATCGTCATGATAAGTCACATGAGAACTTTGACATGTCCCCCCTTGGTCAATCGCTACATCGACAATAACTGCGCCTTTTTTCATCAAAGGCAGATGTTCACGACGAATAAGTTGAGGTGTTGCTGCACCAGGGATAAGCGCTGCACCAATCACTAAGTCTGCTTTTGAAATAAGATCTTTGACTGTGTGATCTGTACTGTAAACAGTGTTTACACGTCCCTCATAAAGTTTATCTAGTTCTGTTAAAGCATCTAAATTTACATCTACAGCAGTAACATTTGCATGCATACCAACAGCCATTGCAACAGCATTACGTCCTACAACCCCGGCACCACCAAGTACAAGAACATTTGCTGGAAGAACGCCAGTCACTCCGCCAAGAAGAACACCCCGTCCACCAAAAGGACGTTCTAAATACTTTGCACCTTCTTGAACAGATAGACGCCCCGCGATTTCTGACATTGGTTTAAGTGCTGGGAGAGCACCATTACGGTCACGTATGGTTTCATAAGCAATGGCGACAATTTTCTTATCTAAAACAGCCTCTGTCAGTGCCTTGTCTGCTGCTAAGTGGAAATAGGTATAAAATATTTGTCCCTCACGCATCAACGAATATTCTGGTTCAAGTGGTTCTTTAACCTTAATAATCATATCTGCTGTTTCATAAATATCTTCGGCAGTTGGTAGGATATTACACCCAACTGCTGTGTAAAGTTCATCAGAATACGATGACCCCTCACCTGCTCCTTTTTGAATATAGACATCATGTCCAGCTGCAACATAAGCTGCAGCGAATTCTGGTGCAAGGCCTACACGATATTCGTGTTTTTTGATCTCTGTTGGAACACCTATTTTCATAAATTTATCCTCCATATAGATATATGTTCGGGGCTTTTCCCCTTTTTATTTAAAACCATAATACGAT
>CXTS01000007.1_pt1 | contig 14170 bp, 8 predicted proteins | sample 940881 | NCBI WGS metagenome assembly CXTS01 (sample SAMEA3493498, study PRJEB9703) | human gut metagenome | biome: ENVO:mammalia-associated habitat; material: ENVO:feces | place: Bangladesh | collected 2010-01-06 | reverse complement strand
AGGATTGATTAAGTGCTTCAACTATTATTCGTATCTTTGCTGAAAAATTCACACATAAAATATCATAGCCACAGAAAGGAAAATTTAATGAAAAGACAAACTAAAAAAGCGATAGTTGGTATGATTGCGCTCACTCTCTTATTTTCGACAGTTGGACCGTCTGTGACAGGGCTAGTACAAGCGAATGATATTCAAGTAAGTCAACAACAAAGTGAAATTTGGATTCGCTTGAACAGATTACCGTTGACGAATCTGACTTGGCTTTTTTACAACAAAAAGAAAAAGAATTGATGGCAAGTCAAAACGTGCCATTATTGGCACCGCGTGCTTTTTCTATCCGAATGGTTGGAAGGAATTTGGAAGGCTTGTGGCATCGTTCATCAGGGATGCGCAGGGCTTTAACGGCGGTAGGGTTTGTTTGGTTGGACACAGATTAAGGCTCTCGCGCGTGGTGTTTATGTCTATAGTTATGGCGCAATTGCGTCTGAAATAGCGACTGTTGCAGCATGGAATTGGGCACTTGGTGCTGTGATAGGTGTTTCAGCAGGTGCAGCTATCTATACAATGGGGAATTTCCGGCTTTTTTATTTATCATCCTTATGAATAAAAATAACCAAACTTATATTTTTAGCGCTCTAATTTTCCTTGGTGCTAGTTTTCTTATCATTGTTTCAGAGGAAAGTGTATTCACGAATTTGGATTCGCTTTTAGGGTTTCTTTTGATAATTCAGAGCAGTTTTATTCTGAATTACATTGGTATCTTCATCTTCCAAAACGTGGCATTCATGGAAAGAACAGCGGAGTTAAGCTATTACAAAAAACAACTGCCAAAAATTCAGACTCTTTCTTACCTGATGGCTTTATCTTTTTTTACTGTAGCTTTGTCCATGGATTTAACTGTAGTCCTGACAACGGTCTTCTTGATAGTGACGAATGCTGTAATCCGGGCTTATTTTGCCAGTGCTCGCATATTAAAGTTAATGGAGGTCGAACGACAGATAAAGGATTATCTTTTTGAAGGAATTTTGGGTTTTGCCTTCATTCTTCTGACAACTTGCTTTAATCGTTATACTGTGACATTTTTTTCAATGCTTCTTTTGAGTCGAACATTCTGGAATTTTAAACGAATTGTAGATCACGATTCAAGTAAATAAACGTACACAACTACTCTATCTGAAATTTTCCCGTGGTATAGAGCTTGTCTGTCCTAGATATGTTATAAACTTTTATTGTCAAAAAAGCCTACTTCATGGTAAAATAGAAAAATGAATAGTACAGAAATGACTGATAATCTCAGCATGGAAGAAAAGCTCCAGCAAATGGATGCAGAAACCAAGCGTAAAGAGATTCGAGACAATAAAGCAGCACAGCAAGATACAATGATGCGTGGGACCTTATGGTTTACACTAGCAGATATTTTATCTCGTCTTTTAGGTGCAATTTACATCATTCCGTGGTTTGCATGGATGGGAGAACATAATAATGAAGCCAATGCCCTCTTCTCAATGGGGTATAATATTTATGCGCTTTTTCTTTTGATTTCAACTGCTGGTTTGCCTGTAGCTATTGCGCGTGAAGTAGCTCACTATAATGCGATGGGAGATGAAAATCTGAGCAACCGCTTAGTTCGTCAAATCTTTATTTTCATGGTTGGGCTTGGTGTTGTAGCAGCTGGTGTGATGTATATTGGTGCGCCTGCATTAGCAGTCATGTCTGGTGGGGGAGAAAACCTGACAGAGGTGATGCGCTCACTTTCTCTAGCCATTCTAATTTTCCCGGCTATGTCGGTCATTCGGGGATACTTCCAAGGTTTAAACGACATGAAGCCGATAGCATTGAGTCAGATTTATGAGCAAGTCGTCCGTGTAATCTGGATGTTGGTATTCACCTTTATGATTATGAAGCTTGGCTTTTCAGGTGGAGATTGGACACAAGCAGTTGTCCAGTCTACAACAGCGGCCTTTATCGGTATGCTCGGTTCTTGTGCTGTCTTGCTTTGGTATTTGATCAAAAACAATATGATCGGTAAGATCATTAATCCAGGCCCAAGTATTACAAAGATTAGTGCTTGGCGCCTGCTTTCACAAACAATCTACCAAGCTATTCCGTTTGTTGTTATTGGCTCAGCCATTCAAATCTTTAAAATTATTGACCAAGCGACCTTTGTTACGGTAATGCGTTGGGTATCAGACTATAGTGATACACAGCTTTTGGTTTTCTTCTCATACTTTTCTGCTAATACAGATAAGTTAACAATGATTCTCATTGGTGAAGCGATGACTTTAGGCGCTGTGGCCTTACCACTTATTGCTTCTAACTTTGTAAAGAAAAACTACAAAGAAACAGCGCATTTGATTTCTTATGATTTTCAACTGTTTGTGGCCTTTATGTTGCCTGCGGTCTTAGGAATGACGATTTTGGCTGCCCCAATCTATACACTTTTCTATGGTTCGGTAAACAGTTTACAGCTTGCACTCTTTATCTGGGCCGTCCTCCAAAGTTTCTTATTGGCCCTGTACACGATGGTTGCCCCAATCTTGCAAGCTTTGCATTATTCTAAGGTAGCGATGCGTTATTTCATTATCACATTGGTAATTAAATTGATTTTGCAAATACCATCAATTATGATTTTCCACTCTTATGGTCCACTTGTGGCAACAACGATTGCTTTTGGTTATGGAACATGGATTATCATTCGTAAGATTCATGAAGTTACAGGTTTCCGTGTGAAAAGTACATTAAAAGGAATCATTGGAATCTCGATTATTACAGCAATCATGGCTGTTGTTACATTCGTCCTTTATGGATTGATGTCGTTAATCTTACTTCCCCTTGCTCCTGGGCATTTCAAAGCTTTACTTGTAGTAGCTATAGCTGGAGGCGGTGGTTTCTTCACCTACATTTATATTGCAGCCAAGGCAGGTTTACTTGAAAAGTTAATGGGGAGCCGAGGTACAAGACTTCGTCAAAAACTTCATATTTAATAAAAATCTAAATAAAGCAAATTTCAGAATGCAGAGCTGTTCGGAAGTTTGCTTTTTCTTTTATGTTATAATATAAAAAACGTTTTCAGGAGGTTATAATGACACGAATACAAGATGATTTATTTGCAACAGTAAATGCCGAATGGCTTGAAAAGGCGCAGATACCAACTGATAAACCACGTATCTCTGCTTTTGATGAATTGGTATTAGAAAATGAAAAAAACTTAACAGCTGATTTGCAGCACATGTCTGTAGATCTTCCAGAAGATAATCCTGAACTGTTAGAAGCTATAAAGTTTTACAATAAAGCGGGGGATTGGGAAAGTCGTAATAAAAATGATTTCTCTGCCGTTATTAGAGAAATGGATAAGATAACAAGTCTTGATTCGTTCGAGGATTTTCGCACACATTTACTTGATTTAATCTTCCATTCACAAGCCCCTTTGCCTTTCTCAATCAGCGTTGATGCAGATATGAAGGATGCAGTGCATCACTCTTTGGGCTTCACTGGTCCTGGGCTTATTTTGCCTGATACTACTTACTATGAAGAAAATCATCCTCGTAAAGCAGAACTGTTGAACTTTTGGCAAGAGAACTCCAAAGAAATACTAGAGCATTTTGGGCAAAAAAATGCACAAGAAATCGCAGCTAAAGCTGTAGCTTTTGATAGTCTTTTGGTGGAATCAGCAAATACAGCAGAAGAATGGGCTAAATATGCGGAGCTATACAATCCAATTCCTTTTAAAGAATTTGTAAAGCATTTAAAAAATATAGATTTTTATTCATTTATCAAAGGTTTGGTCAACACAGAACCTGATAAAATAGTTGTCTTTGAAAATCGTTTTTATGATTCTTTTGACGAGATTATTAACGAAGAAAATTGGCCCCTGATTAAAGCTTGGATGCTGGTGAAAATCGCGCGTAAGGCAACCGGATTACTTTCAGATGAATTACGACTTTTAGGGTCTGCATATGGACGTTTTTTATCGAATGTATCAGAGGCAAGGAGTCAAGAAAAACATCAACTCGATATAACGGAGAATTATTTCAGTCAAGTGATTGGCCTTTATTACGGTCTAAAATATTTTGGAGAAGAAGCTAAGTCAGACGTTAAGCACATGACTTCTGAGATGATTAAAGTTTACCAAGAACGCTTAGATAAAAATGAATGGCTTAGTCGTGCAACGATTGATAAGGCTATTGAAAAATTGAGTGCAATTACTGTATTCATAGGCTACCCGGACAAACTTCCAGAAATATATAGTCGTTTTAAAGTTGGAAATGGGAGTCTCTACGAAGACGCCTGTCATTTTGATGAATTGCTCACTGCGCGTCACTATGAAAAATTTAGCGAAGAAGTTGATAAGAGCTTGTGGCATATGCCGGCTCATATGGTTAATGCTTATTATAGTCCCGACAGCAATACGATTGTTTTTCCAGCAGCTATCTTACAGGCACCCTTCTATAGTCTTGAACAATCATCCAGTCAAAACTATGGCGGTATTGGTGCAGTAATTGCACATGAAATTTCGCATGCTTTTGATAATAACGGGGCGCAGTTTGACAAGTATGGTAACCTCAACAAATGGTGGACAGACAAAGATTATGAGGCCTTTGAAAAGAAACAAGAAGAAATGATTGCAGCTTTTGATGGCGTGGCGACCGAAGCTGGCCCAGCAAACGGTAAGTTGATTGTTTCAGAAAATATTGCTGACCAAGGAGGAATCACGGCAGCGATGACTGCTGCGCAAAAAGAAGAAGATGTTAATCTTACAGATTTCTTTAGCCAATGGGGTAAGATATGGCGTATGAAAGCCAGTATAGAATTTCAACAAATGCTTCTTTCAATGGATGTCCATGCTCCAGCGAAATTGCGTGCAAATATTCCACCGACAAACTTAGAAGAATTTTATCAGACATTTGATGTGCAAGAAAGTGATGAGATGTACCGTGCACCTGACCAACGTGTGAAAATATGGTAAAAGAATTTGCAGATCTTAAGCCAGAAACCCAGCGGATACTTCAGGAAATCAAAGCAGTTCCCTACGGGCAAGTGAGCTCCTACAGAGATATCGCACTGCGGGCAGGCCTTATAAATGGTGCGCGGCAAGTTGCAAGAGTGCTGCATGGTTTATCAGAGAGACATCGATTACCCTGGTGGCGAATCATCAGATCGGATGGCACTATAGGCTTGCACGGTGAGGGACGTCTAGAACAAATTCGTTTGTTAAAATTAGAAGGTGTTGAAGTGTCGGACAAGGGCAAAGTTAGACCGAAAGAAAAGTATTTCAAAGGTGTTTAGACCTTGTAAATACAGTCGATAAATGATATAATATAGGGTAATGGTTTGTCGACAAATTCTGTGGGAAATATTGTCCCCACGGGTTTTGTAAGCAACGAAACGTCAAGTTTTCGTTGCTTTTTTGCCGTTTCTGAACTGTAAAAAATCTAAAAAGTAATGAAAAAGACAAACTACTGACTTTTCAGAATTTTTCATAAGAAACTTAAAAACGACAAATCTTGTATAACACATCCAGAAAAACTGGAAAAATAGAATGAGGAGAATCAACTTGGCAGGACATGACGTAAAATACGGTAAACACCGTACAAGACGCAGTTTTTCACGAATCAAAGAAGTAATTGGTTTGCCGAACTTGATCGAAGTTCAAACAGCAAGTTATCAAAACTTCCTTGACGAAGGTTTGGCTAACGTCTTCAAAGAAATGTTTCCAATTGACAACTTTGCGGGCACAATGGAGCTTGAATTTGTTGGATATGAAATGAAAGCCCCTAAATACACTGTGGATGAAGCCCGTGCTCACGATGCAAACTATTCTGCACCAATCCATGTGACTTTCCGCCTTGTAAATAAAGAAACAGGCGAATTGAAAACACAAGAAGTTTTCTTCGGTGATTTCCCACTTATGACTGAAATGGGTACATTCATCAACAACGGTTCTGAACGTTTGATCGTCAGCCAGTTGGTACGTAGCCCAGGTTCATACTTCCACCTTAAAACAGATAAAAATGGTTTGGAATCTTATGGTCATACAACTATTCCTAACCGTGGTGCGTGGTTTGAATTAGATACAGACGCTAAAGGTGTTGGTTATGTACGTATTGACCGTACACGTAAGTTGACATTTACAACAATGTTGCGTGCACTTGGTTTTGGTAGTGACGATGAAATCCTTGAACTTATGGGACCAAGTGAACTCCTCAATACAACATTGGGTAAAGATGTTCACAAAAACCCATCAGACACTCGTGTTGAAGAAGCGCTTAAAGACATCTATGATCGCCTCCGTCCTGGTGAACCTAAAACAGCGGACAGCTCTCGTGGACTTTTAATTGCACGTTTCTTCGATCCACGTCGTTACGACTTTGCACCTGTAGGTCGTTATAAATTTAATAAAAAACTTGCCCTTAAAAACCGTATCCTTGGTTTGACATTGGCAGAACCAATCGTTGAACCTGAAACAGGCGAAATTCTTGTTGAATCTGATACTCTCGTAACACGTGATGTTTTGGATTCTATCGAAAATCTTTTGGATAATGGTCTCAATACAACAGTTTATCAACCATCTGACGATGCTGTTATCCCTGAACCAATTGAACTTCAAACATTGAAAGTTTACTCTCCAAAAGATCCAGAACGTGTCGTGACATTGATTTCTAACGGTCAAATTCCTGCTGAAAACCGTGTGTTGATGCCAGCAGATGTGATTGCTAATATCAACTACTGGTTAGGTCTTTCTGAAGGTATTGGTAAGGTTGACGATATCGACCACTTAGGAAACCGTCGTATACGTTCAGTTGGTGAATTGCTTCAAAACCAAGTACGTATCGGTCTTTCACGTATGGAACGTGTTATCCGTGAACGTATGTCATCTTCTGAAAATGAAAATATGACACCTCAAGGATTGATTAACATTCGTCCTGTAACAGCTGCAATTAAAGAATTCTTTGGTTCTTCACAGTTGTCACAATTTATGGACCAACACAATCCTTTGTCAGAGCTTTCACACAAACGTCGTTTCTCTGCCTTAGGTCCTGGTGGTATCTCACGTGACCGTGCTTCATATGAAGTACGTGACGTTCACTACACTCACTATGGCCGTATGTGTCCGATTGAAACACCTGAGGGACCAAATATCGGGTTGATCAATAACTTGTCTTCTTATGCCAAAATCAATGAATATGGTTTCATCATGTCACCATACCGTCGTATTGATCGCGCAACAGGGACTGTTACAGATGAAGTTGAATACTTAACAGCTGACGAAGAAGACAACTATACAGTTGCCCAAGCTAACTCACCATTGACTGATGACAATAAATTTGTCAATGAAACAGTAATGGCCCGTCACGTTGGTAACAATATCGAAGTTGATGCTTCAACTGCAGATTACATGGACGTTTCACCTAAGCAGGTTATTGCCGTAGCTGCAGCTTGTATTCCTTTCTTGGAAAACGATGACTCCAACCGTGCCCTCATGGGTGCCAACATGCAACGTCAAGCCGTTCCATTGATTGATCCGCATGCACCTTGGATTGGTACAGGTATGGAACATCAAACAGCCCGTGACTCTGGTGCTGCTGTGATTGCTAAACATGATGGTACTGTTGAATATGTAGATGCTGACGAGATCCGTGTACGTCGTACATCAGGTGAGCTTGATATCTATAACATCATGAAATACCGTCGTTCAAACTCAGGGACTTCATATAACCAACGTCCACTTGCTGAACTTGGGGATAAGGTTGAAGCTGGCGATATCATTGGTGATGGCCCATCAATGGAAAATGGAGAAATGGCGCTCGGTCAAAACCCACTTGTGGCGTATATGACTTGGGAAGGTTATAACTTCGAGGATGCCATCATCATGTCTGAACGTTTGATCAAAGATGACGTTTATACATCTATTGCGATTGAAGAGTACGAGTCAGAAACACGCGATACAAAGCTTGGCCCTGAAGAAATCACACGCGAAATTCCAAATATTGGTGATGAAGCCCTTAAAAACTTGGACGAAGACGGTATTATCCGCATCGGTGCTGAGGTTGAAGATGGGGACTTGCTCGTCGGTAAAGTAACACCAAAAGGTGAAACTGATCCTACACCTGAAGAACGTCTTCTTCGTGCTATCTTTGGTGAAAAAGCACGTGAAGTTCGTGATACATCACTCCGTGTGCCTCACGGTGGTGGCGGTATCGTTCACGATGTACGTGTATTCACACGTGAAAATGGTGATGAATTGCCATCAGGTGTGAACAAGTTGGTTCGTGTCTTCATCTCACAAAAACGTAAAATCCACGTTGGGGATAAGATGGCCGGTCGTCACGGTAACAAAGGTGTCGTTTCAAATATCGTTCCTATGGAAGATATGCCTTACTTACCAGATGGTACACCAATCGATATCATGTTGAATCCACTTGGTGTCCCTTCTCGTATGAATATCGGACAAGTTATGGAGCTCCACTTGGGTATGGCTGCCCGTACATTAGGTATACACATTGCATCACCAGTCTTCGACGGTGCGAGTGATGAAGATATCTGGGATACAGTTAAAGAAGCTGGAATGGCTGATGATGCCAAAACAGTCCTTTACGATGGCCGTACGGGTGAAGCCTTTGATAACCGTATTTCTGTCGGTGTCATGTACATGATCAAACTTCACCACATGGTTGATGATAAACTTCACGCACGTAGCGTTGGTCCTTACTCACTTGTTACACAACAACCGCTCGGTGGTAAAGCACAGTTCGGTGGACAACGTTTCGGGGAAATGGAAGTTTGGGCCCTTGAAGCTTATGGTGCGGCAAATGTCCTCCAAGAAATCTTGACATACAAGTCAGATGATGTTATTGGACGTACACGTGCTTATGAAGCTATTGTTAAGGGTGAACGTATTCCTAAACCAGGTCTTCCTGAATCATTCCGTGTCCTTGTAAAAGAATTACAAGCGCTTGGTATGGATCTTAAAGTCCTTGATGGTGAGAAAAATGTCCTTGATCTTCGTGAACTTGATGATGAAATTGAAGTTCGTCAAGAAAATATTGACATTACGCCAGAAATGCTTGAAGCTCAGGAGCAAATTGTTACTGAAGCAGTGGAAACTGAACAAGCATTGATTAGCGAAGCAAAAGAAGAAAAATAATTGTTCTTTTCTGTGAATACGAAGTTTATTTGGAATAAGAAATAGCTTTTCAGAATAAATTTAAGATAAAAACCTTTTAAGGTAAACCGCTGTGCAAGTGTGCTAGGCGGTAATGTAGAACTGTATTTTGATGGATAACTTCTATTTTAAAAATAAGTTCTACATTGCTGCCTAATGCACGAGTTTCTGTCTGCTAATTCAAGATTTGCGGGCAAAGTTGTGTTGAAAAAGACACAGCTAGCGGTCTTCACAGGAATGTTGTGTCAACGGACAAACATTCAACAGAAAAGAAATAAATACAAAGAAAGTGGAGAAAACATTGGTCGATGTAAATAAATTTGAGAGCATGCGAATTGGTATCGCATCTCCACAAAAAATTCGTTACTGGTCATTTGGTGAAGTCAAAAAACCAGAAACCATCAACTATCGTACGCAAAAACCTGAACGCGAAGGTCTCTTCGATGAGCGTATCTTTGGTCCACAAAAGGACTGGGAATGTGCTTGTGGTAAGCTTAAAGGCGTTTTCTACAAAAACCAAGTCTGTGAACTCTGTGGTGTTCAAGTAACGACAGCTAAATCACGTCGTGAACGTATGGGACACATCGAGTTGGCAGCACCAACTTCACACATCTGGTATTTCAAAGGGATTCCATCACGTATGGGGCTAGCACTTGATATGAGCCCACGTGCTCTTGAAGAAGTTATTTACTTCGCAAGCTATGTCGTTATTGATCCTAAAGAAACAGATCTTGAAAAGAAACAACTTTTGACAGAACGTGAATATCGTGAACAACTTTTGAAAAATGGTTTTGGTTCATTTGTTGCAAAAATGGGTGCAGAAGCTATTCAAGATTTGCTTAACGATGTTGATATTGACGCAGAAGTTGCTGAACTTAAAGAAGAATTGAAAAATGTTAGCGGACAACGACGTGTGAAAATCATCCGTCGCTTGGATGTTTTAACAGCCTTCAAAAAATCTGGTAACAAATTAGCATGGATGGTGCTTAATGTCCTTCCAGTTATTCCACCAGATCTTCGTCCAATGGTTCAATTGGATGGTGGACGTTTTGCCACATCTGATTTGAATGATCTTTACCGTCGTGTTATCAACCGTAACAATCGTTTGAAACGTTTGATGGAGCTTAATGCCCCTAATATTATCGTCCAAAATGAAAAACGTATGTTGCAAGAAGCTGTTGATACATTGATTGACAATGGTCGTCGTGGTCGTCCAATCACAGGTGCCGGTAACCGTCCACTTAAATCTCTCAGCCATATGCTGAAAGGTAAACAAGGACGTTTCCGTCAAAACTTGTTGGGTAAACGTGTCGACTACTCTGGTCGTTCAGTTATTGCAGTTGGTCCAACACTTAAAATGTACCAATGTGGTGTCCCACGTGAAATGGCGATTGAACTTTTCAAACCATTCGTAATGTCTGAACTGGTTAAACGTGAAATGGCTGCCAACATCCGTGCAGCTAAACGTAAAGTTGAACGCCAAGATGCTGAAGTTTGGGATGTCCTTGAAGAAGTTGTTAAAGAACACCCTGTTCTTCTTAACCGCGCACCTACGCTTCACCGCTTAGGTATTCAAGCCTTTGAGCCAGTACTTATTGATGGTCGTGCAATGCGTTTGCACCCGCTGGCTTGTGAAGCCTACAATGCCGACTTTGACGGTGACCAAATGGCGATTCACGTGCCATTGTCAGAAGAAGCGCAAGCTGAAGCACGTTTGCTGATGCTTGCTGCTGAACACATCCTTAACCCTAAAGATGGTAAACCAGTCGTTACACCTTCTCAAGATATGGTCTTGGGTAACTACTACTTGACAATGGAAGCAAAAGGACGTGAAGGAGAAGGTATGATCTTCTCTAATCCTGAAGAAGTTGAAATTGCAATGCGTAATGGTTATGTTCACTTACATACACGTATCGGTATTGCGACTCAATCAATGAATAAACCTTGGACAGAGTTCCAAAAAGGTAAAATCTTGATTACAACGGTTGGTAAAGTAATGTTTAACGCAATCATGCCAGAAGGAAATGAAATTTATCCAGAGGGTATGCCTTACTTGAACGAAAATACCGACGAGAATATCACTACTCAAACGGATGACCGTTTCTTTATGGAACCTGGTGAAGATATCCACAAACGTTTAGCTGAGATTGACACAGTATTGCCATTCAAGAAAAAACACTTGGGTAATATTATCGCTGAAGTCTTCAAACGTTATCGTACAACAACAACATCTGAGTTCCTTGACTTGCTCAAGAACTTAGGTTACCACCAATCAACATTGGCTGGTTTAACAGTTGGTATTGCGGATATCCCAGTGGTTCCTGAAAAAGCAGAAATCATTGGTGCAGCACACAAACGTGTAGAACAAATTACTAAACAATTCCGTCGTGGTTTGATTACTGATGATGAGCGCTACAATGCGGTTACTGATGTTTGGCGTGGTGCAAAAGATACACTTGAAAAACGCTTGATTGAAGAACAAGATTTGACTAACCCAATCGTTATGATGATGGACTCTGGTGCCCGTGGTAACATTTCCAACTTCTCACAATTGGCCGGTATGCGTGGTTTGATGGCTGCTCCTAACGGACGTATCATGGAATTGCCTATCATTTCTAACTTCCGCGAAGGTCTTTCTGTCTTGGAAATGTTCTTCTCAACTCACGGTGCGCGTAAAGGTATGACCGATACAGCTCTTAAGACTGCCGACTCTGGTTACCTTACACGTCGTTTGGTTGACGTCGCTCAAGACGTTATCATCCGTGAAGTCGACTGTGGTACAGACCGTGGACTCTTGATTTCTGATATTGCTACTGGTAAAGAAATGGTAGAACCATTGGTTGAACGTCTTGAAGGACGTTACACACGTAAAACAGTTGTACATCCAGAAACTGGTGAAGTAATTATTGGCGATGATCAATTGATTACAGAAGATATCGCGAAGCAAATCGTTGCTGCGGGTATCAAAGAAGTTACAATCCGTTCAGTATTTACATGTAAAACACCACATGGTGTATGTAAACACTGTTACGGTAAAAACTTGGCAACAGGTGAAGCCGTTGAAGTTGGTGAAGCTGTTGGTACAATCGCCGCTCAATCAATCGGTGAACCTGGTACACAGTTGACAATGCGTACATTCCACACGGGTGGTGTTGCGTCAAGCTCAGATATCACTCAAGGTTTGCCTCGTGTACAAGAAATCTTTGAAGCACGTAATCCTAAAGGGGAAGCAATCATTACCGAAGTTACTGGTACGGTTGAATCTATTGTGGAAGACGCTGCGACACGTACACGTGAAATCACAGTTAAAGGTAAAACAGATACACGTTCATACACAGTATCAATGGCCGATGTACTTATGGTTGAAGAAGGTGAATTTATCCACCGTGGTCACCAATTGATCCAAGGTTCAATTGAACCTAAGCACTTGCTCCAAGTACGTGATGCTTTATCTGTTGAAACTTACTTGCTCGGTGAAGTTCAAAAAACTTACCGTTCACAAGGGGTTGAAATCGGGGATAAACACATCGAAGTTATGGTTCGCCAAATGCTTCGTAAAGTCCGCGTAATGGATACTGGTGATGTTGATATCTTACCTGGTGGACTTATGGATATTTCTGACTTTGAAAAAATCAATGAAGAAGCTCTCCTTTCTGGTAAAACACCAGCTACAGCGCGTCCTGTACTTATGGGTATTACTAAAGCATCATTGGAAACAAATTCATTCTTGTCTGCCGCATCTTTCCAAGAAACTACACGTGTCTTGACTGATGCTGCAATCCACGGTAAAGAAGATCACTTACTCGGTCTTAAGGAAAATGTTATTATCGGTAAGATTATTCCTGCTGGTACAGGTATGTTCCGTTACCGTAATCTTGAACCGTTGTCAGATTTGTCAAATGCTCCTGAAGTAACTGTCTCAGAAACTGAAATTGAAGAAGTAAAATAAAATAAAAAATAGCGATGATGATATCGCTATTTTTTTTGTAAAGAAAAACGGAAGAGAAACTCTTTTGAAGAGTTTCTCTTCCGTTTTATTATTAACAAATAATCTTGCGTTTTTCAGAAGTTAGAGTCAAAGTGTCGTTGGCTTGAATCGTGAAGGACTCTCCGTCAATTTGAACAGGCTGAACGGACTGTGAGGTTACTGCGGCTACTGTGGAAACACTATGGTGAAAAAGATTATTCTCTAAGTGTTTGCCTTTAAGCACACTAGGGATTAGCGTAAATATTTTGGGAATACTGTATCTGTCCAACTCGACCAAATGAATTTCTTGACTAAGATTAGTTGCTTCTGGTGCAATTTGAATACCGCCACCAAAATAAGGGTGCTTAGTAAAAGTCAGGAGAAAAGCATTATCAAATTTAAAAGCATTTTTCATGTTATAAACACTAATTTCAAAGGGTTTCTTGGTAAACAAAACATGAAGGGCAGTCAGAAAGTAAGAAAGTCTACCGAGCTTAAGGGAGTTCAAGATGGTTTTCATACGTCCCTCGTTAGTCGCCTTGACAATGGCTGCATCTAAACCGATTCCTACATTATTAAGCGCATAACCGGAGAATGATTGAGACTTATAGTGCATAACGTAAAAGTCTCTAGTCTTGTTATGGCGAATATTCTTGAAGGCTTGAATAGGATCAAAAGAAAGCCCTAAGCTTCTGGCAAAGTCATTACCTGAACCTGAAGGGATATAGCCAAAGGAGAGGTCATCAGGTAAAGCATTGAGAGCCAAAGAAATGGTACCATCACCCCCTAAGATGATAAGCTGGTCATCTGTTGTTTTCTCTTCCAGGATTTTTTGGATAAAAGCTGCTTCTTGCCCAGTATGTTCGGTCGCAAAGAGTTTGTAAGAGAGGCCCTCTTTTTCGAGAAAGGGCAATAAAAGTTTCAATGAACGCTCCCCTTTGCGTGAGCCGGCATTGGGATTGGCAAGAATGTAATAAATCATATCACTATTTTATCAAAAAAATATATTTTAGAGGTAAATAACATAATAATTTCCAATG
>CXTS01000114.1_pt1 | contig 14217 bp, 11 predicted proteins | sample 940881 | NCBI WGS metagenome assembly CXTS01 (sample SAMEA3493498, study PRJEB9703) | human gut metagenome | biome: ENVO:mammalia-associated habitat; material: ENVO:feces | place: Bangladesh | collected 2010-01-06 | reverse complement strand
TATTAGTTAAAAAATGAAATATCTCTTGTTCATCTCCCTTCAATAGCGTGCTATGATCTGAAAAATCAATAATCTTGAGCAGAGTGCCGTAAATATTTTCTAATTCTTTGATTGAACGATCTTTGATGCACATTAGAAAGACGTATTTCACTTTCTCCTTCCCCCATATCAACTCATCTTTAATCCTCATAAAGGCTATGACTGGTTTTCTTATTTCTGAATTTTTTAAAGGATGGGGTGTAGCAAAAGATTCTAAAGAAGTAAATGACAGCTTCTCACGTTCTAAACATGACTCTATGAAACCTTCCTTGGCATAACCTTCTTCAATCAGTTTCTGCCCCATAAATAAGATGGCTTGCCCTATAGTGCTAATTTTCTCATCTAAGAAAATAAACTCTTCTGAAATGAGCTCTGAAAATTCTTTCGAAAAGATTTGCGCTCTTTTCTGGAAAAAATTAGCTTGGAAGCTGGAAATATTTTCAATATCTTCCGCAGATAAAATTGGTGAAAGCTTAATTACTTGGTGTCCAGGCAAACTGAAATCTAAAGTTGTTAAGACCAAGTCTTCCGTAATCTCTGTCTGACCAATTTCTTGCACTGTAAGGATTCTTGAAATCAAAACATTAGGAAATATTTTTCTTAATCTTGCCATCAGGAACTGGAAAACGCCTTGCCCACTTGCACTAATTAAAACTGCTAACACAGGTGTTTGTGTACTCTCATGCTCTTTCAACACTTGAATGTGTAGCGCAATATAGGCAACCTCATCTTCAGTTAGTATGACCCCAAAATCTCTGTGCAAAGCATCAGCAATTTCTAAGCTGTCTTCAAAAGCAAGCGCATAATTTTTCTTAATGTCTTGTAAGTTAGGATTACGGACTGAACGCCCTTTTTGTGCTCGAACAATGGCTTCTCTAATATGATTAACAACAACGTCTAACAACTGCTCATTAGAATTTCGAGTGATACGATCCAATATTCGTTTAATTTTGCGCTCTTCATCATTATGCTTTTCAGACTTTTCCTTATGGAGTGCCAGAAATTCAGCAAAGAGGGCTGCTTCTCTTTCCGAAAAATCAATATTAGATTTTGTCGTAAATATTTTCCAAAACTCGATAATTTCTGGATCAGAAGCTGCTTTGTAATTTTCAATATAAGCCAGTCTTTCTGAACTGACCAAAAGATATAAAAGTAAAAACTGATAACTTTCATCACGAATTATTATTTTTTCCTTTACCAAAAAATCAGTTAAGATATCCGCAACTCGCTTAAAGTCCTCTACCGTATTTTTATCTAAAAATATTTTTGGAACATCTTTTAAAATCTGTAAAAAGCGGTCTTCATCTTGAATAATTTTCCAATTTTTATGATAAAAATAATCCAGACAAGCCACAAATAAACTTTGACGTTCAGACGCTTCAAGTTCAATCGAGACACCCTTTTTAGCAGTAACCGTTAAAGTCGTTCCCAATGTTTCAAGGATGTGTTTAACTTTTGTCAAATCCTTCTCCAATGTTGACTTACTGATAAATAATTGGTTAATAAAAGTTTCTTTGCTTATAGTCCCTTTCTTTTTCAACAAGGAAAAGATGATAAAAGCAAGACGATCATTTTGTGTTTCAGGTACAAAAGTATTAAAAACTTCCGTTTCAAGCAACTTCATAAGGGCTTCATCTGTACTTTCTAAAGAAACACCGACATTAGGCTTTCGAATCAGTCTGACACCACTATCTTTTAGAGAAAAATCAAGGTCTTTGAGTGCATTTGAAATGGTTTTATTTGACACTTTCAAGTGCTTCGCAATTTCCGAAATGGTTGCTGTTTGATGCGCATGGATATACTCAAGAATAGCGCGTTCTCGTGGTTCAAGCTTCAAGTCTTCCTCCATTCAAAAAATGATACAAGGCACCTAGAAGATTGGCATCATTGCCAAATTTTCCAATTACTAAATGTGGTCGAATATAAGCAGCACGCTTAGACATAACACTATCTATTGTCTCTTCTAACATTGTTTTAAAATCTGGATTTTGACTGACAGCGCCGCCCACTACGATAATCTGTGGATCAAGTGAATACTGTAGGTTTAAAGCACTTACGACTAAATAGCTCAGTTGCTCTTTGTACAATTTTTCTACTGCCTTATCTTTCTGCGCAAGAGTAAATAAGTCAAGGCCGTTGGCTATCTTATGCCCTTTTTCGTTCATATAGGTCAGCAAGCCATTGAAACCAATCTTACCACCTAATGAAGCATAATGCTGGTTTTTAAGATCATTTTGCACCAACATATAACCTAGTTCCCCACCATTGTTATGTGCTCCTCGATGGATTTTACCATTAATCAAAATCGCACCGCCAACCGCTGTACCAATGACAAACATGGCTGCAATTTCGGAATCTTGTGCAGCACCACACCAATATTCGCCGAGTATCGCACATTTTCCATCATTTTCAATACTCATCGGTAGCTTAACTAGCGATGAGAGGTCCTTCAAGAAGGGTTTACCAATAAGATATTCTAATGCCGAAGAGGTTGTCAAAAGTTCTGATTCATAGTCAAAAATCCCCGGTGAACTAATAGCCAAGCCTAATACATCTGGATAAGCTTCACACAGATGAGCCATTCGTGCAAGTAAAGCCTCATAAGTTGTGGGAACAGCTTCTGAATATTTTTCTATGATAATCCCATCTTTTGAGATGAGACCGTATTTTAAAGCTGTACCGCCAATATCAAAAACAAAATATGTCATCTTTTTTCCTCATACATTATTTGAAATTAATTTTTTATAAAAAATTCCCACAAATCCTAAAGCCAACAAACTTATCAGCAAGTAGCTGACTAAAATCCCACGAACACCTATACTTTCAAGTGACAGTGCATAAAGTTGAGCTAGACCTACACCAACAAGATTAGCTATAAACGTAAAACGCATCGTCAGGGTTCCCACAACTTCATTACCCAACTTCGCCTTTAGTATGTTCAAAAATCCGACATACAAGAAAGCAAAATTAATCCCATGAAAAAGATAAGTTGCTACAAAAGACACCGCATTAGGACTCACGATAGCTAATCCCCAGCGTAGAATTGAAGCTAAGAATCCAATAAATAAGACTTGTTTGGCTCCGATTTTTCTAATCAAACGATCCACTACATAAAAAGCAGATACCTCAGAGATACAAGAACCAATAAAAACTGCAATACTTACATAGAGAGTGACTTGATGTAAAGTCAGAGAAAACTGTTCACGCAAGTGACCGTTAAAGAGATAGCCAAAAGAGCCCGGAAGCGTTGTGACCACAGCGCAACAAAAGATAAAGATAAGCGCTGATAATGGCAACTTTGTCTTCTTTTTACTACAGCTTTGCTCAGGGTTACCTTGAGTTGAAAAAGGCGTTCTCAGATTAAGAAACAGTAAAATGGTATTAATCACTACTGATAGCAGCAATAAAGTAGGAACTTCAAAACCTAATAGCAAAACTCCACTCACTAAAAAACCGCTTGTAGCATAGCCAAGGGAGCCGAACATCCGATATTTTCCGAAATCAAGACGTTTTTTACTCACTTCCTCTAAAAGTAAACTTTCGTAAAAAATATCACAACCGACTGCTCCAACTTGATAAAGTAGAAAACCTACAATAAAGAAAGTGGGAACTTCAACGACAAAAAGAAGGACAGAAATGACTATCCTCAGAACCAAAGTACTACGAATAATCGAATTTCTGTGCTCACTTCTTTCTAGTATGCTGCTGTATAGCAATATTGAGCCAATAACCACAAGTTGTACAATAGCCAAGACTTGAAGACTCGTTGCAGTTGATACATTTTTGGCTGCCATCAGTGGTTCATATTGAAATATCCACATGGCGGTCAATACTGAGTAGAGGTAGAGTTGGAAACGAAACATTAATTGCGCCATAGTTTAATACTTACCATATCATATGGAGCAATCTCAGACTGCGCTTCTACAACGGTTTCCTGTGCATTAACAAATTCATGTTTGCCATATTTAGAGAAATCAAAGCTTCCGATTGGTAAAGCGTCACCAGTAGGATTAGCCAAACGCAAGATTTCTGCATTTGAGTCATAAAGCGACGGCATGAAAGTTGTATCAAAAGCAGAACCATCGACCTTAAGTAATGAAAATGACTCAACACGCGCTATACGTTCATCATCGGCTTGGATTTTATTATCCAAACGATGAATAAATTTGTTCAGCACCTGATTTTGATAAGCGATATTTGCTGAAGTATACTCTGACCATTGTTGAGCAGCTTCAAATTCATTAAAGGATTTGGCATTGACAACTAAAGCAAACTCAAAACTTTGTTCTCCTAAGAGTTCAGCCATTGGTGTGGGCATCATGACATGTCCTTTTTTAGTCGTATCTCCAGAGGCGCGACCTGGACGATAGGCCAGATTTGGCTTGCCAAGTTGTGACGTTGTCGCAAGCAGCGTCAAGTATAAACTGCCTTCTTGGAACTGGTATTCTTTGAGTCCTTTTCCAAAAGCAGAGACATGATGATGTTCATCCTCTACAGAAACACTCTTATCAAAAGGCTCTAAATCAATGGGATACTCAACATAAGACTTGAACCAGTTTGGAATCTCTTCCGTCAAAGCTTCACGAGAAATAAAACCAAAAGGCAAGGAAGCTATTGAGCGTGTATTTTTGACACCAGTATTAATCTTGAGACGTAAACGGTGACTGAGAACTTGGTTATCAATGACCAACACACCTTCAATCAACTCGCTAGATTTTTTCAGGCTTAAAGTAAGTGTCATGCTGAGACTTCCCATATTCTGTGACTCTAAGCGGTCTTCCAAAGTTTTTGGAAGTTGGAACTGACCACTTAGTACCATTTTTTCAGCAAGTGAAGTTTTATGGACTTGACAATCAGTAAGATTCAGAATAATTGCCTTATCATCTTTGAGCGGTGAGAAATCATAAGTATCTCCGTCGTTTCCCATGTCCTCAAACTCTAAGAAGTTCTCTAAATAAACCCCGTCTGTAGTAAGGAGCGAAAGTTTTCCAGCTTCATTATTGATTGTATAGTATTCATTTTTAATTGCCCCATCATTTGTTGCAACAAATGCTTCTATTTCTTCTTGGCTCTCTTCTATTGTATAGATTTTGTAGCCCATACTCGGAATTTCTACATGCGCGAGAGCATACAAACGATAGTATGGGTCTTCGTTAATGTATTTATTGCCTTCTGGCGTTTCTAAAAGAAGATTGTCTTTACCTGCAAAGTACTCTTCATCCACAATAATCATCTCTTCAATACCGGATAACTTGATGTTTTTGCTTGCTGCTAAGAAATCGATCTGCTTATAGCCTTTAAAGTCTTTGGATGTCGTATTGAAAACCAAGATTTCCTTGTCAGAAAGACCTAATTTTTCACTCAAGCGTTTGACGATATAATTCTCCATACCATCAGCAAGTTCTTCAGCTTCTTTCATACGGTGAAGAATATCAACTGCTACATCATCCGATACACAGCCTCCCATTGAATCGTGGGCATGACCTTCAAGGATTTTTTTCCAGGCGATAACCAATGTTTCGGTACTGAGTGTTATACCATGCGCCTTACCTATAGCAAGCAATGGCTCCACACGTTTCAAGAGTTTTTGTTCAATAATAAAATTTGTACGCTTAATATCGTAGCGAACAGAACCGATAGATTTGTGCGCACGAGTGGTACAAGGTTCACGGAACTCCCCTCTGTATTCAGGAAGGTTTTCTTCTTTTTTAATGACATCTAAAAATTCTTCATATGAACTTTCGATAAAATCGTAGTCTGTTTTTTCAGAAATCGCCTTAAGAGTTTGTGGTAAACTACGGATAATCTCTAACTGATCGCCGCCTGCAGTCAGTAACAAATCATTGATGTCCGTCCATTTTTCTGTCCGTTTTACAGCAGGAAGCAGACGTTCTTCGATATATTCAGGTTCATCTTTCAAGAAGGCTGCTGCACCATAGCCATCTACCAAGTTCATGGCTGTGATTTCTTTCTCTCCCAAACCTTTCCAGGTGAAGTAGGGACTCTGTGTATGTTTTTCCAGATTGAGACCACGCAAGAAAACAATATTGTCTAAGCCGCAATGTTGCAAGACTGTCGGCCACTGTGCATTATGTCCGAAAGTATCTGGCAGGTAGCCAATCTTCATTTCTTCGCCATATTTACGACTGTCGCGAATACCAATGATCATATTACGGATTAGACTTTCCTCATCAACAAAGAAAGCATCCGTTTGAGTGTACCAAGGACCAATCGCAAGCTGCTTATTAGCGACAAGTTTTTTCACATTCTCTAGTTGCTGCGGATTAAGACGCATATAATCATCTAAAATTGAAGATTGTCCGTCTAAACAGAACTTCGCTTCGGGATTTTGCAAAAGTTCATCGATTACATTATTGAAGAGATTATCACTCAAAAGAAAAGCATCCATGGTCGTGAAATACCACTCTCTGTCCCAATGCGTATGATTAACAATATGTACTTTCTTTTTCATGTTTAAACTCCTAATTTTTCTGAAATAATCGTATAAGCTTCGTCTGTTGTGCTGCTATTTTTTAATGCTTCTCGGAAATTATCATCAATCAAGGCACGTGCAATTTGCGCCAGATAGCGCAAGTGCTCTTTGGCTCCCGTACTTGGAATGAGTAAGGCAAATGAGTTTTCAATATCCGATCCGTCTAAACTTTCCCAAGCAATCGCTTTAGTCTTTATGAACATCAACTGAGGCGCTTTGACCGTATCACTTTTACAATGCGGTATAGCAAATCCATCTTGAAAAGCCGTTGTCGATTGACTTTCACGCTCCATTAAGCCTTGAAAGCACGCCTCTTCTGAGTGAACATAATCAAGCGCAATGGCTTTTTGAGCAATATAGCGAAACAATGCTTCATTATTGACAAAACTATCCTCTGTAAAAAAGACATTTTCTTTGTTAAATACTGTATTTTCCATTTTTACTTTCTCTTTTTTATCCTTGTTGTATCTCTTCAGCCACTTCAACATTTCTATTTCTTACGATGAATCGATAGATTAAAGCATTAACAAAACTTGCGAGAAGAATTAAAATAATCCAGTAGAGCCACGCAAAGTTAGGACCTGTTGTATAACCTAAGAAGGCACCCAAAGGTGAGCCAACACCTCCAAAGAATTTTATGCCCATTCCCGCAACGGTAGCACCTGCAAGTGCAGAAGATAAGGTATTGGCAATAATGAACTTAGGATTTGAAGCCGCAAAGGGAATAGCACCTTCCGTTACGCCGACCATTCCCATAACCAAGGCTGATGAACCAAGTGCACGCTCTTCTGTCGTAAAGTATTTTTTGAAGAGGAGTGTTGCAATACCTGCGCCAAGTGGTGCTACAGCAATAGCAGCTCCCGTTGCTGCTTGTGGGATAGCATTGACTGCTTCAGGACCAAACTGTGCCATCGTATCAACAAAAATTGCTGAAGAAACAAGCATTGCTGTTTTGTTAATCGGTCCTCCCATGTCAACACCCATCATTCCGCCAAGAATCGCGCCGTAAATAATCGGTGCTGCTTCATAACGTACAGTGACGTCATTGATAACATCGTATAAAACAGCCATACCATTTGCTATCGGATCCCCAATCAAGAAATGAATCACAACAAAGGAAACAAAAGTTGCAACCATCGGTATAACCAAAATAGGCACAATGGGTTTAATAATATCGGGATATTTGATTTTTTTAAGCAGTTTAACAAAGTAACCGACACCAAATCCAACTAAGATAGCTCCAAGGAATCCTGCCCCTGTTTCTGTTCCTAAGAAAGTCGGGTCATTGATGATATAGGCTGCAATGAAAGCTGGGGCAACAGCTGGTTTATCCCCAATCGCGCGTGCAACTCCCGCTGCAAAGATTGGAATCATCAACGTGAACCCGACTTTACCTAAGTCAAACATTTTCGAGAGGAACTGCCCCATCATGTCTTCGCTAAAGCCCCAAACAACGAGGTTGGCATTATTGGGATCAGGTTGGAAGGCAAAGGCATTTGCGATTGCTAAAAGTAGCCCGGCTGCAATGGTCACTGGAATCATATCGGTCAAACCAGACATCAAATAACGAACGGCTTTATTCCCAGAGGTTCCAATTTCCATTTTCCCACCAACTTTGACGCCTTTACCGCTAAAAGGCTGTGCGTTAGCGAGGGCGTTTTCTATGACAGCTTGCCCATCTTTAAGAACAGAGTTGGTGTCAATTTCTACCAAACGCTTATTAACAAAACGTGCTTTATCCACATTAACGTCTGCTGCAATAATGACAACATCAGCCTCTCTAATCTCTTGATCGTTGAGGGCATTTTCAGTTCCAATAGTGCCTTGTGTTTCAACTTTGACGTCATAGCCAAGTTCTTCTGCAGCCTTTTCTAATGCTGCTTGTGCCATATAAGTATGGGCAATTCCTGCGGCGCATGCTGTAACACCTACAATTTTTTTGCTCATGATAAACTCCTAATTTTTATTCGAAAGCGCTTTCTGACATTAAGTTTATATTAATTATCAAAAGGTGTCAATGGGATTGCAGGATATTTCATATCCAAGTTTTACCACATTAGATATGGCAAAAAATTATTTAAGAAGCATCAAAAAGAGCCTGAACGATATCAGACTCTTAGTGTTTACAGTAGTTCTTTATTTCGGAAACAATATTCGGCATGGTCATTAATCACACCTATAGCTTGAAGGTAAGCATAGATGATTGTTGGACCAACAAATTTCATTCCTCTTTTCTTCATGTCTTTAGACATGGCTTCAGCTAAAGCATTGGTGACAGGTACTAAGCTTTCATCAGTAATTTGATGTTGTAACACTTGCCCTTCTGTAAAAGACCAGATGTATTTATCAAAAGACCCGAATTCTTTCTGAAGTTCTAAAACTTTTTGAGCATTATTGACTGCAGCTGCTATCTTTAGCTTGTTCCGGATAATCCCTGCATTTTGGCGCAGTTCTTCTTCCTTTTCCTTACTGTAGCTGGCTACTTTTTCAATCTCAAACTGATCATAAGCTTTATAGAAGCTTTCCTGTTTATTTAAAATGGTTGACCAAGAGAGACCCGCTTGATTCATATCTAAAACAAGTTTTGCAAAAAGTTCCTGATCATCATGGACCGGGGTCCCCCAATAAGTATCATGATAATGAATCACCTTCTCCGAAGAAAGGCACCATTTGCATCGTTTCCTATCCATTATTACTCCTTTTTCTCAATTGGTGCCATTGCAGCCAAAAGACGTTTCATGCCTACTTCTGGGAACTTAATTTTCAGTTCCATGTTCTTACCAGTGCCGGTAACAGCTAACACAATACCTTCGCCCCATTTGCGGTGGACGGCGGTGTCTCCAATCGTCCAGTCTTCAGTTGCAACGTCTGCTTTTTCAATCACACGTGCTGTACCAGGATTGACTGCTGCTTTACGTTGATGTAGAGCATCTGTCATAGACATGCCAGTACCAAATCGTGTCGCACCATCAGCCGTTTTATAACTAGCATTGAAACTGGAGTTAGCCTTACGTGCAATCCCGCCATAGTCTAATAATTCATCATCAATCTCGGAGATGAAACGGCTCGGACGATTATAGCTGGTTTTACCGTAGAGCACACGTTGATTTGCATTGGTCATATAAAGAAATTCTTCGGCGCGCGTGATTCCCACATAGGCAAGACGACGTTCCTCTTCCAATTCATCAGGATCATCATTAACACGTGAAAGTGGAAAGATATTTTCTTCCATCCCAATAAGAAATACAACAGGAAATTCTAGACCCTTTGCAGCATGTAAGGTCATCATAGTAACCGCGTCACTCGCTTCTTCGTATTCATCCACCTCAGAAAGAAGACTCACTTCATTAAGGAAACGACTCAAACGGTCCAAGCCGGTTTCCTTGATTGGTTCTCCGGTCATTTCATCTAGTGGTACTTCTGACTTTTCATCAAAATTCTTTGTCACAGAGAGAAATTCTTCGATATTCTCAATCCGTGTCTGAGCTTCAAGATTTGCTTGCATTCGTAGGAACTTCATATAGCCTGTGCGGTCGAGCATTTCTTCGACAAGCTCCGTGATACTAGACGTTTCAATAAAGCTACGCAAGAAGTCAAAGATCAGTCCAAGATTGTAGATTTCACCAGCTGCTTTACCTCGAATATCCGATAAAGTAATATCCAAAGTTGACTCTGCCAAAGACTTACCTTGCATATCCGCAAAGTTTCGCAATTTTTCCAGAGCACTTGGACCAACACCACGTTTAGGTTCATTGACGATCCGCTCGAAACTCATATTATCTCGAGGATTGGCAATCACGTTAAGGTAAGAAATAACATCACGAATTTCTTTACGTGAGTAGAACTTTGTTCCTGCAACCATACTATAGGGAATATTGGACTTCAAAAACGCTTCTTCTATTGTACGTGATTGTGCATTTGTCCGATAAAGGACAGCAAAATCAGAATATTTCCGACCAGCTTGCACTTGCTCATTTATCGTCGAAGCTGCAAAGATTGCTTCATCCCGCTCATCATTGGCGCGGTAATAAAGGATATTCTCCCCATCATTATTTTGGGTCCATAATTTTTTAGGGCGACGATTCACATTGTTATTTATCACATTATTGGCAGCCTGTAAGATTGTTTTTGTAGAACGATAATTTTCTTCAAGTAAAACAACTTTCGCATCTGGATAATCTTTTTCAAAGTCAAGGATATTCTGCATATCTGCGCCACGCCAACCGTAGATGGACTGGTCTGCATCACCCACAACACAAATATTTTTAAAACGTTGAGCCATTAACTTGACGAGCTGGTATTGTGCATGGTTTGTATCTTGGTATTCATCAACATGAATATATTGAAATTTACCCTGATAATAGGCTAAAACATCAGGATTTTTATCAAAAAGACGTAAAGTTTGCATGATTAAATCATCGAAGTCCATCGACTCCGCTTTACGCAGTTCTGCTTGATAAGTTTTATAAACACGCGCGGTCAATAACTCATAAGGATTACGTGCGTTGATTTGTCCTTCGTAAGCTTCTGGATCTAGAAGGTCATTTTTAGCGTTTGAAATTGTATTAAGGAGCGTTTTAGGTTCCCATTTTTTAGGATCCAAGTTTGCTTCTTTTAAAATACGCTTCATCAAGGTTTTTTGTTCCCCTGGATCAATAATCGTAAAGTTTCGATTATAACCAATATGGTCAGCATCACGTCGCAGGATTCGGACACACATAGAGTGAAATGTTGCAATTAATGTATCTTGAGCTGCCGGGGTTAAATTAAGCGCACGTTCTCTCATCTCACGCGCAGCTTTGTTGGTAAAGGTAATCGCCAAAATATTCCATGGATTCACCATTTTTTCATCGATAAGATAAGCAATACGGTGTGTCAAAACACGGGTTTTTCCTGATCCCGCGCCTGCCATGATTAAAAGTGGTCCTTCTGTAGTTTGTACTGCCTCTGCTTGTTTTTCATTCATTCCATTTAATAAAGGATTCATTTATTCTCTCAATTCCAGTCTAGTCTTGCTCTCCTATTATAACAAAAGAGGGACTTTCATGCACATCTGTTTCCCCTTAATTCTATCTCATTAAGCGTAATAATTCTCGCAATAAACAAAGCTGTAAATACTGGATTACAGTTGCTCGATTGGCTTGTAAAAGCGACTCACACATGATAGAATTATTCATAAAATGAAAGAAGGAAAGAAGGAAAAACATGACGCTGAACATTCAAAATCTCCGCTTCTCTTATCAGGCGCACAATGTCCTTGATTTATCCCCTGTAACTTTCGAACAAGGAAAAATTTATGGAATCGTGGGACGAAATGGTGTCGGAAAAACGACATTTTTTAAAACGCTAACCAATATTATTACCAACTATTCTGGCAGCATCGAGATTGACGGCCAAAACATTAAAGAAAATCCTAGGATACTAACATCTGTAGGTATTGTTCTTGATGATATGGAACTTTATAAAAATTATTCAGGTTGGTTTAATCTTCGCTATTTTGGTGGCCTCCGCGGAAATTTTGATGAAGAAAGAACACGTATCTTAGCTAAAGAATTAAATATTGACAACAACCTGAACGAAAAAGTAAGCCGTTATTCTTTGGGAATGAATAAAAAGCTGATTCTTCTAATTTCCCTGATGAGCGATGCGGATATCCTCATATTTGATGAACCTTTCCGTGGCCTAGATAAAGGAACTGTCGAATGGTTTAAAAATTACCTGCTTCATTTAAAGACAGAGGGACGAATGGTCCTTATTTCAAGTCATGTTCAAGAAGACATTGAAACTCTAGCCGATGAAGTTTTAGTCCTAGAAAATGGTAATTTTGTTGAAAAATTCGATCTTCATAAGAAGAATCAGACCTATATTTACCGTGTCCAAACAAATCAACCTCAAGCACTTCACACCTTCCTAACGGAGTTACACGTTAAGTTTTCACAGCAAGCCGAAAACTGGACGATTTTTGAAATGAATGAAGACAATTACCGCGAGTTCTTCAAGCAAGCTGTTGCTCAAGATATTGAGTTTTATCAGATAAAAAAAGAAAGCAAGTTCATTGAACTTGTGAAATAGGAGGAACTTACTATGAATGCCAAAAATATTTTTAAAATGGAAATGTACAAAAACATAATGGATAAAACCTATATGATTGTCCTTACTGTATTCATTTCTTTAAGTCTATTGCTTAACTTTTCATGGTTGGCTGTAAGTTTGACAAACATTGATTTTCAAAACTTCCCCATCCTCCTCACTTTTCTTTTGATTACAACTGTCTTTGCCATCATTGGTCTAGCTATCTTTTCTCTCTTATACCCTTTTCATCTACTCAATGTCGATTACAAAAATAAAGTCATGAGTTTGATGATTGCCAGTGGTGTTTCTCGGGTCAAATATTACTTTGTCAAAATCGGTACAACAATTTTGACTCAATTAATTGCTCTTTTTCTTATCTTAGTTGTTCCTTTTGTTACTTTCTTTATCTTCAACCAAGAAACGGTCTTTTCTCTCTTTCGATCGCTTGATTTGTTGGTTCATTCCGCCGATATTTTTTCGGGACTTCTGTCTTACATTTTAGGACTTATTGCAATGATGGTCACGATGGCTTTAGCTGTTATTATCACGCGCGGCAGCACTTCTGGTTTGTTTGTATACATCGCTTTTAATTTTGCCTCACATATTATCCAAACAGTCTTAATGAGTCTATTTTTCCTCTTTATTGCACAAGTTGGCACTTCGGATTTTAGTTCGACATTTGTAAGCAATAATAGCCTCTTCAGTATTGGTTATCATATTATAGAAATTTTGGTTTTCGGTCTAATTGGTATTTTCTATCTTCGCAAACAAGACTTATAAAAACCTCAAAAAAACTTCCAGAACATTTTCTGGAAGTTTTTTTATTAGAGTACTTGATTATAACTGCGGCTAAAAGCAGTTGTCATCTCTTTTGTTGCATCATCATAAGCAACCTTTTTCTCAAATATGCCATGCACAATGATTCGGTTGACGGCTTCTGGATCAGCACAAGTTACCAAGGTAATCTCTGTCTTTCCTGGAGTATCATCGATTACTTCAGAATGTTCTGGAGAAACAACAGATATTTTGTTGATGCGATATTGGTAGATATTATTTTTGTCCGTGACATAGATAACCATGCCCTCTTTCGCACGCTCAAGCGGTGTAAAGAGGAGACTAACATCACTACTAAATCCAGTGACATTATGACTGGCTAAGGCATAATTCCCCTGCCCCATCACTTGATCTTCTTTCATCGTTCCCGCACCAAAGGCGAGATTCTCATTAGCTAAACCATTAAAAATTGGCAGGTTAATACCAACATCAGGAATCGCAATTCCCCCAATTACTGGCATCGGTTGACGGTTTAACTGATGCCGCATCACTTGCTCAAAACTTATTGATTCCACGCTATCAAAGTCAAAGTTTCCCTTTACTTCTTTATTTTCTTTAATCGTTTCACGCGTCACATTATGTATCTGATAATGCGCCGTATTTCTACCGATTAACCAGTTTCGGATAGGCTTATTAAAAACAAGAACCAAACCCACAAGAAAGAGAAGTAAAATAAGCAAATTAACCAACACACGTTTCCAGCTTTTGTTTTTTTTCGCCATGTTGCCTCTTTCTATTTTAAGTCTTTAATTTGACCTATCTTATAGTTTTCACTAGTT
>CXTS01000037.1_pt1 | contig 14647 bp, 11 predicted proteins | sample 940881 | NCBI WGS metagenome assembly CXTS01 (sample SAMEA3493498, study PRJEB9703) | human gut metagenome | biome: ENVO:mammalia-associated habitat; material: ENVO:feces | place: Bangladesh | collected 2010-01-06 | reverse complement strand
GTATACATATGTTCGTAAGACCAAATTTTCCACTTATTAGTTGTTACATTTGTATCTGTAGGTTCAACCCCATCTAAGTTCAGTGGTTTAATCCCTGGCTTGTGAATATAAGGGAACGAAACATAAGAAATTGCACCTGGTGTTTGACCAACCAATTGTACAACCGAACCAGAGGCATCTTGAGTAGGGCCGTCAATTTCCCGTGCTCCATTCAAGGCAAGGTTATCAAAATTGACACGTGTTCCTGAACCTGCCGTCCGTCCGATAACCGTAATTTCTTGATCTGGACCGCCAACTTCTTTCCAGTTTTTTACTTTTCCGGTGAAAATATCAATAAGTTGATCTTGAGTGACATTTGATAAATCCAAATTTCGATTCACGATTGGTGCAAAACCGACAACTGCAACCTTATTTCCTGTGATTTTAGAAGCATCAATTCCTGATTTTTCTTCCGAAAAGATATCTGAGTTACCAATTTGGAAAGAACCTGCGACCACTTGTGCAAGTCCAACACCTGAGCCTCCACCTTGAACCATAATAATATCTTCTGGATATTTCTTCATATAGTCCAAGGAAACTTGTTCAACCAGTGGTTTCATTGCCGTTGAGCCACCTACTGTGACTTGATTTGAGTTGGGCGCACATGCCGCTAAAGTCACAAGACTCATTGCTGCAAATAAAGCCATTAAAATTTTCTTTTTCATATCCTTATTTTAGCATAAATCAACCATAAATAAGCAAAAGCTTACCGCTTACAATGTAAACAGTTTGTAAATGGAACGGCAAAGAGAGCACCTGAGACATGGCCCAAGTACTCTTGCTCTTTGCATCATCATTAAGAACAAGGATTCTCTAAAAGAATAAGTTTTTGCAAAGTAAAACTAAGGGTATGAAAAGAAAATTTTAACGTTTTACTCTGCTCACTCTCAATTCTTATTTATTTGTGATTTTTCCTTGAGCGTCACGTTCTACTTTCATATCAGAAACTGGAATATAACCGAGTTCCTTGATTGTTTTTGTATCTTCAGTAACGTATTTGATGAAATCTGTTTCGGCTGCTGTTTCTTTTTCTTTATTGGTATACATGTGTTCATATGACCAAACTTTGTAGCTATTGTCTGCAACATTTTCATCTGTAGGTTTCACATTATCAATGCTGACTGCTTTAATATCTTTACTCTTATCAAGGTAAGAAAAAGCAACATAAGAGATTGCACCGGGTGTTTGAGAGACCATAGTTACCGCAGTACCTGAGGCATCTTGCGTTGGGCCCTCTACTTCTTTTTCGCCACCGAGAGCTAAATTATCAAAGTTCACACGTGTACCTGAACCTGCTGCACGCCCAATTACTGTGATTTTTTCATCCGGACCTCCTACTTCTTTCCAGTTCTTCACTTTCCCCGTGAAGACATCTTTAAGTTGTTGTGTTGAGAGATTATCAATGTTAATATCTTTATTTACAATTGGAGCAAAACCGACGACAGCTACTTTATGGTCGTTCAATTTAGAAGCATCAATTCCTGATTTTTCTTCTGCAAAGATGTCAGAATTACCTATTTGGAAGGTTCCTGTTGAGACCTGAGTCAAACCTACACCGGATCCACCACCTTGTACAGTAATTTGAACTTCTGGTTTTTTAGCTGTATACTCAGTTGAAGCTTGTTGTGCCATAGGTTGCAAGGCTGTTGAACCTCCAGCGATGATTTTACCTGAAGCTGGCGTTGAGCTCTCTGAGCTGCTATTAGACGATGAATTGCCATTTCCGCAAGCTGCAAGCGTCAACAGAGCTGCACCAGCGATAATTCCAGAAAGTAACTTTTTATTCATGAGATTTTCTCCAATATTTTTCTATGTTCTCCGTAAGCTCTTTTGCTTACATAACTATCTTAACACTGTTAGCAACCTCTAATTGTAAATACTTAGTAAATACTAGGTAAACGCTTAGTAAACGGTTTTACTTTTTATTATTACTACAAGAGAAAAAGCAAGAGACAGCTGTCTCCTGCTTTTTAACGATTGTAGGCTTTGATTTGACGTGCAATGTCACGATTTTGTTCTTTACGTTTGAGTGTTTCACGCTTGTCGTATTGTTTTTTCCCTCGTGCAAGTCCCATTAAAACCTTAGCAAAACCATTCTTCAGATAAACTTTCAAAGGAATAAAAGTAATTCCTGTTCCTGTTAATTCTTTTTCAATCTTCATGATTTCTTTTTTCTTAAGTAAAAGTTTGCGCGTGCGAAGTTCATCCACATTAAAGATGTTTCCTTGCTCGAAAGGTGCAATATGAACATTGGAAAGCCAAACCTCACCATCTCGTACCCGAGCAAATCCATCCTTAAGCTGAATTTTTGCTTGACGGACCGATTTGATTTCTGTTCCTGTTAGAACAATCCCTGCCTCAAATGTTTCAAAAATTTCATAATCATGCCGGGCCTTTTTATTCTGGGCCAAGGGCTTATCTACTGTATTTTTTACCATACATACATTATATCACATAACTTTTTCTTACAAACTTCCTCAGTTCTTTTTGATAATATTTTATAAAAAAATCTTTAGACAGAAAATCACCAATCCATCCAAAGACTTTTTATTTAAGATAAATTCTTAAGAAAGTTTTGAGCTAACATTTTCGATAAGCTCTGGGATTCCAGCAGCTTTAGATCCACCAGCCATAGCCATATCTGGTTTACCACCACCTCGGCCATCAATATATGGTGCGAGCTCTTTAATCAAGTTTCCAGCTTTAACATCAGCTGTTTTACTTGCTACAAGAAGACTCACTTTTTCACCAATCTTAGCAACAAGGACAAGGACATCTGACAACTCTTTTTGTTTCCAGATATCTGCAAGATTACGTAGACCATTTACATCAGGTACTGCAACTTCACTGGCAATATAACTTGTACCTGCTGCTTTGAGAACATTTTTAAAGACTTCATCAGATTGACTTGCAGCTAATTTACCTGCTAGTGCGTCATTTTCTTTTTGAGCAGCTTTTAGTTCTTCTTGCATTGCTGTCACTTTCGTCACAACTTGAGCAGCTTGAGGTGCTTTTACAACTGCAGCGACTTCATTGAGCGTATTTTCAGCATCTTTAAATGCTTCATAGGCTTTTTGACCTGTTACGGCAACAATACGGCGAACGCCTGATCCGATACCTTCTTCTTTGATAATCTTGAAGAGACCAATTTCACTTGTTGTCGCTGTGTGCGTTCCGCCACAAAGTTCGACAGAGTAATCACCAATTTTAACGACACGTACATTTTTACCATATTTTTCGCCAAAGAGAGCCATTGCACCCATTTCTTTAGCTGTATCAATATCAGTTTCTACCGTTTCAACAGCCAATGATTGCCAAATTACTTCGTTAACTTGACGTTCAATATCAGCCAGCTCTTCCTTGCTTACAGGAGCAAAGTGTGTAAAGTCAAAACGAAGGAATTCTACCTCATTAAGTGATCCTGCTTGAAGTGCATGCTCACCTACAATGTTGTGCAATGCGGCATGGAGCAAGTGAGTCGCTGTGTGGTTTTTAACGATACCATGACGGCGTTCCGCATCAATTTCAAGTGTGTAAGTTTCACCAACTACAAGAGTAGAGAGAATGTCAACCATATGAAGGTTTTGACCATTTGGTGCATGTTGGACATCCTTAACTTCTGCAACAACTTTGCCTGCAGCATTTTTGATCACACCGTGGTCAGAAACTTGTCCACCCATTTCTGCGTAGAATGGTGTTTTATCGAAAATAAGTTGCGCTTCACCGCTTACGGTATCCACTTTTTCATCATCTTTAACGGCCACAAGAAGTTTGCCATCGTATTTTTCAACATCGTAGAGGAATTCAGATTCTTCTTTGATGGATTGGAGTGTCTCATTTTGTGCGCCCATTGAGCCACCTTTAACGACAGCAGCACGTGCACGATCTTGTTGTTCTTTCATCGCTGCTTTGAAACCTTCATGGTCAATCTTGAAGCCTGCATCTTCAGCTAATTCCTCAGTTAACTCTACTGGGAAACCATAAGTATCATAAAGACGGAAGATATCTTGACCTTCAAGCATTGTCTTGCCTTCTTCTTTGAGTTTACCAAGCAGTTCATCCAAGAGTTTGCTACCACCATCAATTGTACGGCCAAAAGCTTCTTCTTCACGATCGATAATTTGCATGATAAAGTCTTGCTTTTCAAGGACTTCTGGGTAGTATGACTCCATAATTTTACCTACAACGGGAACAAATTGAGCCAAGAATTTACCCTCAATACCTAATTTTTTACCGTGCATTACTGCGCGACGAAGAAGACGGCGGAGAACATAGCCGCGTCCTTCATTTCCTGGCAAAGCACCGTCACCGATAGCAAAGCTCAATGCACGAATGTGGTCCGCAATCACTTTAAAGCTCATGTTATTGCCATCTGGATCGTAAGTTTTACCAGAAATACGTTCAATTTCACGAATGATAGGGAGGAAAAGGTCGGTATCAAAGTTTGTTTTACCACCTTGGATAATACAAACCATACGTTCAAGCCCCATTCCCGTATCAATATTTTTCTGTGGCAACTCTTTGTATTCGCTACGTGGAACAGCTGGATCAGCATTAAATTGCGACAGAACGATATTGTATATTTCGATGTAACGGTCGTTCTCGATATCTTCAGCCAAGAGTTTCAACCCAATATTTTCAGGATCGTAAGCTTCACCACGATCGAAGAAAATTTCTGTATCCGGTCCTGAAGGCCCTGCACCAATTTCCCAGAAGTTGTCTTCGATCGGTACTAAATGACTTGCATCAACACCGAGCTCCACCCAACGGTTAAATGTATCTTTATCATCAGGGTAGTAAGTAATGTAAAGTTTTTCTGCTGGAAAATCAAAATATTCACTACTTGTAAGCATCTCCCAAGCATAAGCGAGCGCTTCTTCACGGAAATAATCACCAATTGAGAAATTTCCAAGCATTTCAAACATTGTATGATGACGCGCTGTTTTACCAACATTTTCGATATCGTTTGTACGGATTGATTTTTGGGCATTTGTAATACGTGGATTTTCAGGCACAACTGAACCGTCAAAATATTGTTTCAATGTCGCAACACCAGAGTTGATCCAGAGTAAAGTTGGGTCGTTCACTGGTACTAAAGATTGTGAAGGTTCAATAGAGTGTCCTTTTGATTTAAAGAAATCAAGGAACATTTGACGTACTTCTGTTGAAGTCATTTTTTTCATAGCTATTCTCCTAATAAAATAATTTTCATTTACTTTTTTGTGAATAATCACACAATATAAAAACAAAAAAATCATCGTAAACGAGGGGCGTCACTCACGCGGTACCACCCTCATTCACGATGAATTCATCGTCTCTCTTTTGCTTGATAAAGCAGATTCCCTGCTGTTAGAAAACCTTAAGGTCTTCAGCACGTTGACTTATCGACTTTCACCCCACGTCGACTCTCTGTAAAGTCATTTTTTTCATTTATTTAGATGATGAACTTGATGTAAATTGCGAGAAGACTGAAGAAAATGCTTCTTCTTTTACAGTGACATTATGTGCTTTTAGGTATTCACCAATTACTCCAGCAACATAAGTCGTATCTGCCAATTTTTCGGCTTTGATTACATCTTTAAGTTTATCTTTGTATTTGTTCATATCTGAACCTTTATCTGAAGTTTTAATCATTTTCACAACATAGTAACTTGTTGCTCCTGTTGAGGCATCTGCAGATTCAATAACATCAGAAACTTCACCATTTTTTAACTTAAAGGCTGCAGTTTGTACTTCTTTTGGAATAGTAGTACTTGTTGAATCAAATTTTTGCTTGTTGCTTGCATTATCTTTCTCGAATTTAGCTGCATCAGCTTTAGCAGATTTTACCGCTTTTGTCGCGGCATCTTTAGTTGTTTCTGGAACAACAATTGCTTCAACTTCGGGATGGAAGTCTGCCCAAGCTGCTTTTAAGTTAGCATCTGTAAATTGTGTATCTGAGATTTTTTTCTCAATAGCATAATTTTGCAAGAGACCACCACGAAGATAAGTCTTGTAGCTTGCTTCAGTAAAGCCCTGTTGTTGCAATGCCGATGCAAATTGTTCACCCATTTGTTTTTTTGTTTCATCAAACTTTGCTTGAACATCTTTATCTGTAACCTTATCACCAAAGTCTTTTTCAAACATTTTTGACATTGTCAAATTTTGCAAAAGAGATGTAGCAGGCATATTTGGAAAAGATTTAGCTTCGTTATAGAAGTCGCTCACATTGATTGTGTCACCCTTCATAGTGATGATATTAGCCCCCGTTGAGTTATTATTTCCACAAGCGGAAAGTGTCACAAGCCCTAAAGCTGCAACTGCTGTTGCGACTAATATGTTCAATTTTTTAAATTTCAAAGTTTTCTCCTTGTTGGGTGTAATCCCTTGATACATTTGTTTCTTGTAACAATATTATAACACAAAAGATTAAATAAACCTAAACTGATTTATAATATCAAACTTTCTTAATCATTAATATGCCATCTCCTAAAGGTACCATACTGGCACGATATTTAGGATTATCTAAAACTTCGTCGAATAGACGACGCAGACCACGTTCAAGTGCACGCTGCGTCCGTTTAATTTCCATAATCGGAATGAGAATTTCTCCGCCTTGGAAAATGTCATCCATGATAATCACACCATTTTCCGAAAGCAGCTCCATTGCCCGGGGAAGAAATTCTACATATTTTGATTTTGCCGAATCCATAAAGATAAAATCGAATTCCCCTTGAAGATCCGCCAAAAGATCCGCAGCATCTCCTTCTAAGAGAGTGATTTGTTTTCTTACATCATAGGTAGCCAGATTGTCTTTAGCCAAGGCAATCATCTCGGGGTTACGATCAATAGTAATAATCTCCGCATCTGGTGCTGCTTCTGCCATCATGAGAGCAGAAAAACCAATTGCAGTCCCTATTTCTAAAATTTTTTGCGGTTTCATCAGGTCCAAAAGCATTTGGAAATATACTACCGTCTCATGAGGAATAATTGGGATATTATTTTCATGAGCAAACGTCTCAACATTCTTTAGCGGACCAGTAATTTGTGTTTGACGTTCGCGCATAAAGTCAACAATTTCTTCCTTGACTACTGGACGATTCATCATTGGATTACTTGTTCTCTTATATGTTAAAACCATTATAAATGGACTCCTTTTTCGACTAAATTTTCCAGCTCAATTAAACGTTTTTCAAAAACAGCAAAAGCCGATTCTAAATACGTTATTTCTTCCATATCTACACCTGCTTGAGCAATCACAGCCAGCGGATAATCACTTGATCCAGCTTTGAGATAAGTGAGGTATTTTTCACGCGCTTCTGATCCACCATTTACGATAGCCTCTGCAAGATAAGTTGCTGCTGCAAAGCCTGTTGCATATTGGAAAACATAATAATTATAATAAAAATGTGGAATGCGTGCCCACTCGTACTGAATTTCAGGATTTTCTAGAGCAGGCAAACCATAATACTTCTCATTAAGACCTGCGTAGAGCTGGTTCATGAATTCACTGGTCAGGACCTTTCCTTCTTGATCAGCTTTATGAATTTCATGTTCAAATTCAGCAAATTGGCTTTGACGAAAAACGGTTCCACGGAAGCCATCAAGCCAGTGGTTTAAAATGGCAAAACGCTCTTTTTCATCTGTCGTCTCCGCAAGTAAACTTTCCGTCAAGATATTTTCATTGGTTGTTGAGGCAATTTCTGCAAGAAAGATTGGATAATCCCCATAAACATAAGGTTGATTTTCTCGTGTAAATGTAGAATGCATACTGTGTCCCATTTCATGAACTAAGGTAAACAAATCATCCAAAGTTTCTTGCCAGTTTAAGAGCATAAAGGCATTTGTATCATAGCATCCTCCCGAGTATGCACCAGAACGTTTGCCAATATTTTCTGCTACATCAATCCAACGCTCATCAAAAGCTTTTTTAACATGTGCTGCATACTCAGGGCCGAAAACTTGAAGAACTTCTTCTGCTTTCTCTACTGCTTCTGGATAGTTAAACTTATAATCCAAGTCAGATAAGGGGGTGTAGACATCATACATCTTCAAATCATCATCTAAACCTAAAATTTGCTCGCGTAATTTGATATAGCGATGTAAAAGAGGCAAATATTTATTAACCGACTCCAAAAGCCTATCGTAAACTTCTTCCGGAATAAAATTACTTGATAAAGCTGCTTGACGGGCTGAATCATACCCACGTGTCTTCGCCTTAAAATTATGGACTTTTACATTTGTTTGTAGCGTTTTAGCATAAGTGTGCTGATACTGTTCATAGTTGCTATAAAGGGCTTGATAAGCTGCCTTTCGCACATGACGGTCCTTACTTTCCATGAGCGAGATATAATTACCATGTGTCAGCTGTACTTCCTGCCCTTTTTCATCTTTAATCATCGGAAGCTCAATATCAGCATTGTCAAAAATTTCGAAAGTTTCGGCAGCTGCACCAAAAATCTCACTGGCACTGGCTAACAGTTTTTCCTCTTTTGGACTTAAAATATGCTCTTTTTTAGCAAAAAGGCGTTCAAACATATGAGAATACTGTTCCAACTTAGGCACTTCTCTTCTAAAACTCTCATAACGTTCTGGCGTTAAAGCTAAAAATTCCGGCTCATAAAAGGCAAACATTTCACCAAACTTAGCATATAAATTTGTAGCTCTAGCTTCATATTCTTGGTAACGACTCACTTGTGTATCTTGATCATGCTTCATTGAAGCATAGACATAAACTTTTTCCACAGCGCGCGAAATCTCTAGCTCAACTTCCGTGATTTCTAATAAGCTTTGAGCACTCTCTAAAAGATGTCCTTCATAGCGGTTTACCGTCTCTAACTTTTCCGAGACACTTTTAAGTTCAAGTTCCCAGGCGGCATCATTTTCAAATACGGTTGACAAATCCCAAGTTAAGTTTTCAGCTATTTCATCACGTTTTTTTGCCATACCATTCTCCGTTTTTCACTTTATTTTTATCTTTAATTATAGCATAGTAGCTTGGTGTATGCAGTCTTTCATGTTCTTGTGACTGAAAACTTTCGTAGAAGCCTTGATAATATTTTTCTAAGGAAGTATCCACTTGAAAAAAACTTTCTCTTCTTTCGTTTATAAAGTCAAAGGTCAATAAGTTTAGTCCTGGAGGTGCCCAGTAGCATTTCTTCCAGTTGAGGTCTAACAAATTTTTTCCCTGTTCATAATATTTTTCTTGCACTTTAATCCATTTTGGCACTTGATAATACAGTTGTTTTTGAATAAAAGACTGTAACTCTTCTTGCTCTGGCACATCTATACTAAGACTTTCTCCTTTCAGAAAAGGCTGACGTAAGAGTTCTAAGAGACTCTCTTGGAAAAAGTCAAACTCTTCCGTAAGACATATCAGTCGACCTTTTAAATCCTGATGAATCAATGATTTTAAACGTAGCTTCTTTCTGTCCCAATCTAACTCCCAAAAGTAAAAACCTCGCTCTACTGAATAATAGAGCAAATTTTTCTGTAGCGATGATAAGGTCTTCTTGAGCCACAAATCCCTTCCTTGAAGCCAAAGTACATAATATCCCTTTTCTTTGTAGCTTACCGTTCTCTCTTCTAAACGTTGTAAAGAGAGTGGCGAACACTGTATTTCGATGGCAAGTTTATCATTCACTAACAAATCAGCCGTTTGCTTAATCTCTGGCACATATTTTTCTAGCTCTACTTTCTCTTTTTCCTTAAGCCATTGGTATAAGCTAAGTTTTAAACCCAGATGTTGTGCAGATTCGCTTTCACTCCAAGAATCACAATTTTGTAAAGATATGTGCGCAAAGTGAGGTATTTTTATCTTTCCTCTTTTTAAACGCAGGGACGACTTGCAAGCTGGGCAATAAAAAGGGGGATTAATGGGTTTATTATCAAAGAGATTAATTGTATTTCCGTCTTTATCTAATGCATTCAACATATAAAATAGTACGAAGAGCAACTCTAAAAATCACAAGGCAAACAAAAAACTCGGAAAATCCGAGTCTTTATACCTTAACGATTAAGTACAAAGTGATCCATAAAAAGGATGAAGAGAGCAAATGCTATGAAAATACTTGTAATCAAGCCTACCCAAAAAATATGTTTACGTCGTTGGCTATTCATCACAGCGATAAATTCACGGATGAATGCTGGAAGACGGAAATACAGCGGTGTTTTCCCGCCAATACCCCCTTGTGCATTTAGTCCTTGTTGAGCAGCAAAGAGAGCCGCTCGGAAAACGTGATAGTCCGAAGAGAAAAAGAGAAATTCTTCATCGGCTTTCTGTTCAATTTTTTCAATCAACTGAGATGAAAATTTTAAATTTTCAAAAGTTGTTTTTGATTGATCTTCAACCAAGGTTCGTTCTTTGGGAAAGCCCAGTTCTTCGACAACGTATTTTTGCATCGCTAGTGCTTCCGCAAGTTGTTCATCACTACCTTGTCCCCCAGAGAAAACCATTATAGTTTTATCATTTGCAGCCTTTATTCCTGCATGGATACGGTTAGCTAAAAGGGGGCTAACGAACTGGCCATTAATCAGTCCAGAGCCTAGAACCACGTGATATTTTGAAGACTTTTTACGGAAGCGACGTCCATATGTCCAGCTGGCAAAAAAGAAAACGATAAATTGCCAGACGAGATAAAAGGCCAACACAGGATAAACATAGCTTAAGAGCTGTAACCAAAGCCAGCCTTCGGACAAACTCGAAACTCGAATATAAAGCCAGTCAACCAGAAAAAAGACAAACATAATAGCCGGCAAAATTAAATTCGCTAAGCTGTGTGATTCACGGCGCCACATTTTAATCGTTAAAACAACAATCCCCACAGGAACGACAAAACTGATCATAAAAGCAGGGATCAAAAAGAGAGCAGCTTCAATAATAAGTATGGCCAGAATGATGTTTGAATGCGAATTATAATTAGCCGAAAAAAGAATCCCCATAATACCGTTAAACAGTACAAAAAGGCTGGCTAAAAAACCAATAGTAAGTCGCCCTAAGCGTAAAGTTCTCATATCCTTCAAACGATGCGACTTGGTGTAAAAAATGACGGTCGGGATTAAGGCTAAAAAGCTAATCACCGAAAATGCAATAATAAGTGGTGTCTCCATGTCTTTATTTTAACATAAAAATCCGCTGATAAAAGCGGATTTCTCTCATGATAGTGTACAAATTATAGTGGTGTTTTTTAGAGAATAGCAAGTACTGCAAAGTTTAATGCAAATGCGATTGCCACAACCCAAATAATTGGTTTTACTTCTTTAACCTTACCTGTAAAGAGTTTTGAGAAGATGTAAGTGATAAAGCCAGCAGCAATACCATATGAGATAGAGTAACCAAGTCCCATAAATACTGAAGCAAAGAAGGCTGGAATAGCTTCACTTAATTCAGACCAGTTGATTTCCTTGAATGATGACAACATCATCATACCCACAATAATCAAAATTGGGGCCGTTGCTTGCGTTGGAACAATTGCAAGTAACGGTAGGAAAAGACTTGAGATTGCAAACATCACAGCAACAACAATTGAAGTCAAACCTGTACGTCCACCTGCTCCAATACCAGCTGCTGATTCTACATAAACAGTTGTATTAGAAGTCCCAAAGATGGCACCTATTGGTGTAGCAATCATGTCAGCAAAGAGTGCTTTATCCATTTTAGATGAAAAACCTTTGCTGTTCGCCATATCCACATAATCTTGATCTGTAAAGATACCTGTGCTACGGCCTGTACCAATAAAAGTGCCGATTGGATCAAAGATTGATGTTAATGAGAATGCCAAAATTGTCATCAAAACTTCAATGATTCGAGATGAATCAGAAAACAAGCTACCAAAACCTTTAGGTCCAAAAGCAGCACCAAAAGTTGTTCCCATCTCGTTGATTGCTGTCCCAAGATTGTTGTCTGCAAAAAGTGTGGACATATCAACTTTTGTAACACCTGTTAAAAGTGCAAGGACAGTTGTTACTGCGATTGACAAGAGAATCCCTGCTTTCCATTTACGGAGAACAAAGAACATAGTTACTAAAATACCAACTAAAGCAACCAGAACACCAGGATCATCAAATTTAACTAAACCAGGAACAATTGTTGAGTCTGCAGTAATTGTGCCGTGATTATCTGTATAAGTACCTGGTGATGCAATAAATTCAAGAATACCAGCATTTTTAATACCAATATAAGCGATGAAAATACCAATACCACCACCAATAGCATGTTGTAAGCTCTCAGGGATTCCTAAAACGATTGCTTTACGAATTGAAGTGAATGTAATAATAATATTAACAATACCACAGATGAAAACCATTGCTAAAGCTTCTTGCCATGTGTATCCTAATGAAAGAACAACAGTATAAGCAAAGAAGGCGTTAATCCCCATACCTGGTGCAAGTGCATAAGGAACATTGGCGATTAAACCAATAGCTACTGAACCAACAATCGAAGCCAAGATAGTAGCTAAGAAAACTGCTTGAACTGGCATCCCTGTTGATCCCAAAACATCAGGATTGACAAACAAGATATAGCTCATAGCAAAGAAGGTAGTGATACCTGCCATAATTTCACGGCCAACAGTAGTGCCGTTTTCTTCAAGTTTAAAGAACTTGTTCACGAATAAATTCTCCTTTTAATAAAAAGTTGCATGTCACATTCGTTTTTTCGTGACACACGTCATAAAATGATACATGTTCAGTATAAATAAATTTTAAGTTTGAAACAAGGAATTTCGAGTCATTTGAAAAAACAAGCCCCTATATGTTCGTAAATACCGAACTTAAACCTTGCAAATATTTATAAAAGTTCGTCCATTTTAATATTCTTTATTTCATAGAGGACATTTATTTTCGATAACATCTGGTGGATGAATTCACAACGAGCACACACTCGTCATTTCTTAAAAATAACCTAGACCAAAAGCAGCTTTACTGCTTTTCTGGTATAATAAAAAATAAGAAATATTTTAAAGGATTAAGTATGGAAAACCAAGATAGAAAATTGATCGCCATTGATCTTGACGGCACAACGCTTCATAGCGACGGGCGTACAATCAGTCGCTATACAAAATATATTTTTAAACGTATTGAAGAGCAGGGCCATATCATCTGCATCTCCACGGGCCGTCCTTTCCGTATGGCTGTGGATATTTATCGCGAACTCGAACTTAAAAGTCCGATGATCAACTTCAATGGTGCTTTGATTTCCAAGCCAGATAATCGTAATTGGGAGTATACAAAAGGTCACTACATTGATCGTTCATTTGTTTTTGACTTTTTACGTCATCAGCAAAATTTCGATTTAGAGTTTTTTGCGGTTGAATATCGTCGAAAATTTTTCCTCAATAACTTCCGAAACGTTGAGCCTAAACTCTTTGGTGTTGAACAGTTTCATCCCTACAATCGTTTGCGGGCAGATCGTCTAGATGACAATCCTCATGCAGTCCTTCTTTCCACACGAGTAAAAGACAAATTCCGACTCGCCAAGCAAATTCAGGATCATTATAACGGGAAAGTTAGCGTGAGTGGCTGGGGTGGTCCCAATGGAGTTTTAGAAATTGTCCCCAAAGGTGTCAGCAAAGCTTCTGGACTCAAGCATCTTCTCCGTGTTCTCGAAATTCCAAAAGAAAACCTCATAGCATTTGGTGATGAGCATAACGACATCGAAATGTTTAAATTTGCTGAAGAAGCCTATGCTATGAAAAATGCCTCCACTCGTCTCACACCTCATGCGAGTAAAATCCTTCCTTGGACAAATGATGAAGACGGAGTTGCCCGTAAATTGGAAGAGCTCTTTTTAAAGTAGTCACTTAATCCAAAAACAAAAAACTTCATCAAATGATGAAGTTTTTTTATTAATCACGACTACTTCCCATAAATCCGAAGATTCTTAAGAGTGAGAGGAAAAGGTTGACAAAATCAAGATAGAGAGATAGCGCCATGCTAATCGCCCAGCCATTATTTACATTTCCGTTATTTTGACGGTAAACTTGTTCAATTTTTTGATTATCCCAAGCAATCAGCCCACTGAAAACTAAAACACTAATGATTGATGAAACGAAGACAACCATTGGACTTCTTAAGAAGATATTAATGATACCTGCAATGATTAAGCCAATCAGCATTCCCATCATGGCACGTCCCATACCTGTCAAATCACGTTTGGTTGTACGTCCGTAAACTGAAAGCCCAAAGAACATTCCAGCAGTTGAGACAAAAGCCAAAGTGACATCAGAAGCCGTATAGGCTGCAATTGTAAAACTCATAATGAAGCCCATTAAGACTGAGAAACCGACAAACATTGGCAATGCTGTGGGTTTATTTTTCATAGCTGCGTTTTGCATAGGGAAGACGAGAAGCAGTGGCAAGAATAAGAGGATAATCATTGCAAAACCTGCACGATTAACAAAATTCTGAGTTGCTTCCCAGAAGAAATTTATTGTTAAAAAAGATGTGAGTGCTGAAACAGCAACCCCAATCCCGACAATCCCATAAATGCGAGCAAAAAATTGGTTCAGCGATACTTGACTTCTATTATTATTTATAAATGGATTTTCCATAGTATCTCCTTTTCTAATATACCTTTAAGACTATTTTACCAAAAAATTACAAAGCTGTCATCAGACTTGAGTCCTAGTTT
>CXTS01000082.1_pt1 | contig 14971 bp, 17 predicted proteins | sample 940881 | NCBI WGS metagenome assembly CXTS01 (sample SAMEA3493498, study PRJEB9703) | human gut metagenome | biome: ENVO:mammalia-associated habitat; material: ENVO:feces | place: Bangladesh | collected 2010-01-06 | reverse complement strand
AGAAAAATGTTTGATAATCTTAGGTTAAGTTTTGACAAACGGATTGAATAGGACTATAATTTCATAGTAATAAAAATTTGCGAAAAATCGCACATAGAAAGAGGTCATTAAATGACAACAATCTCAATTGAAGCTCTTAAAGCAGTAGCTATTGGTATTAGTGCACTTGGTGCCGCTATCGGTGATGGACTTATTGTTTCAGCATTTATTAATGCTGTTGCACGCCAACCAGAAATGGAAGGAAAACTTCGCGGAAGTATGTTCCTTGGTGTTGCCTTTGCCGAAGGTACATTCTTCATCGCCTTAGCTATGGCTTTCTTGTTCTAAAAATCGTTGATTTAACTTTTATACTCAACAATTATTTAGAAAGGAAGACTAGCTATGGAATCAACATGGACTTTTAATGTTGGACCAGTGACTTTTGACGGTGTCATCCTATATATGACAGCATTGACCGTTTTAATTGTCTTTGGTTTGATTTATTGGGCAAGTCGCAATATGCAGCTTAAGCCTACAGGTAAGCAAAACGTCCTTGAGTGGGTAGTTGACTTTATTAACGGCATCGGACGTGAAAATCTAGGTGCTAAAGAGTCACCAAAGTATGCCCTCATGAGTTTTACACTCTTTTCTTTCCTTTTGATTTCGAATATTATTGGGCTAGTTACTAAAATCACTGCACCGGGTGACATCAGCTTATGGCGTTCTCCAACAGCAAACTCAACAGTTGACTTGACTTTAGCAGTCTTGGTCATTGTACTCGCCAATACTCTTGGTGTGAAACAGTTTGGCTTTAAAGGCTATCTTAAAAATGCCTTTTGGAAAGAACCTAAAGCAATGCTTCCGATGACTATTATGGAAGAATTTACAAATGCCCTTTCTATGGGACTTCGTCTTTATGGTAATATCTTTGCTGGTGAAGTTCTTCTGGGAATTATTGCTGGAATGATTGATTCTGGCTGGTTTATTCTTCCTGTGACATGGATTTTAGCAATGGCTTGGATAGCATTCTCAATCTTTATTTCATCTCTTCAGGCTTATGTCTTTGTTCTTTTGACAAATCTTTACATTAGCCACAAAATTTTAGCAGAACACTAGGAAAGGAGTAGAAATGCTTACTACATTATTAGAAACTGCTCCGAATACAGTTCTTGGTAACATTATCGTTGTCAGCGGTGCATTCATCATCTTGCTGATCTTGGTTCGTAAATTTGCGTGGGGTGCCATTACAGGTATCTTTGAAGAACGTGCAAATAAAATCAATAACGATATTACAACTGCAGAACTGTCAAAAAAAGAAGCAGAAACATTATTAGCGCAACGTGAAAATGAACTTGCAGGTTCTAAAGAAGAAGCTGCAAGCATTATCCAAACAGCCAATGACACAGCTAAACAAAATCGTGCAAACATCTTGGCCACAGCCAACGAAGAAGCAGCGAATGTTAAAAAACGCGCCCAAGAAGATATTGAACAAGAACGCAAAGAAGCGCTTAGTTCAGTTAAAGGGGACGTTGCTGATATTTCAGTACAAATTGCTGAAAAACTCATCGGTCAATCTTTGGATTCACAAGCACAATCAGAACTTATTGACAGCTATATTGCTAAGCTTGGCGAATAGGAGGTTGGTTGTAAATGACAACAGTCAATTCTCAAAAATACAGTAAAGCCTTGCTTGAAGTTGCAGAAGAACAATCTCAATTGGAAGTTATTCTTTCTGAGGTTAACGAACTGACACAACTTTTTAAAGAAGATGATCTTGCTTCTTTCTTCGGAACAGAAGTATACTCTACAGCAGCAAAATCTGAAGTTATTGACAGTATCAAAGAAAATTCATCACCACTGATGAAAAATTTCCTTGATACTGTTCGTGCAAACGGACGATTAGCTGATTTATCAGAAATTCTTGCTGAAATTAAAAATACAGCAGATGATATGTTTAGAATTGCTGATGTAGAGGTCATTTCAAGCGTGAAATTAACCGAAACACAAATCGAAAAATTTGTTGCTCTCGCTAAATCAAAATTTGATTTGAACGAAGTAACAATCGTGAACACAGTAGATGAAAAGATTGTCGGTGGATTTATTGTAAATTCACGTGGAAAAATCATTGATGCTTCTGTCAAATCACAATTGGCAAAAATTGCCAAAGAGATTCTCTAAGAATCTCCTTTGAGAAATAATTCTCAGCCATTTAACATGAAAACTCAGAAAGGAGCAAAATACATTTGGCAATCAAAGCGAATGAAATCAGCTCACTGATTAAACAACAAATTGAAAATTTTACACCAGATTTTGAAGTTGCTGAAACTGGTGTCGTCACTTATGTTGGTGACGGTATCGCCCGTGCTTACGGCCTTGAAAATGCGATGAGCGGTGAGCTTGTCGAGTTTGATAACGGCGTATATGGTATGGCGCAAAACTTAGACAGTACAGACGTTGGTATTATCGTACTTGGTGATTTCCTTAGCATCCGCGAAGGAGACACAGTAAAACGTACAGGTAAAATCATGGAAATCCAAGTCGGTGAAGAACTCATCGGCCGTGTTGTAAATGCACTCGGACAACCCGTTGATGGCTTAGGCGACATCAATACAGGTAAAACGCGTCCTGTAGAGGCTCCAGCTTCAGGTGTTATGCAACGTAAATCAGTTTCAGAACCTCTTCAAACTGGACTAAAAGCCATTGATGCACTTGTACCAATCGGTCGTGGTCAACGTGAGTTGATCATCGGTGACCGTCAAACAGGTAAAACATCTGTAGCTATCGATGCAATTCTTAACCAAAAAGGTAAAGACATCATCTGTATCTATGTTGCAATTGGTCAAAAAGAATCTACAGTTCGTACACAAGTTGAAGCACTCCGTAAACTTGGAGCTATGGATTATACAATCGTTGTAACAGCTTCAGCATCACAACCATCACCTTTGCTTTATATTGCACCTTATGCGGGTGCAGCTATGGGTGAAGAGTTTATGTACAACGGAAAACACGTTCTTGTTGTTTACGATGATTTATCTAAACAAGCCGTGGCTTACCGTGAACTTTCACTCTTGCTCCGTCGTCCACCAGGTCGTGAAGCTTACCCAGGGGATGTCTTCTATCTCCACTCACGTCTTTTGGAACGTGCAGCGCAATTGAGCGATGACCTAGGTGGTGGTTCAATGACAGCTTTGCCTTTCATTGAAACACAAGCCGGAGATATCTCTGCCTATATCGCGACAAACGTTATCTCAATCACAGATGGACAAATCTTCCTCGAAAACGATCTTTTCTATTCAGGTATTCGTCCAGCCATTGATGCCGGATCTTCTGTATCCCGTGTTGGTGGTGCAGCGCAAATCAAGGCAATGAAAAAAGTTGCTGGTACTCTTCGTTTGGACTTGGCTTCATTCCGTGAACTTGAAGCATTTACACAATTTGGTTCTGACCTTGACGAAGCAACACAAGCTAAACTGAACCGTGGACGTCGTACAGTTGAAGTTTTGAAACAGCCATTACATAAACCATTGGCAGTTGAAAAACAAGTTCTTATTCTTTATGCATTGACACATGGTCACCTTGATGATGTTCCTGTAGAAGATATTCTTGATTTTGAAGAAAAAATGTTTGATTTCTTCGATGTCAACTATGCTGAACTTTTACAAGTCATCACAGATACTAAAGATTTGCCAGATGAAGCAAAACTTGACGATGCAATCAAAGCCTTCAAGAAAACTACAAATTACGTTAAATAAGGAGGTTCATTATGGGCGCTTCACTTAGCGAAATTAAATCAAAAATTGCTTCAACAGAAAAAACAAGTCATATCACTGGCGCCATGCAAATGGTATCCGCAGCGAAATTGCAAAAATCAGAAAAGATTGCGAAAACTTATCAGGTTTATGCAGATAAGGTGCGTCAAGTGACAACTGACTTGGTTGCTGCAGATCGTGGCCCCTCTAAAAATCCAATGATGACAAAACGTCCAGTTAAGAAAACAGGATATTTAGTTATCACTTCGGATCGTGGCCTTGTGGGAGGTTACAACTCCAATATCTTGAAGTCAGTCATGAATAAATTACGTGAAAAACACCTAGGGCCAGATGAATATTGTATTCTTGCCCTAGGTGGAACAGGAGCTGATTTTTTCCGCTCACGTAATGTAGAATTATCTTACGAATTACGTGGTTTGACTGACCAACCAAGTTTTGAAGAAGTTCGTGAAATTGTACGTCAGGCTGTATCTCGCTATCAAAATGAAGAATTTGATCAGCTCTATGTTTGCTACAATCACCATATCAATTCATTGACAAGTGAAGCTCGCATGCAAAAAATGCTTCCGATTACTTTTGATGAATCAGAGGAACCAGAAGAAGAAACACCAGTATCATTGGTGAGTTTCGAGCTGGAACCAAGCCGTGAAGCTATTTTAGATCAGCTTTTACCTCAGTATGCCGAAAGCATGATTTACGGTGCGATTGTTGACGCTAAAACAGCTGAACATGCTGCAGGTATGTCAGCAATGCGTACAGCTACAGATAATGCTAAGACAGTGATTAACGATCTGACAATACAATATAACCGTGCGCGTCAAGCGGCAATTACACAAGAAATTACAGAAATTGTTGCAGGAGCTTCAGCGCTTTAAACACACGGTAACCTTTCTTAAAGAATTAAAGACAGAAAAATAAACTAGGAGGAAAAACATTGAGTTCTGGTAAAATTACTCAGGTCATTGGGCCCGTTGTCGACGTTGAATTTGCGTCAGGCGCGACTCTTCCTGAGATTAATAACGCACTTATCGTTTACAAAGATGTAGACGGCGTTAAAACTAAAATCGTCCTTGAAGTTGCTTTGGAACTTGGTGATGGTGCTGTACGTACTATCGCTATGGAATCAACTGATGGCTTGACACGTGGACTTGAAGTTCTCGATACAGGTAAAGCTATCAGCGTTCCTGTAGGTCAAGAAACACTTGGACGTGTCTTCAATGTACTTGGAGATGCTATTGATGGAGGCGAAGCATTTGCTGAAAATGCAGAACGTAGCCCGATCCATAAAAAAGCCCCATCTTTTGATGAACTTTCAACAGCAAATGAAATCCTCGTTACAGGGATTAAAGTCATTGACTTGCTTGCTCCATACCTTAAAGGTGGTAAGATTGGATTGTTCGGTGGTGCCGGAGTTGGTAAAACCGTCCTTATCCAAGAATTGATTCACAACATTGCCCAAGAACACGGTGGTATTTCAGTATTTACTGGTGTTGGGGAACGTACACGTGAAGGTAATGACCTTTATTGGGAAATGAAAGAATCAGGCGTTATTGAAAAAACAGCCATGGTCTTTGGTCAAATGAATGAACCACCTGGAGCACGTATGCGTGTTGCTCTTACTGGTTTGACAATTGCTGAATACTTCCGTGATGTGGAAAAACAAGACGTTTTGCTTTTCATTGATAATATCTTCCGTTTCACCCAAGCTGGTTCAGAAGTATCTGCCCTCTTAGGACGTATGCCATCAGCTGTTGGTTACCAACCTACATTGGCAACTGAAATGGGTCAACTTCAAGAACGTATCACTTCTACAAAACAAGGTTCTGTAACATCTATCCAAGCGATTTATGTCCCAGCCGATGACTATACTGACCCTGCGCCAGCAACAGCCTTCGCTCACTTGGATGCAACAACAAACTTGGAACGTCGTTTGACACAAATGGGTATCTATCCAGCCGTTGACCCATTGGCTTCTTCATCTCGTGCTCTTACACCTGAAATTGTTGGTGAAGAACACTATGCAGTAGCTATGGAAGTACAACGTGTGCTCCAACGTTATAAAGAATTACAAGATATCATTGCTATCCTTGGTATGGATGAATTATCTGATGATGAAAAAGTATTGGTTAATCGCGCACGTCGTATCCAATTCTTCCTCTCACAAAACTTTAACGTTGCTGAAACATTTACTGGTGTACCTGGATCATATGTACCAATCGAAAAAACTGTTGAAGATTTCAAAGCGATTCTTGATGGTAAATACGATTCAATCCCAGAAGATGCTTTCCGTGGTGTAGGCCCAATCGAAGACGTTCTCGAAAAAGCTAAAAAAATGGGTTACTAAGATAGGAGGTTGCTGAAATGAGTGAAAATGTCATGGCTATTCAAGTCATCACTCCTGCGGGTGTTATTTATGATCACCATGCAACCTACATTCTTGCGCATACGATTGGTGGGGACATGGGGATTTTACCCAACATGATTTCTACAATTGCTGGTTTACAAATTAGTGAACTTAAAGTGCGCCGTCCTGATGATGTGAAGCACGTTGATTATATTGCTGTCAATGGCGGTATCATCGAAGTAAAAGATAGCATGATTACAGTGATTGCAGATTCTGCTGAGCGTAATCGTGATATCGATGTTCCACGTGCGGAACGTGCAAAACTTCGAGCTGAAAAAGAGCTTGAAGAAGCTAAAGCAGCCCATAGGACTGATGAAGCTAAACGTGCAGAAGTTGCGCTTCATCGTGCGATTAACCGATTGAATGTATCGAAACATAATTAATAAACAAAAAAACATCCTTTGGATGTTTTTTTGTTTATTTAACATAAATGTAACAATAAACAGCAAATTAAAATGTTAAAATGTAAACAATAAGTCTTTTTTTACTTTTTGGTGTACAAAAGGTTACATAAGATAGAAAATTGGAATATTTTGGAAATCTAATGACAGAGAGAAAGGGAACTATGGGAAAGGAGGAGAGTGTGGCGCTGGATCATTGTCAAGAATTGATGGAAACAGTCGAAACAATCGAAGAAAAGCTCCATCAGCTTGAAGTTATAAACATTGAATTTCATCAAGAAATTCAGAACAAAATTAATCATCGCTCGGCATTATTGTCTTTTAGCTTCCCTGTCCTTATCTTGGCTTTTTATATTATAAATGATTTCTCATTTGTACAGGGGCATGAACAGTTAGGACGTTCGGTTTTAGAGACGTTTTTAATCACATTCATGCTAAGCTTTGCATTGTGTGCACTTGGGATTTTCTTAAATGATATTTTAAAAAAAATATTCGGAAGTAACACTCTTCCTATCGGTCGAAGAGCTTTAGTTAAGCAACTTTTCCCTAAATACAATCAAAAAAGACAATTATTGATTGAAAGCTTAAAAGAGGCGTTAACATGTGAGACATTAACAAGTACTGATGTTCCTGAAAAGTATCTGAACGCCAAGAGCTTGGGGTATATTATTGAAGCTTTAAGTGTAGAGGATGCTCGAACTTTATATGAAGCAGTTAAGCTGTTGGAGTTAGAGATAAAAAATGCTCGTGTGGAGCAGAGCTTGCTTGCTGAACCAAGCACCCTTCGAGCGCAAAAAGCGATTGCAAATCAGCAGAGGTTTGAAAAGGGTGTTTAACAAAAATAATGAGAGAGGAGGAAAAAGATAATGAGAAAGAAAAGATATTTCATGCTCTTAGCAACCATGATATTATTAGGGCAAATCATCATTCCTAATCCGAGTAAAGTATATTCTGCTCCAGTGGCACGTGTGCAATCTCAGATGCTGCAGGATAATAATATTGGGAGTTCTATAACTGAAGGATCAAATACAGATGTAGTACCAACAACGCCTGAAAATCCACAGCCCATTACGCCAACGATGCCTCCGCTTGTGCCAGAAAAACCAGATATCACACTTCCGCCAGTAACGATAGGCGAGCCTGTTCCTATTACGCCGACAGTGCCAATTAAGCCAGACAATACTCTTCCCTTGGTAACTGTGGGCGAACCCGTTCCTATTATCCCTACAGCACCACCAATAATACCAGAGCAGCCGGATATTAGCTTTCCTACAGTGTCACTCCCGACACCAGAAACAGAAGAGACTCCAGCAAAATCTCAGGATACAAATAATCGGAAAACAAATAGCCATGATAAAAAGGTGGAAACAGAAACTGCCACGACAGAGGCTAGAGATACAGTAGTTAAAACTTCTGCTCAAGAGGAAGTTCTTCGCCTTCCGCACACAGGGATAGAAACTAATGTTTCATGGACACCACAGTATTTTTCTACTAATTCAGCAGCAAATGCTGATAAAGAGGCCGAAGAGCGTAAACATACTATAGCTGTGCATGCAGCTGGGACGGGAGGTGTAGTAACAGGAGTTGCAACATCTGTATTACTTTTAGGAATCTTAAAAAAAGCAAGTTGGCTAAAACAGTTCTTGGGTAAGTAAAAGAAAAAATCTCTGAAAAAAGGGATTTTTTTTGATACAATGAAACAAACAATGAGGAGAACCCTCTATAATTTAAAGGAGATTCAGATGCGTAAAGTAGGTATAATTGGGTTAGGGAATGTCGGAGCAATGATCGCTCAAATGATTGTTCAAGCAGGCTATGTTGATGAATTAGTCCTTATTGATAAAAATACTGCCAAGTCTAAAGCTGAAGCTTTTGATATGCTTGATGCAGCTAGTCTACTCAACAGTCATACTAAGATTACAGTCGGTGATTATCCAGATCTCTCTGATGCAGAAGTCGTTATTTCTGCCTTGGGTCATATCAAAGCTCTCGATGCTCAAGATCGTTTCCAAGAGTTGAAAATTAATACACCCATGGTTAAAGCAGTTGCAGATGAAATCAATGCTTCAGGCTTTAATGGTGTTTTCTTAATCGTAACTAACCCTAACGACGTGATTGCACAGCTTTATTCACAAGCTCTTAACTTACCAAAAAACCAAGTTTTTGGAACAGGAACATATCTGGACTCTGCACGTTTACACCGCTATATTGCTGAAGAAGCTGGCGTAGATGCGAGAAGTGTGAATGGTTATATGCTCGGTGAGCATGGGGATTCACAATTTGCAGCATGGTCAACAGTAAACATTGGCGGTGTACCCTTTGAAAAAACTGCAGCAACAAACAATTTTGACCTTGAAAAAATTGAAAATTCAGCACGTCATGGCGGCTTCATTGTTTATGAAGGAAAAGGCTATACGAACTTCGCTATTGCTGCAGCTTCAGTGAGTCTGATGAATCTCATTTTATCTGATGCTAAAGCAGCTGTAGTCTGCTCACACTACGATGCTGAATTGGATGCGTATTTGTCAACGCCAGCACTTGTTGGGCGTGATGGAGCACAAGCTTACCCAGGATTTATCGAGAGTATCAGCAAAGAAGAAGCTGATAAGCTGAAAGACTCAGCACGTGAGATTCAAGAGAAGATTAAAAAATTTAGCTAAGGATACTACATAGATAGAAAATCTCTTCCGTAGGAAGAGGTTTTTTTCTCTGTTCAATTGCTTTGAAATAAAGTATAATTAAGGAGATATATAATAGAAGACAAGGTGAGTTCATGGTTGAGATTTATTTGGTAAGACACGGAAAAACAATGTTTAATACAATCGGTAGAGCCCAAGGTTGGTCGGATACGCCCCTCACTGCAGAAGGTGAGCGCGGCGCTATGGAGTTGGGACTGGGTTTCAAATCCAAAGGTTTGAAGTTTGATCGTGCATATTCTTCTGACTCTGGGAGAACGATACAAACGATGGGCTTTATCTTGGAATACTCTGAGAATAAGGATATTCCTTATAAGATGGATAAACGTATTCGGGAATGGTGCTTTGGTTCTTTTGATGGGGGCTATGATGGAGAACTTTTTGATGGCGTTCTTCCTATTATATTTGCTGAAAAAGGTATGCAAGAGTCAGGGAAATTTCCTTCAGATGAAGAACTGGCGCGTGCAATCTATGAAGTAGATACAGCTGGATGGGCAGAGACATGGGAAGAGCTCTCTGGCCGCATCATGAATGGCTTTTCTGATATGGCCACTGAAGCAGAAGCTGCTGGAGCTAAGAATATCGTCATAGTCAGTCATGGTATGACTATCGCAAGCTATATCAAGATGCTTCAACCAGATAAAGAACGCCCCCATAATTTGGATAATGGTTCCGTGACACATCTTACTTTTGAAAATGGCAATTTTGAAGTGGGAGATATCGGGTCAATGGAGTATCGTAAACTTGGAGCAGAGATTGTAGAACATGCAAAGAAGAACTAAAAAAAGAAAACTAAAAAAAGGAAGAGTCATTGGAAGTTTTATCATTCTCATGGCTCTCATTGGACTATGTGTATTTGCTGTGAGTAAGCTTAAACCACAAGGGACGAAGCAAACAGCTGAATCAAGCCAGACTTCATCTTCAAGTTCGACAGCTGAAAGTAAAACCACCGATTTATCTAAAGCTCATCGTTCTGACTGGAATTTGGTTCTAGTAAATAGGGAAAATCCAAAAGAGGAACTCTCCCCAGAACTTACGACTGTTGGCAGTGTACAGGTTGATCAACGTATTGCAGATGCTCTTGTTAAATTTTTGGCAGCAGCGCAAGCTATTGATCCCTCAGAACACTTGATTTCAGCGTATCGCTCTGTAGCTTATCAAGAGCAACTTTTTAACACTTATGTGGAAAATGAAATGATTGGAGCTGCAGGATCAGTGAATAACACTGGGCAACCCATATCTCGTGAAGAAGCTGAAACTAATGTTAAAACTTATTCACAGCCCGCGGGTAGCTCAGAACACCAAACAGGGTTAGCTGTGGATATGTCGACAGTGGACGCTTTAAATCAAAGTCCTGAAGACATAGTTGCACAAGTGAAGAAAATCGCGCCCGAATATGGTTTTGTACTTCGTTTCCCGGAAGGTGGAAAATCATCCACCGGTGTCGATTATGAGGATTGGCATTTTCGCTATGTAGGTGTGGATAATGCCAAGTATATGGCGAAACATAACCTTACCCTCGAAGAATACTTGAAGTTATTACCCCAGTAAAAAATAAAGGGACTTAAAAGGAGTCACACACAAATGTTGAATAAAGCTTACTTGATTTTATATGCTAATATTGCCTTGTTTCTCTACACTTTGATGATTACTACACAGCGACTTTTAGCATCACCCAATACTTTTACGACTGTTTTTCAAAATACAAGCCGTACAGTAACAGGTTTTATCAATAAAACTCTGGCTCCCGTAGCCCAATGGCAGAATATAATAGAAATACTCTTAGTGTTCCTCCTTATCTTACTCATACTTCGCTTTTTCAATGTGGGGTTGTGGGTTTTAGAGATAGCAGCTGTCCTGGTATTCATTGATTGGGGTTATCAATATCTCATACATCAGCAAAATTTAACACTATTATTTCCCCTAGCGGTCATGCTTGTTAGCCTCTTTAGCATTCGTTTCATTGCAAAAGAAGTGGGATTTATTTAAAAGGATCAAAAATTAGCACTCTATAAAAAAGAGTGCTAATTTTTGGTTTTTTTGCTTGACAAGATAGGAGATAAGGGTTATAATAATATTGTTAGCACTTGAGGGTGTTGAGTGCTAAAGGTGGAGAAAGGAGACAAAATGATTACAGAACGGCAACAGCAGATTTTGGATTTGATTGTCTCACTTTACGCGAAAGAGCATACACCTATAGGTTCTAAAGCTTTATTAGAACAGATTAAAGCTTCGAGTGCGACAATCAGAAATGATATGAAAGCATTGGAAAATCTTGGACTCATTCAAAAAGAACATACGTCAAGTGGACGTGTTCCTAGTATTTCAGGTTACAAATACTTTGTAGAAAATGTATTACGCCTGGAAGAATTTACACAAAATGATCTTTTTCAGATTATGAAATCTTTTGACGGTGAGTTTTATCGTTTATCTGATTTATTTGAAAGAGCAAGCGAGGTTCTCTCAAGCTTGACGGGCTTAACTTCCTTCGTGCTTAATGTTCCCCAGAAAGAGCAAGTCTTGCAGTCCTTTGAACTTGTCACTTTAGATAATCATTCGATGTTGACAGTGATGACCTTAGCGACAGGTGAACTTAGGACAAATCAGTTTGTACTTCCAAAAAGCATGAGTGAACATGACCTGCAAGTCTTTACAAAGTTGATTAAAGAACGCCTAGTAGGTAAGAAAGTTCTCGATGTACATTATGCATTGAGAACGGACATCCCGCAGATAGTACAGCGTTACTTTAAAACAACAGGCGATGTCTTGGAACTCTTTGAATCCGTCTTTGCAGACTTATTCACAGAGCATTTGACAAGTAGCGGACGTGAGTATGTCTTTGACTTTGCAACAGACAATCTTTCTGAGCTTTATAAAATTTTAAGCGACGACACACGTATGGCTCAAGAAATACGAGAATTAACAAGTACAGATGAGATGCGTTCGGTTGTCATTGATAATATGTCTTATTTTGCCAACCTGACGTTGATAAGTCAAAAGTTTGTTATTCCATATCGTGGTTTAGGAACGCTGACAGTCATTGGTCCTGTAGAACAAGATTATCAAAAAACCTTGAGTACACTAGACTTACTTGCAAAAGTCCTAAGTATGAAACTCATGGACTACTACCGTTACCTTGATGGTAACCATTACGAGATAAGTTAATATATGAAATTATTTAAAAGAAAAGGAAACAATATGGCTGAAGAAAATAAAGAAGAATTGAAGAAAAAAGATCAGGAAGAAGAAGTTGTCGAAGAGCTTACTGAAGAAGCACTTGAAGATATCGTCGAAGAAGAAGTTTCTGAGCTTGATGCAGCTGTAGCAAAGGCTGAAGAATGGGAAAATAAATTTCTCCGCATTAGTGCAGAAATCCAAAATATTCAACGCCGTGCCAACGAAGAACGTACAAGCATCCTGAAATACCGTTCACAAGATTTGGCGAAAAAGATTTTGCCAAGCTTGGATAACTTGGAGCGTGCTCTTGCAGTTGAAGGGTTGACAGAAGATGTTAAAAAAGGTTTGGAGATGACACGCGAGAGCTTGATTAACGCACTTAAAGAAGAAGGCGTTACAGAAGTCAAAGCAGACGGTGCCTTTGATCCAAACTTCCATATGGCTGTACAAACAGTTCCAGCTGATGATGAACATCCCGCAGATCATGTCGTTCAAGTCTTCCAAAAAGGCTACCAGATCCATGATCGTATCCTTCGTCCAGCAATGGTCGTTGTTGCACAATAAGAAACAAGAAGTGACCGAAATGTCCTTAAACTATAAGAATAGATAAAAACAATAAAATAAAAAAAGAGGTAAAGCATATGTCTAAAATTATTGGTATTGACCTTGGTACAACAAACTCAGCAGTAGCAGTCCTTGAAGGAACTGAAGCAAAAATTATTCCAAATCCAGAAGGAAACCGTACAACACCATCTGTTGTCGCTTTTAAAAATGGTGAAATTCAAGTCGGTGATGCCGCAAAACGTCAAGCAGTAACAAACCCAGATACAATCATCTCTATCAAATCTAAAATGGGTACAAGTGAAAAAGTTTCTGCCGGTGGGAAAGAATACACACCTCAAGAAATTTCAGCAATGATTCTTCAAAACTTGAAAGCAACAGCAGAAGCATACTTGGGTGAAAAAGTTGACAAAGCAGTTATCACTGTTCCAGCTTACTTCAACGACGCACAACGACAAGCCACAAAAGATGCTGGTAAAATCGCTGGTCTTGAAGTAGAACGTATCGTTAACGAACCAACAGCAGCAGCTCTTGCTTACGGTATGGACAAACAAGATAAAGATGAAAAAATCCTTGTCTTTGACCTTGGTGGTGGTACATTTGACGTATCAATCCTTGAATTAGGTGATGGTGTCTTTGATGTATTATCAACAGCTGGTAACAACAAACTTGGTGGTGATGACTTTGACCAAGCTATCATTGATTACATGGTTGCAGAATTCAAGAAAGAAAACGGTATTGATCTAGCCCAAGATAAAATGGCCCTTCAACGTTTGAAAGATGCAGCTGAAAAAGCGAAAAAAGACCTTTCAGGTGTAACTTCTACACAAATCTCATTGCCTTTCATCACAGCAGGAGCTGCAGGTCCACTTCACTTGGAAATGACACTTACACGTGCAAAATTTGACGAATTGACTGCTTCATTAGTTGAAGCAACACGCGAACCTGTACGTCAAGCACTTTCTGATGCTGGCCTTTCAACTTCTGATATTGACGAAGTTCTTCTTGTTGGTGGTTCAACTCGTATCCCAGCAGTTGTTGATCTTGTTCAAAAAGAAACAGGTAAAACTCCAAATAAATCTGTTAACCCAGACGAAGTTGTTGCTATGGGTGCCGCAATCCAAGGTGGTGTCATCACTGGTGACGTTAAAGACGTTGTCCTTCTTGACGTAACTCCACTTTCACTTGGTATTGAAACAATGGGTTCTGTCTTTACAAAGCTTATCGAACGTAATACAACAATTCCAACATCTAAATCACAAGTCTTCTCAACTGCAGCAGATAACCAACCAGCAGTAGATATCCATGTCCTTCAAGGTGAACGTCCAATGGCAGCAGATAACAAATCATTGGGGCGCTTCCAATTGACAGATATTCCTGCAGCACCACGTGGTGTGCCACAAATCGAAGTAACATTCGACATCGACAAAAACGGTATCGTGTCTGTTAAAGCAAAAGATTTGGGTACACAAAAAGAACAAACAATCGTTATCAAATCTAACTCAGGTCTTTCTGACGAAGAAATCGATAAAATGATGAAAGATGCAGAAGCAAACGCTGATGCTGACGCAAAACGTAAAGAAGAAGTTGATACACGTAACGAAGCGGATGCTCTTGTTTTCCAAACTGAAAAAACAATCAAAGAGCTTGAAGGTAAAGTTGACGAAGCAGAAGTGAAAAAAGCCGAAGATGCTAAAGAAGAGTTGAAGAAAGCTCTTGAAGGTGAAGATATCGCAGATATCAAAGCTAAATCAGAAGCACTTAGCGAAATCGCTCAAAACCTTGCAGTAAAACTTTACGAACAAGCAAGTGCTGAACAAGCAGCAGCAGAAGGTCAAGAAGCTGGATCAGAAGAAGGTCCTAAAGATGACAATACTGTTGATGGCGACTTTGAAGAAGTTAAATAAAAAGTGAGTTCATAAAATTAAAAAGTTCGAGACTTTGTTTCTCGGCTTTTTTTGTTTTTGTGAAAACCATTTTATT
>CXTS01000157.1_pt1 | contig 15223 bp, 15 predicted proteins | sample 940881 | NCBI WGS metagenome assembly CXTS01 (sample SAMEA3493498, study PRJEB9703) | human gut metagenome | biome: ENVO:mammalia-associated habitat; material: ENVO:feces | place: Bangladesh | collected 2010-01-06 | reverse complement strand
TTAAATTCCCCATGCCCACCTCTCCTCTCAAAAGATGTTTTGTTTAATACTCTCAATCTCAATTAGACAAAATAAAAACAGAGGATATTTTTAATCCCCTGTGCTGTTCTACTCTATACCTGGACCATCATTGATAGAATATCTAAAAGTTCCAGCATGTGCTTGACCCAGTTGTAGATTGTTCCGTGCTTGAAGCTGCGCTCCTCTATTTTTCGCAAAATTAATTTCGTAAAAGGCACCAGCACCTGTCATATCTACAAAATTCGGCAGGTTAGCATCATCTGTAATAGAGATAACGGGACGTGCAACATTTAACTCAAGTTTATCGTCCCTGTTTCCCTCGAAATCTACCCAGCTAAAATTCAACGACTGAGGAAAGAGGTTTTCAATCAAAGCCACTGTGATATGGAAGTTAGGGTTCTGACCTCTATCATCACCGACGACCAACTGACTGCTTTCATCTTTTTCCAGCCAGTCGCCAAAACTTCCATCAAAAGGCAAACCTGCCAGATCAATGTTGTAGGTTGAGTCCATGTTGGACAAGTTCGGCTGCATAAAGAGACCTGTGGGTTTAAAGAAGGAAATGTAACCCGCAGTGCGCAAGGCATTACTTTGCGTTGCAGTAAAGACATTGGGCTGTAAGTTGACCTGTTGTGCACCACCACCAGTTGCGGCACTGGTCATATTAATAATCGTACCATGATTTGCTCGAACATAAGTATCTGTTCCACCCTGAGCCAGGCTTCTTCGGTTGATCGCAACAGTATCAAAACTCCCATCCCATATATTACTAAAAGGTTCATGATGTGTCGATAAATGCGTTCTTAACCCATCTCCAGTCCCTATAATAGGTGGAGTAGAGGGGTTACTGTCATGGTCGTAGCTATCACCTTCACGTAAAATGCGCAGTGGGAAATTTCGGACATTAGCATGGATAACAGGCTGAGCTGTATTGAGATTCCGAGAGTTTATCGTAAAGGAACGGACATCATTCAGAACGATTTCAGAACCCAAACCTGGCGTCCCGGCTATCGAGGCATTATCGGCTGTTTGTGTCGTCGCTGGACTATTAATAATAAATTCACTATCAGGACCAAAATTCCAACGCACAGCTTGAGCAAAACCACCCCAGCCACCTGTACTTCCAGCTGGTAATCCACCTGTTGCGCTTCTTCCGAGATTCATAACGAGTGCACTATTGTGTGAAATAAACCGCGCCCCTTCTGACATATTAAAATCCCAAGTTCGGTAATCTCCATGTTGAAACCAAGTATTATGTCCTGTGACCCCTGTTCGTGCTGTTGAGGTCACTAGAAACTCTGAATTTTTTTCAAAATTCCAAGTAAAATTATGAATAGCTTGCGATTGAGAACGACTCCAGTACATGGCCCAAGAAGCATCTAAGTTCATCGTGAGTTTCGCATTTTCATGCAATCTCAAAAGATGACGATCAACGACTTCCATGAAGAAAGGTTGATCCCAACCCCAGTTATAATCTAAGGTCGTATGACCATCTAGGACCTCAACATGAGCACCACCTTCTATAAATTCACCATGATTATCGGCACCTGCAAGATTTCCCGTGCCCGACTGCCACACACGGAAAGAGTTCGTGCCAGAGAAATGCACTTGCGCATAATGCGCATAGATAGGTGTCGCATGAGCAGTCCCTCCACCATGGCTATATCTGACATCCTTATAAGTAAAAGTAGGCTGCACATTACGACCACGTGCTTGAAAAATCCCACCTGTTATACTGTTGATGAGTATTGCATTGTCCAGAGTCATTCGTGTCTGGGGTGTAATAACAGTATTATCATTTGAAAAAGCGGGTGTTCCCACTTGTCCTGTTACAGTATTCGCTGTACGTCCTTGAACTCCGGCAAACCAACCACGGCGCGGACCTAATACCGTTCCTGCTGCACTTGAATTAGCATCCCCACGACCACCAATACCATTTGTCGGTGTCGTATTATTATCAAAATAAAGGGTGTGACCATTCCCATCAATGTACAGGGAACGTCCTTCACGGATAGTGTCTTGATTGACTGAACCACCTGCCGCTTGATTCCCCATAATCTGGGCCCATACACTATTCCCAAGCACAGTCCCTGTCACTTCAAAGCGTAACGTTCCGTGATTATCTGTAGCAAAGTTAGCTATTGTTGTCGCCTCTTGGCCTTCTGCTGTAGCTGCCAGATGCAACTGTGGACTCAAGTAAGTATCCATCATATCGCGCCAGTTATCCGTCTGAAAGGTTACTTGTGGACGACTGAGCTCATCTTCGCCCAAGATACCATTTGTCAATACTGCAGCCTCTACTGACTTTGCACCCAGCAAGAGTCCTAAAGTTATAACACTAAAACTCAAGCATTTAATGAAGAAAGAGGCACCGAGAACTCGAGACATAAGTACGTTTTTAATATATTTTTTCATATGTTGATATTCCTAATTAGTAAAGAGTTACTAAGCTTAATGCTTAAAGTCCTGATACAATGGTCGTGGTGATGGTCGCTTCATACTCGACATCTGGGACGACCTGTGTTAAGCGAGTACCATCAATAATCATCTCCGCCAAAAGAGAACCCGATGTCAGGGTACCATTCGCATTTGGTAAACCCGTCAAGACCCGCGCTTCGATCGGACCGTACTCGGGGTTAGGCTCTCCAGGATTCAGCAGTCCGTAAGCAATAGCGCCTGTCGCGTTGGTCAGTGTAGCTGGTCCTCCCGTAACACTGAGCTCAATCGCTCGGATAGGCAAAACACGTGGCTCTGACTCACCAGCTACAGTCGTGGTAAAGTGTGAATACTTCTGATTAACATGGAAGCCTGCATTCGTTCCGGTAAGATTGAGGATTTCAAAGGCTTCTGGAACTGTTGCTCCAAAGACCAAGTCTGCGATTATCTCGTCATGATAGGTCACTGTACCGAAGTCGATATCTGGCGTCTTGACCAGGCGCAAGCGTTCACTTTCGGGGACTGAGACCGAAACATCAACATTAGCTTTGCCATCCAACTGTTTTTCGGGATCAAGCTCGGCTGCAGCTGCACTCCCTCCTATCAGTCCTATCAAGAGGAGGGCCGATATGATATATTTTTTCTTCAAGATTAAACTCTCCCTGTTTTCATTTCTTCGCCTATTGGGAAAAAGATTAAGCTCTTAATCTCTTTCCCAATAGCACCAAAAATCAGATGTTCTGACTTTTGGTTGCATTGTGTTTTATACTTTATAGACAGTTAATCACCGTTTGGCGGAACGTCTTGTAAACTCCATGTGATGGTTGACATATAAAGTGCCTCACGTGCCGCACCACCTGGAACCATCAACTGAACAGAGCTGCTTGCATTGGGCGTAGTTCCACTTGTCGTACCAAAACGCAAGAGGTTTGTTCCTGCACCATTATCTTCTGTTGCCCACATCGCATTAACTTCATTACCTGGGAAAAAGGTATGAGACGCTGTGTGTCCATCTGCAGGGTAGCGTGAAGTCGATACGATTGTTCCGTTCGACCAGCTCATTTGAGCCCCGCCTAACTCTTCTTCGTGGTGTGGTGAACTAGAATCTGTAACTGTAAACTGAGTTGCTGACACTTTCAACGTCCACCCCGCAAAAGTTCCTCGATTATCCGTGACTTGGACAAAGTTCGGGCGCTCTTCTGCAACACCATCGTCATTCAGTGTGGGTTGAAGACGTGCATTCAGCGTTTGATTACTTGCTGAGATGGCGTTATTACTTCCAAAGTAGAAGTTGGAAGCAAAGTCAATCGAAAGAGGTCCAGGCGTACCAGGACCTGGTGGTGGTCCCGGCTGATCAGGATCATCAGGATCTATCGGCTCTGATGGATTTTCTGGATCGACCGGATCCGTCGGATCTGTCGGAACTTGGAAACCAACCGCTCCCCATCCTGGGTAAGTTACATCATCTGCCTCTACCAACACACTTGCTGGCGGCGCCAAGGCACCTGCTACGATAAGCGTCAAGACTGACGCTGACATAAGTTTGATTTGTTTTTTCATAGTGTTTTCCTTTCTTTTAAGATGAATCTTTTATATTTTTTATAAAGCCCGCTATGAAGCAGACTCACCCTGTATTTCTTAGCTCTTTTTCTTGCTAAAATTTTGCCAAGCTACTATTCGTTACTTGGAACCTCTGAGAGAATCCAGGTGAGTATGGCTTGGTAAGTATAGTTTTGACGTTGTTTCCCGCCAGGAGCGAAGAGCTGAACATCAGGATTTAGATAAGCTGTGCGCTGCTCTCCATTTTCGCTGTGCAGCTGTGTCTCGACCAGACTCGTCCCCCAGCGAACCGTTGTTGTCCCTGTACCGCTACCGGGATCGGCCTGAGCGATAATTTCAGTCGGTCCTGTTCCTTTATCCAAGGTTGAAGGAGCTCTAGGTTGATTTCCGGGGTTTGCAGCAACGACAACAGCATTTTTTAGAGAAAGACCTGTGCCCCGCAAGGGCTGACGGTTTTCATCATAAAATCGCGTCGTTTTTTGTAGATTTAAGGTCCAACCCTCAGCCGTACCACGTTGATCCGTGACTTGAACAAAGTTGGGTGTCATAATTGGCTGTCCTCTGGCATCACGGAGATGCTGAGGCTGTGCATAGTATATATCATTTTCTCTGACTGCTTTATTTGTCTCAAACGTAAAAGTCGAAACAAAGTCCAATGTCAGACCACCACCTGACCCTTCTGGCAAACTCGGTTGCTCCGGACCGTCTCTGATACTCGGCAGGGGTTGAACAGGTTGTCGAACATAAATTCCTGGTCCTGGATGCACAGGTCCAGTCAGACCACCACCCCGTCTAAAGCCAACTCCACCACCAGCTTCACGTGCATCCTCAGCTCGCGCCATCGGAGCGAGAAGCGGTTGCGCCAGAGTAAGTGAAATAAGACCAAGTTTTAGTGTTTTCTTTAACTTCATCGCTTCTCTCCTTTCCACTTTATTACTATTTATCCTCTTTAAATATTTAAGAGGTTATCCTATCGGATTACCCGGGGCTATCGAAAGTTGCCACTCTAGATGCGTCATGTAGGGCGCAGCACGTTGGACTGTCGGACCTGGCACAGTGAGGGAAACAGGTCCAAATCGTGGTCGGTTACCTGACTCTCCACCACCACCAATCCCCATACGGAAGATATCGTAATAGCCTTTTTCTAATAATTCTGGCATAAAACCTTCGAGCTTATCGTCCGGAATATCTGTGACCGTTTCATAGACTGGCTCTCCATCTTCGAGGACTGGGTTACCGTCTTCGTCTAAGACAGGGCGCTCAAATTCTTCTGTGTAATCAGATAAGTCACTCACCGTCCCGATAGAGTAGTGCCATGTCATCAAACCTTCCCCTGGATTAGCTACGATAACGGGCTGAAAGCTATTGCTGAGCGTGATTTCCGGAACAACTTGACTCGGTTCAACCCACAAGTCTGGAGCATCGGCGCTAGTATGACCACTGCTGAATTTCAGCTCTGCTCCTTCCAAAAAATCGCCTGGCTTAGCATCTGCTTCTGCGGGAGGATTAGCCAGAAGACCGGTCCACATGAACTGACGGGACTGTCGTACAGATAAGGTCCAACCGCCTTGCTCAATCTCACCACGGCGATCCGTTACCTGTGCAAAGTTTGGAAAAAGCTCAAATGTCGTGCCGATATTGTTTCCTTGCTCATCCAGTCGATGAGCGGGAAAAGGCCGTGCATAGTAAGTACGTTTGAGTGTCGATACGCCCCCTTGTCCAAAAACGATACCAGAAACAAAGTCAACAGATAGCGCACCAGGTGTACCAGGTGGTGGCGCAGGCATCCCTGGTGGAATAACAGGACCAATAGGAGAAGTCGGTAAATCTGGATCGACTGGCCCCACTGAGCCACTCCCCGGCGCAAACTGAATCGCTCCCCAAGAACGATAAGACGGATCCAGCGAATCATCTGCCACAGCTGGCAATGCGTATGTCGCCCCTAAAACTGTCAATGAAGTCAGCGTAAACTTTAGTATTTTTTTGTTCATCATGTTTTCCTATTATAGTTTTCATTCTCTTAGTTTGCAGGAACATCAGAAAGCGTCCAAGTAAACAAGGTTTGGTAAACAGCAGAACGCTGTGCTGTTGCTCGCGGAACATCGAGTGCTATCGGTCCAAAACGTGGTGTCTGTCCTGGTCCCATCCGATAGTTATCATAGTAACCTCCTTCGATAAGCTCGCTAAAGTCACCGCCTTCTGCTTCGATTTGATCCAACTCATCTTCTGTAATCTCAGGCGGCAGTGGGTTTCCGACTGCATAGTGCCAAGTACCATTGCCTTGACCCGGAGCGGCAAAAAGAACAGGAGGAGAGAGCACGCCTGGCTCCATCGTAATCTCTGTACCACCAGCATAAGAAGGAATTTCCGTATCAGGCTTGCTATGACCCGTTGTTGTATGCCCGTGAGAGAAAGTAATCCGTGCACCAGCAAGAAAGTCTCCCGGTCGTCCTTCATCCTCATCAGTAATATCGACAGGAGCGCCTACCCAACGAAACTGCATATCCTGTTTCACACTTAAGGTCCAGCCATTCTCATTTTGTCGTCGATCGCTGACCTGAGCAAAGTTAGGGAAAACGGATGCTTTACCTTCTTCCCCATTATCACCTGGAATAGTCGCAGCCATCGGACGAGCATAGTAGGTACGTGCCACACGGTCAACAGATGCTTGCCCGAACTCTAGATTTGAGACAAAGTCAATCGAAAGTAAACCTCCTGTAGGTTGAGCGGGGTATTCTGGAATAATAAGCTGATAAGGATTATCTGGATCGACTGGTCCTACAATCGTACGGTCTTCTTCAAAGATAATCTTGGCGGTATTCGTTGTACTGCTTGCCCCTGGTAAGGTTACAGCAACAACTGGGATAACTGTCCTACCTAGAGATAAAGTGAGTACTGAAATTACAGTTATTTTCATGAACTTTTTGTTAAGCACAGACAGGTATCCTTTCATTATTTTTATACATTTTTTAGTTTTATACAGGACTTATTCACTCAGAATCCTCTGATTCTTGAGAAACTTCTGCTATATCAGAACTATTGGTGTTTCCTTGACTTCCTAACTGCGCTTTAAGTGCGGCAATCTCGGCTTCTTTTTTAGCTTTTTCTTCTTCGTCTTCTTTCTTACGACGTTTCCAGAGGATAAACCAGAGGAAAAGTAAAATCAAGAGCAAGAGGAGACCTACAAGTAACCACTTGAGCCATGAACGATCCTCGGGTTCAAGCGTCACATCACGTTCATTCAGCTCATCTGCCTTCTCTGCAGTGATTGTAAACTCACGTTCAAACTGCCATTCATGGCGATAAGTTATTTCCTCGCCCTCGCTATTTTCAGCTGTATAATCTCCTTGATCATCCTGAACACCATTAACTGTCATCGTCATCCGATAACGACCTGGTCTCAAGGGTTGACCCTCAAGGGAGATAGGAAAATCAAAGTTCGTGTTTGGCGCCATCTGCATACGATCCCGATTGACACTGTATTCAATCTCAGGGTTATCAATCCTTGAACTTTAGCATTAACGTGCATGCGGTTAAGAAAAGTCATTGCCGGATTTTGGAGATTAGCGTTGATAACATTACGATAGTTGACTTGACCAGGTCCAACGTCATGCAATTTAAGATCTGGCTCAACTGCCACTTTATTTTGACGCATTAAAAGAGCAATAACAAAAGCAAAACGATTAGTTACAGCAAGTCCTTCCTGATTTTCAGGTATAGCTTCTTCTTCATCGATTTTCTCACGGTAAGTTAAGCCACCAACCAGCTGACCGTCAAAGTGCTCTTCAGGCATTTGGAGATCAATATTTATCGTCTTTTCAGAATGAGGAGCTAAAACAATTTCTTGCTCGGTCTGTACTAAGTCATCATAGTTAAATCTTAGAGATTTATCGGCTTCGATATTGTTGGGTGAGTATTCGACAACACCATTGATATTCGTTGTCGCAGAAGATACCTCCTGCTCGACAGTCATCTGCCGGTTAGTGTCATTTTTTAGCGTAACAGTTACTGTCTGCTTCTGCCCGGGCTCTAAAATCAAATCAAAGAAGGACTGATCACTCGCACGGTTATCTAACTCTCTGACATTCGCAGTCACAGAAAAGCCAAGCTGACTTGCTTTTACAATATTTCCAGAGAGTATCGTTCCTAAAATTGCTAGAAGAATCGTACTCCACATGATTAGTTTTTTTATTTTTTTCACCGTTATCTCCATTTTTTTATTTTTGTATCTCTAAAATGTGTTCTTTTATAACTTATGTTTTGCTTTCTTTTTTAAAATCAGAAAAGCGAATATCGCGAGAAGGAGTGCGATTGCTGGTACTATAAGATAAACTCTTCTCTGTTCAGACGCTTTATTATTGATTGGTTCAGTACTGACTTTTCCCGCCTCATCTACTGTAAGACGGTATTCAAAATTCTGATTATCTGCTTTGTTAGGCATTGTCATTTTTGCTTTCAGAAGATATTGTTTACCTTCGACAAGCGGTGTTTTATTGTCCAGTGCGAGATTTATCTTGGCTTGAGGAACGATAACACCTTTAACAGGCTTAAGCTCAGAAACCACTTCACCAGAAGCATTAGTAATCTCAGCCTCGATTCCCACTTCTGAAATAATTTTCGCATTTGGATTAATTAATGTTAGGCCTTGTTGACTGACTTCTAAGTTGCTAGGAGAAAGTTGCAAACTTGCCATCTTTTCTTTCTGATCCCCGTCCAGGATGAGAGCAAAGGCGCGGTTATAAACATTCAGGATACTCCCTGTACGTTCCGCTTCTTTGGCATGACGGCTAACATTGATTCCTCCGATAGATTGAGCGTTTAACTTTTCAGAAACATCAAGTTTGATTGGAACACGTTTGGTTTCATTTGCTCCAAGTGTAATTTGAATTTTTCTTTCTACTTCTTCCTTGCCAATCTTTACTTTCTGATTAAAGTCAAAAGTCGGTTCACCATACAAGTATTTCTGACTAGCCTTAAAATCCAGACTGTAGTCAATCACTAAATTTTCGTTTGTTATAGCTTGGTGTGCTGATATATCAAATGTATTTTCATTTTTGCCATTGACAATCTCAACATAGAGTGTCAATGTTTCTTGATCGCGCGCATCAAGCCACCAATAAGATAAATCTTTCTTGTCTTGCTTTTGAAATTCACTTGGAATAGCTTGTGCACTAAAATCCATAGCATCACTACTTGGCGTTTCCATAGCTCCAACATTTTCAGGTAGAAAGAGCATCGTAATTCCTAATACTAATAGAACAAGTCGCTTCATATCAGCTCCTCCTTTAACTCCCTATATTTTTTATTATTTATTTCATTTAACTTTTATATGCGACAAAAACGACCTTGATACAATACGGCCGTCATTTCCGCCCCTCGTGAAAAAACAGAAAACTACCTCTGTCTGTCTGTCTGATTGTAGTTCATCAAAGCCACCTCGTCAACTTCTTGTTAATCTTAAGTAATGTTTTAGTTATCACTATAATGCTATTGTAATATTTTTATCATATAAATCAAAATAATATCAGAAAATAGAAAAAAGAGAGGAATACCTCTCTTTTTATGCTATGGTTCTTGCCATGATTTTTCTTAGATTCCACGTGGCTTAACTCCTCCAAAAAAAAATGCTGGTGAAAACCCAGCCCTACTGTAATATATATCTAATCAAAGCAAAATATTTAGCAACAAAAAAACAGCCAAAATAAATTTTTGACTGTTTTTGGCTGCTATCTTTTCCGAAAGCACTATATCTATGTTCACTTAACGCAATCAAATCAAGAACTTTCGGACTAACGTAGCCAACTCACGACTTAAAAATTATTTAAGTGTGATTGAAGCACCAGCTTCTTCCAATTTAGCTTTGATTTCTTCAGCTTCTGCAGTTGCAACGCCTTCTTTGATCATTGTTGGTGCGCCATCAACGAGTTCTTTAGCTTCTTTCAAGCCAAGACCAGTGATTTCACGAACAGCTTTGATTGTAGCAACTTTTTTGTCGCCTGCTGCTGTCAATTCAACGTCAAATGAATCTTTTTCTGCTGCAGCTTCGCCACCAGCAGCTGCTACTGCTACAGGAGCAGCTGCAGTTACGTCAAATTTTTCTTCGATTGCTTTAACGAGCTCAGAGAGTTCGAGGATTGTTGCTGTTTCAAGTTCAGCAACGATGTTTTCAATGTTCAATGCCATTTTGATTCTCCTAGTAAATTTTAGTTTGTTGCGTAAATCCGCCGATATAAAAGGTGCTTACTGTTATTCCTAATGGAATTAAGCAGCTGATTCTTCTTTTTCTGCAACAGCTTTGACTGCGAGAGCCACGTTGCGGACAGGTGCTTGAAGCACTGAAAGAAGCATAGAAAGAAGACCGTCGCGGCTTGGAAGAGATGCAATAGCTGCAACTTCTTCTTTGCTTGTAACTTTTCCTTCGATAACACCAGCTTTGATTTCAAGTTTGTCTGCTGTTTTAGCAAACTCGCTCAAAATTTTAGCAGGCGCAATAGCATCTTCGTTTGAGATAGCTACTACTGATGGACCTACAAAGCTGTCGTTCAAACCTTCGAGTCCAGCTTTTTCAGCTGCACGACGCAAGATTGAGTTTTTAACAACTTTGAATTCCACACCAGCTTCACGCAACTCTTTACGAAGTTGAGTGTCTTGTTCTACAGTTAAACCACGTGAGCTTGCAACAACGATAGATGTCGCAGCTTCGAATTTTTCTGCAAATACGTCAACCAACTCAGCTTTCTTAGCAATAGTTGCTTCGTTTACTTTGTAATCGCTCATTTGTTTACCTCCATTTTATTTTGTTCGTAAGAATTTTTATAAATAAAAATCCCCACGACCAAAAGACATAGAGAGTTCAATCATTGTTTAAAATGTTTGTCCTCGGTTGGATGCTTATGACTTATGTCCCCAACTGTCTTCGGTCAGTCCTTTTCAGAACTTCTATTAGTATATCAGATGTTTTAAAAAAATGCAAGGAAAAAATTAATGAAAAATCAAAAAAATGACCACTAACGAAGTCATGATCATTTTATCTTTAGATTCGCCCTTAGTTATAGGCTCTATTTTCTGTTTAAGCGTTAATAAATTTGATAGCCTTTGATCCTCGAAGTGCCCAATACAGTAAAGCAAAACTACCTGCATAAATGAGACCTTCTAAAATATTAAAGACAACAACAGCACCAATATAAGCTGAGATACCACCAGGGAACATTGTTGCAATATCAAAATTAGCGAACATTGAGTAAAGTGGGATAGCATATACGTAATTAAGAACTACCTGTACTGCAGTCAAAGCTAATGTCCCCAAAATGGTTGCCATAATATAGTTACGCAAGCTGAATCTGTGACGGAGAAAGAACCAAACTACCAGCACAAAGACAGTAACTGCTACAATATTCATTGGTAAACCAATATAGGTATTCACTCCTTCGCTATTTAAAAGCAACCACAAAAGCGAGCGAATAATTAGAATAGCAAAGGCACTACTCAAGCCAAGCATGAAGAGTCCAATCAAGATAGGCAAGATTGTAAAGTCAATTTTTAAAAAGCTTGCACTTGGTACCAAAGGAAATTGGAACATGGGGTAGGACAGTACAAAGGAAATTGCACTGAGCATTGCGATAAGTGTGAGTCGACGTGTTTTTGAATTTGACACGAAAAAACCTCCAAAATAGAAAATAATATTTCTTCGTTTTGAAGGGAGTTTTTGAATATTAGCGAAAACTGACGCAACTCAAAAAGAGCTGGTCTTATTTCTTATTCTTCTCCCATCCAGACTTTACTGTCGGTTGTGGAATTCCACCACATCAAGCTTTTCAGCTTCGCGGACTTTAACCGCCGGTCCCGAATTTCACGGTGCCCTGAAGATAAGTTTATTATATCACAAAAAAATATTATTGGTCAAAAAAAAGAGCGCTCACACGCTTTTTTCTTTCCTGAGAGAGACACCCAGAACCCTATTATAGGATCTGAAGCATATCACTCCTTAAATATCATTTCTAAATCGTCTTTGTTTCTCTTGAATTTTCTTGTCCAACTTTGAACAGTCCTTATTATTCATACGTAGACGACAACGTTTAAATTCTAGTTCTGCCAACTGACGTTTGATTCGTTCACGTTTTGCAGCACTAAATTCATCTTTTTTAACGTATTCTAATTTTTGAAGCATGAGTTCTTTTTTCTCAGCTAATGCTTCAAGATGGCGCTCAATATTCTCACGTGAGAGCGTGTCTGTTTGATCTGGAAGAGCACTTTCTAAAGCTTCTTTTTTATTTTCAATCTCCGTTAAATGGGCTTCAATTTTTTTGATTTTATCTTCTTTTGATAAACTCATGAAAGCATTCATCTCTTGAGCTTCCTGATCTTCATTATCGTCTTCAAGATAAGTCTTTCGAAGCTGTTTTAAGCGTTCTTCAAAAGTCATTTCAGTCATTTCCGTACTCGTCCTTTTCTCATTGATTATCGTCTGAGATGCGCCACATTTTTTTAAAATCGTTTTGCTCAAACCTATTCTACTCTTTTTCCTAAATAATGCAACTTTCAAGCACTAATTTAAGCAAAAAAAAATAGAACAAGCTATTTCTCATAATGAGGCTTGTCTATAAAATAACCTTGTCGATTGTCGATGTTTAATTTATCGGCTAAATCAATGCCTTCTCGATCTTCAACCTCAGTGATATCGATGTTTTTGTTTTTTTCTCTAATTAAACGGACCCAATCGCCCATGTTGAGATCAAACCACTCGGAATCATTTTTCTTTTGAAATTTCGAGAGCGGAATTTTCACCCCATAGATATCATTCAAAAGCCATTTGATTTTCTTAAAATATTTTTTACTTGGCTCTACTTTTTCAAGGATAACATGAACACCGATGGCTTGGCTTAATTTCAAATTTTTCCTGATTCTCGACTTCATCAGCCAGCCAATCCTATCTGTAAGCTCAACATTGATTTCAATCCTCAGCTCCATCGGATAACATTCGCCTTTGACCCAGCGAATAAAGTATTCGTAACGTGGATCAGCAAGTTGTTTTAGGCTTATATTAATGGCTAAAAATTGTGACGGATGGTTTACTTTCACAAAACTTTTATGAAGCAGATATATCACTTCACGTAAGGTAAATTTATCAATATCATCTGGGAAAATCCATTCTTGTCTCTCTATATCAAACTTGCGAAGTAACGCTTCTAAACCAGTTTTTTCTCCTTTATTATCAACAATCGTCTGAAAGTAAAAAGTATAATTTTCAGCATCTTCCATTGTTTTAGGATAAATTCTGTTTTGTCGTTTCGCCCAAACATAGCTGGTCACAATCCCTAGCAAGCAGAGAAGAATAAAAATTATTGTCAACAGAAACATTACATCTAAAAGCATAGTTTATCCTTTCTTCAGGCTCTTCCTTGTAGGGCTAACCCAAGCACCAGCATGTTCATTTCTACCAAAGCAAGCTTTCATTGCTGGTATAAAAGTTGTGATTATCGTCAATGGATTGACCATCCAGAAAAACAACATATACAGTGGAGCAAAAATAAAGTATTTAAATTTTTGTCCATTACTGTCCAAGATTAAAGCGGCTAAAAGCTGCAAAGTCTCCGCTATGAGCTCAAAGGTAACAAAGATAAAGGACATCGCAAACCCATGCCAAAGACGCTCATAGTTACCTACAAAAAGGAAATAAAGCATGGCTACGATAAATATAATGGATGTAATGAAAAAGAAAAATGACCAAATGATGGAAAAAGTCGTATCAATAAACATTGACAGAACGTAGCGGTACTTAATGGGATGCAAGATAAACTTAAGTGAGTTGGTAAACCATACTTCAGTACCTCCCTGAGCCCAGCGTTTTCTTTGCTTGTAAAGCTGTGATAGGGTTTCTGGAACATTCATATGAAAAATAATATCTGGTGCAAAACGAGGTGTCACACCATACATCAAATGATCCCAAGCAATACTGATATCCTCTGTACTTCGGTCCTGTCTAAAGCCACCAACATCAATCAAAAATTGTTTTTTTATACATGGTATTCGCTCCACTGTAGGAGTACATAGAGTCGTTGATTGCAGTTTGACTTCTTTTAATGACACCTACAATACTTGAAAACTCAACGGTTTGTGATTTCCCCATGATAGTCGTCCGGTTCTGCACGTCCATGTTTGCTGTAACCGCAGCTGTATTAACATCGATTTCACTCATGAAATAGTTCATATATTTCATAAGCGCATCTCTTTCAGGGATACTATCTGCATCATTACTTAAAATATATTCTCCCTTAGCAAAATAAGTCCCGATATTAAAGCCGTGTGCCTTTCCTTGATTTTTCAAGATATTAATGACACGTAACTTCTCATACTTTTCTTGTAAACGCTGGAGAATAGGTAAAGTTTGATCCGTACTGCCATCATTAATCACCAGTATTTCATAGTTACTATAATTGAGCATAGTAGCTAAATACTCAATCGTTTCTTCAATCATAACCTCTTCATTATGAGCAGGAATCATAATCGTAATCATCGGCTGTTCATCAGGCGCTAACTCAACAAAATTTGTCTCTTTTCGTCCTTTTTTTAGGAAGCGATAGCTTAAAGAGCCAAAGAACCAAAACAAAGCTCCAATAACAGGATAGAGACACAGGATGATTAAACATACTGTAATTACGGTCTGCAAACCGCTATCTGAAGTAAACATTTGGGAAAAAATATCAGATATCATAAGTATCCACCTCATCTTTGCCTAGGACTTTTGAAAGCTCATCATTTTTTAAATTCTTTTCTGGTAAAACTTCAAAATATTTTACATTATGACGAAACTCTTCTTCGCCAAAGCGGTCCGCCATAAATTTCTTTCCTTTTTTTCTTCGCTCAATACTAGAGACCGAATCAAATGTAGGCCATTTTTCAATCACTGATTCTCTTCGGTTGTTTTGAATAATTGTCATGCTCGCTGCATAAGTAAAGGTAATAACCACACAGAATGCAAGGAGAATCAACAAAAATTTAATTTCAAATACGCCTTCGTAATACTTCCAAAAGGCGATGCCGTACTTCCCTTTTGATATTGCATATAAGAAAGATGCTATGGTAATAAAGGTTGGTACAATGAAGCAAATCCAACCCAAAAGGGCAATCAGGAGCTGTTTAATTTTTAAAAACCAATGTCCTTTTTCAAAAAACAAGTCAGAATAACTATAATTTTCTTCAGTTTGTT
>CXTS01000100.1_pt1 | contig 15649 bp, 15 predicted proteins | sample 940881 | NCBI WGS metagenome assembly CXTS01 (sample SAMEA3493498, study PRJEB9703) | human gut metagenome | biome: ENVO:mammalia-associated habitat; material: ENVO:feces | place: Bangladesh | collected 2010-01-06 | reverse complement strand
TTACAACAATTCTTTAGTTGAAGAGACGGATATATCGGCTGCTTCTTTTCGATATTTTTTCAATTTCTCCGCTAAGTTTTTATCAGCAAGTGCCAAAATCTGAATAGCATAGAGAGCTGCATTTTTGGCTCCTGAAGTGCCTATAGCCATACTAGCAACAGGAACTCCACCTGGCATCTGGACGATGGAGTAAAGGCTGTCTAAGCCAGATAGGGCACGTGACTGAATAGGCACACCAATAACAGGAAGCAGTGTCATTGCAGCAACCATTCCAGGCAAATGTGCCGCACCTCCTGCGCCAGCAATTATGAGCTTATATCCTTGTTGCTCCGCATTTTTCGCAAAATTCATCATGATTTCTGGTGTTCGGTGAGCGGAGACGACCTTTTTATCAAAATCGATACCGAACTCCTCCAAAATATGAGCTGCTTGTTTCATTGTCTCCCAGTCGGAAAGTGATCCCATAATTACTGCAACATCTGCCATTTTTATACTCCTTTATTTCCAATGTCTTTACGATAAAACATCCCTGTATTGTCTAATTTATCTAATTTCTCGTAAAGTGATTTTTGAATACTTTTTATCTCTTTTCCGGTTTCGGTGACCATGTATATACGTCCCCCCTTTGAAAGAAGCTGACCATCTTTTCTTATGACACCAGCATAATAACAGTTTAAATCATGTAGTTCTGGTAGAACAACACTCTTTGTTGAAGCATCGGGATAGCCCTGATTTGCTACAACTACTCCTAAGGTAACTTCTTCAGTATTACAGGTCAAGTTTGGCTCTCGTCCTTGTAAGATATCCAGTATATTTTCAAAAAAATCACTTGTAATAGTTTCTAAAACCACTTGCGTTTCTGGGTCACCAAAGCGAGCATTAAATTCAATCGTTTTTACACCTTCGGATGTCAATATTAATCCGGCATAAAGAATACCCGTAAAAGGCTTATTCTCCGCTTCTAACCCTGCCACAGTTGGCAGAACAATTTTTTCTATGGCTTCTTGTACTACAGCTTCTGGAATATGAGGTACAGGTGCATAAGCACCCATCCCCCCTGTATTTGGCCCTCGATCGCCATCAAAGGCACGTTTATGATCTTGCGCAATAGGCAACGGGTATATCTTTCCATCATGTACTAAGCTAAAAAGTGAAAACTCTTCGCCATCAAGGTATTCTTCTACAACAACTTTTGCTGCTTTTGTTTGGAAAATATCTTCTAAAGCAGCTTTTGCTGCTTCTAAATCCATGGCAACTGTGACGCCTTTTCCTGCAGCTAAGCCATCTGCTTTGATAACAATAGGTGCCCCTTTTGTCTCAACGTAATTTAAAGCCTTTCCGAAATCCGTAAAACTCTCGTAGTCTGCTGTGGGTACACCGTATTTTTTCATTATTGACTTAGCAAAAGTTTTACTGCCTTCGATTTGAGCAGCTTCAGCTCTCGGACCAAATATAAGCAGTCTCTCATCTAGGAAAGTATCCACAATGCCGTTCATCAATGCTGTTTCTGGACCAACAAAAGTCAAGTCTACTTTTTTCTTCTTTGCAAAGTCTACCAATAGATTATTTTCAAGTTCGGAAATAGCTACATTTTCCAGCTTTTCCTCCGTCATACCCACATTTCCTGGGCAAATAAAAACTTTCTCTACTTTTTCACTTTTCGCAAACTTTCGTGCAAGTGCATGTTCACGCCCACCTGAGCCAACAACTAAAACCCTCATATTTCCTCACTTTCTTCTCACTTCTATCTTAAGATATTTAGAGAAAAAGAAAAAGCCCCAGAGGGCTTTTCTAAATATATTCTTATTCCATTGTTCGGAATTATCAAGCAAGGACAGGTAGAGAAGGTATTTCTAATAAATCTTCGATGACACAATCCGGTGTTAAATCTTTTTGTGCCTCTAAGTGTTTAGGATTATACCAAATTGTTTTAATACCTGCATTTTTTCCGCCTAGGATATCTGTGGCTAAGGTATCACCAACAATCGCAAAATCTTTATCTGCAGCATGATCAATATGGTCAAATACATACTCAAAGAATTCTTTTGATGGCTTGTGTTTTCCAATTTCTTCACTTATAAAGATTTCTTTGAAATATCCGGCAATACCAGACTCCAAAATTCGTGGACGAGAAACTTTTGATGTACCATTACTAACAATGTACATTTCTGTAGCTTCTTGCGCCAAGCGATCCAAAAGTTCCATAGCATGGTCCATCAATTCATGACCTTGAGCCAAGTGAAGTTGGTAAGCTGCATCAACAGCCGAAGCATCGTAAGCTTCTTTAACTCCCAAAGCTCTAAAAGCATTAGCAAAACGTGTAGAAAGAAGTTCTTCACGACTGATTTCTCCTGCCTCGTGACTTCGCCAAAGTGCCTTATTTTCACGCGAGTAGATAGCTCTGTTTTCTTTTGTATCTTCAATATCGTATTGCTCAAAAATTTTACCTAAAGCCGTGTACTCTGCCTTATCAAAATCAAGAAGTGTGTTGTCTATGTCAAAAAGTAATACAGTCATTTTCATCTCTTTCTAAAAATTTATGATAGCTCTAGTTTAACGATTTCATCGTTTTTTTTCAACAAAAGAGACTTTTATGGCTAGCACTATTTGGCTAATAAAGCAACTGACTGATAAGGCGCCAGTGTTTCAGACTTATATGAATCATAGTTATTAACGAAGACTTCTGCATCTTCAAAACCCTGTGGCAAAGTAAAGTTCACGCTGTGATTGGCAAAGTTATTCAGTACAAGTAAAAGTTGGCCTTTATATTCACGTACAAAAGCATAAATGTGCTCTGAATCTTTAAGTGCAGCTTTATAATCTCCCTCAGAAATAATTTTTTCCGTTTTTCGTAAACGAATCATTTCTTTATAGAAATTATAGATTTCTCCGTTTTTATCTCTTTTCAGATTAATGTCGGTATGTTTGCCCAACTTCAGCCATGGCTCTCCTTTGCTAAAGCCCGCATTTGCGCTATCGTCCCATTGCATCGGTGTTCTTGAATTGTCACGTGATTTACTGCTGATTATTTCAAACGCTTCGGATTCTGTTTTTCCTTGTTTCAAAAGTCTTTCGTAAGCATTCAAAGCTTCTAAGTCTTGGTAATCGGCAACAGAATCATAATCAGGGTCAATCATACCAATTTCTTCACCCATATAAATAAAAGGTGTGCCACGGCTGAGGTGAATCACAGCAGCTAGCATCGTTGCTCCTTTTATACGGAAATTTTTCACATCCACAAAACGATTGAGTGCTCGAGGTTGATCATGATTATTCCAAAAAGTAGCATTCCAGCCGCCACCTTGTGACATTTTTTCGCCCCATTCATGGAAAAGCTCTTTGAGCGCTTGAAAATCAAAGGGAACTTTGGTCCATTTATCACCATCTTTGTAATCTGTTTTTAGATGATGGAAATTAAAAACCATACTGAGTTCTCTTCGCTCCGGTTGTGTATAGAGAATACTGTTTTCGATGGACGTTGAGCTCATTTCTCCCACAGTTATGGCATGTTCATCTTGGCCAAAAGTAGCAGCATTGAGCATTTTCAAATATTCATGCGTGATTGGTTTATCAGTATACTCAAATTTCCCATCAAATTCTGGATTGTTTTTAAGTATTTCGTCTTTTCCAATAACGTTAATCACGTCAAAGCGAAAGCCTGATATACCTTTACCACGCCAAAAATTGACAACTTCAAACAGTTCTTTGCGAACATTGGGATTACGCCAATTTAAGTCGGCTTGAGAAATATCATAAAGATGAAGATAATATTTACCAGTATCGCCAAATGGCGCCCAAGCATTGCCACCAAATTTCGACACCCAATCCGTAGGTTCATCTCTAAGAATGAAGAAATCTTGGTAATATTTATCACCGGCAAGTGCTTTTTTAAACCATTCATGTTCTGTTGAAACATGATTCAAAACCATATCCAACATAAATTCAATACCTAACTCTTTACCACGTGCCACCATTTGGTCAAAATCTTTAAAATCACCAAATACTGGATCTATATTAGTATAGTCAGAAATATCATAACCATTATCTCTTTGCGGGCTGGGATAAAAAGGATTAAGCCAAATCATATCGATTCCTAATTCCGCCAAATAAGGTAATTTTTCCGTTACTCCTCTGAGATCACCAATACCATTTCCTGTAGTGTCTAAAAATGATTTAGGGTAAATTTGATAGATGACTTTTTCACTCAATGTCATAGTTTTTTCCTTTTGTTTCTTATTTATTTACGGCTGATTTAAAGACGTTTTTCTTTTCAAGTCCTGTTCCCATTGTATCTGAATCTTTAAAGCCAAAGAACCAAACCAAAGTCATGGATACAACAATACAAACAGCTGTCGCAATCCAAAAGTAGATAAAGTTGTTAGGGTTACCTGCAGCATGAGTCAAAGGATTTGTCGTTGCAGCAAAGTTAGGGAAACCAATAAGTGAGCCTGAGAAGCCGTACATATGCAGATCAAATAAGCCAGCAACCGCAGCGCCTGCAGCTGCACCAATCGAACTCATAATGAAAACACGAATATATTTCAAGTTAATCCCATACATGGCTGGCTCAGTTACCCCACAAAAAGCCGAAATCGCTGCTGGTAAAGCTAACCCTTTGAGACTTTGTTGGCGTGTTTTGAGAAAGACAGCTAGAGCACCAGCACCTTGTGCCAACATTGTAAAGGAAACAATCATATTAATGTTTGATTCTCCTGTTGTTACGATTTGTTGCGTCAAGATAGGAATAACCAACCAATGGAGACCAAAGATAACTAGAACTTGGTAAAGTCCACCAATAATTGCTCCTGCTATTGTGAGATTAAGATTAATCAATCCTGTAATGACTGAAGCAAGCGCAGAGGAAACAATACTAATTACGGGTCCTACCAACAAGAGTACTAATGAAGCCACAACAAAGAAAGTAATCATCGGTACAAAAATCGAACGAAGCGCTAAAGGCATGTGTTTCTTAAGCCAAGCACCGATTGGTTTAGCCATCCAAGCTGCTACAATAATCGGGAAAATAGTATAAGCATAATTTGGCAAGCTAACAGGAATATTAAAATAACTTGTATTAAAAGTTACGCCAAATAATTCCATGACGACTGGTGCTTTTCCAGCTACAATCTCTCCTTTCTCAATAACATTAGGTGCTGCAACTAAGCCTTGTAAAGCAGGGTGAATCATAAATCCACCAACTGCAGCCACGACAAATGGGTCTGAACCTAACTGTTTAGCAGCAGCATAGCCGACCAAGACAGGAAGAAAGTAGAATGGTGCCATCGCCATTGTTGAAATAATAATATAGGTTGGATCTGTCGGACTAATAAGTTCAAAAATATGGTTTCCTTTAACAAACATGTTAAGAATCCCATTAATCATACCACCAGCAGCTAATAAACCAATAATCGGCATCATTGACCCCGTAATTGTTCCAACTACAACTTGAAAAGCACGAATGATTGGATTTTTAGAAACTTTTGTTTCCTCGACTTCTTCACTACTTTCACCATCCACGACACGACTGCCCAGCTGGGCCACAATTTCGTCATAGACATCCTCAACAGCTTGACCGATAACGACTTGGTACTGCCCCAAATTTGCATTGTAGACAACCCCCGCTACACCATCCATTGCTTCAAGTTTTTTATCGTCTGCTTTTTCTTTGTCGACTAAATAGAAACGTAAGCGTGTGATACAGTGAATCACCTTTGTGATATTTTCCTCACCACCAACAGCAGCAATAATTTCTGTTGCTAATTTTTTGTAATCTGCCATGATTTCTCCTTTTTATTTTGCAGTTGCTTGGCCCAACAGATCGCCTGCTTGAGCAATTCCTTTTTTAACGGTAAGACTATCGAGCTTTTCATTTGTATTTGTAATTAAAACCATACTCGTAAGTGGTAAACCCGCTGCTTCCACTTCTTTCCAATTGACCTGTCCCAGAGCATCGCCACCGTCGACTATATCGCCCACCTTAACCTTAATCTGAAAAGGTTGTCCATTTAAACTTACTGTATCAATTCCTAGATGAAGCAACACTTCTAAACCATCTGCGCGCGTGAAGCCGATAGCATGTCCTTGTACTAGACTGACTTCTCCTGCTACTGGACTAACAATGTCATTACTTGTGGGTTCAATAGCATAACCATCTCCCATAACTTTTTTGGCAAATACAGGGTCGGAAACCTTTTCCAAATCAATAACTGTACCCGCTAAAGGTGTATAAAGGTTCTTGTCCTCACTTACACTTTTTTTCTTTCCAAAACCAAACATTTTTATTCTCCTTTAATAAAAATAAACTGCAACTTGTACGTACAAGTTTATAATAGCAAAATGAAAGCGGTTTTGCAAGCGGTTATATTTTTACTTTAACTTAAAGTGCTTTTTTGTTACACTTAGGTTATGAAAAAGTACGAAATTATTCTTCGGGATTTGGAGAAAAAAATTCATGAAGGAAGATATCCCGAAAATGAGCTCTTGCCCAGTGAAAACCAGCTTACAGTGCTCTATCAAACAAGCCGTGCAACGGTACGACAAGCGCTCAAAATCTTGGAAGAAAACGGGATTATTCAACGCCGTCACGGCTTTGGCTCCATTGTTATTCCAAGAGAGAGATTGATGTTCCCCATTTCAGGGTTAACTTCTTTCAAAGAGCTCAAAGATTCTTTAAACTTCAGCTCAACCACTGAAATATTAATTTTTGAAAAAATAACTGTAGATAAAGACCTCTCAGAACTTTCTTTTTTTGAAGAAGGCTCTCAAGCTTTTCATATCCTCCGCCGACGAAATATTGATGAGCAGTTCGTTATCCTAGACCGCGACTATATTTTAGCTTCTGCAGCACCTGATATGACCAGAGAAAAAGTAAAGTCTTCTCTATATGCTTACCTTGAAGATCATGTTCATCTTGATATTTCATATGCTCAAAAAGAAATCACAATTGATTTTGTCAATGATGAAGATAAAACTTATTTGGATTTGAACCCTAAGGACCGCCATGTCGTCAGTGTGCGCAGTCATGTTTATCTCGCAAATAATAATGTTTTCCAGTACACTGAAAGCCGCCATCAAGTTGATAAGTTTCGCTTTACGGAATTTTCTAGACGGCAGAAACACTAATAAAAAAAGCTAAACTCTCGTCTAGCTTTTTTTATTAGTGACGGAAATGTCTCACGTCTGTAAAGACCATTGTGATACCGTACTTGTCGCAAGCTTCAATGACTTCTTGATCACGAACGGAACCACCCGGTTGTACAATTGCTTTGATACCAGATTTGGCAATCTCGTCAATATTATCTGCAAAGGGGAAGAAGGCGTCAGAGGCAAGCACAGCATTATCTAGACCTTTTTCTTGAGCGGCTTCGATTGCTATTTTCACTGAAGCTACACGGTTGGTTTGACCAGGTCCAACCCCAAGTGTTTGATGCTCATTTGTAACAATGATACCGTTAGACTTCACATATTTGACCGCTTTCCATGCAAATTTTAGCGCTTCCCATTGTTCCATATCTGGTTGGACTTGCGTTACTACTGTCCAATTTTCTGGGTGTTCTGTAACAACATCTTGTTCTTGTACTAAAACACCGCCAAGCACGCCTGTAATCATTGGTTCTCTTTCTGATGCACCAATTTGTTCAAAATCAAGCGTAAGCAAACGAATATTTTTCTTTTTCGTTAAAATTGCCAGAGCTTCATCAGAAAATGCTGGTGCAATAATGATTTCTAAAAATATTTTGCTCATTTTCTCCGCTGATTTCTGGTCAACTGCGCGATTTAAAACGACAATACCCCCAAAGATAGAAACAGGATCTGCTTCATAAGCATAGTCCCAAGCTTGCTCAATCGTCTCCCCTTGACCAATGCCGCAAGGATTCATGTGCTTAAGCGCCACAACGGTAGGTTGATCCGTAAAATCACGCGCGATCTGCAACGCAGCATCTGCATCACGCACATTGTTGTAAGATAATTCTTTACCGTGTAATTGCACACTTTGCCCAATCGAATATGTAGTTGGAAGGGCATTTTCATAAAAATCTGCATCTTGTTGTGGATTTTCACCATAACGCATCCCTTGTTTTAAATCATAGGTCAATGTCAGCTTTTCAGGTTTCTCCTCCGGAGCAGAAAATTTTTCTGTTAAATATTGTGCAATGAGCGCATCATAAGCAGCAGTATGTCTAAAAACTTTGGCAGCCAAACGTTGACGAAGTCCTAAGCTTGTTTCACCAGCTTTTTCGAATTCTTCGAGAACCATAGCATAGTCACTTGGGTCAACAAGAACAGTAACGTCTGCATGATTTTTAGCTGCTGAACGCAACATTGAAGGGCCACCAATATCAATATTCTCTACAATTGTTTGATGATCAGCTCCTGATAAGAGTGTCTCTTTGAAAGGATAAAGATTGACAACAACCAAGTCAATGGGTGTAATATTGTGCTCTTCTAAGGCAGCTACATGGCTGTCCAAATCGCGTCGTGCCAAAAGTCCACCATGAATCATTGGGTGCAATGTTTTCACACGTCCATCCATCATTTCCGGAAAATGCGTCACTTCTTCAATCGCTAAGGTTGCAATTCCTGCTTCATCCAAAGCTTTTTTAGTTCCGCCAGTCGAGATAATTTCAAAACCGAATTTACTTAAAGACTTGGCCAACTCAACAATTCCATTTTTATCCGACACACTGATAAGCGCACGTTTAGTCATTTTTATTCCTTTTCTATTTTTAAGTTTATAATAGCTCTTACTATTTTTTGATAAGTTCTTCTACTACTTTTATATACAATTCATGCTCTGCTTGATGGAGCTTTTTTTCGTATTCGGCGAGTTCTGGATGATAATCAAGCTGCTGCTGGGCTAAAATTTTACCTGTATCAACTCCGGAATCCACCCAATGAACGGTAATTCCTAAGCCTTCTTGAGCCTGCCAAGATTCCTCTAACGCATGAGCTGAACCAGCAAAAGCTGGCAGATAAGAGGGATGGATATTAATGATCCGGCCTTCATAAGCATGCAAAAGAGTGGGACCAACAATTTTCATATAACCTGCAAGACAAACCAAATCAATCTGATGCTCACGGAGCAAAGCAACTAAGGCTTCTTCGTAAGTCTGTTTGTTAGCAAAAGATTTTAGCGTAAAGCTGACGGCAACTATATTGAACTGTTGTGCTCTTTGTAGAGCATAAGCATCAATCTTATCCGAGAATAAGAGCTGAACTTCAGCGGGAAAAGCTTGAGCAAGAGCTTCAAAGTTAGATCCTGAGCCAGAGGCGAAAACGGCAATCCTCATTTTATTATTACCGCTTGATTCACACGAGGCGTAATTTTTCCGATTTCGTAGCATTTTACTCTTTGCTTCACTTCTTCAGCCTGTTCTGGGGCAACAGCGAGGACCATGCCAATTCCCATATTGAAAATCTGGAACATTTCGTCATGAGGAACTTGACCGTATTTCTCCAAAGCTTTGAAAATAGGCAAAATCTCCCAGCTGTCTTCTTTAATTTCAGCTGCTAATTGATCACTAAACATCCGCGGAAGATTTTCATAAAAACCACCTCCTGTAATATGTGATATCCCCTTAATCATGTTGTCTTTTATAAGTGGCAACAGCTCTTGAACATAAATATGAGTGGGTTCAAGTAACTCTTCTCCAAGAGGGCGTTCCAGCTCAGGAAGAATTTCTTGTTTATCAAAATCTTTAAAGATTTTCCGGACGAGCGAGTAACCGTTCGAATGAATGCCAGAGGAAGGAAGCCCTAATAAGATATCACCTGCCTCCACATTCTTAGAGCCATCGATTAGGGCTGACTTTTCGGCAATACCGACAGCAAAACCTGCAAGGTCATAGTCATCTGTATCATACATATCTGGCATTTCTGCTGTTTCACCACCAATCAAGGCTGACCCTGATAGCAAACATCCTTGGGCAACACCTGCGACCACTTTTTCGAGCTTTTCCGGAAGGTTTTTACCGGTAGCGATATAGTCAAGAAAGTAGAGGGGTTCTGCTCCAGCTGCAACGATATCATTAACACACATGGCCACACAATCAATGCCAATCGTATCATGTTTGTCTGCTTCAATAGCCAGCATCAGCTTTGTGCCCACTCCGTCTGTTCCAGAAATAAGCACTGGTTCCTTAACATCAAGTTTCGAAAGATCAAATGCCGCTCCAAATCCTCCAAGTCCTCCAAGAACTCCCAGCCTTTTCGTTTTTTCGGCGTGTTTTTTTATGCGATCAACCACTTGGTAACCCGCTTCAACATCAACTCCTGCCTTTGCATAAGCATTTTTAGACATTTTTTCCTCCTAAAGATTTCAGGTAATTTTCTTCATAATCGTAAAGTGGCGTCGGATATATACCGTCAAAGTAAGACAGACACAGATTATCATGTCCAATAGCCTCAACTAACCCTTCTTGACTTAAAAAAGTAAGACTATCTGCTCCAATGATTTGGCAAATTTCATCGACTGAGTGTACCGCTGCAATCAACTCTTCTCGCTTTTGAATATCGATACCATAAAAGCATGGATAAGCAAGCGGTGGGCTCGCAATTACAACGTGAACTTCAGCAGCGCCGGCATCTTTAAGTAAACGCACAATTCGTCTGCTTGTCGTTCCACGTACAATAGAATCGTCCACCATGATAACCTTTTTACCTTCGACTACACTGGAAACAGCCGAGAGCTTCATCCGTACACCTTGTTCTCTTAATTCTTGCGTAGGCTGAATAAATGTACGCGCCACATATTGATTTTTAATCAAGCCCATTTCGTAAGGTAATCCAGATTCTTCTGCATATCCTGATGCTGCTGAGAGCGATGAGTTCGGCACACCAATAACTATATCTGCATCTACCTGTGCCTCCCGTGCTAGGATGCGCCCTGATTGTTTACGTGCGGTATGGACATTGACACCTGCAATAACACTGTCCGGACGTGCAAAGTAAATATACTCCATTGAACAGATTTGTGTATTGGTCTTATCTGTAAACTGCTCAACATGCAAGCCTTGATCATTAATTTGAATAATCTGCCCCGGTTTGACTTCTTGAACAAACTCTGCACCTATAACATCAAAAGCACAAGTTTCACTGGCTACAACGAGCGCACCGTTAGTCATTTTCCCAATAGATAAGGGACGGAAGCCATTAGGATCAAGAGCTGCAATCATCGAATCTTCTGTCATCAAGAGATAAGCAAAGCCACCTTTAACAGTATTCAAAGCTTCCTTTACTTTTCCCATAAATTCAGGATGATGGCTACGTCGAATCAGATGCGCCAAAATTTCTGTATCTGAGCTCGAAGAAAAGATCGCGCCTTGTGCTTCTAATTCGCGTCGTAGTGATATAGCATTAGTCAAGTTGCCGTTATGGGCTAGACCAAGCTGTGTGTCTTGAAATTTAAAGTGGAAAGGCTGAATATTGTTTAATTCTGCTGAACCTGCTGTGGCGTAGCGCACATGACCCATGGCTGCTTTCCCTGATAATTTTTGCAAGTCTTTTTCGTGACGGAAAACTTCTGTTACCAAGCCTAAATCACGGTGCCGTTGAAGTTGCCCATCATTATTTGACAGAATCCCAGCACCTTCTTGCCCTCTGTGTTGCAAGGCATGAAGTCCAAAATATGTCAGTTGTGCAGCTTTAGGATGTCCCCAGATGCCAAAAACGCCACATTCTTCGTTCAAAGACTTTACTTCATAAGGCATGGAATCGCTCCTTCATAAATCGCTTTCGCTTCTTCAGTAGATAAGGAAATTTCACCATCTTTTGCTGAAATTTTAATTTCTGACTTGTCTGTAACCTGCCCTAACTTGCTTGCTTTACCTGCCATTAGTTCCTCAAAGTTCTTTTCATCTTCTGGATGAACCGAGAGGATAAAGCGCCCTTGACTTTCAGAGAAGAGTTGTGATGCATTGCCATCAAAATGAACCGAAATTCCTTTATTATTCGCAAAAGCCGACTCGACAAGAGCTACAGCTAAGCCACCTTCAGATAAATCATGCGCTGATTGAATGAGACCCGCTTGGATTGCTTTTAGTACGCATTCTTGATTTTCTTTTTCAGCTTGCAGATCAAAGTTCAGCGTACCTGAAATCTCTCCTGTCATCATTTTTTGAATTTCAGAACCGGAGAAATCATCGCCAGTATCACCGATAAGATAAATTAAGTCACCTGTTTCTTTAAAATCTTGTGTCGTAATCTGTGCCACATCTTCAATCAATCCAACCATCCCAATCATTGGTGTCGGTAAAATTGCTTGACCATTCGTTTCGTTATAAAGGGAAACATTACCCGAGATAACTGGAGTAGATAGCACACGACAAGATTCCGAAATACCATCGCATGCCTTGCTTAACTCATAAAATTGTTCTGGTTTTTCTGGATTTCCAAAATTAAGGCAGTCCGTAATAGCTAAAGGTTTCCCACCTGAGGCGATGATGTTACGCGCTGCTTCTGCGACTGCTATTTGTCCACCAACCTCAGGGTCAAGGTATAGATAGCGCGCATTACAGTCTGTTGTCATTGCTAAAGCTTTATTGGAATGACGGAGGCGGATAACTGCCGCATCAGATCCAGGTGCAACAACTGTATTGGTCATTACACGGCTATCGTAGGTTTCATAAATACTGCGCTTGCTCGCAATCGTTGGTTGACTAAGGAGTTCTTTGAGAACCTCTGTTGTATTTACGATTTCCGGGATAAATTTTTCGGCTTTTTCAAATGCAGCAATACGTGCGGGTTGTTTCATTTCACGATAATAAACCGGTGCATCCTCAGCTAAAGAGTCTACTGGAATTTCGGCAACCTTTTCACCTTGATGGAACAATGTGTACATCTCATCGTCAGTGACTTCACCGATATTTACTGCATCAAGTTCGTACTTTTTAAAGAGCTCAACGATTTCATCTTCATGTCCTTTTTTAATGCAAAGTACCATCCGCTCTTGCGACTCTGAAAGCATCATTTCGTATGGTGTCATATTCGTCTCACGTTGTGGTACTAAGTCTAAATTAAGTTTCAAACCTGAGCCAGCTTTCGAAGCCATTTCCGAAGTTGAAGAAACTAATCCAGCAGCCCCCATATCTTGAATACCGACAAGAATATCGGAATGATTATGAATCACTTCGAGACAAGCCTCTAACAAAAGTTTTTCCATAAAAGGATCGCCCACTTGAACGGCAGAACGTTGTGTTTCAGAACCTGAACCAAACTCCTGAGAGGCAAAGGAAGCACCATGAATGCCGTCACGTCCTGTTTTCGCACCGACATACATGATTGTGTTGCCCACACCTTTGGCTTGTCCTTTTTGGATGTGCTTATGCTCAATCAAGCCCACACACATCACGTTCACTAAAGGATTTCCCGCATAAGATTCATCAAAAGCTACTTCTCCACCTACCGTAGGGATACCGATACAGTTACCATATCCTGCTATTCCAGCTGTCACGCGGTCAACAATGTGACGTGTTTTAGCATTGTCAATCTGACCAAAGCGAAGGCTATCTAAAAGAGCAACTGGACGTGCACCCATCGAAAAGATATCACGAATAATCCCGCCAGAACCTGTTGCCGCTCCTTCATAGGGTTCAACATAGCTTGGGTGATTGTGCGATTCCGCTTTGAAAACAACAGCCCAATCATCACCAATATCAACGACTCCTGCACCTTCACCTGGTCCCATAAGTACGTGTGGGCCTTCTGTTGGAAATTTTTTCAAGACAGGTTTTGAATTTTTATAGCAACAATGCTCTGACCACATCACGGCATACATGCCTGTTTCTGTAAAGTTAGGCAAGCGACCACCAAGAATCTCATTTTTAATTTTAGAGTATTCTTCATCAGTCAAGCCCCATTCACGATAAATTTTTGACGTTTGGATTTGTTCTGGACTCATTTCAACGCTCATTGTAGCGCTCCTTTTTCTACAAAATTTTTCAAGATACTGGCAAACATTTTTTGACCATCATTTCCACCCAATAGGGATTCTACAGCGCGTTCTGGATGCGGCATCATTCCTAAAACATTGCCCTCTTTATTACAGATTCCAGCAATATCTAAAGCTGAACCATTAGGATTTCCATTTACATAGGTGAAAACGATTTGGCCGTTTTCTTTTAAATCTGACAAAGTTTGTTCATCAGCAATATACTTGCCTTCACCATGAGCAATAGGCAAGCTAATCACTTCATTTTCAGAAAAGACAGTTGTAAATTTTGAATTGTTATTTACTTTTAAGTTTTGCCACTTTGAAACAAACTTTAAGCTGTCATTTTGAATCAATGCTCCAGGTAAAAGTCCCGCCTCAACAAGGATTTGAAATCCATTGCAGGTGCCAAAGACAGGTTTTCCCTCTGCTGCTAAACGCTTAATCTCTGGCATGATGTTAGAAAAAGAAGCAATGGCTCCGCAACGTAAGTAATCCCCGTAACTGAAACCTCCAGGAATCAACACACCATCAAAGCCTGAAAGAGAATTTTCCTCATGCCAGACAAATTCGGCTTCAGCTTGCATCACATCACGAATGGCCCAAAGGAGGTCAAAATCACAATTTGATCCTGGAAATTGAATAACTGCAAATTTCATCAATCTACCACCTCAACCTTGTAAGTTTCCATGTTTGGGTTAGCAAGAAGTTTTTCTGCGATTTCCTCAACTTTAGAGGCCGCTGCCTCAGCTGTTGCATCGACTTCGATCTCAAAATATTTTCCTACACGAATGTCCTTTATCTCATCATAACCTAGCTTTTGTGTTGCTGCTGTGATGGCTTGTCCTTGAGGGTCCAAAATTGATTTTTTATAGGTTACATAAACTTCTACTTTACTCATTTTCTCTTTTTCATTCACTTTCTTTTATTTCTTCTCTACGATTTCACTACTTAATCTTAAAGCTCTTTTCCTTCTTGAAGGGCTGTGAGTACGCGACTATATACTTCGATCAAATCACCAATATTACGTCGGAAAACATCTTTATCTAAATGATTCCCCTCCGCATCCCAAAGACGGCAGGTATCTGGTGAAATTTCATCCGCCAAGATAATTTCTCCCTCTGCTGTACGACCAAATTCGAGTTTGAAATCAACCAAACTCAAGCCGATTTTTGCCCAGAGCTTTTGGAGTAGTGCATTGATTTTCAGTGTCTCTGATTTGATGAATTCCACTTCTTCTGGGCGAGCAAGTTCAAGAAAAGAGACATGTGCATCATTGATAAATGGATCGTCCAATGCGTCAGACTTGTAATAAAATTCAATAATGGGTTGAGGAAGAATGTCACCTTCTTCCAATCCAAATCGTTTCGCAAAAGAGCCAGCAACACGATTTCTCAAGACTACTTCCAGAGGTATAATCTCCACTTTCCGATTCAATTGTTCGGTTTTAGATAATTGTTTAATGAAAGATGTTTGGATTTGTTCGGAGTTTAATTTTTGAAAAATTAAGGATGTGATTTGATTGTTCAATGCACCTTTTCCTTTAATTTCTTCTTTTCTTTTACCATTCAAAGCTGTTGCGTTATCACAATACTCCACCCAAACCAGCTGTTCATCATCTGTTTCATAAAGCTTCTTTGCTTTGCCTTCATAAAGTAAGCGTCCCTTTCTCACGATATGCCTCCTCTTTATTTTATAATTTAATTCTAACCTTATTTAGAG
>CXTS01000005.1_pt1 | contig 18367 bp, 14 predicted proteins | sample 940881 | NCBI WGS metagenome assembly CXTS01 (sample SAMEA3493498, study PRJEB9703) | human gut metagenome | biome: ENVO:mammalia-associated habitat; material: ENVO:feces | place: Bangladesh | collected 2010-01-06 | reverse complement strand
TTTTTATATAATAGGAGATATGGAAAATCTAATCGAGCAACTCACTGCCAAAAATAGCGAATATGTACATAACGTAACAAAGCAATTGATGCTTTTAGGAAAATCAGACGAGGAAATCAAAACAATACTTGCTGAAATCTTGCCAAAAATCATCGAAGGACAAAAGGAAGGCATTCTAGCCCGCAAATTATTGGGGGCACCAATGGAATTTGCGACACAGTATAAACCTGAAGAAGATAAGGTGAAACGTCAGGAAACAGCGAAAAATGAATCGCCCTTCTTGATGTGGTTAGATAGTGCTTTACTCTTTTTTGGTGTGATTTCAGTGGTTATGGGATTGATGGGTCTCTTCCAACCACAAGCAAGTGTTTACGGTCTTTTGACAACGCTGGCCTCTTCCGCTCTCGCTGGTTTGGTGATGTACTGGATGTACAAATACTTCTATAGTGCACAACGCCCACAGAAAAAAGGTAAAGGTTTTGCGATGTTAGCTGTCGCGATGGTTGCATGGGCAGGTGTTTCTGTCTTAGTAGCCCTCTTACCAAAATCCATCAATATCGTACTTGCGCCTTACGTGACGATTATTCTTGGGGCAGCTGTGATGGGGATTCGCTTCCTTATTCAACGTAAATTCAATGTACAGTCTTCAATGGCACGTCAAACAAAATAAACCAATTCACCTCGTCCTCATTGTGACGGGGTTTTATTTCGAAAATGTAAGGTGTTTGCTTCTCTAATAATGTTAGGATAGAATAAGAGTTAGGAGAGAGCTTATGCTATTTAAATATGAAGGTTTGACACAAAAAGAAGTTGAGAAACGTTTAAATTCAGGTCAGGTCAATATCGCAAAGAATGAGAGCAGTAAAACATACGGCCAAATTTTTGCGAGTAATTTGCTGACTTTTTTTAACTTAATCAATATTTTCCTTTTTATTTTAGTGCTTTCAGTGGGCTCGCATCGAAATGCGCTTTTCATTATTGTTGTTGCGGTGAATGCAGGAATTGGTTTATATCAGGAAATTAAAGCACGTCGCTTGCTCGACAAGCTCTCTTTATTGAATACAAGTAAGGTCAAGACTTTTCGTCAAGGGAAACAGATTGAATTAAAACAAGAAGAGCTTGTGCTTGATGATATTATTCTTCTGGGACTTGGGGATCAAATTCCGTGTGACAGCCAAATCATTGAAGGTCAACTGGAAGTTAATGAAGCTTTGCTTACTGGCGAGGCAGATGCGCTGAGTAAAAAAGAGGGAGCGAAACTTTTTTCTGGAAGTTTTGTCACAAGTGGCACAGCAGTTGCACGGGTTATTCATGTAGGAAAAGACAATTATATTCATCAATTGGCCCATGAAGCTCAAAAAATAAAGAAACAGAAGCGAATGTTGCGTGACAGTTTAGCAAAGGTTGTACGCATCGTGAGTTTTATTATGGTTCCGTTGGGCATTATGCTTTACCTCAAGTTATTTTATGTCATTGATACGGGGCACAAACAGGCTGTTTTGGGAACAGTTGCTGCTCTAGAGGGGATGTTCCCGCAAGGTTTGATTTTATTGACCAGTATGGCTTTAACGCTAGGTGTTATCAATTTAGTGAAGCAAAAAGTATTGGTTCAAGAGCTCCATACGATCGATGCACTTGCACGAGTGGATGTGCTTTGTTTGGATAAAACGGGGACTATTACGACAGGTGAGATGGAGGTAGAACATATCGAGAGTTTGGCTGAATGTTCGGAGCAACACATTGCTCATGTTATGGGGAACCTACTAGAGATTCTTCCAGATCAAAATGTCACTGCCCAAGCCTTAAGGAAGTATTTTGCTTCATTAAAGAATTATAATGTTTCTCAAGTGTTGCCATTTTCTTCTGAGAGAAAATACAGCGCAGTTGAGTTTACAGAAGGGACCTTTTATTTAGGTGCTTGGCAGTTTTTGTTTCCAAAGGGAAATACCGTGTTAGAACAGCACGCACAAAAGTATGCAGAAAAGGGTTATCGTGTGTTAGTGTTGGCCCGCTCAAAACAAGCACTTGATAGAGACCGACTTCCTGAAGACCTAACTGCAGAAGCGCTCATTGTTATTTCTGATGTTTTACGTGACGATGCCAAACAGACATTGGCTTACTTTAAAAAGCAAGGTGTACGCTGTAAGATTATCTCTGGGGATGACCCTGTGACCGTATCGGCAATTGCGAAGGCTGTTTCCTTACCAGATGCTGAGCAATATGTTGATGCCAGTCAAATAAAAACAGATGCAGAACTAGAGTTTGCAGTAGAAAATTTTCAAATTTTTGGTCGTGTCTCCCCACAACAGAAAAAAATGATGGTGCAAATCCTGAAGAAGCAGGGACACACAGTAGCGATGACGGGAGATGGTGTCAACGATATTTTGGCCTTTAAGGAAGCTGATTGTTCAATTGCCATGCGCGAAGGTAGTGAAGCAGCGAAACAAACGGCAAATCTTATTTTAATGGATAATAATTTCTCGGCAATGCCCTATATTGTAAATGAAGGGCGGCGTGTGATTAATAATCTAACACGTACAGGCTCCTTGTTAATGGTGCGGATGATGTTTTCGATAGCTTTGACTGTTTTGACTTTGGCTGTTGGGAATGTCTATCCTTTCGAGCCAATTCAGCTTACTGTTTTGACCGCATTTTTTGTCGGAATTCCTTCTTTTTTCTTGAGTTTTGAGTCAGATTTCTCCAAAGTAGAAGGAAGTTTTTTGCAAACGCTATTTGAGCGCGCCTTTCCCGTTGGCTTCAGTATTGCAGTAGGAGCAATCCTTATTGTTACAATAGGGAAGGCTTTGGGGATTTCACATCTGGAGCTTGCTATGATGACAGTTCTTTTTTCTGCGTGGAACTATGTTTTGATGCAACGCAAGATATTTTGGCCTATTAAGCGCTATCGCTTATGGATTTTCACGCTTACGCAGCTGTCGTTTTTTGTAGCTTTAATTGTGGGTACGGACTTCCTCAATTTGGCATGGCCGAGTCCGCTTCATTTTACATTACTTATCCCATTTGTTATTGCTACACCTCTTATACAATATTTACTTTCTAAGGGATCTGTATTTATATTTAAAAAATTATAAGGGAATACACTAAATAAAAGGTACTAGAGCGTTGCTTCTAGTCCTTTTTGCTCCTGCTTCGGGCAGAATTGGAATGAAATAAAAGTAAAAATATGCTATAATTGTGCTGATTAACTATAATAAAATAGAAGAAATAAAGTGAGGTATCTCATGAAAGGGATTATTTTAGCAGGTGGATCGGGAACGCGTTTGTATCCACTGACTCGTGCAGCAAGTAAACAATTGATGCCCGTCTATGATAAACCAATGATTTATTATCCGCTATCTACATTGATGTTGGCTGGAATCAAAGATATTTTGATTATCTCAACACCAGAAGATACACCGCGTTTCCAAGAACTCTTGCAAGATGGTTCTGAATTTGGTCTTAATTTACAGTACGCTGTTCAACCAAGTCCAGATGGTTTGGCTCAAGCTTTCATCATCGGTGAGGACTTTATTGGTGATGATTCGGTTGCTCTTATTTTAGGAGACAATATTTATCATGGCCCAGGAATGTCTAAGCTACTCCAAGCAGCTGCAGCCAAAGAAAAAGGAGCAACTGTGTTCGGATATCAAGTGCCAGACCCAGAGCGCTTTGGCGTTGTCGAGTTTGACAAAGACATGAATGCTGTTTCGATTGAAGAAAAGCCAGAAGTGCCAAAATCTGACTATGCTGTAACAGGGCTTTATTTCTACGATAATGATGTTGTAGAGATTGCGAAAAACATCAAACCATCACCACGTGGAGAGTTGGAAATCACGGATGTGAATAAGGCCTATCTTGAACGAGGTGATCTCTCTGTCGAACTTATGGGGCGTGGTTTTGCATGGCTCGATACAGGGACACATGAAAGTTTGCTTGAAGCAGCGCAATATATTGAAACAGTTCAACGTATGCAAAACGTTATGGTTGCTAACCTTGAAGAAATTGCGTGGCGTATGGGCTACATTTCGGAAGAAGCTGTACGTGAACTTGCGCAACCGCTTAAGAAAAACGCATACGGTAAATATTTACTTAAATTAGTAGGTGAGAAATAAATGACGGATAACTTTTTTGGAAAAGAACTCGCAGCACGCAAAATCGAAGCTATTCCAGGTATGTTAGAATTTGACATCCCGGTTCATGGTGATAATCGCGGCTGGTTTAAAGAAAACTTTCAAAAAGAAAAAATGCTCCCACTCGGTTTCCCAGAAAAATTCTTCGCAGAAGGAAAGTTACAAAATAACGTTTCTTTCTCACGTAAGAATGTTTTACGAGGGTTGCATGCAGAACCATGGGACAAATACATTTCCGTAGCGGATGGCGGGCGTGTTCTAGGCTCATGGGTAGACCTTCGTGAAGGTGAGAGCTTTGGTCAGGTTTATCAAACAGTGATTGATGCCAGTAAGGGTATTTTCGTACCACGTGGCGTTGCCAATGGCTTCCAAGTTTTAAGTGATACCGTTTCTTACTCTTACTTAGTTAATGACTACTGGGCTTTGGAGCTTAAGCCAAAATACGCCTTCGTCAATTATGCAGACCCAACTTTAGGCATTGAATGGGAAGACCTTGCCAATGCTGAAGTGAGTGAAGCAGATAAAAATCATCCACTGCTTACAGATGTAAAACCCTTGACTGCAGATTTACTCGGTTAACATGAAAGCGAAACATCTACAAAGTAAAAAAGTACTAGAGTTTTGGCAAGTGAATAAAGATAACGAGCAGCCTGTATGGGTAAAGAAGGCCTTTGCTTCAGGTGGATTTTCTTGGTTAAATGATAAAACATTACGTATTGTTAATACTGGTGGACTAATCAAAATTAACGCTGCTCAAGATGAGTTTCTGGTGTTTAATGGCAAATATTTAAAAATTGTGTCAGCACAGAAATTCAGACAAGACTATCGCTTGCAATAAAAATATACTAGAGGAAAAACAATGACTGAATTTAAAAACATCGTAGTCACTGGTGGCGCTGGATTCATCGGTTCAAATTTCGTACACTACGTTTATAATAATCATCCAGATGTACATATCACCGTTTTAGATAAATTAACTTATGCGGGAAATCGTGCCAATATTGACATGATTCTTGGGGATCGTGTAGAGCTTGTGGTTGGTGATATTGCAGACCCAGAGATTGTGGATCAAGTTGCTTCTAAGGCAGATGCGATTGTGCATTACGCGGCAGAAAGCCACAACGATAACTCACTTAAATCACAAGATGAGTTTATCCAAACGAACTTTATCGGGACATATACCTTGATTCAAGCGGCACGTAAATATGATTTACGCTTCCATCATGTATCGACAGATGAAGTTTATGGTGATTTGCCTTACCGCGAAGATTTACCAGGACACGGCGAAGGCGAAGGTGAGAAATTCACTGATAAAACACCTTACAATCCATCAAGTCCTTACTCTTCGACTAAAGCAGCATCAGACTTAATTGTCCGTGCTTGGGTACGTTCATTTGGTTTGAAAGCGACAATTTCAAACTGTTCAAATAACTATGGACCTTACCAACACATCGAAAAATTTATCCCACGTCAAATTACAAATATTTTATCAGGGATTAAACCAAAACTTTATGGCGATGGTAAAAACGTGCGTGACTGGATCCATACAGAAGACCATTCTTCTGGTGTTTGGGCAATTTTGACTAAAGGTCGTATGGGTGAGACTTATCTTATCGGAGCCGATGGTGAAAAAAATAATAAAGAAGTTTTAGAAGAAATCTTAACGGAAATGGGACAAGCAGCTGACGATTATGATCGTGTAACTGACCGTGCTGGCCATGATTTACGTTACGCTATTGACAATACAAAACTTCGTACAGAACTTGGCTGGGAGCCTAAGCACACAGACTTTGAGTCAGGCTTGAAGGCAACGATTGATTGGTATACTGAAAATCAAGACTGGTGGAAGGCAGAAAAAGCTGCTGTTGAGGCAAAATATGCTGAAAGCCAAAAAGTTCTCTAAGATAAAGGAATAAATATGATTTTAATTACTGGTGGAAATGGTCAACTTGGTACCGAGTTACGCCATCTTCTTGATGAACGTGATGTAAAATACTTTGCAGCAGATGTCAATGAACTTGACATTACAGACAAAGCTGCTGTTGATACTTTCTTTGACAAAAATAAGCCAGAATTGGTTTATCACTGTGCTGCATACACTGCTGTAGACAAAGCCGAAGATGAAGGCAAAGCACTCAACGAAAAAATTAATGTTGATGGCACACGTCATGTGGCTGAGGCAGCGGCTCGCGTTGGAGCAACACTTGTTTATATTTCAACAGACTATGTTTTCAATGGCGATTTACCTGTTGGTCAAGAATGGGAAGTTGATGCGCCCAAAGGTCCTGTTTCAGAATATGGACGTACAAAATTACTTGGGGAGCAAGCAGTTGAAGCTTCTGGTGTGAAATTTTATACGATTCGTACCGCATGGGTATTTGGGAGTTACGGACCAAATTTTGTTTTTACAATGCAAAATCTCGCTACACGTTTTCCAGAAATCACGGTTGTTAATGACCAACATGGAAGACCTACTTGGACCCGTACATTAGCAGAGTTTATGGTGTACTTGGTTGATCAACAAGCAGAAGCAGGTTATTATCACCTGACAAACGATGCTGCGCCTGGTGAAGATGTGACGTGGTTTGATTTTGCTAAAGAAATTTTGAAAGATACAGATACAGTTGTAAAACCTGTGGATTCAAGTAGCTTTCCTTCAGCAGCAAAACGACCATTTAACTCAACAATGAGTCTTGCTAAAGCAAAAGCTACAGGGTTTAATATTCCAACATGGCAAGAAGCTCTTGCACAATTGCTGACTATCGGTGACTTAAGAGAAAATAAAGATAAAGTCAAAGGCGAAACAGCAAAATAAATAACGCATCGATAAGTTTTGTAGATGATAAAAAAACAGCGAAATTCTGTCTTTAGGGCAGAATTCTCGCTTTGAGAGGTTAGAAGTTTGCGCTTGCAAACGTATAAAAACATGAAAAAACACATTTTTATTATTGGTAGTCGTGGATTACCAGCAAAGTATGGAGGGTTTGAGACTTTTGTAGAAGAGTTGGTTAAACACCAAAGTAATCAAAATATTAAATATCATGTGGCTTGTCAAAGCGAGAATTCAGATATAGAAGTTGTGGATGGTCATTTTGATTATCTAGGGGCTGATTGCTTTGTCATTAATGTACCGAGCATTGGACCAGCGCGTGTGATTGCTTACGATGTTTTAGCAATTAATGCAGCCTTTAAACAAATTAAAGATGAACAAATTATTGAACCAATCTTCTATATATTAGGAAATACGATAGGTGGTATTATCGGTCACTATGCACATAAAATTCATAAGGTCGGCGGGAAACTTCTTGTCAATCCAGATGGGCTTGAGTGGAAACGTACCAAGTGGCCGAAACCTGTGCGCCGCTATCTTAAACACGCAGAAAAAAAAATGGTTCGTTGTGCGGATATGATTATCAGTGATAATCAAGGCATTCTTGATTATTTACGTGCAGAATATGGACAGGTCACGAGTAAAGTGATTGCCTACGGTACAGAGAAGTTCAATTCAAATTTGACAGAATCAGAAAATCTGATAAAATATAAAACTAGTGATTATTATTTGATTGTGGGACGATTTGTACCTGAAAACAACTATGAATTACTTATTCGTGACTTTATGAAAAGTCAAACGAAAAGGGATTTAGTGATTATTACTAATCACGAAGGGAATTCCTATTATGAAGAACTTCGTGCTAAGACAAATTTTGACAAGGATCCACGTGTCAAATTTGTGGGCACAGTTTATGATCAAAATGAATTGCGTTTTATCCGCGAGCAGGCTTTTGCTTACTTGCACGGTCATGAGGTAGGAGGAACCAATCCAGGTCTTCTTGAAGCCATGTGGTCGACTCCCGTCAATATCGTCCTTGACGTGAATTTTAATCGAATGACTGCGGGAGATTCTGTCATTTATTTTGATAAGAAAAACCTTTCTGACATACTTTCAGAAGTTGAAAAAATAACTACTGTTACACGTCAAGATTTACAAAACAAAGCTAGACAAATTATTGAAGAAAAATACACATGGGAACACATTTGTGCCCAGTATGAAGCCTTATTTACAAAAATAAGCGACTGAAACCGAAAGAGGCCTCTCAACATGCCCAAAGTTAATATTTTAATGTCAACTTACAACGGTGAAAAGTTTGTCGCGGAGCAAATTGAAAGCATTCAGAAACAAACTTTTCAAGATTGGAACCTAATTATTCGAGATGATGGGTCCAAGGATGAAACCGTTAAAATAGTCGAGCATTTTTCCAGTGAAGACCATCGAATTAAAGTAATTAAGGCCAAAAACGTTGGTGTCATTCAATCTTTTTATCAATTGGTAAAAGCTGATATTGCCGATTTTTATTTTTTTGCTGATCAAGATGATTACTGGCTGCCAGAAAAATTGGAAATTATTCTGACAGAAGCAGAAAAACATGATAAGAATATTCCTACCATGTACTACACGGACCTTAAGGTTGTAGATAAACAGCTCAATATCTTATCGGAAAGTATGATTCGCAGTCAGTCCGACCATGCCAATACGGAACTGATTCAAGAACTCACAGAAAACACCGTTACTGGAGGCGCGAGCATGATTAATCATGCTTTAGCAGAAGAGTGGCAAACCACTGAGGACATCATCATGCATGATTGGTATTTAGCGCTTCTAGCTACGGCAATAGGAGAATTAGTTTATATTGACCAGCCAACGCACCTCTATCGGCAACATGATGCTAATGTTCTTGGAGCAAGGACGTGGACCAAGCGAATGAAAAAGTGGTTACGTCCATATCTTTGGTTCGAAAAATACTGGTGGCTTATTGAATCTAGTCAAAAACAGGCACAAAAACTCCTAGTAGAGAAAACAGACAAGCTATCCTTAGCAAATAAGGAACTTATTCAAACTTATGTTGATTTGCTCGATATGCCAAAGGAAAAGCGCCGTCAAACACTCAATCAGTATAACTTACGAAAGAATAAAAATTATCATACAAAAATCTTCCGTACTCTGATTCTTACAAAATTTGCATATAAAGGAAAAAATAAATGAATTTCTTCAGCCGTAGAAATCGAATTCTACTTAAAGAACTGATTAAAACAGACTTCAAACTTAGATATCAAGGGAGTGCTATTGGGTATTTATGGTCAATCCTCAAGCCCGTAATGCTCTTTTTGATTATGTACTTGGTCTTCGTGCGATTTATGCGTTTTGGTGAAGCTATTCCTCACTTTGCTGTAGCGCTGCTCTTAGGTGTTACCATCTGGAGTTTCTTTGGTGAAACAACCGGGGTAGGTATGCTTTCTATCGTTACTCGCGGAGACATGCTCAGAAAAGTAAATTTTTCAAAATCAGTCATCGTTTTTTCGGTAGTGATAAATGCTTTCATTAACTTAATGATTTCACTTGCCGTGGTTACTATATTTGCCTTAATTAATGGTGTGCATATCTCATGGACTGTCATTTTTATTGTGCCACTTCTTCTTCAGCTTGTGCTCTTTACGACAGGGGTTGCCTTTATGCTTGCCACTTTCTTTGTCTATTTTAGAGATCTAGGTCCGATTTGGGAAGTCATCATGCAGGCAGGTTTTTATGGTACACCGATTATCTATCCGATCACACAAATCTCAACCAATCATTTGGAGGTAGCAAAGATTCAAATGCTCAACCCAATGGCACAAATCATTCAAGATATGCGTTATGTCTTGACCTTTAGTAACAATACGAATCCAACCTTGTGGCAACTGTGGGATAATCCTGTAGTTATTGCTATTCCCTATGTTCTTTCTGTGCTCGTCTTTGGTTTAGGATTATGGGTATTTAACAAGAATTCCAATAAATTTGCGGAAATTATTTAAGGAGGACGAAATGTCAGAAGTAGCAGTAAAAATAGATCACGTCAGTAAATACTTCCGCCTCCCAACAGAAGCAAGTAACAGTCTGCGTACAACTTTAGTCAACCGTATGCGAGGCATTAAAGGATATAAAGAACAACATGTTCTCAAAGATATTGACTTTACTGTTGAAAAAGGCGATTTTTTTGGAATTGTTGGTCGTAATGGCTCTGGAAAATCAACGCTTTTAAAAATTATCTCTCAAATTTACACGCCAGAGCAAGGTACTGTAACGATTAATGGTAAACTGGTCAGCTTCATAGAGTTAGGTGTTGGTTTTAACCCCGAACTTACAGGTAAGGAGAATGTTTATCTGAACGGGGCTATGCTTGGTTTCTCAACAGAAGAGATTGATCATATGTATGAGGATATCGTTGAGTTTTCAGAACTCCATGAGTTTATGAATCAAAAACTCAAAAACTATTCAAGTGGTATGCAGGTTCGCTTGGCTTTTTCGGTAGCCATAAAAGCTAAGGGGGATGTACTTGTACTTGATGAAGTTCTCGCTGTCGGTGACGAGGCTTTTCAACGTAAATGTAATGACTATTTCTTAGAGCGTAAAGCAGCAGGAAAAACAACAATTTTGGTCACTCATGATATGAATGCTGTACAGAAATACTGTAATAAAGCCGTTTATATTAAAGATGGAATTCTCGAAAAAGGGAATATCCAGGACATTACCAATAAATATTCTGAGGATAATCTTGCAAGAAATAACTTGAAAGGCGGAGAAGCTGAAGCAGTAGCTGCAAAAGTTACCATCGAACCGACCTCTGCACTCTCTCTTTCAAAACCTGATGAGTTTTTCAGTGCAAACCTAAATGTTGAATTGTACGATGAAAGTCTTGAAGCGTCCGACTTATTTATTTCTTATAGTTTGCATGACGTGAAACGTGGTGGAGTAATCTATGATAGTGGTGCGGTACCAATCCATACGTTAGATACCATTGAAATTCCGATGAGAAACTTTCATAATACAGAGTTTGGTTTAGTCGCAACCATCCGCTTGAAACATCGTGTGGCAGAGGATGGCTTTATTGAAACAGAACTCCTTACCGCTTCACCAATGCTCAGTTTCGTTTACCGAGACTCTTCAGACAAGCGAACTTATGGACTCCTGAAAGAAATCAAATGATACCAAAAAAGAAAATCAAACTGTATTCATGGAAAGCACCAGGGGGTCAACCTAATTTTGGAGATGAGCTCGGCCCAGAGCTCATCCAAAATCTGTTTTCCTATATCGAAGTGGTTTATGAACCAGATATAACAAAAGCTGATATGATTTCCGTCGGCAGTCTGTTACATATTTTGCTGGATTTAGAGCATCATCGTCCAAGAAAAAAAATGCATATTTGGGGCAGTGGTACTATCTACCCGCTCCAAGCAAGTGTGGGTTCGATTAAAGAAACTTACCCGCTTCATGATTTTTCTACGCTCAATTTTTCGAAATTAAAATTTCATGCGGTACGTGGAAAATTAACGCAAAAAGATTTGAAACTCCCGGCCCTTCCTTTAGGGGATCCGGGTATACTTGTTAATAAAGTTTACAAGGAAAGTCCAGTTAAGGAAAATAAAGTAGGGATTATTCCCCATTTTGAGGAAGCAGACCATCCTCTCATTAAACAACTTGCTGCAGATTCACGATTTAAAATCATTGATGTATTACGTACACCGCAAGATGTTATTACTGATATTACCTCTTGTAATCTTGTTTTTTCTTCATCACTTCATGGCTTAATTGTTGCGGATAGTTTTGGTATTCCGAACTTGCATATGAACTTGTCTGATCGACTTGTCGGAGGAGATTTTAAATTTGAAGATTATTACTCAGCTATCGGAAAACAGCATCAATTGGCTGATTTAGACCTGATGTTGACTCAAGATTACCAAGAACAACTGATCCAAGACTATCAACCGATTGAGGCCCTTCAAGAAAAACAAGAAGCTTTATTAAAAGCTTTCCCATACCGAAAAACAAACTACATCTATTCATTATTAGCTAAATTAAAGATAATTTCATAAGGAGAAGGAATGAACACGACGGACAATAAAAAATTAAAACTCCCAGCAGAAAAATTCTTTATCATAGTTGTGCTCATTTTTGGTGTCTTTTCCACCTTCCTCACTACGCCACTGTCGACAGGAGACGAAGGCTACCATCTTAGTTATGCCTATAATCAGTTTTCATCAACGCATCCCGAAGTGATGAGTAAACCTCATCTTCGTATGATGGAAGGTGAAGCCATCGGAGGGGCGACGGGCAGCACAGCAGGTATCAGTATCAAGGATACTATTTTAAAAAAAGTTGACTTAGAAAATGATGGAGTACGTTTTAACTTAATTAATAACGGAAACAGCTTCGCCCCAGTCAATCTGATGCATCTTCCTGCCTCGCTTGGTGTGCTCATCGCACGTTTTATTTACCCAAGTATTGGGGTGATGGACTATGGTGGTAGACTAGCTAACCTGCTCTTCTTTGCTCTTTGTTTCTACTTTATTATTAAGAAAAGCAAGCAAGGGAAGTGGCTTCTGGTCATGCTGTTCACAGTGCCCTACCTCATGAAGGTTGCCAGTCCAAGCTATGATATTTTTAGCTTTATCATATTTGCGATGTTTGCACTAAACTTTTTAGAACTGACGCAAGTTAAAAGTTTTAAAGAATTAAGCAGAAAGCAGAAACTTTATAGTCTAGTAACGATTTTACTGCTCTTTTTAGCAAAGAAGAATTATGTTTTCTCAATGTTTGCTTTCATCGGCTTGCCGATGTTTTATAGACCTTTAGTTACCTATGTTCAAAAGATGAAGAAAGGGATAAAAATCGCTTTGTCTCTTGTACTTACGCTCTTAATTATTGCGGCTTTGGTTGTTTTCAATGAAAAATTAGGTTTAGTCAATTTTACAAAAGTCTTTTTTCATAACTACCTCAATTTTGCGACAATGGGGCCTAATGCGCGTAGAATGTGGATGATTACCCCGATGAATCTACCAGACTTTTTCAATATCATCTGGGTACTTTTACTCTGTTGGGTAGCTATGGGAGAGCTACCCCAAGTATATTCCAAATGGACAGTTTGGAGCTCAGGTATGACTTATCTCATCAACTGGGTAGGGATATTCGCAGCCATTTATGTTGGAAATAGGGCTCTCACTGTATTTGATGAACTATCTGGTCGTTATCTACAGCCATTTATTATTTTCTTTCTCCCAGCTCTCCAAAATTTAGGAGCAAAACACAATATCCAACTTTCAGAAAAAACAGTAGCCACCATTGCTAAAGTTTCCACGATTACGATAATGGTACTCTATCTCTTAATCGTCTTCTATCGAGGCTTTGTTCTCAGAATAAAACCGACAGGGGTTGTCTAAAAAAGGAATATAAGAAACTATGAATGATAAGATTTCAGTTGTGGTCACTTGCTATAACCATGAAAAATATATTGAGCATTGTCTAAGAAGTATCTTTGAACAAACCTATCAAAATATTGAGCTCATTATCTTTAATGATGGTTCAACAGATCGTTCAGGAGAAATCATTGCTTCACTACTTCCAGAATCTCCCTTTGTAGAGACCTACTATTTTTCAGATGAAAATCAAGGCGTGGTCAAGATAAGAAATGCTGCTTTAGAAAAAATCACTGGCGACTATCTTTTATTTGTTGATAGTGATAATTTCTTAAACGAAAATCATGTGGAAATCCTACTCAGTGAAGCAAAAAAACAAGGTGATGCAGATATTGCCTACTGCCAATTGTGGGACTTTGAAGTACAACGTAATATTTTACATGAGAATCTTGATTTTCTGCTTGATGAAGAGTTGGTGCAGAATGTTATCGATATGTCTTCTTTAGTCAAGACTCAAGTTATTGGAGATACAAGATTTGATGAAAATTTGAGCAGCTTAGAAGATTATGATTTTTGGCTCAACCTTTTGCTTAACAAAGGTGCAACTGCTTATTTTGTCAGAGAAACGAAACTTAACTATCGTGTACTCGAAACTTCACGAAGTCAAAGAGACGATTTGGGCCGATATTTTGATGATTATCTGTATATTCTGAATAAGTATAGAAATATTCTTGGAGATAGGTACGAGCAGACGATTAAAAGAAATCTCCTATCAAGTGCAAGCCGTTACAGAGACATGGCTGAGGTTGCAGATGAACGACTTGTATTGATAAGAGATTTGGAGCAAGAACTGCAAAATAAAGAAAGAGAGTTGCAGCGTCAAAAGCAAGAAGTCCAAGATATTACTCAATCAAGAAGTTATAGATTAGGAAATATTCTTGTCCACAATATGAAACGCTTGCTTTTTGTTTTAAAGCATCCTAAGCTATTAGTGAAAGCACCTCTAAAAATTTATAAGAAAGTCAGAGCGAATTTTCATCCTGTGCTCAAAATGAAAAAAGAAGTATTAGGATTGGTGCGCAATAGATCACGTCGTATCAATAACTATAACAATCCTAAACGCGTTCTTGTTTATGTCATTTATGCCAATGGTGAAAAGCTCCAGGAGTATAAACTGATTTTTCTTGAAGCCTTGATGAAACTATCACAAGAAACGGTGATTGTAGTCAATGGTTCTCTCACACCAGAAGATAAAACACTCTTGGACTCTTTTGGCACAGTAAGTGTTCGTCCTAATGAAGGTTATGACACAGCAGCTTTTAGGCATGGTATTTTATCTTTGGGTAAAACAAAGCTTGCTCAGTATGATGAGCTTCTGCTTATTAATGATACGAATGTTGGACCATTTACAGACTTAGAAATTACATTCAAAGAAATGGCTGAGCAGAAATTGGACTTCTGGGGTATTTCCTATGGTGAACCCCAAGCAGATTTCACAGGTTATAACAAATATAAAACCATTCCCATTCACCTCCAATCCTACTTCCTTGTTATTGAAAAAAGTATGTTTACCCATGAGAGTTTCCTAAAATACTGGGAAAAAATGGTAGATACTAATTCTAGAAATAAGGCGATTGGGAAACATGAAACGGTATTTACAAAACATTTTGAAAATCTAGGCTTCAAACATGGTGCAGTGAGTCATAATAATGACGACAGTGCGATGTATGTGCACCCACTTGTTATGCTGCGAGATTTCAATGTGCCTCTTGTAAAGTATACAGCATTTTCAAATTACGACAACGACAAGTTTGCTTGGCAAGGTATCACAAGGGAAACAGAGGTTCCTGCCTTAATTGACTACATAAAAACAAACACCTCCTATCCGCCAGCTGTTATTGATAGTATCATGGAGGACGTCAAGAATAAAAAGACGAAAGAACATATATTAATCATTGACGGTGTCGAAAATGCTATTCCACAGTGTACACGATATCGTGTCGAAAATAAAGCTGCACAGTTAAAATCACTTGGCTTTGACGTATGGGTAGTGAATGCTTCAAGCTTTCAGATGGGTTATGCAGAACATGCGAGTCATATTATTATTTATCGTACAGGTTACTCCGAGGAACTCCGAGAACTGTGCCGACTTGCGAAAAAATACCATAAGCCTGTTTATTATGATATTGATGATCTCGTTATTGATACTAAATATACGGACCAGCTGACTTATACGCAAAACCTCTCAGAGGTAGATAAGGCTGCGTATGACGCGGGAGTTCACTCTTATGGTAAAATGATGGCGCTTTGTGATCAAGTCATCACAACAACGCGGGCTCTTAAAGAGGAGCTACAAAATTACAATTCCAATGTATTATTAAACAGAAATCTTGCCAGTGAAGAGCTGGTACACATTAGTCAACAGACACTCAAAGATTATTCAGAAAATAATCAAACAGTTAAAATAGGCTATTTTTCTGGTTCAATCACACACAATGAAAATTTTGAAATGATTAAGCCAGCGATTGTCCAAATTTTAGAAAAATATCCACAAGTAGAACTTCATTTAGTAGGTTATCTTGATCTTCCACAGGACATGAAACAATTTGCAGGACAAATCAAAATGAACCCTTATGTTGATTGGAAAGAACTTCCAAAGCTTATCAGTCAAATGGATATTAACCTCGCCCCGCTGGTAGATAATGTATTTAATCAAGCAAAATCAGAAATCAAATGGTTGGAAGCTGCACTTGTGAAAGTTCCAACTCTAGCTAGTCATCTGGGGTCTTTTGAGGAGATGATTGAAGACGAAAGAACGGGTCTCTTGGCTCAGCCAGAAGAATGGTATCAAAAATTGGAGATGCTGATTGAAAATGCAGAACAAAGAAAAGTGATTGCTGAGAACGCGTATCGTTTTGTGTTGAAGCATTGTACAGTTGAAAAGCATGCCGATGCCTTTACCAAGAGTATAGAGCAATAGCCGAGAGAACAGAAGTGTTTTACCAGTAATTGTTACCTTGAGGAGTTCGTAGGTATCACATTCCAAATAAGAAGGAAAGAACAATGAAAAATATCTTATTCGTTTCTCCGACAGGTACCCTCGATAATGGGGCGGAGGTCTCAATTTTTTATTTAATGACTACGCTTGTTCAGCGTGGGCATAAAGTTATCAATGTCGCACCAGGTTATCAAGGGGAAGACAAAACAAGTTACAAAAATAAATTTGAGTCTTCAGGAATTTCAACCTATATTCTGCCCGCAGGAAAATGGTGGTGGGAAGATGCACCGGGAGGACTTCCAGAAAATGCCAGTATTCGTGCATTTTATTATCGGGAGAATATTGCACAAATCAGAAAACTGATTCAGGAAAATAAGATAGACTTAGTAGTTACTAACACAGTAAATATGTTTCAGGGAGCTCTTGCAGCCGCCTGTGAGTCCATCCCGCATTTTTGGTTTATCCATGAGTTTCCAGAAAATGAGTTTGCATATTATCTTGATAAGATAGATTTTATAGAAGAGTACGCAACGGAGATTTACAGCGTAACGGGTCTTCTGAACCAAAAATTAAATCTTCTTTTTGAAAATAAGGAGATTAAGTCATTTATCCCTTATAGTGAAGTGGATAGCTCACCGTTAAGAGCAGGAGAAAAAATCCGTTTTGTGTCTGTAGGTCGTTTGACTGAAGGAAAAAATCAGTTGGAGCTCTTAAAAGCTTATAAACAGTCGGGTAAAACAGATGTCGAACTTCTTTTTGTCGGTGCCCAAGATGAGGAGTATAAAATCAAGTGCATGCAGTATATTAAGCAGCATCATTTGAAAAATGTGACATTGACTGGTTATTTGGAAAATCCGTGGGAGGCACTCACCGATAAGGATATTTTTGTGAGTAGCTCATCCATGGAGACTTTTGGTTTGGTCTATATTGAAGCTTTACTTAAGGGGCTTCCCGTTATCATATCAGACAATCCTGGGTATGAATCGGCTCACAGAATTTTTCAAGAAGGTGAAAAGTATCCTTTAGGAGATATTCAAGCCTTATCTGAAAAACTCAGCCATAGTCTGGAAAATTTTACGGAACAAAAGCAAAACAGTCTTGATAAGATTTCTGAAGTGAGAGAAAAATATTCACTCGAGTTTGTTTACAAAGCCTTTATTGATGATGCTGAAAAAATACAGGGTAGTGAGAAGAAAACTGTGCGGCATATTGAGAGTTTGTTGACTTTGAACTCATCCAACACAAGTTCTCTTAAGTCGGAGCTAAAAAGAGCAATGAAAAAAGTGCTCTTAAAAATGAAGAAACGATAAAAATGAAGATAACAATTTGTTTGGTTGCTTACGCCCAAAAATTCACAGAAACAGAATCTTTTGAAGCACTCGTAAAACTTAATGATGCTATCAAAAATAAGCTCAATGTTGTTGTATTTGATAACGGAGCTGTCGATTATTCAGATTTAGACCTTCTGCTTCCTTTTCATTCATTCACATATCTTTATAACTCAGATCATAAAGAACGAGGCACTCGTATAGCATATGAGACGTCTCGTTCTTTGTCAGAGGACGAGTGGATGATGCTTTTGGATGATGATACATGTCTTACAGAAAACTATCTAATAGCCTTATTTTCCGAGTTAGAAAGTGAAGGAAGGGACAGTGACATCGTTGCTTATTGTGCGACAATATATGATGGTGAGGCACAGATTTCTCCCACAGCAAGTGAAACTTTAGATATGCTGCTCTACCCAAGAGAAGCAGGTACCTACCACCAAGATATTTCTGGAATATCCAGTACACTAACCTTGAACAGGTCTTTTCTTGAAAAAATCGGTGGCTTTACAAAAGAGTTCCCACTGGACTACCTTGACCATTGGCTCTTTTCAAAAATAATTTCGAGTCATAAGAAGGTAAAAGTACTGCAATGTAAACTGAGCCATCAACTTTCTGTTCAAGATTTGACTAGTCTATCGGAGGAAAGATTTTATAGTATTTTTAGTAGCGAGTATAGATTTTAT
>CXTS01000033.1_pt1 | contig 19180 bp, 23 predicted proteins | sample 940881 | NCBI WGS metagenome assembly CXTS01 (sample SAMEA3493498, study PRJEB9703) | human gut metagenome | biome: ENVO:mammalia-associated habitat; material: ENVO:feces | place: Bangladesh | collected 2010-01-06 | reverse complement strand
TTATTTTTGCTATAATATAAGATATGAATGGAATATTAATTAGTTTGGAAGGGCCAGATGGGGCCGGTAAAACAACCGTTTTACAAAATATTCTTCCCGAACTAGAAAAATCGTCTTATAAAGTCCTTCCGACACGTGAACCTGGAGGTGTACGTGTGGCAGAAGAGATTCGAAATATAATTTTAAGTACAGAAAATATAGAAATTGACAGTAAGACAGAGCTGATGCTGTTTGCTGCGGCACGCCGCCTACACATGCAAACAAAAATGCTTCCAGCACTGGCTGCAGGCAAAATGGTAATTGTTGACCGTTTTATTGATTCATCGGTTGCTTATCAAGGTTACGGACGTGAACTTGGTGTTGAACCTGTAAACTGGCTTAATGAATTTGCAACAGATGGTCTTAAACCGGATTTGACATTATATTTCGATATTGATACAGATGTTGCACTTGAACGAATTATGAAAAATAGAGCAGATGAAGTCAATAGACTTGATCTCGAACGTGCTGAGATGCATCGTAAAGTCAGACAAGGTTACTTAGAAATTGTTAAGAATGAGCCTGAGCGCTTTGTCACGATTGATGCCAGTCAAGAACTTAACAAAGTTGTTGCAGACACGTTAACAGTCATCAAAAAGAAATTTTGTTTGTAATAAAATTTCAAACTTAAGGAGTTTTCATGAAAATTGCAGATATTCAACCAGCACTTTTTGAACGCTTTAAGCATATTTTACGTGTGAATAAACTGAGCCATGCTTATCTCTTTAGTGGGGGATTTGGTAGTTTGGATATGGCTATTTGGCTAAGTCAGGCTATTTTTTGTGAAAATTTACAGGACGATTTACCTTGTGAGAACTGTCGTCACTGTCGTTTAGTTGCTAGGGATGAATTTAGCGATTTACACATTATTCGTCCGGAAGGTCAAACTATAAAAACAGGACAAATTCGGGATTTGTCGGAAGTTTTTAATCAGTCTGGATTTGAAGGTGCTCAGAAGGTGGTCATTATCACGGAAGCTGAAAAAATGCACAGCAATGCGGCAAATGCTCTACTTAAATCCATTGAAGAACCTGATAATGAAACACATGTTTTTTTACTCACAGAAAATGAAAGTTTAATGTTGCCCACAATCAAATCACGGACACAAGTTTTTAGTTTTCCGAAAAATAGCGCCTATATGCAAGAAATATTGGAAAAAAATGGCATTTTAAAAACACAAGCAGAATTATTGAGTCGGGTTTGCAGCTCGGCAGAAGAAGCCCAAGAGTTAGGTGGGTCAACCTGGTTTAATGACACATTAAAGAAACTGCAACAATTACTGAAATTAGTTAAGACGGATCGACGAGAAGCTTTTCTTTATCTGACAAGTGTGAGTGAAAATATTGAGGATAAGGAGAAACAAAGTTTGGTCTTTTCCCTGCTCTTGGAACTTTTTAATCAAGAAAAGATGCCGGATTGGGTTCAAAAAACCTTTTGGGCAGAAAAAATGTGGAAAAGTAATGTGCGCTTTGGATCTTGTTTGGAATATATAGTGCTGAAATAGGAAGAAGATAATATGATTTACGAAGTAGAGTTTACACATGGAGAACAAAATACCTTTGTAAGTGGTCATGAAGCATTTGCACCCAGAACTCCAGTCATTATTCAAAATGAAAAGGGCAAGACTTATGGCCGGGCAATGAAACAGCTCCCACAAGATAAAAATATCGATACATCTGGAGAGATTGTTCGTGCAGTAACAGAAGTAGATGAAGAGTTGATTCATACGACAGAACAACTTTCGCAACAAGCCTGCACGAAGATTCGCCAGATTGTTGCAGATTGTGGAATCGATATGAAGGTTACAAATGCAGCATATAATTTAAACCAGAGTCAACTTTTTGTGTCCTTTACGTCGGAAAATAGAGTGGATTTTCGAGCTTTACTTAAAGAATTAGCAGCGACTTTCCGTACGCGTATTGAGCTTCGTCAGATCGGGGCGCGTGATGCTGCAAAAATGTATGGTGGTGTTGGTCCTTGTGGACGTCCGCTTTGTTGTTCAGAATTTATTTACGAATTTCCTAACGTTTCTATTAAGATGGCAAAAAATCAGTCGCTCTCTCTGAAGCAGAGCAAATTGAATGGACTCTGCGGGCGTTTAATGTGTTGCTTGTCCTATGAAGATGAATTTTACCGAGAAGCGCGTAAAAATTTTCCTGATTTTGGTGAATACATTACGACTTCAGAGGGTGAGGGGAAAGTCATTGGGCTTAATATTTTGAATAACAAAGTTAAACTTCGCTTAGATCATACTATAAAAGAGTTCGATGTTTCAGAGGTAAATCTTTGAGAAGGATTGACGTAGAGGTAAGTTATGGGGGAAATGATGATTGATAAAAATGAGATTTATGTGCAACTTGGGCTGTTGGAGGAAAGTTTGGCTTATACATTAGGCCAAATTTCCACAGTACGCGATGCATTGGATGAATCTTTAAAGGAAAATGCGACAATTCGTATGGAAAATGAAAAATTACGAGAACGCTTGGCGCATATTGAGAAAAAGGAAGAAAAAGTCAGCTCAAAATCAAAGGATGAGCCTAATCCAAACCTGATTCAAATTTTTAATGAGGGTTTTCATGTGTGCCATTTGCACTATGCAGAACGATTGCAAGATGGTGAAAACTGCTTAGACTGTTTGGAGCTTTTGTACAGATGATAAATATACAACGAAGTTTTAAAGGTGAAAAAAGTGCAGGCAAGCTTTACCTAGTGCCAACGCCCATTGGTAATATGCAAGATATGACTTTACGGGCTTTGGAAACGTTGCAGAATGTGGATTTGGTAGCAAGTGAGGATACACGAAACACTCAAAAATTACTTAATCATTTTGAAATTAAGGTGGCGCAGGAGTCTTTTCATGAGCACAACTCCTTTGATAAAATTCCGAAGCTTTTAGATTTTTTGATGTCAGGTAAATCGGTAGCACAGGTCTCTGATGCGGGTATGCCTTCAATCTCTGATCCAGGTCATGATTTAGTTGTGGAAGCTATTAAGCGAAATATCGATGTGATTGCTCTGCCAGGGGCTTCAGCTGGAATAACAGCTCTTATCGCTTCCGGTTTAGTCCCACAACCTCATATTTTTTATGGCTTTTTACCCCGTAAAAAAGGAGAACAGAAGAAGTTTTTGGAAACCAAAATGGCTTATCCTGAAACGCAAATTTTTTATGAATCACCTTATCGCGTTGCAGATACTTTAGAGAATATGGCACAGGTATATGGGGACCGAGAGGTTACCTTAGTACGTGAATTAACAAAAATTTATGAAGAATATCGTCGAGGTAAAATTTCTGAAATTTTACTTTCGTTAAAAGAGCAACCGATTAAGGGAGAGTGTTTGATTATTGTCGCTGGCTTCGATGGTGAAGTTAAAGACGATGTGAAAGATAAAACCACACCGTTAGAAGCTGTTCAGCTTCTTGTTGCATCGGGCATAAAGCCTAATGCTGCCATTAAGCAAGTAGCGAAAGAACGGGAGTTGGTACGTCAGGAGCTTTATGCCCAGTATCATGACTTATAAAATAAAAAAGCAACTGCAGGTTGCTTTTTTATTTTATGAAGGTCCTCCTTTTTTATAAGCATAGAAAAAAGGAAATTGTGTAGATTATGTTAAAATCAAAGCGTAAGTAAAAAGGAAGTGGAGATATAATGAAAATAAATAAAGTTATAACCTTAATGGCTTTGAGTGCAGCGGGCGTTACTCTGCTAGCGGCGTGCTCGAACTCAAATAAAAGCACAACTGCAGGTCAAGAAAAAACAACCACTGTTAATGTGGCAATCTCTGGCTCATCAAATCCTTACGAGTATACGAAGGATGGGCAGCTGACAGGTTATGAATATGATATTCTCAAAAAAGCAGATGAAAATTTGCCCCAATATAAATTTGACTTTAAAACATATGATGACAGTGCTATTCTTGCAGCCTTAGATGCAGGACGCGCAGATATTGGTGTGAATATCTACGGTAAAACGAAGGCGCGTGAAGAAAAGTATCTCTTTAGTTTTCCAACAACGCAAGGAATTAATGCAATTTTCTCTAATGATAAAGATAAGATTACAACCATTGAAGGACTTGTAGGGAAGAAAACAGAAATTCCAACAGGAACCAACTACGGGGATATTATGGATCAGTGGAACACTACACATCCAGATAAAAAAATTACTGTAGATTACTCCAAACGTGGACTTGCGGAGCGCTTACAAGCACTTTCTGATGGTCAAATGGATTTTATCTTTGCTTCAAAATCAGCAGCGGAAAATCTGGTCAAAGAACATGCTGTAACAGGTGTATCAGACACAGTACCTACCGATCTTGAAAAATATCCTGAATTCAAGACATATACTTACTATGTCCTTGATAATAGTCAAACTCAACTTCAAAAAGATCTTAACCAAGAGATTAAAAAGATGGCTGAAGAGGGTTACTTGAAAGAACTTTCTCAAAAATATTTTGGGGGAAATCAAGTTCCTGGAATGGAACAATACAAATAAAAAGTGCATTTAGCACTTTTTATTTGTATTTAACAATGTCCGTCGACATTTTCATTGATCCAATGCTGCGCTTGTTCATCAAATATCCTTAGATGAGGGTTTTTATGTATAAAATCTAGAATGGCTTTTCTGCTTAAACCACTGTATTTAATTGCAGCATCAACAGTGACAATATCCATTTTTTCAATTGCTTTGCGTAAATTGTCCATGACTTTATTATAACTTTTTTGGTGAAATACCAGTAACGAAAGGACAGATTTATCCTATTTATCTAGATATTATGGGCAAAAAAAAGAATTGCTACTTGATTTTCACTCTCAAATTTTATAAAATTGTCAAGTACCTTTGCGTACTCTAATGGAGAATTTATAGTTATGACTACAAATAAAATGGGCACAGGAACCGCTCATTCCAAATTAATTTTGATTGGAGAGCATTCTGTTGTTTATGGACAGCCTGCAATTGCGTTACCTGTCACTATTCTGAAGACAACCGTTACAATTTCTTCTATCAAATACGGACAATATATTGAAAATAATGAATCACGTCGCAGACTCGATGTGTTAGGAGACGAATTTGAGGGGGTACGCCAACTTATTTTACGCCTTTTGGAAAAATTTCATTCTGTAAAACTTCCGTTTTCGCTGGAAATTGATTCGAATATTCCTTTAGGACGAGGACTTGGAGCATCAGCAGCTCTAGCAACAGCAATCACACGTGCATTTTATGATTTTTTTGATGCGGAGCTCACAGATGAGATGCTCTTATCTTTTGCTAATTTCTCGGAAAATATTACACATGGCCGCTCGTCAGGAATTGATGTCGCAACAGTTAACTCGGAGTTGCCTCTTTGGTTTATTAAAGGCCAAACAGCAGAATCTTTTGACCTTAATCTATCAGGTTATCTGGTTATTGGAGATTCTGGCGTGCACGGATTTACCAGCCAAGCAATCAGCATAGTCAGAGAGAAATTATCAGAGAATAAAGTCAAAGCCCAAGGACATATTGAAAAGCTAGGCCAGCTCTCGAAAGCTTCAAAAGATTTTCTCATGACAAATAAATTAAAAGAGCTGGGTCAAGTGATGAACCAAGCGCATGAAAATCTCTCTTCACTCGGTGTTTCACACCCGCGCCTAGACACCTTAGTGAATACAGCACTGAGAAACGGTGCTCTGGGAGCAAAACTTACAGGCTCAGGTCTAGGCGGCGTAATGGTTGCTCTAGCAGCTAATGAAAAAGATGCGATTCGTATCAGCCAAAAGCTCTTGAAAAATGGTGCCAAGAACACATGGATTTACTCTGTTTAAAATAAAAAAATAACGAAACCTTAAGTGTATATATGATTCTTAAGGTTTTTCTTTTTCATGAAGCTAGCATGAATACCCGTTTATAATGCATGCTACTTTTATTTATGCGTAGAAAGCATTATAATATAGGCAAAGTAAGGAAGGAGAAACTTGATGAATTACAAAAATATTTTGGTTCCCATTGACGGTTCAGAAAACTCATACAAAGCGCTCCGAGAGGCGATGGAAATTGCGCGGTTAAACGACGTGGAACTCTCAGTCCTAACGGTGCAAGATGACGGGAAGTTATATGGACATGCCCTGCCTATTCTTAAGTACAATTATACAAAAGCTTCCGAGATGATCTTGCAAGAAGCAGTAACTATCGTAAAAGACAATGTCAGAGTTCAAACCTTTGTTGTAGTGGGTATCCCTAAGAAGCAAATTGTTGAATTTGCAACGGAGCAGAAGTGTGATCTCATCGTGATGGGGGCTACAGGTTCTAATTACTTTGAGCGTATGACCTTGGGTTCTACAACAGCTTATGTTGTTAACCATGCACCTTGTAATGTTACAGTTGTGAAGTAAGTATTACATCAAAGATTCTCTTTTCTTCTTTCGAGAGATATGTATAAAAGTAGCCACCTTCTTAGGTGGTTTTTTGTGAGAACTTTATGTGATAGAGGAATAACTTTTAAAAACGACAAATGGCTAAATTACGCCACCTTTGTTATAATAGGAGAGATTAACCTACAAGAGGAAAAATATAAATGAATGAATTTACTGTTAGAGCACATACGAATATTGCCTTGATTAAATATTGGGGGAAAGCAGATGTAGCGCTGAATATTCCTACAACAAGTTCTTTATCAATGACTTTGGATCAATTTTATACGACGACATCTGTGACTTTTGCTGAACAGGATCAACTGATTTTAAATGGTGTGAACACAGATGCTACTCGTGTACATCAATTTTTAGAAATGCTTCGTGCAAAACATGGCACTTTTCCAGGCGTTTTAGTCACTTCTGAAAATCATGTACCAACCGCTGCAGGGCTGGCTTCCTCAGCTTCAAGCTTTGCCGCGTTGACAGGTGCAATGTTTGGACTCCTCGAATTACCAGCTGATTTGACCGAAATGTCACGTATCGCACGTCGGGGTTCGGGTTCAGCTTCGCGTTCGGTTTTTGGTAATTTTGCGGTTTGGAACAAAGGAGAAGACGATGCTTACTCTTATGCAGAAAGCTTTTATGATGAAGATATTCACTTGTCCATGATTGTTGCCGAAATATCAAGCGCTCAAAAGAAAATGTCTTCGACACGTGGGATGCAGCTTGCTCAAACTGCTCCGACTTACAGCGCTTGGGTGGAAAAATCGGCACGTCAACTTGAAGAAATGAAGAATGCTATTCGTCAGGCAGATATTGAAAAGATTGGTCTGATCGCACAAGATAATGCCTTAGGTATGCACGAACAAAACCGTCTATGTGTTGAACCTTTTGATTACTTTACAGAAGATACTCAACGTATTATTGCCTTTACGCAAGAATGCTATAAAGCAGGACTCTTAGCTTTTGTCACTATTGATGCTGGACCAAACGTTAAAATCATCACAGACAGAGCGACAGAAAAAGTCCTTTTAGCAAAACTACGGGGAAATTTCCCAGATATTACTTTTGACATTGCACATGCGGGGGGCGGACTTGAGTACTTATAAAATAGCAGTGCCTGCAAAACTCTTTATTGCAGGAGAATATGCGGTTACTCGTCCAGGAGGGCTAGCTCTGGTAACAAGCCTTGAAAGTGACTTTCAAGTGGTTATTTCAGAAGCAGAGGAAAAGAGTCTTCTGGAGACAAATGTAGCAATGCCCGCTCACATCTTCTCAGTAAAGGAATTTAAACCTGAACGCAGCGGACCGTGGAATTTTGTTATGACGGCAATCGAATATGTGAGTAAAGAAGTTGAATTGTCTCGAGAATTTCACTTGGAAATCAAAAGTGGTCTGGGTTTTGGTGAAAGCAAGAAGGGCTATGGTTCATCGGCCTGTGTCGTTGTCGGTGTGGTCAATGCGCTCAATCTTTTTTTTCAGCTTAATCTCCCTTTGAAAAAACGCTTTGAGATTGCCGCTCAAGCACATTATGATGTGCAAGGAAGCGGATCACGTGGTGATGTGGCTGCGATTATGTATGGAGGCAGTATTTTCTATGAAAATCATGAGCGAGTTCTTCCTATGAGTATCCCTTGGCAACCTTATGTTGTCCAAACCAATCAGGCTGCTAAGACTGTTGAAAAACTTAAGCACAAACTTTCTGATGCATTTTATGCTAAAAGTGATGAGCTTGTTATTGAAATAAGTACAGCCATTGATATGCAGGATTTCGCTCTTTTTAAAGAAAAACTCCTTGAAAATCAACTTTTACTTATCGAGAACCAAGCAAAAGGCTATATGACTGATCAACTGGCTTTGGCTCTAAATATTGTGAATAGCCAACCCGAATTTGCTGGAAAAATTTCAGGAGCAGGCTTTGGCGAAAATATTATTCTTTTTGCTGAACATGAAGAGAAAATAGCAGATTTGAGGGACGCTCTTGAAGCAGAAGGCATGAAGCTCGAGAAAATAAGAATAGGAAAACAAAATGAGTAAAGAAATTCACGGACACCGGAAAGATGAACATTTGTCACTTGGCTTAAAGTACTGGCGCGAAGGTCGAAATCGCTCAGAGTTTTCTGCTGCATTACGGATTGTTCCTAATGGTTTACCAGAAATTTCTACGCAAGAAGTTGACTTGTCTGTTACTCTTTTGGAACATAAGTTTGAATTTCCCTTTTATATAGAAGCGATGACAGGAGGATCCAAAAAAGGCGATAAGATTAACTTAGAGCTTGCGGAACTTGCGGCTCATCATCATATTGCAATGGCAGTTGGTTCTCAATCTATTGCTTTGAAGTATCCCGAATTGGAGGAAGGTTTCCGTCAAGTGCGTCAGCATAACCCAAAGGGGTTCATTTTTGCAAATATCGGTGCAGGTCATTCTTTAGAAAATGCGCAAAAAGCTGTCGAAATGCTTTCTGCCGATGCTTTAGAAATTCATATCAACACTGGACAAGAGTTAGTTATGAAGGACAGCGAAGGGGATCGTTCTTTTTACTGGCTTGAAAACATTAATCGTATTGCTGAAAAATTAGATGTTCCTGTTGTGGTCAAAGAAGTTGGCTTTGGGATGAGTCAAAAAATGTTTAAGCAGCTTAGCCAAACAGCGGTCGCAGGGATTAACGTTGGTGGTAAAGGTGGGACTAACTTTGCTTGGATTGAGAGTGGACGAGGGCACAGCACCTTAGATTTAGACGATTTTGGCTTTACAGGTCCTGAGAGTCTTATTGAAGCTCAATTTGCACAAAACATTAAACCACTGATTGCTACTGGAGGAATTGCATCAGCCAGAGATATCTTACATGCTCAACTTTTGGGTGCGCCTTTAGCCAGCTCTGCTGGGCATATTTTATCCATTCTAAACGCACAAGGTTCTCAAGCGGTCGATGAAATGTTTAGACAATGGAAAGATGATTTGATAAAGCTCTATACTTTGGTCGGAGCACGGGAGTATAATGATTTAACGGATGTTGAATTTATCTATACCCGCGACTTGAAGTATTTTCGGGACGAGCGAAAAGATAAGCAGATAATTTTGTAAACGGTTCTTATTTCTTTATAATAATAGTATATTAAAATTTAAGGAGAATACTATGGCTTATACACTTCCAGAATTACCTTACGCATATGACGCTTTGGAACCTTTCTTTGATGAAGAAACAATGCATTTGCATCATGACAAACATCACCAAACTTACGTTAATAATCTTAATGCAGCGATTGAAAAACACCCAGAATTCTTTGATAAAACTGTTGAGGAATTAGTGGCTTATTTGGACCGTTTGCCAGAAGATATTCGCGTTGCGGTACGTAACAACGGTGGAGGTCACTTGAACCACACAATGTTCTGGGAATGGCTTGCTCCAAACGCAGGTGGTGCACCAACAGGTGATATCGCTGCAGCAATCGATGAAGCTTTTGGTTCATTTGACGACTTTAAAGCTGAATTTAAAGCAGCTGCTACAGGACGTTTCGGTTCAGGTTGGGCTTGGTTAGTTCTTGATTACGGTAAACTTAAGGTTGTTTCTACAGCAAACCAAGATAACCCAATTTCTGATGGTCAAATTCCAGTACTTGGTCTTGACGTTTGGGAACATGCTTATTACTTGAAATACCGCAATGTTCGTCCAGATTATATCGAAGCTTTCTTTAGCTTAATTAACTGGGATAAAGTAAACGAACTTTACGCTAAAGCTAAATAATATGAAAAGAGCACCTCGGAGGTGCTTTTTTTGCTTTTCTGCTTTTTTCAATAAGAATTGGAATTAAAAAGGCGAACCCTGTTTTATAAATGCACTATTCATGCTATAATAGAAGCTATGAAATTTACAGAATTTAACTTTAAAGATTATATCAATGAAACGCTTGAGGCAATTAAGTTTGTTTCGCCGACTCCTGTACAGGAAAAACTTATCCCTGTGGTAATGTCAGGCCGTGATTTGGTAGGGGAATCAAAAACAGGTTCAGGAAAGACACATACTTTCTTGCTCCCTATTTTCCAACAATTGAACACGGATCTTGATGAAGTCCAAGCTGTCATTACTGCACCATCACGTGAGCTTGCCACACAGATTTATCATGCTGCTCAGGAATTTGTCAAATTTAACGATGCGATTCGCGTGGTTAACTATGTTGGTGGGACAGATAAGGCGCGTCAAATCAAGAAACTTGAATCTTCTCAACCGCATATCGTTATTGGTACGCCAGGTCGTATTCAAGATTTGCTTAAATCTGGGGCATTGATTATTCATACGGCGTCTATTTTTGTTGTAGATGAAGCGGACATGACTTTGGATATGGGCTTCTTGGCAGATGTGGATAAAATTGCAGCCAGCTTCGGTAAAAAAGTACAGATGCTGGTCTTCTCTGCAACTATTCCACAAAAGTTACAGCCTTTCCTTAAAAAGTATTTGAATAATCCTGTGATGGAAAAAATTGCGAATAAAACTGTGATTTCAGACACGATTGAAAACTGGTTGATTTCGACTAAAGGCGCCTCACATAACCAAATTTTATTGCAGCTTTCGAAGGCGACAAATCCTTATATGGCAATGATTTTTGCCAATACAAAGGGACGTGTTGATGATATCCATCACTTCTTGGTCAATAATGGCGTCAAAGCAGCGAAAATTCATGGTGATATTCCGCCACGTGAACGTAAACGTATCATGGCAAGCATCAAAAACTTAGATTATCAGTTTGTTGTAGCAACAGATATTGCAGCACGGGGGATTGATATTGAGGGTGTAAGTCACGTCATTAATGATGAACTGCCACGTGACCTTTCTTTCTTTGTTCACCGTGTCGGCCGTTCAGGTCGTAATGGTTTATCTGGAACGGCAATCACACTTTATAGCCCTTCAGATGATACAGCTATTCGTGAGATTGAAAAAATGGGCGTAACGTTCCAACCAAAAGCTGTGAAAAATGCTGAGATTGTTGATTCTTATGATCGTGATCGCCGTGAAAAACGTACAGCCAAGACTGGAGAGTTGTCTAACAAAATGCGTGGTCAGTTGGCTAAGAGTAAGAAAAAAGTCAAACCAGGCTATAAACGTGCCTTGAAATGGGCGATTGAAGAAGAAAATACGAAAAAACGTCGTGCAGAGCACAATAAAAATGCACGTAAGCAACGTGAAGCCCGCAAACAAAAATTCTAATGAAAAAATTCTTTCGAGTTTTAGGGTTAATCTTTGCTTTGGGGATAGCCTATGGCCTTTTCTGCTTCTTTTTGATACGGAGTGATGCAGGTCAACGAGGAGAGCAAGCACAAGATTTCAAGACAATATTAGTTTTAGGCAATAAGATTGAGCCAGATGGTCAGCCTGCTCCTACCACGAAAGACCGTCTTGATACTGCTTTGACACTTGCTAAGAAAAATCCTCAAGCCCAAGTCATCGTCACAGGTTATCGAAGTTCTGCTTCCCCTGTATCTGAGGCTGAGGGAATGGCAACATATCTTAAGGCACACGGTATAAACTCTGACCGAATCATTGAAGAAAAGAAAGCGCGAAATACTGTTGAGAATTTCGCGCTTTCTCAAAAGTATGTGCATGGGAAGACACTGATCGTGACAAGCGACTTTCATCTTTATCGGAGCCTTTACTTAGCTTCGAAAGAAGGATATAAAGATGTTCAAGGTTATGCTGCGGTGAGTGAGACCCCAGTTTTACAGACTGTGGGCAATTATGCTAGAGAGTGTTTAGCTCTGGGTTACTATTTGATCAAATATACATTATTTTAAGCTATATAAAGGGGTTTTTATGTTTCAACCTGAACAAATAAGCAAGCTTAATGAGCTCGAAACCTTGGTCCTTGATTTTATTATTAAATCTCCTGACAAGGTTCAAAAAGCAACGATTCGGAGCTTGGCTACTCAGTTGCACGTTTCTACTACAACAATTGTAAGAATGAGTACGAAGCTGGGTTTCAATGGTTGGTCTGAGCTAAAATTCTTTTTGAAAAATCAAAGCAAACCTAAAACGGCAGAAGAGCAACATTATGACAACATGCTCGAATTTGATATGTTTTTACGTCGTATGAATTCTGAAAGCTATCAAAAGCGCCTGACTGAAGCAGCCAAGATGATTGCTAAAGCAGATTACACCGTTTTTATGGGGATTGGGAATTCTGGATCTTTGGCTGATTATGCGTGTAAATATTTTGTGAATGCAGGCTTGCGTGCCTTTGTGATTAACGATCCTTTTCAAGCTATCCAAATCAATGGCACAGGAAATGTTATTGCTTTAATTTTATCCGCATCTGGCGAAACGATTCAAATTATCAATAAAGAGTTAGAATTTAAGCAGGAAGGTGCGCAAATTATTTCATTGACAAATAATGAAGACAGTACAGTTGGGCGACTGGCTGACTTGCAACTCTTTTACAATCTCACGCCGGAATGGTCTAAACTTTATCCTCTAGGAAACTTAACGACCCAGCTTCCTGTTGTTGCGGTTCTCGAAGTTTTGGCCCATAAAACGCTTCATTTTTTAGAGGATTAGCGCTCGATTTGTTCCAAAATGTGAAACATGTTTTAAAAAACTTGCAATTTTTGCAAGTTTTTTATATTTATTTCGAAAATTAGAGTCATAAACCCTTGATTTAAGCCATTTTTATCTTGTTTCAATCCAGGAAAAGTGTTTCCTAAATTCATTTGAAAGCCTTTTCAGAAAACGCTATAATATTCTTGAGCTCAAAAGAATAAGGAGAAAAAATGGCAGATAAAGTTATTGCACTGGCATGTGCAGCAGGTATGTCAACATCATTGTTGGTAACAAAAATGCAGCAGGCAGCGAAAGAAGCTGGAAAAGATTATGAAATTTTTGCTAAATCAGTAGCAGAGATTGATAACATGTTAGCAGGTTCTGGTTCGAACAAACCAGATGTCCTCTTATTAGGTCCTCAAGTTTCTTATATGAAAGCAGAAGTCACAAAAAAAGCAAATGCCGCAGGTGTTCCTTGTGATGTGATTAAGATGCAAGACTATGGCATGATGAATGGCAAAAATGTAGTTGCGGCTGCGGATGCCTTAATGAATTAAAAATATAATTTTTGGAGTAAGAATATGAATAAATTTATCAATGAGAAATTAATGCCTCCGATGATGAAATTTTTGAACACAAAAGCCGTTACAGCAATTAAAAACGGTATGTTGTATCCAATACCTTTCATTATTATTGGAGCAATCTTCCTCATCTTAGCAAACTTCCCTCAACAAAATGTTGCGGACTGGATTGCACAAATTGGTTGGGCCCCTATTTTTAATCAAGCCTATGCTGCTTCATTTGGTATTATGGCCCTCTTTGCAGCTTTTGGTATTGCTTATTCTTGGGTGAAGAGTGAAGGATACGAAGGGGCCTCTGCTGGTTTGACTTCTATTATTGTCATGGTGATGCTTCAACCAAGTACTATTTCAACAGTGACTAAAATTGCTGACGGTTCTGCTGTTGTGGGAGAATATCAAGTAAATGGTGTTATTGATGCAGCTTGGCTTGGTGGTAAAGGAATGATCCTCGCCATGCTTGCTGGTTTATTGGTTGGTTGGTCTTACTCATGGTTCATGAAAAAAGATATCCGTATCAAACTTCCTGAACAAGTGCCTGCAAATGTATCTGATTCATTTGGTGCTCTAGTGCCAGCTTTCGCTATTACTTTTGTAGCAATGCTTATCTACGCTCTATCTGTATTGGCAACTGATCAAACACCTATTGAATGGATTTATACTTTAATTCAAACACCTTTACAACATGCTACAGATGGACCACTTGGCGTTTTCTTAATTGCATTCTTACCTGTATTTATCTGGTGGTTTGGGGTGCATGGTGCCACAGTTATTGGCGGTATCATGACACCGTTGCTCTTGGCTAACAATGCCGATAACCTCAAATTGTTCCAAGAGGGTAACTTATCACTTGATCATGGGGCACATATTGTTACGCAAGCCTTTATGGATCAGTTTATTACGGTTACAGGTTCAGGAATGACTTTCGGTTTCGTTATCTTTATGATTTACCGTGCACGTTCTGTTCAAATGAAAACCATTGGTAAGTTAACATTGGCACCAGCCTTCTTCAATATCAATGAGCCTGTCCTCTTTGGTATGCCGATTGTCTTAAACCCAATCTTAGCTTTCCCATTCTTAATTGCACCACTCGTTTCAGGATTTGGAACTTATGCGGCTATTGCGCTGGGAATTATCCCACCGTTTAATGGCATCTTTGTTCCTTGGACAACGCCACCGATCCTTTCTGGTTTGATTGTTGGTGGTTGGCAAGGTGCAGCATGGCAAGCCTTGATGATTTTCATAACAGGTGCGATATATTGGCCATTTGCTAAAAAATACGATGCTATTCTTGTACAACAAGAAAAAGAAGCATACGAAGCAGAGCGAGCTGAACAAGCATAGCAGTGAGTTGAGATTAAGCATTGACTTAATCTCTCTTCTATAATCGTAAGCTCATCAAGAGTTATATGAGCTCACGATTATAGAGGAGAACTGAGCGTTTATAAAAGGGGAGGATTTTAAAAATTAACGAACACGCTAGTTCAAACCTTGTAAAAGATTTAAAATTAAATCAATATAATTTGAGGAAAGAGAGAAGAAAAATGACTTTAAGAAAAGATTTCCTATGGGGCGGTGCTGTTGCTGCTCATCAACTTGAAGGCGGCTGGAATGCAGGAGGCAAAGGGGTTTCTGTTGCCGATGTTATGACTGCTGGAGCAAACGGTGTTGAGCGTCGAATTACTGATGGTGTCTTGCCCGGCGAAAATTATCCTAATCATGAAGCTATTGACTTCTATCATCGTTATAAAGATGATGTCAAACTTTTTGCAGAGTTGGGTGTGAATTGTTTCAGGACATCTATTGCATGGACCCGTATTTTTCCAAATGGAGATGAAAGTGAGCCTAATGAAGAAGGACTACAATTTTACGATGATTTGTTTGACGAATGTTTGAAAAACGGTATTGAGCCAGTTATCACGCTTTCGCATTTTGAAATGCCTTATCACTTAGTTACCGAGTATGGCGGCTGGCGTAATCGTCGGTTGATTGATTTTTTCGTAAGATTTGCTGAAGTAGTAATGACCCGCTACAAAGATAAAGTTAAATACTGGATGACGTTTAACGAGATAAATAATCAAGCAAATTTTGATCTGGATTTTGCACCCTTCACTAACTCTGGTTTGAAGTTCGTGGCAGGCGAGAACCGTGAAAAGATTATGTATCAAGCAGCCCACTATGAATTAGTGGCCTCTGCTAAAGTTGTTGATTTAGGGCATAAAATTAATCCTGATTTTGAGATTGGCTGCATGATTGCGATGTGCCCGATTTACCCTGCAACATGTAAACCCGAGGATATGATGGCAGCACAAGTCGCTATGCAGCGTCGTTTATGGTTTACTGATGTACATGCGCGTGGGCATTATCCAAGTTATATGCTCAAGTATTTTGAACGTAAAGCCTTTGATTTGGACATTACCCCAGAGGATATTGAAGATTTATCCAAAGGAGAAGTAGATTATATCGGCTTTAGTTATTATATGAGTTTTGCCATTAAAGATCAGGCAGAAAAGATTGATCCAAGTCTTAAGTTAAATTACATGCCAAGCACAGCTGAAAAAACGGAAAATCAAGAGAATCTGGGAGCGCCGACTTTTGATTATATTGAAAACCGAGATTTGGTAAAAAATCAATATGTTGAAGCATCAGAATGGGGCTGGCAAATTGATCCCTTAGGTCTACGTTATAGCATGAACTGGTTCAATGAACGCTATGAAAAACCACTCTTTATTGTCGAAAATGGTTTTGGTGCTGTGGATAAAGTAGAAGAAGATGGTAGCATTCACGACCCATACCGTGTGGAATATCTAAAAGCACATATTGAGGCAATGAAAGATGCTGTGGAATACGACGGTGTAGACCTAATGGGCTATACACCTTGGGGCTTTATTGACCTTGTCTCTGCAGGGACGGGAGAGATGAAAAAGCGCTACGGCTTTATCTATGTAGACAAAGACAATGAGGGAAATGGTAGCTTGGAACGCTCGAAGAAAGATTCTTTTGAGTGGTACAGTCAAGTCATTGCCTCAAACGGAGAGAAATTATAATGGAACACAGAAAACTTAAAGCTTTCCCTGATAACTTTTTATGGGGCTCGGCCTCAGCAGCTTACCAGGTTGAAGGTGCGCATGACGAAGATGGAAAAGGTCCATCAGTTTGGGATAACTTTGTCCGAATTCCGGGCAAAACTTTTAAGGAGACAACAGGAGACATTGCTGTTGATCACTATCATCGTTACAAAGAAGATGTAGCACTTATGGCTAAAATGGGATTAAAATCTTATCGTTTTTCAATTGCTTGGACCCGTATTTTTCCTGAAGGTCGGGGCGAAATTAATCAGCAAGGTTTACAATTCTATATGGATTTGGTTGATGAATTGATTGCCAATCATATCGAACCGGTAGTTACTCTCTATCATTGGGATTTACCGCAAGCTCTTGAAGAAGAATATCAAGGTTGGGAAAGTCGCCAGATTATTGAGGATTTTGTGCATTATGCGCAAACGCTATTTACAGCCTTTAAAGGAAAAGTGAAATATTGGGTGTCTTTGAATGAACAAAACATCTTTACACAACATGGCTGGATCCTGGCTACGCACCCACCTGGAAAGGTAGATATGAAGCTGTTTTATCAAGTCAATCACCATGCAAATTTGGCTAATGCAGCTGTAATCAATGCTTTTCATGAAATGGATATGTTAGGCCAAATCGGTCCTTCCTTTGCTTACACACCAAACTACGCGATTGATGCTAATCCACTTAATGTTTTAGCAGCTGAAAACGCAGAGGAAATGTTTGCGAATTTTTGGATGGATGTGTATTGCTATGGCGAATATCCTATTGTGGCTTTGAATTATCTTAAAGAAAATGGTCTGATGTTTGAAACTGAAGAGGGAGATTTTGAACTTCTAAAGTCAGCCCGCCCTGACTTTTTAGGGATTAATTATTATCAAACAGCTGCCAATGCCTGGAATCCGCACGAAGGTGGAGTCACACTTGGCAAAATGAATACTACTGGAGTCAAAGGATCTGGTGGTGAACAAGGTATTCCAGGTCTCTACAAGCGTGTCACTAATCCTGCCGTTGAACGTACCAACTGGGATTGGGAAATTGACCCCATAGGACTGCGTATCGCCTTACGTCGTATCACTAGCCGTTATCGTATACCTGTAATGATTACAGAAAATGGTCTAGGTGAATACGACAAGCTTGAAGATGGAAAAATTCATGATGATTACCGCATCAAATATCTGGAAAGTCACGTTAAAGCTATAAGAGAAGCTCTAACGGATGGGGCTCAAGTAATTGGGTATCACACATGGTCTTATACTGATTTACTCAGTTGGCTGAACGGTTATCAGAAGCGCTATGGTTTTGTCTATGTGGATCAGGACGAAAGTATGCAAGGCAGTCTCAAAAGAATTCCTAAAGATTCTTACTATTGGTATCAAGCACTCATCAAGGAGAATGGGAACAGTATCTAAAGTTGTTCTCTGCCTTTATGAAAACACTTGCAAAAAATCGATGAAAGCGGTATACTTAAGACTATAAAAAGAAAAAGAAGGAAAAATAATTATGGCTGATAAAATAATCGCTTTAGCTTGCGCAGCAGGCATGTCAACATCTCTTTTGGTTTCTAAAATGCAAAAAGCAGCAGCAGACAAAGGATTAGACTACGAAATTTTCGCAAAATCAACAGCAGACATTGATAATATGCTTGCTGGAACTCCTAAACCAGATGTCCTTCTCTTAGGACCACAAGTAGGCTTCATGAAGGCAGAAGTACAAAAGAAAGCACAAGCTGTGGATGTACCAATGGATGTGATCAAAATGCAAGACTACGGTATGATGCGTGGCGATAAAGTTCTTGAAGCAGCAGAAGCCTTGATGAAGTAAAGGAATTTAAAGATAACGAAATAAAAGGGGATGTAATGAACGAAGAAAGAATGGAAATTGTGATGGGAATCATCATGCATGGTGGAAATGCCAAAGGCTTAGCCTTTCAAGCAATCCAACAAGCAAAAGAAGGAGATTTTGAAGCAGCAGAAAAATCACTTCAGGAGTCGAACCAAGAGTTGCTCCAAGCGCATGATGTTCAAACAGATATGCTAACAAAAGAAGCACAAGGTATTCATACAGAGATTGATCTCTATATGGTACACGCACAAGACCATTTGATGAACGCAATTACTTTCAAAGATTTGGCTACAGAAGTTATTAGCCAGGAAAAACGTATTCAAGCTTTAGAAAAAGCTGCAAATTAATATCGATAACACTTTGAGAAAAAAGAAAAGCTCTAAGAGAAATTGCTTAGGGTTTTTCCTTTAGTTTTGAGTGGAGAAATTTGAAAAGCTGCAAAAGTTCTTGCTTTTATCCTTAAATTTCGGTATAATGATTAATGTTGTGGCGGCATAGCCAAGTGGTAAGGCATGGCTCTGCAAAAGCTTGATCGTCGGTTCAAATCCGTCTGCCGCCTTTTGCAATAGATTGTATAATACAAAAAACTGCTGGATTCGGCAGTTTTTTTTTGCTTTAAAATCGTTGGGCATTTATTACGATTTTTCACTTTAAAGAACCGCGCTAAGTATATAAAAATATGAGTGCATTTAAAAAATAATGAGTTACCGATTGGAAGTGAACTTAGCTATT
>CXTS01000112.1_pt1 | contig 19488 bp, 18 predicted proteins | sample 940881 | NCBI WGS metagenome assembly CXTS01 (sample SAMEA3493498, study PRJEB9703) | human gut metagenome | biome: ENVO:mammalia-associated habitat; material: ENVO:feces | place: Bangladesh | collected 2010-01-06 | reverse complement strand
ATCTAATCGACAAGTTATGCGCTATTTTTATGAAGAATTATTAGGACTTTATCCTACTGAGGAAACAGAAGATATAATTTCTTACGCGTTTAGGAAAGGAGAAGTTCCTTTTTTGCATCTTGAGTTTGGTGGAATGACACGTACAGAGAAATCGACCGGACTTTTTCATTATGCTATTCTTTTTCCCAATCGTGCCTCAAAAGCTGGACTTATTGAACGACTCATTAAGGCAAAATATCCGCTAGGAGCGGGGGATCATCTCGTAAGTGAGTCTTTCTATCTTAGTGATCCTGAAGTAAATGGAATAGAGCTCTATCATGACCGCGATTCGAAAAATTGGAACTGGGATGATGAGGGGCAGGTAGAAATGGGGACCTTTTCTGTAGATGTTGAGGCTGTTTTAGCAACAAAAAAAGTTGGAGATTTTAGTTATCCGGCAAAAATGAGTATTGGTCATCTTCATTTCACGGGAAATTCTCTCGCACTAGCTGATAAACTTTTTATTGATATGCTTCAGACGGATTTAGTTGCACGAGTAGGTAATACGGCTCATTTTTACTCGCAAAATCATTACCACCATCACTTTGCGACAAATCTCTGGGAAGGGACAAGGTTGAAAAAACGTAACTTGCAGGAAAATGGTATTTTAGCCTGGGAGATTGAAGTTGGGAGAGAATATTATGAAGCAGTTTTGGAAAGAGTAGTGGCAACGGGAAGGACCTATGAAGTTAGAAGTAAGAGCATTATCTTGGAGGATCATGTCGGTGCCCAGCTCGTTATAACTGAGATATAAAAAAATCTTGCTGGCTCATAAGAGGGGCAAGATTTTTTGTGTTCGCCTCTTAGGAAGCATTGTTTGTTTGATTCAGTGCAAAAGTATTTTTTTCTTGAATCAATAATTCAAGCAACTGAAGCACTTGGAAAAGACCAGCACGATTTTCAAACTCTTCACGCGTTTGAGGCAAGTCCATCTGACGATAATGAGAATAGGCACTCTCTATTTTCTTTAAGAGCTCACTGCCGTCATTATGTGCAGCGTAGGTGAGTGACAGAGTTTCAAAAATATTGGAAATTTCGGCGATATGTGTGCTGTCCACATCTATTTCTTCTAGTTTCATAATAATATCTTTGAGAAGAGTAATTTGGATATGGCGCATATCGAAATAGCGTTGATAAAATGTATTATTTCTTAAAAGATTATTCTCTGATTTTTCAGTGGCGATTTTGCTGCTTGCTTCGATGAGGTCAAGCAGGTTGTCACACTGTGCAACGAGATCTTTTAAATCTTGTTTTTGATTTAAACAAATGACGAGGTGTGCTGAAATATTTTTGAATTCTTTTTCTAAAATATTGAGATTGTTTTCTAATAATCTTTCGTTGCTTGGCATATATATGTTTGCCAAAAGTGCTAAACCAACCCCAATAAACATTAATGAAAACTCATTGCCTACGAGAGGAAAAGTTATTTCTTGGGCTAAGAGGTAGTGGGAAAAAAGTACGGAGTTTACGACGATACCTTCGCTAGTATTGGTGGCGACAGAGATAGGAATAAACAAAAGTAAGAAAATACCAAAAGATAAAGGTGTAAAATTAAATAAGTTTAAAACGATGAAGGCGAGTAAAGTAGCGATGATAAGTCCTAAAACACGCATAAAGCCTAAACGTAAGGTGCTTTTCTGCGTGTTCGTAATGGAGAGAATGGCAATGATTCCTGCACTGGTCGCAGATTCTAAGTGGAAAAATTGTGCAATAATAATAGCTAGTGTTGCACAAATTGCTGTTTTGATTGTTCTTTGCCCTATTTTAATATGGCTGTAATTCACATTTTGTCTCCTTGTGATAGTATATAAGCAGTGAAAGACACATCTCAAAGACATAATGTATTTCGAGAGCTTTCTTAACTAGAGTAATTATACCAAAAAATAGGATAGAAACAGACGCAACGCTTTCAAAATTTTAGCTAAGAAGAGATTATCTTGTGTTTCAGAGCAAATGAGACGAGTGGAATTAAAAAACTGTGTATAATAGAATAAAGGAGAAAAAACAGATGAAAAAGTATATTATTGTAGGGATGTTTTCGTTCTTACTTGGAGCAATAGTTGCCTTAGGGATATCTAATATTACTCAATCACCTGCTACACCGATGGCAAAGGAAAGTTCTAGTTCTTCGACGTCCAAAACAGAGAGGAGCACTACAAATAGCTCCTCTGAAGTTAAAACAACTTCATCTTCAACTTCAACTTCAACAAGCAGTAGTGAACAGTCTATCTCTTCTCTCTATCATCTTGTCCCGCCTCAAAGTACCTATAAGAACTTAATTGTAGCTAAGACAGCGGAAGCAGAGGCTTATGTTCAAACCAATGGTTACAACCTCGTCAGCAAAACGAATAATGATTTGAATGAAAAATCGCTCATTAGTGAACCTTCAACAGAGTTGCCGAATCCAGTTGACATCTCCGGTAAAGAAAGCTATCTTTACTTTTGGGCAAATGATGTGCAAGCAAACGAGCTTGGCGCTGTTCGAATGGATAATAAAGTTGTATTCTTTAAAGCTACAGATGATTACTTAAGTCGTTTGAATTAAAAAAGACAGGAATAAAATCCTGTCTTTTTGTAGAAAGAGAATTGATTTACATAGCCATCCAGACGGGCTCTAAGCAGTTCCCATCTGGATCTTGGACTTCCAGGCCATACATGACGTCCTCAGGAATGCCATTTTCCAAATGAAGAGATTGTCCGCCATTTTTATTGGCGAGCTTGCCAAATTCTTTAACGGCATCTGCACTAGGAAGAGTAAATGCAGCAAGGGCACCACTAACTTTATGCGTATCAGCAATTGTTTTATCACCAATAAATGTTTGGTAGCGCTCATGCGAAAGCAGCATGATATAGAAATTTTCATCCCAAACCATACAACTTACCAAATCATCAGAAAAATCGGGATTTTTCTTGAAGCCAATTTTTTCATAAAAGGCTGTAGAGACTTGGATATCAGTAACGGGGAAGTTGACGAAAACCATTGTCGACATATGAAATCCTCCTTAAAATATATTTTATGTCAGAACATTCTTAACTTTAAGCTAATTGTAGCATAAATCATATTTTTCATGGCTTGATTGGTTTGGAAAATGCTTTCAAAAAAGTAAGGTGGAAATCAGAGGGTAAAACAGCGTTTGAGACGTTTATTTAAGAGATTTTCTGTTAAAATATAATTATGATTAAAAACTACGAATTGTCAGCTGAACATCGGCTAGTCTCTACGGCAGAGATGAGGAATTTCACATATGTACTCAATCCGACACGCGAAGAAATTGGTAGTGTCTCGGAGTACTTTCAACTGCCCTTTGACTACCTTAGCGGCATTCTCGATGATTATGAAAATGCCCGTTTTGAAACGGATGATATCGATAATAATCTGATACTTTTACAATATCCAGCCTCATCAAGTTATGGCGAGGTGGGCACATTTCCTTATTCTTTGATTTGGACAAAAAATGAAGCTGTTATTTTGGCTCTGAATCACGACATTAAGGGAGAACATATATTTGGTAGAGAATATAGCTCTACGCGCTATAAGCATGAAATCATTTATCAGGTGATGTACCAAATGACACATGACTTCCATGATTATTTAAGAGAGTTCCGTCTCCGTCGTCGTCGTCTTGAAGTGGGAATTAAGAACTCAACAAAAAATGATCAAATCGTTGATATGATTGGTATTCAAGCCAGCCTGATTTATTTTGAAGATGCTTTGAACAATAATCTCGAAGTGTTGAAGAAATTTATTGATTATCTGCGTGAAGAAGATGAAGATGGCTTTGCTGATAAGATTTATGATATTTATATTGAAACAGATCAGGCCTACACAGAAACACGTATTCAGCTTAAACTTTTACAAAATCTACGTGATTTGTTCTCAAATATTGTGTCCAATAACCTGAATATTGTCATGAAGATCATGACTTCAGCAACCTTTGTTCTGGGGATTCCAGGCGTTGTTGTCGGCTTTTACGGGATGAATGTCCCCATACCTGGGCAGGAAATTAGTTGGGTCATGTGGGCCATACTGGGTTTAACGCTTATATTTTGTGGCATTGTCGTTTGGGCTTTACGCAAAAAGGACATGTTGTGATTATTTAATAATCACAAGTTATCAAAAAGGAACATTTATTCATGTATAGATTACGTATTTTTGCGCAAAATTTAGCAATCTTCCTGTCCGTAGTGATTGATATTGGAGCAATTTTAGCTTTTTATTTGCATCGCTCACCTGTTTTGAGAGAGTATTTTCCTTCCTATAGTTTCATGCCGCATTATATTTTAGGCTTTGCTTTAGGACTTTTGGGGCTTTTGGTCTCTCTCAATCTCTACCGGCGGGTAAGATCAGCTTGGATTATTACGATTGTTGTTCAATTTGTTATTTTACGGTTGAACTTTATTTCTACTCAGAGATTTTTTAGTATTGGTTCACTCCTTTCGCTCATCATTCTGGTTATTCTTGGATTAACTTATCGTGATTTTAGCCGAACAATAGACCGTAATTATGCAAAAAAAGCAGTGTTTCTCGGTTTTATTCCACTTATTTTGGCATTCTTTAATACCTTATTGAGTTTAAGTTTTTTGAAACGCGATTATTTAGGAAATCCAGATGTTTATTCTATCTTTAAACAGTCCTTACATTTTCTTTTTACGATGGATATTCGACAAGCACACTTCAATTCTCATGTGCATGGCTTTTATATGGTGGGGCTTATTATCATCACTTGGATTTGTGTGATGTTGGCGCTATATTATATCTTAAAGCCATTGGTTTATTACCCGATATTAAGTGGTCGTGAAAAAGAAAAAGCAATCGCCCTTGTTGAAAAATATGGTCAAAATCCAATGGCCTATATGACTATTGATGGTCAGAAATCTTATTTCTTCAGTGTTACGGTTGAGGGGATGTTGGCGTACACTGTTGTAAACAATGTGCTCGTTGGTTGTGGAGATATCGTTTGTGCCCCTAAAGATGCTGCACGTTTTATGGGAGAACTGGTGCACTTTTCTCGCCGTAATGGGTGGAAGATTTTGTTTATGGATATTACAGAAACGATGCGCTCTGCCTATGAGTTTTATGGTTTTTCAATGATTAAGATTGGTGAGGATGCTTGTTTGCATCTAGAAGACTTTAGTCTTAAAGGGAAGAAAACAGCAAAAGTTCGTGCCAACATCAATCACGCACATCGTTTAGGCATTACTGTTGAAGAATACAAACCAACTGAAAAGCGAGATATAAAAATTGAAAATGAACTTCAAGAAATCTCAGACGAATGGTTTGGCTCTAAAGGCCCTGAACTTGGCTTCATGTTGGGAGGGTTAGCTTTAGAAAATCCTCTCGGACGCCGTTACTTTTACAGTCGTGATGCAGCAGGGAAAATGTTGGCTTTCGTAATTTTCGTTCCTTATGCTGAAGGCGAGGAAAGAGGTTATATGGCTGATGTTACGCGCCGCCGTGCGCAAGTGCCTAATGGCTCTATGGAAGTGTGCCTTCTTCAAGCCTTTGAAACAATGCGCGAGGAGGGAGTGACTTGGGGTAATCTCGGCCTCTGCCCTTTGGCAAATATTCAAGACGACGAGGACAGTAGCAAAGTTACAACACAGCTCTTCCAGTTTATTTATGAAAATATGAATGGCGTATATGGCTTCAAAGGGCTTTATCAAGCCAAGAAAAAATGGAATCCAAGTGATTGGCAAGCGCGTTATATTGCTTATGCGCCCAAACCTTTCAGTTTCAGCTATGCATACGCTATGTTGAAGGCTCAAAATCCTAAAGGGATAAACAAACTAATCCTTGAGAAACTCCGGACAAAGATTGAAAAATAAAAGCACCGCAAAAGCTGCGGTGCTTTTTCTTAATAAAAAACCTCTCAACGAGAGGACGAACGATAACAATTATTTACGGACGACAAGAGTATCACATGGTGCATTTTTAATGATATAGTCAGCAACAGAACCGATAAAGATACGTTCAATGTAGCTCAAACCAGTTGCACCAAGAACGATAAGGTCAATATTTTCTTCTTTTGGAAGTGTTTGTCCCAACATAACTTTTGGTGAGCCGAATTCGACACGAGTAGTTACTGTTTTTACACCAGCGTTTTTTGCTTCATTTGCAAAGTCATTAATGAGGTTTTCAGCACCTTTATGTGTGTCATCAGCTACAACAGAATCATAAGCAGAGATGGACTGAAATGCACGTAAATCAATGACGTTAGCGATGACTAATTCGGCATCGTTACGAAGGGCAGTGGCAACAGCTTTATCAAAGGCCTTTGTTGATTCTACAGAACCGTCAAGACCAACGAGGATTTTTTTGTAATTATCGAGCATAGTGGGACTCCTTTTCTTTTTTTTACTATACTCTAATTTTACTCTAATTTGAAGCATTTGTAAAAGAAAAACTATTTTTAAGGTCTAAATACACTGTCAGATGCTCATGACCGGACAGACGATGATGACGAGGGAGAGGGAGATATAAATAGTAGTTTTAATGAAAAATTATCTTTTGATGTAGCAGACAGTCTTGAAAAGCTAATGGATGACGAGAAGAACAACTATGTGCTGTCCTCATTGCGTCTAATTTGATATAATTATAAAGATCTATTTTTAAACGGCCGAGTAAAGCAAAGCCTTATAAAAATAAATAGAAGTTGAAAGGTAAAAAAATGACTCGATATGCTGTGGTAGATTTAGAAGCCACCGATGCGCACAGCTCGCAGAATAAAATTATCCAAATTGGTATTGCGCTAGTCGAGGGTGGAGAAGTGGTAGACACTTATACGACAGATGTCAATCCACATGAGTCACTTTTGCCGAGGATTGCTAACCTTACGGGCTTGTCAGACCGTCGCTTGTCAAAGGCACCAGACTTTTCAGAAGTCGCAGAAGAAGTGCGTCAAAAATTGGAAGGTACAGTTTTTGTGGCTCACAATGCGCGTTTTGATTATTCTTTATTAATGAAAAGTCTCTTTCCTTTAGGATTGGACTTGGAGTTACCACGTGTAGATACAGTTGAACTTGCGCGTGTTATTTTTCCTACTTTTGAAAAATACGGAATGGAAGCTCTGAGTGAGCGATTGCACTTGCAACACGACCAACCTCATGCAGCTTTATCAGATGCTTTAGCTACAGCGGAATTACTGCTTAAGATGCAAGAGAGGATCCGTAGACTCCCTCGTGCCGTTTTGGAGGAACTCATTCGCCATTCGGACAGTTTGCTCTATGAAACAAAAGAGTTCTTAAAAGAGCAGCTGCCCTATACCTCTCTCAAGGTTAATCAGCTTTATGTGGTTCACAATATTGCAACACGTAGAGAAAAAGTTAAAGAAAACAGACAGCCTCTTGCCAATTCTTTTGCTAAAAATATCTCTCGTTTAGGTCTTAAAGTCCGGAAAAATCAAGAAAAGATTGCTGAGAAAATCAAAGAAGAACTGGCACAAAGTCGTCCTTCTTTCATTGAAGCACCCACTGGCATCGGTAAGACATATGCTTATCTCCTCCCCTTACTTGCAGAAGGACGGGAAATTGTTGTGTCAACGCCGACAAAAGTTCTACAAAATCAGATGATTCATGGTGTGGCACCAATTCTTAAAGAAAAATTTGGTGTGAATTTCTCCAAGATTTTAGGTACGAAGAATTATATTTCATTGGAAAAATTTTCGCGACTTTTACTTGCAAATACTGAGGGCAAAAATTTCGAAATTTTTAAGATGAAAATTTTGGTTTGGTTGACGGAGACACTTACAGGGGAGCTAGATGAGCTCTCAAAAGTGATGACCAACGAGGAGTATTTTGCTCAGATTGCACATGATGGATATGTTAACACTAAACAGTTGCATTATGAACAGGACTTCTGGCTGAAAGCACAACGCAGGTCTGAAATTTCGCAAGTCAAAGTTGTCAATCATGCTTACCTGATTGAACGTCTTGCAGATTATCCTGAGACTTTCTTGCAGAATCGGGTATTAGTTGTGGATGAAGCACAGCAACTTTTCACTACACTGGAAAGAGCCAATCAGAAATCAGTCAAAATCTCGGAACAATTGGAAACTGTAGATACAGAAAATTCGCATTTAAATAAACGTCTTGTAGAAAGTTTGACTTTCCAGCTCAAAAATAAAAAGCTGGACAGTGAGAAAATTGCTCTTGATGCGAGAGAACTCGGCTTAAAAGAATTGGCTGATATTTTTGAACATCCTGAGCAGAACTTTATTTGGCGTGATGGGGATATTGTTCACGCTTCAAGTACAGACTTTTATAACTTTGAAAAGCTAGTGCCTTCAGAAACTAAAATATATATGTTGGGGGCAACCTTATCTCTGACGGAAGATAAGCCCATTTTCCCAGAGCTTTTGGGCTTTAAGGATTATCGTTTCTTCAAATTTGACAGTCATCCCGCTGAAAACCAAGAAATATTTATCGTGTCTGATGGGCCGCATATCAAAAATACAGGTGTTATGGCTTACGCACATTATGTTGCGGATAGAGTTTCTGAGGTCGCTGAGCTGGGTGCTCAAGTTGTCGTTCTCTTTACGGCAAAAGTGTCCTTAACTTTTGTAGCAGAACAACTGTCCGCTGAAGGTTGGGATGTATTGGCTCAAGATATTAATGGGACCGCTGCACAAATCAAGAAAAAATTTGATAAAGGAGAAGGGCAGATCCTTCTAGGATTAGCTTCCTTCTGGGAAGGTGTGGATTTTGAGAAGCAAGATCATCTTGTTTTGATGATTCCCCGTCTGCCCTTTGCTACGCCGGATGATATTTTAACGAAAAAGTATGCAAAACGTTTTAATAATCCTTTTTACGATTTCAATGTTCCTATGGCAACTTTGAAATTGCAACAAGCTCTTGGGCGCGTCAACCGCCGTCATAATCAGTATTCTAAAGTTGTGATTCTTGATAATCGATTGGCAGGGAAGTCATACGCAAAAAGAATGCGTAAAAATCTCGCACAATCTGCGCCGCTTAAAACACTTGAAAATAGTGAATTAGTGGAAAAAATTCTTGAATTCTTGATGTAAAGTGATACCTGATACAGAGAAGGCCAAGAAGAAGTTAAGAAAAGGCACCGAAATTCTTCAGTGACAAGACTTGGAAATTATGGATTTAACTTTTTCCGGCAGAAGACCTTTGTAGAGAAGCAATTTCGTTGCTTTTTTGCTATAATTAAATAGATTATCTAAAGGACAGAAAGGTAGGCTATGAGAAGAAGACGAATGACTCTGCATACACAGATTATTATCGGTATTTTAACGGTAATTCTGGCAGGTTTTATTGCGATAAGCCTCTTTATCTGGAGAGCAATCAGCCCTTATAATACAGCAAGAAGCGCTGCAATTGCTATAGCAAAGGATAAAACTGAGCTGAAAACTCCAACAGCTTTTGACATTGCAACTACAGATAGCACAGATTATTCTTTACTTGGCAAAACTGAGAAAGGCAAAGCGATAGGTGTTTTAATCCCTGAAAAAGGGGGAAATTTAACAGTTATTGACATGGCAACAGGTGTTAAGCCCGAAACGCTTCAGGCGGATACTACGACATCGATTGTCTTGGCCCTTTATAAAAATCAGCCAGTATGGCAAGTAAATAGTCGTGAAGGTTTTAAACTTTATGATTTCAAGACGGGTAAGGAGCTGTTGTAATTTATGAAAAAACTATCTGATTTTGTTTTAAATATTGAAGAGTCTGTGACTCTAGCTGCTGCTAAGCGTGCTAAAGATCTTGCAAGCCAAGGAAAAAACATTATTGACTTAACTTTAGGGCAGCCAGATTTTTCCACCCCAGAATTAATCGGTGAAGCAGCTATTGATTCTATTCATTCAGGCAAGGCAAGTTTCTATACACAAGCTTCTGGCTTACCTGAGTTGAAAAGCGCTGTGCGTAATTATTGGGATAAATATTATGGTTATGCCATTGAAGATAAGGAGATTTTAGTTACCACGGGTGCTAAATTTGCGCTTTATGCCTTCTTCCAAAGTGTTTTAGATAAAGGTGATGAAGTCATCATCCCAGCTCCGTATTGGGTGAGTTATGTGGATCAAGTCAAAATGTCAGGAGGCCAACCTGTTGTCGTCTCGACTTTGCAAGAAAATGACTTTAAAATCACAGTTGAGCAACTCGAGGCAGTAAAAACCGAAAAGACGAAGGTGCTTTTATTAAATAGTCCATCCAATCCAACAGGAATGATTTATTCAAAAGAAGAATTACTGGCTCTGGGAAATTGGGCTGTAGCTAACGATCTTTTAATCTTAGCAGACGATATTTATCACCGATTAGTTTATAATCAAAGCGAATTTACAGCTATTTCATCCTTATCAGAAGCGATTCGTCAACGCACAATTGTCATTAATGGTGTCTCGAAGACCTTTGCAATGACCGGGTGGCGTATTGGACTTGCAGTAGGGGACAGTGAAATTATTGCAGCAATGACAAAGATTGCAGGGCAAACAACCTCAAACCCAAGTACAGTTGCTCAATATGCAGCCATCGAAGCTTTTAATTCTGATGAAACGGCAGTTGAAAAAATGCGTATAGCTTTTGAAGCACGGCTAAACTTGATACACCCTATGATTAATCAAATTCCTGGCTTTGAGGCGATTAAGCCTAATGGTGCTTTCTATCTCTTCCCTAAAGTTGAGAAAGCCATGGCACTGAAAGGGTATGACAACGTTACGGATTTTGCGACAGCGATTCTTGAAGAAACTGGTGTGGCTCTTGTGACAGGTGAAGGATTTGGATCACCTGTGCATGTAAGATTGAGTTATGCTACTGACCTTGAAAGTTTAACAGAAGCTGTGCAACGGCTTAAAGACTGGATGGAACAGAGAAATGATAGATAAAAAAGAAGCGAAATCAGCTTACAAGCTTCAAGAAAAGCTTGGGGCTGTTGTAGCTTATAAAAATATTTCAAAAAACAAGTTTTATCTTGATATAGCGCCAGATTTACCTGGCTTAAAAAATCGCTTTGAGTTTTCCCAAAAAACAGGTATTGGTGTTCCACTAGCTATTGACAAAGATTGGAAATCAGATGATTTTGAACTTCTAGTACTTGAGGATTTCAAGAAAGATGAATTACAGACACCGCAAGCTTTTAAAGAAGATTTGAAAACTTTGAGGGAAATCTGGTTAGAGAAATTTGCAGACAAAGATTTATATTAAAAAAAAAGAGAAGGAATTATTTATGAAAGACTTAGTATCAATCATCGATGTGAAAGATCACGTTGGTGAAGAAATCAAAATTGGCGCTTGGGTTGCAGACAAATCAGGAAAAGGAAAATTGCAATTTCTCCAACTCCGTGATGGTACAGCTTATTTCCAAGCTGTCGTTTTCAAACCAAACATGGTTGAAAAATTTGGTGAAGAAGCGGGAGTAGAAAAATTCACTGAAATCAAACACTTGGCTCAGGAAACATCAGTAATCGTAACAGGTGTTGTAAAAGAAGATTCACGTTCAAAATTTGGTTACGAGCTTGATGTCACAGATCTTGAAGTTATCGGTGCATCTGTGGATTATCCTATCACACCAAAAGAGCACGGTACAGACTTCTTGATGGATAACCGTCACTTGTGGTTACGTAGCCGCAAGCAACATGCGGTTATGCTTGTGCGTAACGAAATTATCCGCGCGACGTATGAGTTTTACAATGCCAACGGTTTTGTAAAAATTGATAGCCCAATCTTGACAGGTTCAGCACCAGAAGGAACAACAGAACTTTTCGAAACAGACTACTTCGGTCAACCTGCTTTCCTGTCACAAACAGGTCAACTCTATGCTGAAGCGGGTGCGATGGCATTTGGTAAAGTCTTTACCTTTGGGCCAACTTTCCGTGCTGAAAAATCAAAAACACGTCGTCATTTGACAGAATTCTGGATGATTGAGCCAGAAATGGCCTTCACAACGCATGAAGAATCTTTGGATATTCAAGAAGCATATGTCAAACACTTAATCAAATCAGTCTTGGAAAACCAACGTTACGCTTTAGAAACTTTGGAACGTGACATTGATTTGTTGGAAAAATATGTTAATGAACCCTTCAAACGTGTCACTTACGATGACGCGATTGAGCTCCTTCAAAAAGAAGAAGCGAACAATGATTACGATCATATCGAGTGGGGCGATGACTTTGGTTCACCACATGAAACATTTGTTTCTAACTATTATGGTATGCCAACGTTTATCATCAACTACCCTAAAGCGATTAAAGCTTTCTACATGAAACCACATCCAACACGTGAAGATGTTGTGATTTGTGCTGACCTCATCGCGCCAGAAGGTTATGGAGAAATCATCGGTGGTTCTGAACGTGCGACAGATTACGATTACTTGGTAGAAAAAGTTAAAGAGTTTGGTCTCTCAGAAGAAGAATATAGCTGGTACCTTGATTTACGTAAATTCGGTTCTGTGCCACATTCTGGATTTGGACTTGGATTGGAACGTGCGGTAACCTTTATTACAGGTAACCAACACATCCGCGAAGCCATTCCATTCCCACGTATGCTTGGACGTATCCGCCCTTAAGACTTAAATAAAAGTTCTCAACTTGCTTGAGGGCTTTTTTGCATAAAATCACGGGATGAAACATCCTTTTTCAGGTGAGTTTTTGATATAATAAGAGGGAGAAATAAAGGAGAAACCTTATCTATGGAACTTAAGGATTATCAAAAGGAAATAATAAAATTTGATGTCAATGGCCCTTTAGCGGACATTGAGCAGGTAAATTTTGCTTTTTTAGATAAGGTACTCGGTTTAGCGGGTGAATCAGGAGAAGTAGCGGATAAGATTAAAAAAATCATCCGGGACCAAGATGGCATAATTCGAGAGAATGACAAAAGCGCTTTGGAAAAAGAGTTAGGCGATGTCTTATGGCATGTGGCAACATGCGCGCGCTATCTGGGACTTGATTTGGAACAGGTCGCTCAAGCCAACTTAAATAAACTGGAAAGTCGTCAGCTCCGAGGTAAAATAGCGGGCAGCGGGGACGAGCGATGAGAGTACTTATTCATGCGGGCCGGCCCGCAAGCTTACCTGATGAAAGTTATGATTATTATGTCGGAATTGATCGTGGGTCCTTATTTTTAATTGAAGAACAGCAAGATTTAGACTTAGCGGTTGGCGATTTTGACTCTGTAAGTCAGGAAGAATTCGACAAAATATCAGAAGCTGCTTGTGAACTTGTTAAGCTGCCGGCAGAGAAGGATCAGACGGATTTGGAAGCTGGTTTAGATCAGGTGCTTTCTCGTTTTCCAGATGCGGAAATCATGATCGTTGGAGCCCTTGGTGGAAGGCTCGATCATCATTTGACCAATGTATACCTACCTCTAAATTTTGCTTTTCCCGAAAACATTACTTTAAGGGATGAGCAAAATTTTGTAAAATACCTCACTCAAGGTCAGCATAAAATCCGAAGAATTGAGAATTATCCGTACTTGGGAATTGTTCAGGTTGGTACAAAAAGAAGTTTAGAGATAAAAAATGCAAAATATCCACTTAAAGCTGAGGATAACTTTGCTGACATTTACGCAAGTAATGCTTTTATCAGTGAGACGATGGAGTTAAAAATTGATCAAGGGAAACTTATCGTCATTTATTCAAAAGACAGTTAGAGAGATTATATGATTATTGGAATAATTGGTGCAACATCAAATATCGCAGGTAAGGCCTACCTGCCCGTTTATGCAAAAATGCAAGCCGAACATCGTTTTATTTTGCATTCGCGAACTTGGGAAAAAGCGGAGGAGATTCGAAAAAAATACAAGTTTGAATATGCGACAACGGATTTAGGCGCTTTGGAAACTTGTGATATGGTCGTCATCCATGCAGCAACTGCTCAACATTTTGACCTTGCAAAACGCTATTTGAGTGCAGGCACACATGTCATGATGGATAAGCCGATTTCTGAAAACTTTGAGGAGGTCCAAGAACTTCATCGCTTAGCTGAGGAAAATAATGTCCTCTTTGTTATCGGCTTTAATCGCCGTTTTGCCCCAATGACAGACAAACTTAAAGAGGTCAACCAAAAAAACTTTATTAAGGTAAGTAAAAATTTAGCAAATAATGCCGACGAAGTACAATTTAGTTTGTATGACATCTTTATTCATCCCTTGGATACCTTGATTTACTTGCTTGATGATGAAATCGAACGTTACAGTTATCAATTAGCCATGACACCTGACAAAAAGCTTTCACGTGTGCTTGTTACACTTAGAACACAATCTTGTATAGGAATTGCCAGCATGAACCTGACTTCAGGTGCTTTTTCTGAGGAATTTACGGTTGAAGCAGGCAGTGGAACCTATCGTTTATCAGAACTTACGGAGTTAGAAATCCTTACTGGACTAGACAAGCAAAAAGTCGGAATTAATGGTTGGCAAAGTGCTACATATAATCGTGGTTTTGAGAGTTTAGTTTTTGGCATGGTTGGAGCAGTAGCTGAGTTTGATGGTCACAATAGAGACGAACTTATGAAGCAGATGAAACAAACAAATGTTTTGGATTCGCATGAAATCATCCATGAAATTTTAGATAAAATGTAAGCTATAAAGGATTGTGATGCTAAAAAAAATGTTACCTTTTGCGCTGATATTTACTATTTTCGTTGCAATTGCTGGCTTTGCCATTTATAATGGTTTGTCTTTGAGACATGAAAATGAAGAACGTATTGCGCTACATGAGGCTAAACAAGCTGGCTTAACACTAGATATTTCTAGAAAGTACTATTCGACAGGTACAATTAAAGACTTTATTGATGATATGTCTGGCATCCCACACGCTTTTGTGCAACTTCACATGAGTGATGATCACGCTCTTGGAGTGGAGTTGGAGACGGTTGGACAGACAGAAGAGCAAGCAGAAATACGTGATGGCATTGCTTACAATCCTGATACAAATCTCCCATTTTTGACGAAAAATGAATTACGGGATTTGGTTGATTATGCAATAGAACATCGAGTTTTGCTTATTCCAGAGCTAGGGACCCCATCTCGTATGGGAGCTGTTCTTGAACGCCTTGAAGCGCATAGTCCTCAAAAGCGTGAAGTGGTGCGACTAGCTGAGTCTGACCCAAGAAGTTTATATATGATGGATCCTGCTAAACCAGCCAGCTTGGAGTTAGCCAAAGCTATGATTGGGGAGTATTTACCAATTTTTGCCCAACAGGCAGAGAAATATTTTCATATTGGAGGTGGTGAAGCACAGACAACGCCCCAATCTAGTCATCCCGACTTGGTAAATTATGTGAATCAACTCAATGATTTTTTAAAGAAGCGTGGTTTTACGATGAGAATGTGGAATGATAGTATCGGAAATGGAGATGTTACACATCTCGATAAGGATATTCAGATTGCTTATTGGACGCCGAATAGTCGCGTGAACTTTTTTAGCCAGGTTCCTGCGGCGAGTTTAGGTTTTGAACATATCGCACCAGCTCAGCAACTTTTGAACAAGGGGTTTAAGTTGCTTAATTATAATGCGTACTATCTTTATCTTTTACCTTCAGAGGAGACGTTGAAAGAGGATAATTTGGCTTACTCTATTGATAGTTTGAAAAATCACTGGACCTTAGCACATTTGACCCTGAACTCCGGCATCAAAGTAAGTTCAATAGATAGTGTGATAGGCTCTTCGATTTCGATTTGGAGTGAAAACGTTGGGCAACTTACAGATAAAGAAGTTCAGCAAGGTATTCAGCCGTTTGTTGGGGCTTATCTAGAAAGTGCCAAAGGCCGTGTAAGGCCTAAAGAATAACTATTTTGTTAATAAATAAAAAGGAGCAAAGAAATGAAAGATATTTTAATTTTAACTACAAATGATGCCCCAGGCTATCGTGTTGTTGAAGTCTATGGTGAAGTTTTTGGCTTAACTACTCGTTCCCGTAACGTGTTTTCAAGTACAGGTCAACAATTAAAAACGATTGTTGGAGGTGAAATCGCGGGGTATACAAAGCTTCAACATGAAACGCGTGAGAGTGCTATTGAACGTCTCGCAGAAGAAGCAAGAGATAAAGGTGCCAATGCAATTTTGGCAATGCGTTTTGACTCTTCAACATTTGGCAATGTGGACTCAGTAGCTGCATATGGTACAGCTGTTAAATTAGAAAAATTATAAAAAAGCAAACTATAGTTTGCTTTTTTATAATTAAACTGCAAAAAGGGATATTTTATCCTTTTTCTTTTGCTGCAAGTTCTTTTTCAAAGGTTTCTTTGATTGTTTTTTCTTTAATTAATTTTAATTTTTGTGAGCGGTTGAGTTTATGCTTAAACCACCATTCGCATTTTAAGGCGCCCTTCTTATCTGAAAATTCAACAGAAGTTAGAAGTTGAAGAGGACGACGTGCTTTAGTATATTTAGCCCCTTTACCAGAGTTATGTGTTTCAAGTCGTTTCGAAACATCGTCAGTGTAGCCACAATAAAGTGTATCGTCAGCACAACGCAAAACATAGACAAAATAAGATTTCATGATAAGGCTATTGTACCTTAAAATGTAGTATAATTGAAGTATCTTTATCGAAAATAAGAAATTCGGTCCCAGTTCTATGGGAGAGAAGTAAGAAGGGAAAAACAAATGCCCCAAGATAAAATTGTGATACATGGTGCGCGTGAGCACAACTTAAAAAATATAGATGTTACTATTCCACGTGATAAGTTGGTTGTTGTTACAGGTGTTTCAGGTTCAGGGAAATCTTCTCTGGCTTTTGAGACTTTATATGCTGAAGGACAACGTCGTTATGTCGAATCATTATCTGCTTATGCTCGTCAGTTTTTAGGTAATATGGATAAACCAGATGTGGACAGTATTGACGGATTGTCGCCAGCCATCTCTATCGACCAGAAAACAACCAGTAAAAATCCACGCTCTACTGTCGGAACAGTAACGGAGATTAACGATTATCTCCGTCTACTTTTTGCGCGTGTCGGAAAACCTTTCTGTATCAATGGACACGGAGAAATTTCAGCACAATCGGTTGAAGAAATTGTGGATCAAATCCTTGAATTGCCAGAAAAAACACGCCTACAGATTTTAGCACCAATTGTGCGTGGTAAAAAAGGACAACACGTTAAAGTTTTTGAGCGGGTGCAAAAAGAAGGCTATGTCCGTGTCCGCGCAGATGGTGAAGTTTACGATGTGACAGAAGCACCAGAGCTTGATAAAAATAAAAAGCACAATATCGAAGTCGTTATTGACCGTATCGTCGTAAAAGAAGGCATTCGTTCACGTTTGTTTGACTCTGTCGAAGCAGCACTTCGTATTGCTGAAGGCTATGTTATTGTGGATAAGATGGATGGGGAGGAACTCCTTTTTAGCGAGTTCTATGCCTGTCCTGTTTGTGGCTTTACAGTTCCTGAGTTAGAACCACGTCTTTTTTCATTTAATGCACCTTTTGGTTCTTGTCCGGACTGTGATGGTCTCGGAATGAAAAACGAAGTCGATCCTGACTTGGTTATTCCTGACGACAGCAAGACCTTACGTGAAGGCGCTATAGTTGCATGGAATCCCATATCCTCAAATTACTACCCAACCATGCTAGAGTGTGCTTGCCGAGATTTTGGTATTGACATGGATACGCCATGGGCAGACTTACCTGAGGAACACAAAGACCTTATCCTTAACGGTTCAGGTAAACGAGAGTTTCATTTTCATTATGTCGGTGATTTTGGTAATGTGTCTGATAAAGACATGGTTTTCCCTGGTATTATTAATAATATCAACCGTCGTTTCCGCGAAACTTCAAGTGACTATACACGTGAGTACTTGCGCGGCTACATGACTGAGCTGACTTGTACGACTTGTCATGGCTATCGTTTGAACGATCAAGCCCTTTCCGTTAAGGTTGATGGAAAACATATTGGCGAACTTTCTAATTTAGCTATCGGTGACGAGTTAGAGTTCGTAGCTGCACTTACTTTATCTGCAAACGACGAAATGATTGCCCAACCCATTGTGAAAGAAATCAAGGATCGCTTATCTTTCTTAAAAAATGTAGGGCTAGACTATCTGACACTTTCACGGGCTTCAGGGACCCTATCGGGTGGAGAATCGCAACGTATTCGTTTAGCGACACAGATAGGTTCTAACCTTTCAGGTGTTCTTTATATTCTTGATGAGCCATCAATTGGTCTGCATCAAAGAGACAATGACCGCTTGATTGAATCACTCCAAAAAATGCGTGATTTAGGCAACACACTTATCGTGGTTGAACACGATGAAGATACGATGAAAGCAGCAGATTGGCTGATTGATGTCGGACCAGGCGCTGGAGATTTAGGTGGCGAAATCATCGCTGCTGGAACGCCAAAACAAGTAGCGAAAAATAAAAAATCTTTGACAGGACAATATCTATCTGGGAAACGCTCCATCCCTGTACCGGAAAAACGCCGTAAAATCGATAAAAAACGTATGGTGAAGGTTACTGGGGCTTCAGAAAACAATTTACAAAATATCGATACTCAATTTCCTTTAGGGATTATGACAGCTGTAACTGGTGTTTCAGGGTCGGGTAAATCAACCTTGGTTAATTCTATTCTGAAGAAAACCTTGGCGCAAAAACTCAATCATAATTCAGAAAAACCAGGTAAACATAAAAAAGTTACCGGTTATGAAGAAATTGAACGTTTGATTGATATTGACCAATCTCCGATTGGACGTACACCACGGTCAAATCCAGCAACCTATACCTCTGTATTTGATGATATCCGTGGACTCTTTGCCGAAACCAATGAAGCCAAAATACGTGGTTACAAAAAAGGACGTTTTTCATTTAATGTGAAAGGCGGACGTTGTGAAGCTTGTTCGGGTGACGGGATTATCAAGATTGAAATGCATTTTCTTCCAGATGTGTATGTCCCATGTGAAATCTGTCATGGCAAACGCTATAACTCAGAGACTTTGGAAGTACATTACAAAGGAAAAAATATTTCGGAAATTCTTGATATGCGCGTGTCGGATGCTTTAGAATTCTTCCGTCATATTCCCAAAATCGAGAGAAAATTGCAAACCATCGTTGATGTCGGCTTAGGCTATGTTACTTTGGGACAACCAGCTACAACCTTATCTGGTGGTGAAGCCCAAAGGATGAAGCTTGCTTCCGAATTGCAAAAACGCAGTACAGGCAAGAGCTTTTATATCTTGGATGAGCCCACAACAGGCTTGCACAGCGAAGATATCGCCACATTGATTAAAGTTTTGGATCGGCTTGTGGATCAAGGCAATACCATCGTGGTTATTGAACATAATCTTGACGTGATTAAGACCGCTGACTATATTATCGATCTCGGACCAGAAGGCGGTGCTGGCGGCGGAACAATCCTAGCTACAGGCACACCTGAAGAAGTTGCTGAGGTTGAGCAATCTTACACCGGACAATATTTAAAACAAAAATTATAATTGTCTGATTAAAAAAAGAGTAAAGTCTGATCTTTGCTCTTTTTTACATGGAAAAAACACATTT